>Ga0310695_10000424_pt1 | contig 110179 bp, 66 predicted proteins | sample RumenRJG_04DNA_FD_203882 | JGI IMG/M metagenome (GOLD analysis project Ga0310695, IMG submission 203882) | Bovine rumen microbial communities from Lethbridge, Alberta, Canada - RJG_04 (v2) (version 2) | ecosystem: Host-associated > Mammals > Digestive system > Stomach > Rumen | place: Canada...
GAGGTTGTGCAGAATGCGCCTGACAATGCCATATTTGATGACATGGAGACTTCCGCAATGCGGACAGACGCATCTTTGGGGAACGATTGTTTTGAGGTGAAGGAAAATTGCATTACCTTTGTACTCGCTACTGGCATAGGAGTAGCCCTGAACACCGTATGCCTGATATAATAAGCTGCCGTTCATATCTAATATGGTTGGGGAACCACAAAGATAATGAATTGGTGGCTTTTTCTATACTACTATATAAACTTGCCAACGCAATTCGGGGATGAACCAAAAATAAGACACATAGGAAATAAGCAAAATGGCATAACTCGCTAATTATAAGCACTATAATTAAATTCCCGTTTTTCGCAAATGTTTTTAATATGCTAAAGAGTGAACTAAATTATTATTATCTCATCGACATACTCCTCAGTCACTTCGTGACAGCTCCCCTAACTTAGGGGAGCAATCTCTTTATTTGAGTATTTAATGTCACACAGATTTGTTTAACGGTAACGTTAACTTATAACTCATAACTCATAACTCACACCCTTAATCATTATTCCTTCATCCATAATCATCCACGATGCAACGGCATCATGGAAACACACTCCTCAGTCACTTCGTGACAGCTCCCCTAACTTAGGAGAGCAACCCTACTTTCAAACTGTAACTTCAAAAATCAGCCCGATTTTTTGACGAAAAAAGTAAAAAATCTTGACAAACGGAATTCTGATTCTAGAGAAAGATTTTCCGTTTGGCACGAGGCTGAATGCTAAAATGTGTTTAATTGTTAATCAATCGGCTTAAACAATTTAAACGAACATAAGGAACGAAAAAGTGAAAGGTGTCCTTTCGCGATGCGAAACGTGGCATATCGCAGTGCGATATGTGGCATATTGCAGTGTCAAAGGTGCCCTTTCACACTGCGAAAGGTGCCCTTTGACTTTTTTAACACTTATGAATTATGTAACGAAACTTATAAAGTCCTGATATTGAATAATTTACTAAAAAGAGCGAGAAAGCGCCAAATACTCGCATATTTTGCAACTTTGTTTTTCTAAGTCCAAAATTTTTAAGTTATGGGCAGGTTTAGTTAATCAATTTTTTACCCAACTCGCCTCTGAAAATTGCAGGTTTTTCGCTCGGCAAAGACAGGAAACCGAAAACAGCTTTCAGATTGAAAGAACTTTAACTTTAACGTTAACCTTAACGGGAACGTGTACTTTAACGCTAATCCTTAATCTTTAATCCTTAATCCAGAATGAGAGTATAATGAAAATGCGTTTAGCATCAAGCAATCGAAAGAAAAGTAAATATTCAATTTACATACAGTCATTAATCCAAAAAATAAAAAATCTTAATAGTCAATTCTATATTATCAATTAAATATTGTACCTTTGCAGACAGAAAAATTATAAATATGGATATACTAACTATTCTCAAATTAGTTGGCTCGCTGGCTCTTCTTATGTTCGGAATGAAAGCCATGAGCGAGAGCTTACAGAAAATGGCTGGTTCGCAACTGCGCCATGTATTGGGAGCAATGACAACAAACCGCTTTACTGGAATGCTGACAGGTATGTTCGTAACCGCAGCGGTGCAGAGTTCTACGGCAACGACGCTGATGACAGTCTCGTTTGTCAATGCCGGACTGCTCACTCTGATGCAGGCAATCTCAGTCATCATGGGTGCGCACATCGGTACTACGGTAACGGCATGGATTATGAGTCTCGGCTTTTCGTTCAACATAACCGACTATGTCTATCCTGCATTCTTCGTGGGTATCATACTCATTTACATGAAGAGGCGGCGCATTCTCGGTGACTTCCTCTTCGGTGTGGCTTTCCTTTTCTTAGGACTTGGCACGCTGAAGGCAACTGGTTCGGAAATGGTTACAGGCGAATATGCTGACGACATTGTTAGGTTCTTCTCCAACTTCAACGAGCCTACGTTCTGGAATCAGTTGTTTTTCCTGCTCATGGGTACTATACTGACGCTATGCGTTCAGTCGTCGGCTGCCATCATGGCTATCACCATGACGCTCTGCACTACAGGCGTTTTGCATATCGACCAGGGTATCATGCTTGTGCTGGGTGAGAATATAGGAACTACCATAACTTCGAACATTGTGGCTGCCACAGCCAATACTTCGGCACGCCGAGCAGCTTTCGCCCACTTGAGCATCAACTGCTTGGGAGTGTTGTGGGTTATAATCCTGCTGAAACCGTTCTTCGGGGCTATATGCCATCTTGTAGGCTTCGACCCAGCTATGCAGCCTTCTGCTCCAGGCTTTGCAGTGAAAGCGTCGGTAGTGCTGGCAGCATTCCACAGTGCTTTCAACATAAGCAACACGCTGCTGCTCATCTGGTTTGTTCCTCAGATTGAGAAGTTCGTCTGCCGTGTCATAAAGCCTAAGAAGCAGAGCGAGGAAGAAGACTTCCGCCTGCACTTCATCACGTCGGGCATCATGAAGACCCCTGAGCTCTCAGTGCTTGAGGCTCAGAAGGAGATTCGCTCGTTTGCTATGCGTATTCAGAGAATGTTCGGAATGGTGCGCGACCTGCTTCACGAGAAAGACCACACTAAGTTTATGAAGGCTTTCACGAGAATAGAGAAGTATGAAGGCATCAGCGACAACATGGAAATAGAGATAGCCAAGTACTTAGACGAAGTGAGCAACGCCCACCTCTCTGACGAGACTAAGGCTAAGATACGCGCCATGCTGCGCGAGATTAGCGAGATTGAGAGTATAGGCGACTCTTGCTATAACATTGCACGTACGCTGAACCGTCGCATTAAAGGCAAGGAGGAGTTCACCGACAAGCAGTATGAGCACATGACTCAGATAATGCAGTTGACTGACGATGCGCTTACTCAGATGAACATAATGCTGTCGGGAAGAAAAGACCTGCTCGATGCTAACCGCTCTTTCAATATAGAGAACGAGATTAACAACTACAGAACGCAGTTGAAGACTCAGAACATTAGCGACGTGAACGACCATAAATATACTTATGCCATCGGCACTATGTATATGGACATCATACAGGAATGTGAGAAACTCGGCGACTATGTAGTCAATGTTGTTGAGGCACGAATAGGTCAGCGACAGAAAGACGCATAAAGAAACACTACAAACACTACCAGAACAAGGAGAAAACAATGAGTAGTAACATAGAAATAAAGAAGGTGGAAACACGCTGCCAACTCAAGAAGTTTGTAGATTTCCACTACGACCTGTACAAAGGCAATGCCTATGATGCACCAACTTTGTTCAGCGACGACATGAAGACTCTCGACAAAAAGAAGAATGCAGCATTCGAGTTTTGCGAGGCTGAATACTTCCTTGCCTACAAAGACAACAAGATTGTGGGCAGGATTGCTGCCATAATCAACCACAAGGCTAATGCGCGTTGGGGAAGAAGGAGCGTGCGCTTCGGATGGGTTGACTTCGTTGACGACTTGGAAGTGTCGCGAGCCTTGTTTGATGCCGTAGAGAACTATGGCAGAGCCAATGGCATGACGGAGATGATCGGTCCGCTCGGATTTACCGACTTCGACCCTGAAGGAATGCTGACCGACGGCTTTGACCAACTCGGAACAATGGCGACAATCTACAACTATCCATACTATCCGCAGCACATGGAGAGGCTGGGAGGCTTCGAAAAGGACAACGACTACGTTGAGTTCAAGATATTTGTGCCTGAAGTGATACCAGAGAAGTACACTAAGATTTCGCAAATGATTGAGAAACGATACAATCTCCACGTCAGAACGATTACCCGAAAGGAAATAAAGGAGGGAATGGGACACAAGATTTTCTATCTCATCAACGAAACATTCAAAGACTTGTATGGTTTCTCCGAACTGTCCGACAAGCAGATAGACCAGTATGTGAAGATGTATCTGCCAATGGCAGACCTCAACCTTATACCGATTGTGGAAGACTGGACAACCGACGAGCACAAGATGGTTGGCGTTGGAATAACCATTCCTTCGCTGTCGAAAGCCTTGCAGAAGTGCAGACGCGGACGACTGCTGCCCTTCGGATGGTGGCATATACTGAGAGCGCTCAAGCAGCATAAGACCAACATTGTTGACTTGGAGATGGTTGGAGTGCTGCCAGAATATCGGAAAAAGGGTGCCAATGCACTGCTCTTCTACTATCTCATCCCGTGGTATCAGCGCTATGGAATAGAGTGGGGAGAGAGCCAGGTAGAGATGGAAAGCAACGAAAATGTTCAGAGCCAGTGGCAATACTTCAAGACAGAAAACCACAAGCACCGCCGCTGCTACAAGAAATTATTATAAAAGACGAGCATGAAAACTAAAACGAATACTGACGAAATAGAAATGACACAACCACTGGACAACAGCCAACACGCTGCAAATGAACAGCCAGTGGAATATGGAGAGGACCAGATCAGGACACTCTCCGACATTGAGCATATACGTCTGCGTCCTGGTATGTATATCGGAAGGCTTGGCGACGGTCAACTGCCAGAAGACGGTATCTATGTGCTACTGAAGGAAGTGATAGACAATTCTATTGACGAATTTAAGATGAATGCGGGCAAGCGCATCGAAATTGATGTTGAAGACAACCTTCGTGTAACTGTGCGCGACTACGGACGAGGCATCCCTCAAGGCAAACTCGTTGAAGCAGTGTCGGTATTGAACACAGGCGGAAAGTACGACTCTAAGGCTTTTAAGAAAAGTATCGGACTGAACGGAGTAGGTGTGAAAGCCGTAAATGCGCTCAGTACGCATTTCGAGGCTCACAGCTTCCGCGACGGAAAGGTAAGGAAGGCAATATTCGATCATGGAAAACTTGTCGACAATAAGATGGAGAAGACCGAAGACGAAAACGGTACGCTCATCTCATTCCAGCCAGACGACACTCTCTTCAAAGGCTATCGCTTCCACGACGACATTGTGGAGACTATGCTGCGCAACTACACCTACCTCAACACTGGGCTGACAATCATGTATAATGGCAGGCGTATCTTGAGCCGCAACGGACTGAAAGACCTGCTGACCGACACCATGACAACCGACGGACTATATCCAATCATCCACATGAAGGGCGAGGATATTGAGATAGCCTTCACACATACAAACCAGTATGGAGAAGAGTACCACTCGTTTGTCAACGGACAGAACACCACGCAAGGCGGTACCCACCAGTCGGCTTTCAAAGAGCACATAGCAAAGACAATAAAGGATTTCTCTGGAAAGAACTACGAATATACCGACATACGCAACGGACTTGTTGCTGCAATAGCACTGAACGTAGAAGAACCTATGTTTGAATCGCAGACCAAAATAAAGTTAGGCTCGCAACAGATGGAACCTAACGGAGTCTCGATAAACAAGTATGTTGGCGACTTTATCAAGCAAGAGGTAGACAACTTCCTGCATAAGAATCCCGACATTGCAGAGCAGATGCTGCAAAAGATTGCCGAAAGCGAAAAAGAACGCAAGGCAATGGCTGGCGTGGCTAAGATTGCAAGAGAACGAGCAAAGAAGGCAAACCTGCACAATAGGAAACTGCGCGACTGCCGCATTCACTTCTCCGACAGCAAGAATAACCGCAAGGAGGAGAGTTGCATCTTCATCACCGAGGGCGACTCGGCAAGCGGAAGCATCACTAAGAGCCGCGACGTGAACACTCAGGCTGTGTTCTCCCTGCGCGGAAAACCACTCAACAGTTATGGCTTGCAGAAGGATATTGTCTATCGCAACGAAGAGTTCAACCTGTTGCAGGCCGCACTCGACATTGAAGACGGGCTCGACACGCTGCGCTATAACAAAGTAATTGTTGCAACCGATGCCGATGTTGACGGAATGCATATACGCCTGCTCATCATCACTTTCTTCCTGCAGTTCTTCCCAGAACTGATTAAGAAAGGGCACGTCTACGTTTTGCAGACTCCTCTTTTCCGTGTTCGCAACCGCAGAACGAAGATAAAAAACAAGAAGGCTATAGCCGAAGCAGACGCGAAACTGTCGAAAAACGAGAAGCGAAGCGACTTCATCACGCGCTACTGCTATAGCGACGAAGAGCGTCAGAAGGCTATTTCTGAACTCGGACCCGACCCAGAGATAACCCGATTTAAGGGCCTTGGCGAGATTTCTCCTGACGAGTTTGCCCACTTCATCGGTCCAGACATACGCCTCGAACAGGTAACTCTCAACAAGAACGACCAAGTGGGCAAGTTGCTGGAGTACTATATGGGCAAGAATACGGCGGAGCGTCAGGCGTTTATCATCGACAATCTCGTGGTAGAAGAAGACCGCCCTGAAGACTTAGAAGAATGATTTCACGCTTAAATTTGGAGCGAAAGAAAACAAGTTGAAGCAACAAAAAAAACGTTCTTAAACAAATATTCAACTAAAAAAGGAAACAAAACAATGCGTAAAAACATATTTGCAACACTCTTGCTGCTAATCTCTCTTACTGCTAATGCGCAGATGAGAATTGATGCAAGCACACCTCTAAAGAAACTTGTCAATGCAGAACAGGCTATCTATTACCTCTATGTTGACACCGTTGACGAGCAAAAGGCTGTTGAGAATGCCATTCGAGGCATGCTCGAAAAACTTGACCCGCACTCAACTTACTCAACTCCGAAAGAGGTGGAGTCAATGAAAGAACCGCTCGAAGGCTCGTTTGAGGGCATCGGCGTGCAGTTCAACATGATTGAAGACACTCTAATCGTTATACAGCCAACCATGAACGGACCTTCTGAGAAGGTAGGAATCGTAGCTGGCGACCGCATTGTAACCGTCAACGACACTTCCATTGCAGGAGTGAAGATGGACAGAAGCAACATCATGAAGCGGCTGCGCGGCAAGAAAGGAACAAAGGTAAAGCTCGGCGTTTTGCGTCGTGGAGTTGACGGTCTGCTCACTTTCGTTGTAACACGCGACAAGATTCCCGTTAAGAGCATTGATGCCTTCTACATGATTCGACCCGAAATAGGCTACATAAGGATAGGCAACTTCGGAGCAACGACCCACGAGGAGTTTATGGAAGCAGCAAAAAACTTGCAGAGTCAAGGAATGAAACGGCTGATAATTGACTTGCAGGACAATGGCGGAGGCTACTTGCAGGCTGCGGCAATGATTTCAAACGAGTTTCTCGAATATGACGACATGATTGTCTATACCGAAGGAAGAACCGTGAAGAAACAAGAGTTTCGCGCTCAAGGCAACGGCAGGTTGAAAGACATTCCAATAGTAATCCTCATCAACGAATTTACGGCTTCGGCATCTGAGATTGTCTCTGGAGCAATGCAAGACCAAGATCGCGGACTCGTGGTTGGACGCCGTTCTTTCGGCAAAGGACTCGTTCAGCGGCCATTAGAGTTTGACGACGGTTCGATGATTCGACTGACAATAGCCCACTACTACACACCAACAGGTCGCTGCATTCAGAAACCTTACAAGAAAGGGCAGCTGAAAGAATATGAGATGGACTTGGAAAACAGGCTGAAACATGGCGAACTTACAAATCCCGACAGTATTCACTTTGCAGACTCACTGAAATATCTGACACTAAAAAAGCAGCGCACTGTGTATGGCGGCGGTGGCATCATGCCCGACTATTTTGTCCCGTTAGACACCATGCAGTACACCCGTTTCCACCGTCAGATTGCAGCAAAGAGCATACTGATGAATGCCGTACTGAGATTTATAGACGACAACCGAAAGGACTTGAAGAAGGAATTTACCACATTCGAGGACTTCAACCGCCGATATGAAGTGCCTAAGTCGCTCATAGACAACATTGTGGCTGAGGCGGAAAAGCAAAACGTACGCCCTAAGGATGACGAGGAACTGCAACGCACAATACCTTATATGAGCACTCAACTGAAGGCTATCATTGCACGCGACATCTGGGACATGAGTGAGTATTTCACTATAATAAACGAACAGAACCACATTGTTCAGAAAGCGCTCGAAGTGATTCAGAACTGACGCAAAGAAAGGTGATGACTTAAAAGCAGTCCTAACGTGGGTCATTTGTATAATAGATGATAGAGAAAAAAACTGACAAATGAGAAAGTATTTCTGGTTATTCATAGTTTCAATAGTAGCGATATTCGGACTGGCTGGATTCTATTTCTCCTGCCAGCGCCCAACATTCCAGCATAATAATGAGAAAGTTGCCGATTCGCTCGTTAGAATGTCGATGAGAGCACTCAACAGAGACAGTTTCGCTTTGGCATTCCACAATCTTAACGATGCACTCAATATCTATGCAAATACGGGCAACAAGAAAGGGGAGATGGCTACAAGAATAAACCTTGCAATAGTCTACTACGGAATTGAGACTTTCGAAGATGCCCAGCAGGAGCTCAACACCGTGAAACCCTATGTAAACCTTCTCGATACCATCTATCAGATAATGTACTATCGCATACACGCTATAGTGGAGACCACCTATACAAAAGACTACAACAAGGCTATAACCTATATGCATAAGGCTTTAGGACTTGACAGTCTGGCGAGCAACCAGATCAGTTTGTTTCAGGACTTAGCCAACCTTGCAGAGATATACATCAGAAACAATCAGCACGACAAGGCGCAGGAGATTATCAACAACATAGAGCAGATGAACGTGATGAAGCCTAACGAACTGACTTCGCAATATTATTTCTCCTATGGCCTTCTGCTCTACGACTACAAGCAATATGATGAGGCATACGCCAAATTCAGAAAGTGTCTCGACTACAGTACGAGTTTCAACCAGCCACACCTGAAGTTGCAGGCTCTCGGAAGAATAAAGTCGATAGACAGCCTGAAGAACGACAACAAGAGCTATGTCAGCAACCTGAGAAACTATATCAGCCTGAACGACAGCCTGAGCGGACGACGCATCACCAACCAGATTGCACGACTGCAAGAGCAACAAAAGATGGAGAAAGAACACCAAGAGGAAGAACGCAGGCACACCATGACGATTTTCTACTTTACTGCCCTCTCCGTTTTGGCTGCCCTGCTGGCTGTGATTTTCTTCCTGCTCTATCGGCACTCGCGCACCATTCAGCGTAACACGCAACTCGAAGTTGAGAAACTCGACTCCGAAATCATGCTTGAGCGAATGCAGAACGAACTGCTCAGGCTGAAGGTTCATCAGAAAGGTGAGCAACTGAAGGAGGTGCAGAAGGAAAACATGTCAATGTCGCTGAAACTCGCTTCGCTTAAAGAACAGACCGACACATCGTCGCTACAGACTTTCGACGAAACCTTCCGACTGCTCAACGAAAAGTTCGGAACAGAACTGCGACAGCGATTCCCACGACTGACAACAAACGAGCAGCGATTCCTCTGCCTGATAAAACTCGGAATGACTTCGCAGGAAATGATGTCGGTGCTCAACATTACCAGCAGCGGACTCTACAAGATGCGCTACAGGCTGAAGAAGAAACTCAATCTCGAAGGCGAGGAAACAATAGAGAGTTTCCTCTCGACAATAGGATAAAGACAAACAAAAAAACGGTCGGATAGTCTTGGGTTACTATCCGACCGTTTCTTATTTCATAGCAGTAATCATCGCAGACGTCATGCGCTGAAACCGATTCTCATTATTGGTCGCAGGTTCACTTGTCGCAGATTAAACTTCTCAAAAGCCTTTTCAACGTCAGCCTTAGTCACCAGCCGATAGTCGTCGCGGGTCAGTTTAGAGAAGTCAACGCCCGATATTCGGTCTGCCACTTCCGATATTATTCCATTTTCAACATACTGTTCTATCCAGCGTGCGTTTCCGAAACACTTATTCTTCTGCGCTATTGTCTGGCATATAGTGCTCTTCAAGAGAGTCTCGGCATCAGCAGTAAGCACAAAGTCTTCTTGCTTCAGCTTGTGGCGTGCTATCTCCATCAGTTGCTCTGCCGAGTAGTCCTCGAAGTGGAACTTATAAGGAAATCTTCCTATCAGTCCAGGATTAGACGTCAGCATCATGTCCATCTCCTTTGCGTAGCCTGCAAAAATTATAATCATGTCTGGATTTGGCTCAGTCAAAACCGAGAGAAGACACTCTATTGCCCTGTGACCGAAATCCTTGTTGTCGTCGTCGCCGACATAGAGAGTGTACGCCTCGTCAATGAAAAGCACACTGCCCTTTGCCGTTTCTATTATGTTCTTGATGTTTGCCTCGGTCTCGCCTAAATACCTGCCTACAATCTGTTTTCTGTCAACCGAGACAACATTGCCCTTAGAGAGCAGGCCGAGCGAATGATAAATCTTTCCAAGCATGCGGGCAACAGTAGTCTTTCCTGTGCCAGGATTGCCCGTAAAGACGGAGTGATAGACCGCATTGTCTGCCCCTGAAAGTCCGAGCCGCTTCCTCTCCAGCGAGAATTTTGTGCGGTTAGCCATAGTCGTAATGCTCCTTTTTATATTGTCGAGCCCAACCATTTCGTTCAGTTCTCTTATGCTTTCCTCAAAAGTAGCATCTTGTTTAGAGAACATCTCAAAATGGAAATCTTCAATTTTCAGACCGTATGGCTCTCCTTTTTCAATTCCTTCGATGACATGCCTGAAGAACGACGGGCAAACCTCCTCCTTTATGTATTTTGATATTTCTCTCTTTGTCCAGTCCTTAAAAGTTCCTTTCTTATATTCTTCCATCAGTGTTTTAATCAGTTGCTCGCTCACGTCGCTATCAATCGTGATGCAACTGTCTCTTAGTTCAGAGAGAAAAGCCCGTACCAGTTCAAAAGGAGTGTAAGGCAAAATGTCCAGTCGGTTGCCCTTATGGAAAAACTCTTTCAGCGTAGGATACATCTGGAAAAGAGCATTGTAATCATTATTCGTGCCGCAGAGCCATATCGTCTTGGTCTTGCACTTGAGCACGTCAGTCAACTTCTTCACCAAAGAGTTTCCTCTCTCTCCTATCAGATAGCTCAGATTTGTAACTACTATAGTCTTGTCTAATGTGCTATAGAAAGGATTTTCGGTCTGTTCATACATGTCTTCACTAATATAACTCCTTTGTTTGGAACATTCATAAAAATAGATATCCTGCTTGTGGGTTAGCGAATGATAAAATCTCTCAATATCATACAAATGTGCGCTATAGTCGTTGCAAACAATCATGTAGTTAGCAATAGGCACATCTTTGCCGCTGCTCATTAGTCCGCTCGCCTTGCTGATAAGGTTAACTTGATTATAATATATTGCCTCCTTCCTTAATTGAGTCCCACCAAACATTAGTTTTAGGTCGTTCCATCCTTTTGCAATAGGTTGCTTTTTGGGTCTCTCTTCGAATGGATTTCCCACCTCTTCAAGGTCTTCACTCTCTGGCTCAGGCATGGTAATGTCACGAAAATCAAGCATATTCACAACAACATAGCCTGCGTCATAGTCGTGGCAAGGACACTCGCGTATATCAGTAACATCAAGATTTTCATCAATAGTGAAGTCTGCATGGAGCACTGCCACATCATTATAGCACACATATAGTTTATAACCACCGCTCATCCACACAGCATTGCTAACTTCTGCAACAAGCCTGCCCGACCTCCCCTTTCTCTCTATCGCTCCACCACACATATAGAAGAAATCGTCTCTATAGACAGAAAGATGAAGTAGCTTGGCGTCTAACTTCTTCTCAGCAGTCCTAAGGTCAACAAGCAAATTGCCATCAGAAAAAAGAAGCGATTTGTTTTTTGAAGAAAGTTTGATAGATTTAATTTTTATTTTTTCCATAATCGTGAATAGTTTTTAATAGAAAATCCTGAAAAGACAGTTTCATGTCATTCTCTTTTAGTTAAGTTTAAGTTATCCCTATATAGCGTGAGAGTTTAAAGGCTCGTGAAATAACGCAAGCCCTCTGAGTTCAGTCATTTTTACCAGCATAATCTCTGCCAACAACTTTGTTTCAATAAGTCAAAGAACACCGACCGCAAGGCATAGCAACATCCTCCAGCGCAGAGCGCAGACACTCCCCCAGAACGAAGCACTATGCACTTCGCTTCTTACAACAACAGTCTGTAAATGTATGTCAGTTCCTAACTACAAACAACAATTAGACCATTCTAAATAAAGTTATATGGATTGGGCTGCAAATATATATAAAATAATCTTTCGCCAATCAAGCTGCACTCCGATTTAGCGAATTTTAACTATAGCAGGATTAATGAATGTGATATCAGTGCATAATGCATAGTCTTTAGTAGTGCATAATGCATAGTGCATAGTTCATAGTTGTTAAAGTTAAAGTTCCCGTTATCGTTCCCGTTAGATTAGTTCCCGTTCCCGTTAAACAAATTAGTGTGCGATTAATTGCTCCCCTAAGTTAGGGGAGCTGTCACGAAGTGACTGAGGAGTATGTCTCCACGATGCAATGGCATCGTGAATGATTAAAGTTAAGGTTCCCGTTATCGTTAACGTCAACGTTAAAATTAAAGTTATCGTTATCGTTATCGTTCCCGTTAAAGTTCTTACAATCTGAAAGCAGTTTTCCGCTTCTTGCCTTTACCGAGCGGAAAACTTGCAATTTTCAGAGCGGAGTTGGGTAAAAAATTGATTAACTAACCCTGCAAATAACTTAAAATTTTGCGACCGAGAAAAATAAAGTTGCAAAATATGCGAGTATTTGGCGCTTTTTCGCTCTTTTTAGTAAATTATTAGAAATCAACATCTTATAGATTTCGCCTCACGATTCATAAGTGTTAAAAAAGTCAAAGGGTACCTTTCGCAGTGTGAAAGGGCACCTTTGGCACTGCAATATGCCACATATCGCACTGCGATATGCCACGTTTCGCATCGCGAAAGGACACCTTTCACTTTTTCGTTCCTTATGTTCGTTCACATAGTTTAAGCCGATTGATTAACAATTAAACACATTTTAGCATTCAGCCTCGTGCCAATCGGAAAATCCTTCTCTAGAATGAAAATTCCGTTTGTCAAGATTTTTTACTTTTTTCGTCAAAAAATCGGGCCGTTTTTGGAAGTTACAGTTTGTAAGCAGGATTGCTCCCCTAAGATAGGGGAGCTGTCACGAAGTGACTGAGGAGTGTGTCTACACGATGCAACGGCATCGTGGATGATGAAGGATGAAAGATTAATGATTAATGAATTAACTCGTCAACGAAACAACTATGAACTATGAACTGACACACAATCCCCATCCACACTTAAGCAGTGTTATTTATGGTTATTTTTTAGGATGTTCTGATTGTTGGTTCAAAGTTATCCGTAAACTTTTTATTAGTTTTGCGCCCGTTTTGCAGAAGTATGTCTGCATAAAACTAAACATCAAAATTTGATTTCACTGCGTTCTCACAATTATCTTACAATGCTTTTGGTCCTCACCGTGCTCCTGGAGCAATGACATTTACTGAAGATGACGCAAAGCAGTTGTTGGAACCGTTTATAGAAGACGGACAATATATCAAGCAGCAGCTTGTAGAAGACATCCAAAGCTATCCTTCGGAATATTCTGCAGAGGAAATAGATGCTGTTATGAATACTACCGAAGCAGATATGGCTGTAATTTCATTTGCGCTCTATCAGATAAGGCTGGCACAGACAGAAACCACTCCACAGGCAATAGACCTTACCAATATGGCAGGAGGTGAATATGAAGTTGTTTCTGACTACATCCCAGACCATGGTCTTAATATGGACGGATTACAGATTCCCTGGAAAAGAGTTTGGGCTTGTGTAGCTTCGGCAGTTGGGATACCTAGTGAATATAGTGCATTAAAAGCTGGAATTAAAGGAACTATGACGCCAAAAACTCTAATTAAGTTTATGTCTAATACGATTTAAAATATTGTGGTTTTATTACAGCTTTTATTGCCGTATGCGATTTTCTTGATTGTATGGGTTGGACAAATCTAGATATAAAAACTGAATTAATGAAAAGAATAGAGGATTCCGTTAATGCTATTTTAAAATAGGATATGTATAAAAAAGAGAATAAAAAACACACATTATTGGAGTTTATTAGTGTTCATGGAATAGATTTGTCGTGGATTGGACTTCTTGTTTATAGCTTTTCCCAGACCAGAACAACATTTTATGCCTTTATGCTTCTTCTGCTAATAACATTCCTAAGTCTAATACTTAAGCTATTCATATACTATAAACAAAAAAGCCTAATAAAAGGTGCTTTGTCTGGATTTGAGTGGGTTTGCCTCGCCGTGAGTCTGACTTCTTTCTGTGTTGGACTACTTACCCCTGCAGGAGTCTTATACAATTAAGATAAAGAGCGTATCTTTGCTGATGCGCTCTTTTTTATTTTTAATACTAAAGTTAAGGTTAAAGTTAAAGTTAAGGTTCATACCTCATAATGTTTTGGTCTTCAATAAAAATTATCAATTATCAATTGTCAATTAACAATTAAAATATTACCTTTGTACCCAAATATATTTTTCATTCTTAGAATTACAAGTATTAAGACGCAATGGAATACAATTTCGGTGAAATAGAAAAGAAATGGCAGAAAAGGTGGGCAGAGCAAAAGACCTACCAAGTAAAGGAAGACAACAAGAAAGAAAAGTTTTATGTACTAAATATGTTCCCTTATCCCTCTGGAGCAGGACTGCACGTAGGTCACCCTCTGGGATATATTGCATCAGACATCTATGCACGCTACAAGCGACAGAAAGGCTTCAACGTGCTCAACCCTATGGGATACGATGCCTACGGACTGCCTGCGGAGCAATATGCCATACAGACAGGACAGCATCCTGCCATCACTACCGAAGAAAACATAAACCACTACCGCCAGCAGCTCGACAAGATTGGCTTCTCGTTTGACTGGAGCCGCGAGGTGCGCACGTGCGACCCTAAATACTATCACTGGACACAGTGGGCTTTCCAGCAGATGTTCCAGTCGTTCTACTGCAATGCCTGCCAGAAGGCTATGCCTATAACCGAACTCGTTAAGCATTTCGAAGAAAAAGGAACTGAAGGCTTAGACGTGGCTCAGAGCGAAGAACTCTCGTTCACAGCCGACGAGTGGAAGGCAATGGACGAGGCTCAGCAGCAGAACGTTCTGATGAACTATCGTATTGCCTATCTTGGCGAGACTATGGTCAACTGGTGTCAGGAACTCGGCACTGTGCTTGCCAACGACGAAGTGGTTGACGGACTGTCGGTTCGTGGCGGCTATCCCGTAGTGCAGAAGAAGATGCGCCAGTGGTGTCTGCGTGTATCTGCTTACGCTCAGCGTCTGCTCGAAGGTCTTGACACAGTAGACTGGACAGACTCGCTGAAGGAGACTCAGCGCAACTGGATAGGCAGGTCGGAAGGTACAGAGATGGACTTCAGCGTGAAAGACAAAGACTTGAACATAACTGTGTTTACAACTCGCGCCGACACCATCTTCGGAGTAACATTCATGGTGCTTGCTCCCGAATCGGAATATGTTCAGCAGGTAACCACCGACGACTGCAAGGCTAAGGTTGATGCCTACATCGACCGCACAAAGAAGCGTACAGAGCGTGAACGCATATCAGACCGCCGCATGACGGGTGAGTTCACTGGCTCTTATGCAATAAATCCTTTCACAGGCGAGGAAATTCCTATCTATGTCAGCGACTACGTGCTTGCTGGTTACGGAACAGGAGCAATCATGGCTGTGCCTGCCCACGACTCTCGCGACTACTCTTTTGCAAAGGCTTTCGGACTCGAAATACGCCCACTCATCGAGGGTGCTGACGTGAGCGAAGAGAGTTACGATGCCAAAGAGGGAACGGTCTGCAACTCAGAGTGCGACAAGTTCTCGCTGAACGGGCTGAGCGTGAAGGACGCTATAAAGAAGACTAAGCAATATGTTACTGAGCATAAACTCGGAAAGGTGAAGGTGAACTACCGTCTGCGCGACGCCATCTTCTCACGTCAGCGCTATTGGGGCGAACCATTCCCAGTATACTATAAAGGCGATATGCCATATATGATACCAGCAGAATGTCTGCCTCTGGAGTTGCCTGAGATTAGCGAATACAGGCCAACGGAGAGTGGTGAGCCTCCACTCGGCCGTGCTGTTGTATGGGCTTGGGACACTAAAGACAACAAGGTGGTTGACAAGGCAATGATAGACAACGAGCGCGTGTTCCCTCTCGAATTGAACACTATGCCTGGCTTTGCAGGCAGTTCGGCTTACTATCTGCGATATATGGATCCACACAACGACAAGGCTCTCGTCTCAAGCGAAGCAGACGGATACTGGCAGCAGGTAGACCTCTACGTTGGAGGAACAGAACACGCAACAGGTCACCTCATCTACTCTCGCTTCTGGAACAAGTTCTTGTTCGACTTAGGCGTTTCGTGCAAGGAAGAACCTTACAAGAAACTTGTCAATCAGGGCATGATTCAAGGTCGCTCCAACTTCGTCTATCGTGTAGCCAACAATACCGATGCTGCTCACCCAGTATTTGTTTCGTGCGGACTGAAAGACCAGTATGAAGTAACTCCTATCCACGTTGACGTCAACATTGTGCAGAACGACGTGCTTGACATTGATGCGTTCCGTGCTTGGCGACCAGAATATAATGATGCTGAGTTTATTCTTGAGAATGGAAAATACATCTGCGGATGGGCTATCGAGAAGATGTCGAAGTCGATGTTCAACGTAGTCAACCCTGATATGATTGTTGAGAAATACGGTGCTGACACTCTCCGCCTCTACGAAATGTTCTTAGGTCCTGTAGAGCAGTCAAAGCCTTGGGACACCAACGGTATTGACGGATGCCACCGATTCCTGAAGAAGTTCTGCAATCTCTTTGACAACGCAGACGACAGCGAACCGACAAAGGAACAACTAAAGAGCGTTCACAAACTGATAAAGAAAGTGTCGCAAGACATTGAACACTTCTCTTATAACACGTCTATATCGGCATTCATGATATGTACTAACGAGTTGCAGCAACTGAAATGCAAGAACCGCGACCTGCTCCGACTGCTTGTTGTCGTCATTGCGCCATTTGCTCCACACCTTGCAGAAGAACTATGGGAGAAACTTGGAGGCGAAGGAAGCGTATGCGATGCAGCATGGCCTGCTTGGAACGAGGACTACTTGGTTGAGAGCGAGATGCAACTCACAATCTCTTTCAACGGAAAGGCACGCTTCCAGATGCAGTTCCCTGCCGATGCCGACAATCAGACTATTGAGAAATCTGTGCTTGCAGACGAGCGAACAGCAAAATACACCGACGGGAAGAAGGTGATGAAAGTTATCATAGTGCCAAAGCGTCTTGTTAATGTTGTATGCAAATAGACAAGGCAATAAAAAGCGATAATCAGAGTTATCTATATAGAAAGAGTTACCTATATATAAAAGATGACTCTGATACTCTACGGAACAAACCAATTCAAAAAATAACAGATTTATGAATTTAGATTCACTTACAAGCAAAATCGCAAAAGAAAAGTTCAGGCATGAAATAAATGACTACATCTGGATTACCATAGGACTTACCTTCTATGGTGCAGCATGGGCTTTGTTTCTCTTGCCTTATAAGATTGTATCGGGTGGAGTAACTGGTATTTCAGCCATCATACTCTATGCCACAGGATTCCCAATGGAGTACACCTACTTCATACTGAATGCCTGCCTGCTTGTCGTAGCACTGAAGATATTGGGCTTCAAGTTCATGATGAAAACAATCTATGCAACGTTTGGACTCTCGCTAATGCTGAAATTGTTCCAGCAGATAGTAACTAACGCAGACGGAACCGTCATGCAGGTGCTTGGCGAAGGACAGGACTTCATGTCGCTCATCATAGGATGTTCACTCATGGGAACTGGTCTTGCCATAGTCTTTCTGCACAATGGCTCGACTGGAGGAACCGACATTATCGCAGCCTGCGTCAACAAGTATAAGCCTATATCGTTAGGACGACTGCTCATTGCCATCGACCTAATCATCATAGGAAGCTGTTTGCTCAACCCGAAGTTTGGTGTAAACATAGTTGACAGAGTACATACCGTAGTGTTCGGTCTTTGTACTATGGTTGTGCAGAACATCATGCTCGACTACGTTATGAACGCTCGGCGCGAGTCGGTCCAGTTCCTCATATTCTCGAAAAAGTATGAAGAACTTGCCCACATACTTGCCACAGAGATGTATCATGGCGTCACCCTGCTCGATGCTCATGGCTGGTACACTAAGCAGGAAATGAAAGTAATCTGTCTCGTAGCCCGCAAGCGCGAGTCAATTTCCATCTTCCGCCTGATAAAGATGGTAGACCCTGATGCCTTTGTTTCTCAGAGCGCCGTTATCGGTGTTTACGGAAAAGGATTTGACGAGATGAAAGTTAAAGCCCTGAAAGAAAACGCTTTGAAGAAGAAAGAGGAGATTTAGTTTTTGAGTTAACGAGTGGGCACGTTGACAAGTAAACAAGTTGACGAGTAGACACGTTAGCTATCTTTCAGTAAAAGTTATAGTTGAAGTTAACGTTAAGGTTATAATTAAAATGAAAATAGTTTTTGCCACTAACAACAATCATAAACTTGAAGAGATTCGACAGATTCTCGGCAAGCAGATAGAGGTGTTGTCGCTGTCTGACATTGGCTGCCATGAAGACATTCCCGAAACAGCAGACACGCTCGAAGGCAATGCGATGCAGAAGGCAAACTATGTGAAAGAGCACTACGGCTACGACTGCTTCGCCGATGATACTGGTCTTGAAGTTGATTCCCTCAACGGTGCTCCAGGTGTCTACTCTGCACGCTATGCTGGCGGAGAGGGACACGACTCTGAGGCTAATATGCGAAAACTGCTGCACGAACTGGAAGGCAAAGACAATCGTAAGGCTCGCTTCCGCACGATTATTGCCTTGCTGAAAGGTGAAAGTGGAAAGGTAAATAATGAAGAAAAGGAAAACGGCAGCGACGACGCTCTGTTGTTTGAAGGCATCGTAAACGGTGAGATTACAACCGAAAAACATGGCGAAGAAGGTTTCGGCTACGACCCAATCTTCAAGCCAGACGGCTACAACCAGACTTTTGCCGAACTGGGCTCGGACATCAAGAACCGCATTTCACACAGAGCTGTGGCTGTAAGCAAACTGGCTGAATACCTCAAGAAACAACTGCTTCTGCTCTTATTCTTCATAACTCTTGGAGTGAACAACACAATGGCTCAGGGCATAGGAACATGGAACTGCTATTGGGCATATAACGACATAACCGAGATTCAGCCTGCGGGCAATCTTGTTTTCGTGCTTAGCTCTAAAGGACTTTTCTCCTACAACGTTAACGATCAGAGCGTTGCAACTTACGACAAGATGAATGTTTTGAGCGACTGCAACATCTCTCACATTCGCTATTCTCAGCAGGCTAAGCGTCTTCTGATTGTCTATGAGAACCAGAACATGGACATGATAGACCTGAATGGTAACGTGGTTAATATTTCAGACCTCTACAATAAGTCGATGACTGAAGACAAAACCATTAACCATATCTATATTGACGGTTACTTTGCATACTGCGCTACCAACTTCGGAGTAATGAAACTGAACATGCGCGATGCTGAGATTACTAATACATATCAACTCGGTTTCAGCGTAAACTATACTTATATCGAAGGAAACAGCATCTTTGCTGCCTCGAAAGACAATGGACTTTACAGTGCTTTGCTCACCGACAACCTGCTCGATAAGAACTCGTGGAAGCGCGTTGGCAACTATCAGAAACTGAACGAGAACCTGAAACTCGTTGAGGATAAGACCAACAACTGCTTCTGGACAGCAAACGAGAATCAGGCACTCACAGCATATCGGATTGTTGACGGTCAGCAAATTACGACAGTAACAGGCATAAAGCCCGACGGACCAACCTATAATTACTTCGGTTTTATGAAGTATAGCAATGGCAAACTATACACTTGCGGAGGCGGATATGCTGCACTGATAGACCTTTATCGCAAGCCTGCTGTTCAGATTTACGAGAACGGAGAATGGAGCCTGGCTGAAGAAAACCTGCAAGACATAACAGGACACCGCTACATCGACGCCATCGTTCTCGACCACGACCCAAGTAATCCTAACCACATCTTCGTAGGAGGCCGTACAGGACTCTACGAGTTTCTCGACAACAAGTTTGTAAAACACTATACGACCGACAACAGCCCGCTTCAGAGTGCTGTCGAAAACGGCAGCAAAGACTACGTCTTAGTAGAAGGTCTGACGTTTGACAACGAAGGCAATCTGTGGGTAGCTGTCAGCCAGGCGCCTTCTGTACCATTAGCCTGTCTGCACAAAGACGGCAAGTGGACAACGGTCAGCCGTCAGGAATTCATGTATGAGAACCGCACACTTCCAGCCATGAAGTCACTAATGTTCGATTCGAGAGGATTCCTATGGTTCACAAATGCCCACTGGCAGAAGCCTTCATTCTATGCCTACGACACAAAGACCGATGCCCTGAACAGTTACACTTCGTTCATTAACGAAGACGGACTGCAAGTGGCAGCCAACTCCATCAACCACATAGTAGAAGACAGAAGCGGAAACATGTGGGTCTCAACCAATGTCGCTCCTCTCATGCTTCTGAAGGAAAACATTGGCGACGGCTCAAATGCTGTGCTTCAACAAGTTAAGGTTCCACGCAACGACGGCACCAACTTTGCCGACTATCTGCTCGACGGAGTGAGCGTTTCGTGCATAGCCGTTGACGGAGGAGGCAGGAAATGGTTTGGAACTACCGAGAACGGAGTCTACCTTATCAGTGCCGACAACATGGAACAGATTTACCATTTCATGCCAAACAACAGTAAACTGCTTTCTAACACGATAGAGTCGATTGCAATAAACAACGACACAGGCGAGGTTTTCTTTGGCACAGACAAGGGTCTCTGCTCGTTTATGAGCGACGCCACAACACCTTCTGAGTCAATGTCGAAGGACAATGTCTATGCCTATCCTAACCCAGTAGAACCAGGATATACAGGACTCATCACTGTGACAGGTCTGAGTTACGACTCTGATGTCAAGATAACCACATCAAATGGCGTGCTGGTTGCTCAAGGCAGAAGCAATGGCGGAACGTTCACATGGGACGGATGCGACATGAAAGGACGCAGTGTCGCTTCTGGTGTCTACATGGTTATGGCTGCCACAAGCGAAGGCAAAAAGGGAACAGTATGCAAAATCGCAATTGTCCGATAGGCTGTCTGAACAGCCAATATGTTGAAGACAACTTCAACAGGCTGCTTCTTTACACCACAATGGCTTTCTTCTTGTTTCTTGTCATTGTGCTGATAGTCTTTGGATATACTCCCCAAAACGACAGCGAGGGATATATTGAGCATGCGCTGCTATGCCTGAAGGCAGGACAACCCTACCCCTGCGAATATTCCATTGTGGGGCAACCATTCATCTGGAACATCGGACAGATAAACCTCATCGCGCTCAGTCTGAAACTCTTTGGCACTTTCTATCCTGTGCTTATCGTGATGTGCGCTATGAAAGCGGCAACGCTATGGCTTGTCGGCAAGTTGACTCGCCACATCTTCAGCCCTGCAATAGCACTACTTGCCGTAGTCCTCTATTTTCTTTATCCCAACAACTGGGGGCAAAGCACGATGCTGCTGTCAGAGATTCCGATGGTGTTTTTCGGACTGCTCTCTCTCTGGCTTGCTCTCCGCTACGACAAAACCGCAATACTTTTTCTTTCGGGACTGCTGATGGCTGTTGCCAACTGGTTCCGCCCTGTGGCAATGATTTATTTCGGTTCATTGCTACTCTATCTCCTAATTTTCTTTCCAAAGACAGCACTACGCCGATTGCCAGCACTGGCTTTGGGCTATGTTTTCATGATAATTCTTATCGGCTCTTCGTGCTATCTGCGCACCCGCCATTTCGTATACCAGTCGGAAACTCTCTGGTTTAATATGTCGGAAGCCATCTATGAGACATCATCCGAGCCACACTACGACACCGAGATGTTTCCCAAAGGCACACCACGATATATCGAGAACATGCAGGAGAAGACCTGCTTCCAGTGCGACAGCATCTGGCGTGAACGCAGCATTGAGTGGCTCAGGGCTCATCCCGTCGACTATCTGAAGAAGATTCCCACCCGACTGGCTTACTTGCTATATAGCGACATCGACAACATCGCTGCCTTCAGTGCCGACAAGAGCAATGCCGCCGACAACAATGTAACCCTGCCCTATCGCAACATGATTACGCAGTTTGGCTCTCTCAGTGGAGTGCAGCGGCTTGCAACCATCTCGCTGCTCTTCTATTATGCTCTGCTTCTGATGGCAGCCGCAGCCGTGTTCTCCATGCTCCGCCGCCGCAGGTTCCGCCAGCTGTTTCTGCCGCTGTTCATCCTCGTAGGAGGTTCGCTGGCAATAGTCCTTGCCGTTCATGGCGAACCACGCTTCAAGGCACCGCTAATGCCATTCCTCTTCATGCTCGCCGCCGCTGTGAGGAAAAGCAATTAACAACGGGAAGTATCATAACTGACAATCACTTTCCCGCTCGAAACAATGTTCTTGAGCAAGTATCACAAGGATGAGAATTGAAAATTACTATAATTAGGCGAGCGAAACCTATAAGACACATAAGGCTTATTAGCCATATACGACTTATAAAAACAATAACTCCATTAAAAGAAAACCATATAAAAACAAGTAGAAACATGGAAAGAAAAATATGGATTGACACACTGAAAGGATTGTCTATGTTGGCTATCTTGCTCTTTCACACCGAAGTCTACTATGCCGACCATGATGTAATCAACTACAACTACTATGTTGAAAACGCGCTGATGGCATTTGCCTTCGCCAGCGGCTATCTCTTCCTCAAACCGCAGCAAGCACTTGACATTAAGCGCAAGATGAAAAGTATTCTCACAAAACTCATCCTTCCCTATTTTGCTTTCACCATCGTACTGGCTTTAGGCAAGTGGCTGCTCAACAGTCATGGCTATTCGCTTGGCGAACTTTTGCTCCACGTCGTCACAGGAGTAGCCTCATGGTATGTTGCAGCACTCATCGTTGCCGAACTGCTTTTCTGCCTCATATTAAGACTTACGCGAAACAACCTGCTGCTGATGTTCATCATAGTCTTTGCCTTTTTTCTCGGTGTAGCATTGCTCTCCAGTCCACAGTATTACGCATTGAACAGCCAGATAGCCGACTACTGGAAATGGAAAGAAGCCATGCTACTGCTCTTCTTCATCGCACTCGGCCATATCTACAGCCGCCACGAAGACAAGTTCCAGTTCTTCAACCGCACGCCTTCCATCATCTTCCTTCTCGTCATGGTCTGCATCGTGAAATATCTTGAGCAAAGCAACAACCTGCAACTGGTAGTCGCACCTATAAGCATAACCTACTATTCTGTCTTTATCTTCGATTGTGCCGTAAGCATTCTCCTGCTCATAGCCATCTGCCGCCGTCTGCCATCGCTCAGCATCATAACCTATATAGGCAAGAACAGCCTCATCGCCTATTTCCTCTGCGGTGCTATTCCATTCATCATCGCCGCCACATTCCGCCGCCTCGGCCTGCCATATAACGGCGACTACCTGCGCATTGTGCTGGTCTACATCTTCGTAATAGATGCAACAACCATAACCGCCTATTTGCTCAGGCGAGCTTACAAACTCCTGCGGAATAATTGACGTTTTCAACTGTAACTTTAACGTGAACATTAACTGGAACGGAAACGGAACAAGAATCATTATTCTTTTAATCCTCAATCCTGCTTAGATATTATACTGCATAAGGCTTCAACTTTCAATTTAAAACCAGTTTCGGCAAAACACCATTCAAAGAGTGAAAAACTTGCAATTTTCAGAGCCAAGTTGGGTAAAAAATTGATTAACTAACCCTGCAAATAACTTAAAAATTCTGGACAGAGAAAAATGAAGTTGCAAAATATGCGAGTATTTGGCGGTTTTTCGCTGTTTTTAGTAAATCATTCAATATCAACACATTATACGTTTCGTCGCAAAACTCATAAGTGTTAAAAAAGTCAAAGGGCATCTTTCGCAGTGTGAAAGGGCACCTTTGGCACTGCAATATGCCACATATCGCACTGCGATATGCCACGTTTCGCATCGCGAAAGGACACCTTTCACTTTTTCGTTCCTTACGTTCGTTTACATAGTTTAAGCCGATTGATTAACAACTAAACACATTTTTGCATTTTGCCTCGTGCCAATCGGAAAATCCTTCTCTAGAATTAAAATTCCGTTTGTCAAGATTTTTTACTTTTTTCGTTAATATTTTGGGCTGATTTTGGAAGTTACAGTTTGTAAGCAGTAATTGCTCTCCTAAGTTTAGAGGAGCTGTCACGAAGTGACTGAGGAGTGTGCTTACACGATGCAACGGCATCGTGGATGATGAAGGATGAATGATTAAAGATTAATGAACTAACTCGTCAACTAAATAACTATGCACTATAGACTATGAACTAACACCCCCTCCCCCAACCATTTTTAACCTAAAAATAACTGAATGTTTATTGTAGTATTTTTATTTAAATAGTATTTTTGCTGCGTAAAATATGTGTTATGGGCTTACTTCGATTGAGTTAATTGCCCATATATGAAAAAAATCAGGAAATATATTTTAGTCATTCGTCTGTAATAATTTTGGGTTATGATAAAATCATTATTATATATACTTCTTTTCTGCAGCGTCACGGCAGTGATGGCATTGTTGGGTATATTCATATCGAGCATCATCGTTGAACACTCGCTCTATTCGTTGTTGGGCATAAACAAAGTAGAAGTCGTAGTCTATGTAGTTGCAGTAATGGGCTTCATTTGGGCTTTATTGCTATTCTATATATTCACTCGCAACGGATATTCCTCATTCTCATTAGGCACTCTCTATGGCAGACGTTTTTGGCTATGCATTGTTCTGAGCATATTTATTTTTCTTTCTTTAAATATTCTGGCATTCTGGTGCCACCATCTCGCAATGCCTTTCAGCAATGAGCATTTGCTAAAGATTGAAATATACAGGGCGCATCCGCTTATGACTTTAGTAACTCTGCTCCTGCTCTACACTGTTGCACAACTGGTGTTCATGGGCGGGGTATTGCGCGAGTTGAGCATGAGCATTAGCAGGCGTTGGGTAGCTCAACTTATAGTCGCCCTGCTGCTTTCACTACTGAACCTTTTTGAAGGCGGTGCTGGCGGAGTTATAATATTCTTGTTTGCAGTGTGTGAAGGTCTTATAGAGTCATGGCTTTGGTTTGCAACACGCAGCATCTGGCCATCGGTTATTGGCGCAGTCTTTTCAGAATATATAATATGGATGTTTCTCGGCAATATACCTACGTCTATGCTTGCTTTGGCTGCTGTCATACTGCTGCCAGTCTCGCTATACGGAATGAAAATGCTCTTGGGCAGAAGCCAGACTATTCAGTCACCAGTTGCAGGCCGACACCTCTTACAGTCTTGATGCTGACCGAAGGGTCGGCAGCCAGCAGTTTGCGCAGCTTGTTTATGAACACATCGAGCGAGCGCGAAGCAAAATAGTCGTTGCCCACGCTCCAGCACTTGTCGAGTATGGCATCGCGCCTCACCACTTCGTTTTTGTTTTCGGCAAGAATATGCAGAATCTGCGCTTCGCGCACGGTGATAGTAGTTTGTTCACCAGTCTTATTATTATATAATGTAGAGTGGTTAGCATCAAGAGTGAATATTCCTATCTGATAAGTGTTCTTCTCTACCGTACTGCGCTCTCCACGCTTCATTTTTACGAGAGCCTTTATGTGTGCATCAAGTTCATCGGGAACAAAAGGTTTCTTTATGTAGTTGTTTATTCCCAGTCGGAATCCTGCCTTCACATCGTTGGGCGAAGTCAGGGCAGAAGTAAATATCACGATTACTTCCTTGTCGGTTTCGCGAATATGCTCAACCATTCCGAAGCCATCAATAACAGGCATGTCAATGTCTGCCACAATCACGTCTGGCTTCTCATTTTTCCAAGCCTTAATTCCTTCTTCTCCATTGGTGGCAGTAATTACCTTATATCCTCCAATGATTTCTTCGAGATATGTCTTCTCAATATATCTCAGCGAATCGTCATCTTCTACTATTAAAAGTTTAATCATCTGTCTGTTATTGAGTTTTATTGAGTAATACCATCTTTAAGGGTTTAATTTAGAAAAGTATAGATCGAACTGTGTATATTTATTTTCCTTGCTGTCAACTTTCACCTTGCCATCGTGAGCCTTCATCACCTGATAGACATAGTTGAGTCCGAGCCCAAATCCAGATATGCTCTTGTCTGAATCGTGTTCGCGCATATAGCCTCGCTCAAACTTGTTGAACACAAAAGGCAGGTCGGCTTTAGCAATGCCTATGCCGTAGTCTTTTATGCTTACAACGTTTCGGTTGTTTTCAGTCTTAGAACTTATCTCAATCCTTATGCTGTCTTTAGAATATTTCACGGCATTGTCAATCAGGTTGATAAACACCTCCTTTATGTATTCACGATCAGCAGATATTGTCTTGACCTCAAGCCTGTATTCCGCATCAAAAGGCTTGGTTGCTTTCTTCTTATATTTCTCGATGATGTCTGTCAGCATATCCTGCAAATCTATCTGTACGGGAAAGACTATGAGCCGTTTGTTTTCAAGTTTTGATATGGTAAGCAGCTTGTTAGTAAGTGCAAGCAGATGCTGGGCCTCTTCCTTTACAATCCTGAAATATTCGTTTTTTATCTTTGGCTTATCGTCAAGTTTTCCGCTTTGCAGTGCCTTTATGCCCATCAGTATAGACGAGAGCGGCGACTTCATGTCGTGTATCATTGCATAGGAGAAATCGTTTCTTATGTCGGCAAGTTTCTGCTGTTCGTCAATGACTCGAATCTGCTCAATAACTCCAAAGACTATGGCAATGCTTGCTATGATGGAAGCAAGTATCAGCACCCATATCTTGCTGAAAATAAAGAAGAAGACATTTATGAAAAGCAACCTTACAGAGCATCCCGACTGATGGCTGTAGGGTATTGATATGCTTGCAACCGAACCTATGCTTGGACTGTTGACTGGCATGCTCGACTCTACAATTCCGCCAGTCTTTGTGTCGGTCTTAATCAGTATGTGGTCGCAGTTTATTCCTTGTCTGACAAGTTCCGAGTCAATCTTTTCTGCCAGTTGGCTGAAGGTCAGTTGCGATTCAGAATAAGCTGTGAGTATAGTCGCAGCAGTAGTCTGCATCTGATTAGTATAGATGAGAAACGTATTAGCCATCCAAACAACTTGCAGAATGAGGATGGCTATAAGCGACAGTATGCTGAACAGTCTGTACTTAATGTGGTTCATTGCTCAGCAAAAGTACATAAATAGATTTAAAGCGGATGAAGATTTAACCTAAAAATAACGTGGTTTAACTGTCGGTTAAGAATGAAAAGCATAATTTTGCGACATTAACGTTTTAACATAAGATAATTATCAATTGTTCAGATTGTTTAGACCATTCAGACCATTCAGAGAGTATTGTGAAGATATTTAAACCTAAAATACAAACTAATTAAAAAGAATAATATTATGAAGAAAACCATTATGCTGCTTACAGCTGGCTTGTTGGCATCAATGTCGTATGCCGCAGGGATGAATCGTACTGCTGGTGTGGCAGACGAAGTTGCAAAGAAGAAGGCTCCGTCGGTGGTAGAAACTGTACCATACGAGGAGAATTTCAGTGAGAAAGAGAAATTTGGAAACTTTCTTGTAGTAGACAACAATCAGGATGGCAAGACGTGGACCTACAATGTTTATGACGAGTGTGCTCGCTATGACTATCATGCAACCAACGATGCCGACGACTGGTTGCTTACTCCTAAGATTCGCCTTGAAAAAGGAAAGATTTATCATTTCTCATTCAACTACCGAAGGGGTTACAGCTCTGGCGAGAAGATTGGAGTAGCCTTTGGACTTGGCGACAATCCTGATCAGTACGAAACCATAGCCGAACCGTTTGAAGTGATGGAAACCTCTATGACAAACTACTCAAGCGAGGTTACTGTTTCTGAAACAGGCGACTACCGCTTTGGTATTCATGCCGTCAGTCCCGCTAACCTTTTCTACATCTGCATAGATGATATTAGTGTTACGGCTGGTGCGGAGACTTCTGCTCCTGACGCTGTTACAAACCTTGTCATCACTCCTGGAGAGAAAGGGGCTTTGGCTGCTCACATTTCTTTTAATGCTCCTACACAAACTATTGAGGGAGGTGAGATTGCATCGCTATCGAAGATTGACGTGCTTTGCGACAACGCTCTGATAAAGACTTTCAGCAGTCCTGCGGTCGGTTCTGAATTGTCTTTCGACGCTTCGTTTGAAGTTTCTGGAATGAAAGCCTTCACTGTTATTGCATATATGGGCGAGACCGCAGGAAGACCTCTTGAGCAAAATTCTTATATTGGCATAGATACTCCATTGCCTCCTGCTGCTATCAGACTGATTGACAACGGCATGACACTTACTGTTGAGTGGGATGCTGCAGGCGAAACTGGAGTTAACGGAGGATATGTAGATGTTGAACAACTGACATATAATGTATATGACTATAGTGAAAAAAAGATTGGCGAGGGCATAGACGAACTTTCATTTCTTGACGACGACTACAATCCAGAGGGCAACATTTCGCCTATTCAGTATTATGTCACTGCAAAGAACGAAATTGGCGAGAGTTCTTTCGGAAACTCTCCTTACTTTGCTATAGGACCAGTATTAGAACTTCCTCTATCTGAATCATTTGCTGGAGGCTATCAGGAGGGTAAGATGAAATGGTGGCTTGATGCCTATTTTGAATATCCCGTATGGTGGACAACGTCACAACTAAGCTTCGATGGCGATGGAGGTTGCGCTATACTGACAGGCGGAACTGGCGAGAGATATTTCAATACGGGCAAGATATCATTGAAAGACGAGCCTTCGCCTTATCTTATTTTCTCTTACTATGCTTATCCTGAAACCAACAACAAGCTTGAAGTTATCGGTTCAAAGATGCAGAAAGAAGAAGTGAAACTGTGGGATGTTGACTATTCAACTATGGAAGGCGAAGAAGGATGGAAACGTGTCTATTTGCCTTTGAGCAGTGTTAAGGATTGTCATTATACTGTCTTGCGCTTTCATGGAACTTGCATGGATGAAGAACATCAGCCAGCAATAGATGGCATCGAAGTGAAAAACCTGCTCGGAAACGACCTCTCTGCTTTCATCGAAGCACCTTCTGTTGGTGTTATAGGCAAAGACTGCACTATAAAAGTCAACGTGGCAAACGATGCTATCAACAATGCAAGCGGATTCAATGTTAGTCTTTTCTGCAACGATAAACTTGTTGAAACTAAGCAGGGCAACAACATGACTCAAGGACAATACGACACATACACATTCAACTTTGCCCCTAATGCCACAGCCGGAAAGCAAATAACACTCTACGCTGTAGTTGATTATTCTGCAGATGAGGACATGACCAACAATACTACTGCTAATGCTTTAATGAATATTGTTTCAAATACGTCGCTACCAGTTGTTACCGACCTTTCTCATTCTGACATTAACGGACAACCAGTATTGACATGGTCTGAACCAGAACAGCCCGACACTGTAACTGAGAGCTTTGAAGGTTTCGACGCATGGCAGACTGAATACTTAGGATGGTGGACACTTGCAGACTTAGATAAAGGCTTCACTTTCAACATCAATGGTGTTGAACATCCAAACAGTGGAGCACAGATGGCATACATAGTCTACAATCCTGCATCAACTGGCATTGACTTGATTGAGAACCCTATGATAGCATCTCGCACTGGCGAACAGTTCCTCGGCTGCTATGGTTCCGACCCTGAAACAATGTCGCTCGGACACAACGACGACTGGATTATCTCTCCACTGCTCAACGGCGAGGCACAGACTGTTAAACTATGGGCTAAGAGCCTGTTTGCTGAGTATAAGGAAAAGATAGAGATACTCTATTCTTTAACCGACACTAACATTGAGAGTTTCGTTCCTGTTGTTCAGGAAGATTCTGTAACAAATGTGTGGACTGAATTTGATGCTAACCTGCCTGCTGGTGCTAAGTATTTCGCACTAAGATGCTTGTCACAAGACAAACTGCTGCTGATGGTTGACGACATAACGTTTGCCCCAGCCAAACTGACAGTGAAAGGCTATCGTATTTATTGTGGAGACAAACTCGTCGGTGAAGTTGACGGCAATACAACAACATTTACTGCAAGGGAAAATGGCGACTATCACGTTACGGTTGTTTACGACGAAGGTGAGTCTGAACTCTCCAATGTTGACACTGTTACAACAGGAATTACCGATGTCGGCACTCGCGATTATAGCGTAGAGGCTAAAGACGGAACCATTGTTCTGAACAATGCAGAAGGCAAGTTGGTGAGCATATATAGTGTGAACGGTGCCAAGATTTACAGTGCCGTGGCAACAAACCATCTCAGCATAAACGTAGCATCTGGCATCTATATTGTCAAGATAGGCGGTCAGACTATTCGTGTGGCTGTTAAATAAAATAATAAACAATAAGAAATCATGAAAAAAATATTTATATCATTTGCCTTTCTGCTCATGGCATCAATGGTATTTGCCGTTCCTGCAAAGCGCGGAGTGTGGCGTATGCTTAGACTGGCAGACGGAACAGAAGTAAAGGCACAGCTGTTCGGAGATGAGAATTTCCACTATTTCATCTCTGAAGACGGACAACGCTATGTGGCTGACGGAACAGAAGGAAACTATGTAAGCGTTGATGAAAAGCAGTTGGGCAGGCTCAGTACAACAAGAAAATCGAAGAGTGCCGCAGTTGTAAAGGCGCAGCGCAAACGCGTCTTCGGAAATGTTGACAAAGAGATTTTTCAGGGCAGCCAACGTGGATTGATAATACTCGTAGAGTTTGACGACAAGCAGTTTCAGCCAGGAAACGACCAGAGCTTCTGGAATCGTGTCGCAAACGAAGAAGGATATAGTGACGAAAACGGATTCAGGGGCAGCATGAGAGACTATTTCCACTCTCAGAGCTATGGACAATTCACTCTCGACTTCGATGTGGTTGGACCTGTGAAAATGCCTAATGCCTATGCTTACTACGGTGGTAATGACAAGGATGGCGAAGACTTACATCCTGGAGAGATGGTTGCTATGGCTTGTCAGATGGTTGACGACAATGTAGATTTCAGTAAATATGACTGGAACGGCGACGGAACAGTAGACCAAGTATATGTGCTTTATGCAGGCGAAGGCGAGCACGAGTCAATGGATTCAAAGACTATCTGGCCTCATGCTTGGACTCTCGAAGAGTCAGACTATCACCAGACACTTACGCTTGACGGTGTTGATATCAACTCATACGCTTGCAGCAACGAAGTGAAATCTGACGGATCATACGAAGGTATTGGTACGATGTGCCATGAGTTTTCCCACTGCATGGGTTTCCCCGACATGTATGACATTCTCTATTCAGGCAACTACGGCATGGGTAACTGGGACTTGATGTGCGACGGAAGCTATAGCGGCAATGGGTTTAGTCCTGTCGGCTACACTGCTTATGAGCGAATGCAGTGCGGATGGAACGAACCGATAGAGTTGATTGGCGACACTATAGTTACCGACATGAAGCCTATCGACGACGGAGGCAATACCTTTATTATATATAATAAGGGACACAGAGATGAGTATTTCCTGCTTGAATATAAGGAAAAGAAGGGATGGAACGAGTTTATTCCTGCCGAAGGTATGCTCATCATGCACGTTGACTTCGACCCTACGCTGTGGGCTTACAACGTGGTTAACACAACGGGAGACTTCTCTTCTGTATATCCAGGCATCAAGAATGACCATCAGCGACTGACAATAATACATGCCGACAACGACGATGATTCTGCATACTTCAGCGAAATGATGCACACATTTCTGAAAAGAACTGAAGACGGCGACACTTATCCATATAAGCGAAACGACAGTCTAACAAATCGCTCTCAGCCTGCGGCAAAACTCTATAACAAGAATCTTAACGGCCGTAAACTCATGAATGTTGCAATATCGGGCATAAAGAAGAACGGCGACGGAACGATGTCGTTTGATTTTACCGACTTCTCAACCAACGTAAGACCTGCTGAGACAGGCGAACTGTTCTACGAATCGTTTGACGAATGCGACGGTGTCGGCGGCAACGATGGAATATTCTCTGGCGGCAATGCTGGTGTAGGAATGTTCATGCCTGACAATGAAGACTGGTTTGGCAAGGCAATGTTTGGAGGAAACAAGTGTGCTAAATCTGGAACTAACACTAAGTCGGGAGATATGACTACACCAGAGTTCAGAATTAGCGGCACTGCCGATTTCAGTTTCCTTGCTGCTCCTTACGGCAACGATGCAGAAGAGCTAACACTGAGAATTGCAGGCACTGCACAGATATCACCCACTTCGTTTACTCTCACTAAGGACAAGTGGACTGAGTGTAATGCTACTATTACTGGCGACGGCATCATTACAGTAACCATCAGTCCAGCCAAGAGAATGTTTATTGACGAAGTGAGAGCCTTTGACCTTAATGCAGCCTTAGGCATAAGCCAGCATTCTGATGATATAAAGAAAGAGACTCTGAAAGGGGTCTACACTCTTCAGGGTGTGCGCGTGATGGGTGCAGATGCTTATAAGAACAATCCAAATTCTCTTTCCAAAGGCATTTACATTATAAATGGTCGTAAAGTTATAATTAAATAATGCAACTATAAATGCATGTAAACAATAAAAGGGCACGATTATTCGTGTCCTTTTTATTGTTTATTTAGTTTCAAGTTGGCAAGATAGCGAGGCCTTAACAGATGTTATATATATAATAAGGTAAAACTAAATGCGCCTTATAGCCTAATAATCTAATAACCTCAAAGCCTGACTACCATATTAACCTAAGTAATTACCAGCCAGCCCAAGTCTGTCGCCACAGTTTGCGGGCAATCTCGTCCCATGTGCCTATTGTAGCGTTGAAGAAGTCGGCAGTATATCCGTTCAGCATTTTCTGAGCCTTCTCGGTGTCGGTTGAGTTGGTTTGCTGCCATGTCTTTTCTATGAAAGGCAGTTCCATTTGTCCTTTCTCAATGAAGTAGTCGCGGGCAGACTCAATCATGCTGCGATATGTTCCCCATCGGAGAGTAGCCAGACGGTTAGCCTTGCGATAGTGCCAGAGTGCGGCATCGTCGCGTTCACTGTGCTGACCGCAAACCTGAAGCATCTGCGGCAGTTCGGTTGTTCCGCAGAAGATAGGGAAGCGAGGGCTCTCTCCAGGATTGTCAAGTGCAACCCATGCAACACCTCCCACCTCGTCGGGCAGCCATGAGCGCAGCTGGATTACAGTGCTGTATGCACACCAAGGAACGCTGACCGTACGGATATTCTTCATCAGAGTGTCGCCCATAGCATAGTACATATTTATCTCGTCGGGCCTCATCCATGGGTTAGAGAAAGGAGCAACGATGGTTTCGGGCTCGTCTTCCTGAATGTTTCCGTTCTTGTCCTTGCGCTTTGGGTTTGGAATGATGTGTCTGCCGCTCAGGTTCTTGTCGGTTCCTTCATAATAACTGCCGAGCAGACGCATCACTTGTTCTGCGCTGACCTTCTTGTCTGGTTTTACACTTAGCGGAAGATTCTCTATAGTATCAGACAAGCAGAGCGAAGGAGCCAGTTCGTTCATGATGAAGTGTTCGCGCACGCTGTAGTTCTTCTTCTCTCCGAAATAGTTGCCGCCGCTGAATACTTTCCAGAAACAGAACTCTTCCTTGCCGTCCCACAGTTTCAGTTTCTTAGCAACATCGAGAATGTTGTCGGAGAACATATAGTTTTGCTTGTCGTTGAAGTCAATCTTTCCAATACGGCTGATGTTTGCCGAGACAGCAATCTCGTCGTCGGGTATTCGCACAGCAGCCCACACCCCGCCAATCTTTTTAGGACCTTCCCCGAAGATCTCGAATATCCACACTTCGTTCTTGTCGGCAATAGTAAGACATTCGCCGCTGTCGCCATATCCATATTTCTTCACGAGTTCGCCCATAAGTTGAATGGCTTGGCGTGCAGTAGTGCAGCGTTCAAGGGCTATGCGCTCCAGTTCCTCAATCATGAACATACCCTTCTTGTTGCGCAGTGTGTCTCTGCCAGAGATAGTTGTCTCTCCCATAGCCAGTTGTTTCTCATTAAGGCAGGGATAGGCAGTGTCGAGATAGCGGAAAGTGTGTCTCGCCTGCGGTATTGTTCCCTTGCGGCGCATATTGGTACTGTCGGCAGCCGACTGCGTGTGCATTCTGCCATCGTATATAGCAGTAATGGTGTCGCGTTCATAGTCGCGGGCAGGAACCATTCTCATCCATGTGCGATACCAAGAGTCGCAAGTGTGTGAAGTAATGACAGAGCCGTCGGCAGAAGCATTCTTTCCTACCATGATGCTTGTACACGACATACGTTTCATTCCTTCGCGTGTTGTCTCGTCGGGCTGCTGAGCATGGCCTGCATAGGCAATGGACAGCAGCGCAATGACTGTCAGTTTTATTCCTCTTCTATACATATATATTTAATAAGGTTTAAAGGTTTCTGATGTTATGGTGGTTTATGTTGTTGGGGCTATGAGGGGGTAAAAATGAAAGGAGTTAAACAAATAACTCCTTTTATTGATTATGAAAGTGACTATCGGAGAGTCATCTTTCTCAAGTTTATTCTTCTACTGGAGAGAAGTCGTCTTTACCAACTCCGCAAAGTGGGCATACCCAATCTTCAGGGATGTCTTCAAATGCTGTTCCTGGAGCAATGCCTCCATCTTCGTCGCCAACTGCTGGATCATAGATGTATCCGCAAACATCGCAAATGTACTTTTTCATCTGTTTTTGTTTTTAGTGTTAATAATAATTTTTATTTATTCGCTAATGGCAGGAAACAGAGTTTCCCGTTTTCTTTATTGTCTTGTTCTTTTTATTTCGTCAATCTTGCTGACAATGTCGGCAGCACTAATGTTGTTGAGGCAGGCATAGTCGCCTCTCAGGCAAGGCTTGTTGCCATAGATTGAGCATGGCCTGCACTCCATCGGCAACTGTATGGCATTGTCTATAGACTGGTTCCATCCCATGAAGCCCGCGGCAGGGTGGGTTGCTCCCCATATACTCACAACGGGTGTGCCTACGAGCGAAGCAAGGTGCATGTTGGCACTGTCCATCGACATCATCACGTCGAGATGGCTCATGACGATTAGTTCCTGCATGAGCGATGCCGACTGGGCTGAAGCATTGGTGCAGCAAGCGTATCTGCGGCACCAGTCCTCAACGGTTTTCCTTTCTTCCTTGCCTCCGCTGAAGAGCATTATGCGCAGGTTGTCGTGCTTGTTGAGTTCTGATATTATCTCCTCCGTCTTTTCCAGAGGCAGAATCTTGCCCTTGTGTGCTGCAAAGGGAGCAATGCCTATCCATCGTTCTTCAGCCTTCTTAGGCCCGATGGCAGTAGGAAGCAGCGACAGGTCGCCGCCCGACGGTGGAAAAATGGAATGGAAATTGAGTCTGACGGGATAGCCAAGTCTTTTCAGCACATCATTATAATTGTCGAATGATGTAGGAATATGCTGGAAGTTCTTATTCTCTTTGGCAGTCAGTTGCCTTTTCTCGCGTCGGTGCTTGTTGATGTGTCTCACCTTTGTTGGTGTGAACAGAAAGCAAAGGCGCAGATATTTTGAGCGCAACACGTCGTGCATGTCGGCAACATGAGTGAAGTTCTTTGTCTTGAGTCTGCGGAAAAGACGGTTAAGACCACGAATGCCCTTGTTCTCTCCTTTCAGGTCTGCCTCCATGAAACTCACGTTTGGTGCAAGATTCTCATAGAAGGAACGGGCAAAACTTCGGCTCAGTACGGTTATGCGCAGGTCGGGATATTGCTGTGCCAACGAGTAGACAACGGGCACGGTCATAGCCACGTCGCCTAATGCAGAGAAACGCATTATGAGCAGATGGTCTTTCATACAGGCCTTTCTGATTATGTGATTTTGAGTTTATATCTGTCGGCAACAGTCTTTATGGGCTATAAACTCAAAACCTGATTGCCTTTAGTTCTTGTTCTTATAGAGTATAGGATTGGTAGAAGGGTCGTTATACATCTTCATCTGTCTGTAGACTTTCATGTATTTGCGTCCTTCGGCTATGTCCTCAAGCAACTGGTCGATGGCTGTAGACAAGTCTTTCTGCTGTTCGAGCAGAACGCTCAGCTTCGACTTGCACTTCTCGCGATGCTCCTCAGATGCTTCTTCACGGTCTACTTGCTCCTGCATGTGATATATTTTCAGTGCAAGAATAGACAGGCGGTCTATTGCCCATGCCGGACTCTCCGTGTTAATGCGAGCATCTGGCAGCACAGCAACATCGCAATAGAGTTGGCGGAAATAACTGTCAATCTGCTCAACAAGGTCGGTTCGGTCTTGATTAGAACGGTCTATGCGACGCTTAATCTGCAAGGCTTCGATTGGGTCGATGTGAGGGTCGCGAATGATGTCTTCAAGATGCCACTGCACTGTGTCAATCCAGCATTTCAGGTAGAGGCGGTTTTCGATAGACTCACGGTCGTAAGGGTTGTTGATAGGAGTGTCAACGTTGTCCTTCACATGGTAATCTTTAATAGCCTGATTAAAGATGTTGTTATAACTTTCAGTATTCGACATATTGTTTTTCATTTTGTTTTTCGTTCCGGAAGTGAAAAGCATTGCTGGCAAAAGATGAGTAATTCAATCACATCGTAGTTCTGAGCATCATAATTGTTTTTATGCCAACACAAATTACAAGTTGCAAAGTTAAGATAAAAAACTTGAAAACCAAAATAAATAATTATCTTTTCAATATTATTTTTTTAAATAATCAACAAGCTTGATATAGTTCATAGTGCATAGTTATGCTGGATTAAAGGATGAAAGATTAATGATTAATGTAATAACTCGTCAACTCGTTTACTTGTAAACTGAAAAACTATGAACTATGAACTGTCAAAGACAATGCGCAGCCGCTCCCATCACTTATATGGGAGGGACTGGGGGCGTGGTCGGTAACAAAAAGAATATGCAATATTTGTCGCTAGTCAACTTATAATTTGTAAGTTCCAAAATCAGCTTCATTTTCTATCACCCCAAACTGCCAAACTGAAGCTTGCGCGAAATGAAAAAATCCAGCAAGCTCTATCTGCCTACTGGACTATTTGCAATATAGAAATCCTTAATCTTGCAAGTCATTTTTCTTGTTTGAATATTAAACATTTCCATGTATTAAGATTATCACGAGGCGGCGTATATATATAAATAAGCCTCTCCTCGCCAGTCTCATTTCTTTCTACTTTTATTTCGATTTCCTTATCGCCGATTCTCTTAATCTCAAACCATGAGCCTATAATTTCATTATACCCAAGAAAATTTCTGTAGCCGTTATTCATCAAATATTCAAAGGCAGCCGTATCTCCCGGCTTCATCCAAACTTGTATAATAATCCACATTTTGTCATTGGTCTGCCTTGTGATTATCTTCCCGCCTTCTGAGGTAAAGGTGTAGTTCTCTATGTCAAACGTAGGAGGTGTTCCTCTATTTCCTATTATGTCATCATCACTGCTGCAACCAAGCAATGCAACTAACGACAATAGGAATGTCATACAAAAAAAACATGCTTTCTTCATTGTAATGTTTGTTTTTTGTTTAAAATAATATTGCTGCAAATATAAATATTTCTTATTTTTTTGCAAATTTATTTTGCCTAAATAGACTTACTAATAAAAAAAACAACCTTACAAACTGTAACTTTCAAAATCAGCCCAAAATATTGACGAAAAAAGTAAAAAATCTTGACAAACGGAATTTTAATTCTAGAGAACGATTTTCCGTTTGGCACGAGGCGAAATGCAAAAATGTGTTTAATTGTTAATCAATCGGCTTAAACTATGTAAACGAACATAAGGAACGAAAAAGTGAAAGGTGTCCTTTCGCGATGCGAAACGTGGCATATCGCACTGCGATATGTGGCATATTGCAGTGCCAAAGGTGCCCTTTCACACTGCGAAAGATGCCCTTTGACTTTTTTAACACTTATGTATTTTACGACGAAACGTATAATGTCTTGATATTGAACGATTTACTAAAAAGAGCGAGAAACCGCAAAATACTCGCATATTTTGCAACTTCTTTTTTCTCAGTCGTAAAATTTTAAGTTATTTGCGGGTTTAGTTAATCAATTTTTTACCCAACTCCGCTCCGAAAATTGCAAGTTTTCCGCGCGGCAAAGAGCGGTTTTCTGAAACAGGTTTCAATGTGTAAGTTGAGGCTGTAAATTTATAGTTTTTTCAGGATTAGAAGTCGTAAGATATGCCTGTTTTTGTAATTGTAATATTACTTAAATGCCTCATTTCCACAAAAAACTTACAATTTGTCAACCCCAAAAGCTTAATAATCTGATGATTTAACAACCTGACATCATAAATTTAGTAAGTTATACATTATAAAAGGTCTTAAAAGAGCATTTAAATTGCACAGTTTAGGGTCGTTTGTGCAAGTTAGAGTGTGTTTTTTACAAAAATATTTGCACACATAAAAGAAAATTTGTTCCTTTGCAGCGATTTTAATGAGATTAAGAAAATTTCTAATTTTATAAACTTAAAACAAAACTATTATGTCAGAAATTGAAGCAAAAGTAAAGGCAATCATCGTAGACAAACTCGGTGTTGACGAAGCAGAAGTTAAACCAGAGGCAAGTTTCACAAACGATCTTGGTGCTGATTCACTCGATACAGTAGAGCTCATCATGGAATTTGAAAAGGAATTTGGCATTTCTATTCCAGACGACAAGGCTGAGAAGATTGGCACAGTAGGCGATGCTATTGCTTACATCGAAGAAAACGCCAAATAATTAACTTTTGGTGAATAATAGTTTGAGGTTATGAGGATGTTAATGTTTTAACTCTTCATAACCTCAAAATACATAAAAGGAATATTTATTTTTCATATATCCTACTCAACTCGTGGGCTATGCCATGACGAAGAAGTGGACAGACAGAGGCCGTTTGGCGACGTGTTGTTGTCGCTAAGGCTGATGAGGCTTCTTCGCTGCTGCAATGTAGTTGGGTATTTACGAAACTAAAATACTTTATTTTTATGGAATTAAAGAGAGTTGTAGTAACAGGTTTAGGCGCTGTGACTCCCGTTGGAAACACACCAGAAGAGACATGGAACAATCTTGTTAACGGTGTCAGTGGTGCTGCTCCTATTACACTTTTCGACTGTTCTAAGTTCAAGACGCAGTTTGCCTGCGAGGTAAAGAACTTGGATATCAATGAATACATCGACCGCAAAGAGTCAAGAAAGATAGACCGCTATACTCAGCTGGCTATGATTTCTGCTATTCAGGGCGTGAAAGATGCAGGCCTCGACCTTGAAAAGGAAGACCTGAACCGCATCGGAGTTATCTACGGTGTAGGCATCGGAGGTATCAAGACATTTGAAGACGAAGTGACCTACTACGGACAGCACAAGGAAGACGGTCCTAAGTTCTCACCTTTCTTCATACCTAAGATGATTGGCGACATCGCTTCTGGACACATCTCTATCCACTTCGGATTCCATGGTCCTAACTATACCACAACTTCGGCTTGTGCAAGTTCTACTAATGCTCTTGCCGATGCTTTCAACCTTATCCGCTTAGGCAAGGCTAACATCATCGTAAGCGGTGGTGCTGAGGCTGCCATCTGCGCTTGTGGTGTAGGCGGTTTCAACGCTATGAAGGCTCTTTCTACTCGCAACGACGACCCAGAACATGCTTCTCGTCCGTTCTCTGCGAGCCGCGACGGATTCGTCATGGGCGAAGGCGCTGGCTGTCTAATACTTGAAGAACTGGAGCATGCTAAGGCTCGCGGCGCAAAGATTTACGCTGAAATGGTTGGCGAAGGCGAGAGTGCCGACGCTCACCACATCACTGCTTCTCACCCAGAAGGTCTCGGAGCTAAACTCGTAATGCAGGCTGCACTCGACGATGCCGGACTGAAACCAGAAGATATCGACTACATCAATGTTCACGGAACATCTACCCATGTGGGCGACATCTCTGAGGCTAAGGCCATCAAGGAAGTGTTTGGCGACGCTGCATACAAACTCAACATCAGCTCTACAAAGTCAATGACCGGTCACCTTCTCGGTGCTGCTGGCGCTATTGAGGCTATGGCTACAGTGCTTGCCATCAAGAACGACATCATTCCTCCAACTATCAACCACGACGAAAACGACAAGGATGAGGAGTTGGACTACAACATGAATTTCACATTCAATAAGGCACAACGCCGCGAAGTGCGTGCTGCTCTGAGCAACACATTCGGCTTCGGCGGTCACAATGCTTGTGTTGTATTCAAGAAATATGCAGAGTAATTTTATTGACAGACTGAGGCTCCCTTTCCGTAAAGAAAAGGAGCTTCTTCTTTCTCTGCGCAACATTCTCGGTTTCTATCCCCATCATGTCGAATACTACAAGCTGGCTCTCATGCACAAGAGCGGCGGACGAAAGGAGAAAGGACGTCCGCTCAACAACGAGCGGCTTGAGTTTCTGGGCGATGCCATACTCGATGCAGTAGTAGGCGACATCGTGTTTCGCCACTTCAAAGGCAAGCGAGAGGGATTTCTCACCAACACGCGCTCAAAGATTGTTCAGCGCGAAACACTCAACAAACTGGCTCACGAGACAAAACTCGACCAGCTGATTATATCCAAAAATTACTCGCAGGTACACAACAGCTATATGGGTGGCAATGCATTTGAAGCCCTTGTCGGTGCTATCTATCTCGACAGAGGCTACAAAGCCTGCATGAAGTTCATGGAAAAGCGCATACTCTCGCGCCTTATCGACATCGACAAAGTTGCCAAAAAAGAGGTTAACTTCAAGTCGAAACTGATAGAATGGTCGCAGAAAAACCGCGTCAACATCGACTTCTTGCTGCTCAGTTCAGGCAAGGACAGCGACGGAAGCCCCGTCTTCAGCTATCGCGTAATGCTTGAAGGCATAGAAGGATGCGAAGGAAAAGGATATTCTAAGAAGGAGAGTCAGCAGAAGGCTTCGCGCCTAACGCTTGAGCGACTGCGCAAGAATCCTAAGTTCATTGACGAGGTATTCGCTGCCAAGACCAACAGAACGAAGATGGAGGAAATGCCCGTAGAGAATGTTCCAGACGTTAACCAGAAAGAAGATTTCATCATTGAAGCGAATGTCAGCAGCTTAGATGGCAGCGACGAGAATATGAAATCGGCTATGAATGCCGCTGAAACATCGTCAGAATTCAAAGCCACTAAGTCAACGACTACTGGCAATTCAACAGAAGACGAGTTCGACCTTAGCGACATTTCGGCTAATCCCCGCGAGCGAACACGCGAGGAAATAATAGCAGAAGCAGAGGCAGAGGCTTTTGCAGAAATGGAAAAAAGCAAGTTCTAAACTCACATTTCTATCATTTAATAACAAATGGAGACAGTCACAATCGGTGTGGTTGTCTCCATTTGTTTTTGCAAACCTCCCTATAATTATTAAATAGTGTTATTTTAATGGTTACACTTTTGAACTTCCTTATGTTATTATTAAATCTTTTATTTACTTTGCATCCTATTAGCAGAATATAGATTTTTTACTTAAATGAAAAGGTTTACGTTAGCCTCTTCAGCGCGTTGCATGTAGGTAGCTACACCGCCAATCGTCACGTTGTCAATCAGTTCAGATCTGTCTATGCCCATCATGTCCATCGTCATCTGGCAGGCAATCAGCTCAACGCCGTTGTCTATGGCTTGCTGGCGCAGCTCCTCAAGCGAGTTTATGTTCTTTTTCTTCATGATGTAGCGCATCATCTTGTCGCCCATTCCCATCATGCTCATCTTCGAGAGATGCAGTTTCTTTGAACTCGACGGAAGCATCCACGCAAACATTCGGCTGAACACGTCCTTAGCCACCTTCGGTTTGTTTTCTTTCTTTATCACGTTCAGTCCCCAGAAGGTGAAGAAGATGCTCACTTTCTGACCAGTAGCAGCGGCTCCGTTAGCCAGTACAAACGTTGCAATGGCACGGTCGAGATTGTCGCTGAAGCAGATGAGCGTCTTGTTTCTTGCAGCCTGTTGAAGATTAGCAGGCTTGTTGTTGCCGCACTTCTCAAACACAATTGTATGGTAGCCGTTGTCGTTTGTAACCGACACCACGCTGTTGCCCGTAGACTTGCACCAAGCCTTTGCATCGCGAGGGAAGCCCGCATCGGTTGCCGTCACTTCTATTCTCTCGCCTTCGTTCAGTTTGTCCATTGCCGATTTCAGTTTCAATATCGGTCCAGGACATTGCAGTCCGCACGCATCTATCTTCATAACCTCGCTGCTGTTTGCGCTGTCTACCATTGTCATAGGTTCTTCGCCGCCATTGTTTTCTATCTTCTGCGTAGCCATGTTGTATACCTTTATTCCTCCCGAAAGGTTTCTCACGTCAAATCCGTTGCCCATCAGTATGCGCGTAGCAAGGTAGCCTCGCAGTCCTACTGCACAGAAAACTATCACAGGTTTCTGCTTGTCTATCTCACCAAGTCTTTCTCTAAGTTCGTCGAGCGGAATGTTTCTTGCTCCCGCTATCGTTCCGAGTCCATATTCCTCTTGCGTTCTCACGTCAATGAGTTGCACCTTCTCCCTGTCAGTATTCTCAATCTCGCGCCAATACACTACGGGCATTTGTCCGCTCAAGATGTTGCTTGCGGCATATCCTGCAATTGCAATAGCATCCTTAGCCGAGTTGAATGGCGGAGCGTAAGCCTGCTCGGTTTCAATCAGGTCGTAGACAGTTCCCTTGTGTTTTATCACCATTGAGAGTTGGTCTATGCGCTTGTCAACTCCCTTTGTGCCAACACATTGCGCACCATAGAGTTGACCTGTCTTTCTGTCGAATGTCAGTTTCAGCATCATCATGAATGCCCCAGGATAGTAGCCTGCGTTAGACTGGCTGAAGGTTGTCGAACTATAATATTCGGTTCCCAGTTGTTTCAGTTGCTTAGCAGGCATACCCGTTGTAGCAACCGTCAGGTCGAAAACCTTTGCAACAGATGTTCCTATAGACCCTTCATACTTTGTCTTGTTCCCGAAAACCATGTTGTCTGCCACAATCCTTGCCTGTCTGTTGGCTGGTCCTGCCAGATAGTTGAGCCATGCCCCGCCATGAATAGGATGAGGATATTCTATTGCATCGCCTACGGCATAGACATCGCTGGCAGAGGTCTGCAAGTATTCGTCAACTTTTATTCCTCTTGCGCCCAACTCAATGCCTGCATCGGCAGCAAGTCTGGTGTTCGGTCTTACGCCTATGGAAAGCAAAACCATGTCTGCCTCTATCTTCTCGCCGCTGCTAAGGTTCACGCTAAGCCTGCCGCCAGACTCGCAGAAGCCCTCTACCCCACTGTTAAGGTAGAGGTCAACACCCTTGTCCATCAGTTCGCGATGCACACACGAAGCCACAGAGAAGTCTACAGGCGCCATCACTTGCGGAGCCATCTCTACGATAGCAACGTGTATGCCAGCATGATGAAGATTCTCTGCCATCTCCAGACCGATGAATCCTCCTCCCACCACTACAGCCCTCTCAATGCGGTGGCTGCTAATGTATGCCTTAATCTTGTCGGTATCTTCCACGTTGCGCAACGTGAAAATGCCTTCGCTGCCGATGCCTTCCAGAGGCGGTATCACAGGATTGGCACCAGGCGAAAGCAGCAACTTGTCGTAAGTCTCCGTTGTCTCGCTTCCGTCTTTCATCCTCAGCCTGACGTTTTTTTTACTGGTATTGACAGCCACAGCCTCAGTATTAACCCTTACGTCAACCTTAAAGCGCCTGCCAAACGATTCGGGTGTCTGCACAAAGAGCTTGTCTCTCTCTGCTATTACGCCACCTATATAATAAGGCAGTCCGCAGTTGGCATACGAGATATACGGACCTTTCTCTATCAACACTATTTCTGCACTCTCGTCAGCACGCCTTATTCGCGCTGCTGCTGTGGCTCCTCCTGCCACTCCTCCTATTATTATATGTTTCATTTCTTAATGTTTTTTCTTTGGTTATATTCCTTGTTTTATCTTTTTATGTTATTGCCTTACTGATAATTTCGGGCAGACACACATCACACTCGTGAATATCTGCCAGCAGTTTCTCGCCCTCTTTCGTCAGGTGGAAGCACTGGTTGCGGCTGTCATCCTTGCCAGTCTGCCTGCGTATATATCCTGCCTTCTCCATTGCCACTATCACCTTCGATGTGTTGGAGCGCGACAAGTCAAGTTCGTCGGCTATCTCTCCCGAAAGCATATTCTTCTTTGTGTCGAGCAGGCAAAGCAGCATGGCCTCGTTTATGTTCAGCCCGAACTTCTTCTGAAACTGCAATTCCATTTGTGCTATTGCGCGATAGATATTCCTAATCTTGCACAAGTTGTTTGTCTCCATTTTTTTATTACTTATCCGTTAATAATATTTTCCATTGGAAAACGATGCAAATATATGTATATTTCTCTATAAATCAAATTTCCATTGGAAAATAAATGCAATTTATAAGGTTATTTAACTAAACCAGTTCCATTTGCATTAGGTTCTTCTTATTTACTCTATAAGGCATATAAGACTTATAAATCTTGTCAGCATACTTAAAAACTTACGAACACAATGACTAACAAACTGAAAATCTTTCAGATTGAAAGCTGTTTTTCGTTATATGTCTTTGCTGAGCGAAAAACCTGCAATTTTCAGAGCCAAGTTGGGTAAAAAATTGATTAACTAACCCCGCCCATAACTTAAAAATTTACGACCGAGAAAAATAAAGTTGCAAAATATGCGAGTATTTTGCGCTTTCTTGCCGTTTTTGGTAAATCATTCAATATCAAGACATTATACGTTTAGCCTAATGACTCGTAAGTGTTAAAAAAGTCAAAGGGCATCTTTCGCAGTGTGAAAGGGCACCTTTGGCACTGCAATATGCCACATATCGCAGTGCGATATGCCACGTTTCGCATCGCGAAAGGACACCTTTCACTTTTTCATTCCTTGTGCTTGTTCACATAGTTTAAGCCGATTGATTAACAATTAAACGCTTTTTAGCATTCAGCCTCGTGCCAATCAGAAAATCCTTCTCTAGAATTAAAATTCCGTTTGTCAAGATTTTTTACTTTTTTCGTCAAAAAATCGGGCTGATTTTGAAAGTTACAGTTTGTAAGCAGGAATTGCTCTCCTAAGTTTAGGGGAGCTGTCACGAAGTGACTGAGGAGTGTGTTTCCACGATGCAACGGCATCGTGGATGATTAATGTCACACAGATGCCACAGATGTCTCAGATTTTTTAACGTTAAAGTTAAAGTTCTCGTTCTCAATCTTCAATTCCCCCTCTAAGTTAGAGGGGGGCAAGGGGGCGTATGTTATCGTTAAAGTTAACGTTAAAGTTGAAGTTATCGTTCAAAAAGCAAAAAAATTACTACCTTTGCAGGCAGCTACTATTTCTTAATATAGGAACAAGGTATGGCAAACATTGAAAAACATGGCACAGGATATATATACGGACTGGCAGTGAGGCTTCTGCCCATGCTTCTCCCAGTCCTGCTTCTCGCTTCCTGCGGCGGCAGGGGCGAGCATGTCGCACTTCTCGACAGGGCAGACTCCCTGCTCTCGGCTGGCAGCTATGAGGAAGCACGCCGGCTGACGGACAGCATCGGGACAGGACATCTGAGCCGCAGCGAGGAGATGCGCAGACTGCTGCTGCTTGCCGACATAGCCAACCAGTGCTATGAGCCTCTTCCCTCCGACAGCATAATGCAGCAGGTAACCGACTACTACGATGCCAACGGGACACCCAACGAGCAGATGCGTGCATACTACCTGCGGGGATATGCTGCATATACAAGGGGAGAGACCCCCGTAGCCTTAGACTTCTACAACCAAGCCATTGAGCATGCCGACACCACGCGCAAGGACTGTGACTACCGAAGGATGGCAATAATAGAGAGTCAGATATCGAATATTCTTAACGCTCAATACCTTCCAAATTTGTCAATAAAGTCACTCAGAGACGGAGAAAGGTATGCTCTTATTGCCCGTGACACGCTGCTTGCAATAGACATTTATAGTTTTCAGGCTTACAACTATGACTTGCTCGGCATGAAAGACTCGGTAGAAAGCATACTCCTTAATACATACAACAGGTATAAGTCCGTAGGTGACAGCACAGACGCCGCCATCTCTGTTGGAATGCTCATACAGATAATGACAGACAAAGGCATGCTTGACGAAGCAGGGGAATACATGATGCTATACGAGCAAGAAAGCGGCTTCTTCGATGAGCATGGGAACATAGCCGATGGACATGAGATTTACTACTACACTAAAGGCTTATATCTGCTTGGTAGTAAGCGATATGACGAGGCAGAAGCAGAATTCAGAAAGAACCTTTACTCTGACAATCTGAACCTTGTAGAGTCATCTGCACGCGGGCTTGCAAGCCTCTATGAGCAGACCAACAAAGCTGACTCTGCTTCTAAATACTATCATCTTGCCCTGCAAATAAGTGACAAGCAGTTTAAAGAGAGGTCAACCGAGCGTCTGCAAAGCATGATGGCTTCCTATAACTTCAGTCGCTATCAGCAGGAAGCAGGCAGGCTGGCTGTAAAAGCAGCTCGTCAGAAATACCTCAACGTGATACTTATGATTTCATCCTTCGCCATGGTCTTTGCTTTATCGCTTATACTATTCCATTTTCGCCAACGTGCCCGTGCCCGTCAATTAAGGCAGGAGGAAGAGAAACGTCAGTTGTCAGATAGGCTCGAAAAAGAAAAAGAAGATCTGCGCATGATTCAGCAGCAGCGCTACGACGAGATGCAGAAGGATAAAAACAACACTATAGCCGAGCTTGAGAACCATCTGAAGCAGTATCACCTGATAAGGCGGGCAAAGCGGAAAGAGTCTTTTGACACTAAGAAGCAGCGTAGTGAGAATATTAAGCAGCTGTGCAACTCTTCTGCTATTGTCCTACTGAACAGGGAAGCATCAAAGCCCTCACCCGACGTGACAGAAGCGCAATGGGAAGCTATTAGCCGTGAGTTTGACAAAGCCTTGCCAACATTCATGCAGTATATTATCTCCAACTACCCTCAGATAAGCACCTGCGAGAAACGCATCTGCATGCTCATCCGATTGGGCTTCAAGCCTGGCGACATAGGCCGAATAATGGATACCCCTCCCGATCGTATGAGCAAGGTCCGCTCTTGTTTAATGCAAAAAATATTTCATAAGGATGGAGGAAGCCCTGCTTTTGACAAGAAAATAAAAGAAATTCCTTAACAAACTCTGGTTGCACTTTTGCTTAAATCTCCGCAACTAAATCATTATCAGCCAGTTGCAACGGCAAAAAAATGTCAACTATTTCTCATGTTTTTATTTGCTCTTTCCCTTAATTATAGCTAATTTTGCAGGCAGGAAAACAATAAAATGTCAACTATTAAACAAGAAAAAGAAACAACTATGAAAAGATCAATTATCACAATGGCATTTGCAGCAGGCATGCTGCTGAGCGCTTCTGCACAGGAGAAATCACGCGTGCTGTCACTCGCACATGACGGCGACAACCTCTTCATCGGCACTAACGGCTACGGACTTGTGGTGAAGAACACGGCAAGCGGAGAGGAACGCCAGTTCCAGACATCAGACAACTACCCGACCTGCATGGCTGTAGGCTCAGGCACGCTGTACATAGGCTCAAAGCACGGCGGACTGAGCAGGCTGTCGCTTGACGGCGGCTTCAGCATGACAATAGACGACGCCTCTAAGCTTCCTACAGAAGACGGAATCCATGCAATAGACTACGACGCAGACGGCAGCAGCCTGAACCTTACCTTATGCGACACCTACAATGCGTATGTGATGATGGAAGACGGGAGCTGGCTTACATGCAAGAGCGTGCCGATGTCATTCTCAAGCAACTTCTTCATTAACAGCATCGTCACCGACCGCAACGGCAAGAAGTGGATAGGCAGCACTGAGAATACCCGCGACGTTGAGGAATACGGCCTGATGCGTGTTCTTCCTTTAGACGGCACATTGGCAGGAACGCTCGGCATTGGCTTTGCCCTCAACGGCGTCAGCTCGCTCTGTGCAGGCACTGACAAGCCTCTCTACGTTGCAGCAGGCAGTGGTCTCTACAGCTACGACTACCGCAACATGGAACAGCTGTACTCTGGTTCGGCCTGCTATGACGTTCAGCAGTCAGATGACGGCACGGTATGGGCAGTAACAAAGGATGCTCTCCTGAAGTATGACGGCGAGTCGGTTACATCATATCCAACGACCTCATTCGAGAGCGAGGGCAATGTTTGCCTTGAAGTTGCAGGCGGTGCTGTATATGTAGGCGGCATGACCTCAGGCGTGTATAAGTTCGAGAACGGCGAGTTCACGAAGCTGGAGTATGATGTAGCCAACGGCATAGATGAGGTTTCCTCATCATCAGCCATTGCATCTCCGAAGGTATATTCATCCGACGGCAAGGAGCTTGACGGACTGACGAAAGGTCTGAACATAGTCAAATCGGCTGACGGAAAGACGGTGAAGGTTATCAGATAACATCAACGGGAACGATAACGGGAACGGGAACTTTAACTTTAACTTTAACGGGAACGTTAACTTTAAACTCAATATAATTATTAATTCTTTAAATAAAACATTGTGGCTTCTGCAAAAGAAATAACATTAGATGCAGATTTTGAGGTCAAATTAGGAACGGAATTAAATATAATGCAAATAAATAAAGGAGTATATTAATATGGAAAAGAATAAATATCATTTCTTTTTGAAAGAAGTGTTGGGAACATTGTTTCTTTTTATGCTAAGCATCCCAATATATAGTCAAGAAAACATCATGGTTGTAGAAGGGCGGAAATGGGTAAGCTGTGTTTTGACCATGAATGGCGACAATTCTTGGATTAATAGGGTTGAAGAGATAAGAGGTGATACTGTAATAAATGGCAAGGAATACAAAAAATTCTATGAGGATGGCGTTTATAACCGGGCTTTGAGGGAAAATGACAGAAAAGTTTACGAAGTAATACCTGGCAGAGAAGAACAGATTATCTACGACTTCTCAGATAATTCTGATGTTGTGCCTCTATCTGTGCTTGGTGATGATCCGGTTCAAGTGTTAGAAATAGACACAATTAATGTTTTTGGAAGAGACTTTGCCAGGTATCGATTGCAGTTCTATGACAATATTTCCGATTACTTGGTTGAGGGCATAGGCTGCCAATACGGTCCATTCAATTTAGTTCAAAACATTGTAATATCATCTAACGTGCAATATGTGCGCGAGTGCTATGACGGCGATGAGCTTATCTTCACCGACAAGGATTTTGGTAAGCCTTCAATCGCAGGCATAGATGAGGTTTCCTCATCATCAGCCAATGCATCTCCGAAGGTATATTCAGTCGACGGCAAGGAGCTTGACGGACTGACGAAAGGTCTGAACATAGTCAAGTCGGCTGACGGAAAGACGGTGAAGGTTATGAGATAACATCAACGGGAACGTTAACCTTAACCTTAACTTTAACGTTAACGTTAATCGTTATTCATTAATCTTTAATCTTTAATCGTCCACGATGCCATTGCATCGTGGACGACATACTCCTCAGTCACTTCGTGACAGCTCCCCTAACTTAGGGGAGCAATTTCTTTATTTGAGTATTTAATGTCACATAGATTTGTTTAACGGGAACAGGAACGTTACCTATTATTATAAGTTTTTTGGTCTTAGCTTTTAAGTTGGGATTTGTTCTTACGATTCTATTCTCATCTTAAAGGCTAAGACCTTTAGCTATGGACTAAATAGAGTTTGTTAATTTGAATATTCTGCTTTCTTTTCCATTATTCCACGCTCCCGTTGAGAGATGCAGCGCAGCAAGTGGCTGACGTAGATATCCTGAATATCGTCAATCTGTCCCAGTCCTTCAATGTTGAGCGAAACAGTGAAGCCAGCCTTTTCGAGTTCCTCTTTCCACTCTACAGCGATATCGTTCTTAGCGTGGTCGCCAGCAACAAACATGAATGGCACGAGCGTAACCTTGCGAGCCTTTGCACGCTTCAGGTTTCTCACCACATCGTCGAAAGCAGGATAGCCCTCTATTGTTCCTACATGATAGTTGTCGTGACCTTTTGCCTTCAGCATATAGTCAATCATGCTGTAGATGGCTGTTGCACTGCCTTCCGTTCCATGACCAACAAAGACAACATGCTCACGTTTTTTGCTGTCGGCAGGGTTTCTCTTTGAGAGAATCTCTACAACCTTCTCAGCATCTTCAACGCTGCTGAGCAGTGGAGTGCCGATGCGGATGTCGCGGAAGAACTTCGACACAGACTCAATGTCTTTCTGCAACGACTCATATTCGCAACCTACAATCACATTGGTGGTCTGCACGATAACCCTTGTGTAGCCCTCGCTGCGCAGTTGCATAAGAGCCTCAAGCGGAGTGAGTTTAGTAATGCCGCGAGCCTTCAGTCGTTTTATAATGATTCTCGAAGTGTAGGCTTCTCTCAGTTCCAGTTTTGGCAGAGCCTTGCCAACTTTTTTGTTGATAGCGTCGATGGTGAGTTGGCGCGTATCGTCGTGGGTGGTGCCGAAGTGAACCATCAGCAGTGCAGCCTTCTCTTCTTTGCCCATGTTGCTAAGGAAATCGCTGTCAACATAACTCTCCAATCCTTGCGCATTGGCTATTGTAGCCAGAATAAATGCGCATAGCAAAATAAATGTTCTCATGTCGTTTATAAATATAAAAAGGTGAAAAAATAAAACAACGCTCCGTCAAGACCATCATAGTCAAGGCAGGAGCAACATACTAACAAAATCACTGCAAAGATAGATATTTTTGGCTTATCAGCATAAGTAAAATCAGTTTTAAACAGCATTTTTACTGATTTTATGCACATTTTTTATTGTTCTGCTATGCCATAATAAACATTTTTTATAATTTTGCAGCGGATTTAGGTAGCCACAGTCTAAGGCTGACGGCTTTAAAAGGGAATCAGGTGAAAGACCTGAACAGTGCCCGCTACTGTAAATTCCATTGTTATAAACTCAGCAAAAGCCACTGTCATTTACGGGAAGGCGAGTTTATTGGAATAAGTCAGGAGACCTGCCTTTTTCTTTTAAAGTAACTGTCTCTTCGGGTCAAGGAGATTATTATTAACACCATCAATTATTATTTTTTTATGAAAGCAAAACTACTTGCTTTGGCTCTTACGAGTCTTTGCTGTGGCAGTACGTTTGCTCAGTATTCTGACAACGATACTACCCTTAGCCTCAATGAGGTTGTCGTAACCAGTTCCTATGTTAAGCCTACAGCCGTCGGCAAACTGCCTGTGCCTCTCTACAAGGCTCCGCTGACGGTTTCGAGTCTGGGAAGAGTGAAGATTGAGAATCTCTCTCTGCGCGACCTCAACGACGCAACACGCACCATGACGGGCATCCGTCCTATCAATTCCTATGGCGGTTTCCTCTATTTCACCATTCGCGGTTTCTCCGATTTTGTCTTGCTCAACGACGGTGTGCGCGACGAGCGACACAACCTCTACCAGTCGGCACCAAGCACAAGTCTTGCCTCTGTTGAGAAAATTGAGGTACTGAAGGGTGCAGCATCTGTAATGTTCGGACACTCGGCACTCGGCGGCGTGGTTAACGTAATTCACAAGCAGCCAACATCGCAGAAACATGTCAACGCAGGAATGACTATAGGCAGTTGGGGCAGATATTCTGTCAACGGCGGCGCTGGCGGAACAATAGCCAAAGGCGTAACCTTCCGCACCGACTTCTCTATGAGCGGCGGCGACGGATGGCGACACACCGACAACAAAGCCTACAACGCTTGGCTGGCTTTAGACTTCAATCTGGGCAGGCTTGACAAGATGAACTTCTCTGTTTCTGCAAAGAACGACTACTACGGCACTGACACTGGTCAGCCCCACTTCACAGCCGACATCTTCAATCTCGCAGGAGAGAAAGTGTGGGAAAAAGGCGACATTCCTTCTTACATCAACCGCCGCACACGCTTCAACGACCCTCTCGACCACCTGAAAGACAAAGACCTGACTATAGCACTGAAATATGAGCATAAGTTCAACAACTCTGGTTGGAAACTGACAGACATGTTGTCTTACTACTATGACGACTTAGACTATTATGCTTCAGAAGACCTTAACTACTTGACTTCGAGCGAACCAATCTACAACCATTACTACATGAATGGCATCAAGCGCACCTACATTAACACCGATTCAATTAAGCGCGGTGGATTCCTGTTCGCTTACGAAGTCAATCTTCTGCAAAACCAACTGGAACTGAGCGGAAAGGCTAAGACTGGAAACATAAAGCACGACCTGCTTTTTGCTTTCAACTACTCTAATCTGTACCTGCCTCGCTGGCGTTCAAGTTATGGCTCTGCTGCAAGCGGACCAGGCAAGAATGCAATACTTTCGGTTGTCGACCCTGTGCTGAATCAAGGCAACATAGACTGTCCTTGGCAGAAGCGCAGCCTGGAATGGGAACAAGACTATGGTTTCCACGTTGGCGACTACATTCACCTGACGGATAAGTTCACCGTTCTTGCAAGTCTGCGCTATGACTACTTCCACCGCAACTATCAGATGGCTTACAGCGAAGGTAAAAAGATTACTTCTAAAGACCCTAAGACAAGCGAGCACAACAACTCTCTGACTTATCGTCTGAGCGCACTCTATGAGTTTAACGACCACATAAATGTATATGCCTCTACCAGCAGTTTCTTCAAACCTACCCGTACTGCTGTGTCAGACGGTTACATCTATATTGACAGCGACGGAAAGAAGCTCGACGGCAACGTGCATGGCAGCATCTTCAAGCCTATCTCTGGCAGACAGTATGAAATAGGTTCTCACATCTCTTTCAGCAATCGTCTGCACGCAGACTTCTCTGCTTTCTACATCATAAAGAACAACATGGTGCAGAATCTTGGCAAACTCGAAGACGGAACAAACGTATCTGGACAGGTTGGACGCGCTGACTCAAAAGGACTTGAGTTTAGTTTTGTAGCAATCCCCGTTGACCAACTCGTGATAGATGCAGGCTACTCAATGACATTTGCAAAACTGAAGGAGTTCTCATATACCGAATATGCAAAGAACACTCAGGCTGGCAACTACTTGCAGCATGCTCCTCGCCACATGGCTTACGGATGGGCTTTCTGGGATTTCGACAAGGCTCTGAAAGGACTTAAAGTTGGTGTTGGCTTCAATGCTTCGAGCAAGGTCTATGTAAATGCAGCCAACACAATGACCTTCGACCCATACGCTGTGGCTAATGCCATGATCAGTTATAAACTCAACAACAGTTGGAAGTTGCAACTCAACTTCAATAACATCTTCGACAAAACTTACTATATGTATGCAGTTAACACAACAGGATATGTGCCTGAAGAAGGACGCAACATCCGCTTCACTGCAACATTTGATTTGTAAGTAAAAAAGACTATAGCTAAGTTTATTTTGACTCACAGAATATAGTATGATTATAGATTGATTTGTTAACAGAGGAGAACCCGTTTCTGTCTTTCTCTGGGCAGAAACAAAAGAAAGAGAGTTTTTACGCACTTGTAAAAACTCTCTTTTCTCTTTTTTATTATTATATTATTTTCTATATGTAGTATAACTCACCACTACCCACCAACAATCTTCTTTATATCGTTGAGTTTGTTGAGAGCTTCCATAGGAGTAAGGTTGTTGATGTCAAGACCAAGAATCTCGTCGCGTATCTGACAAAGCACAGGGTCGTCGAGTTGGAAGAATGAAAGTTGAACACCTTCACCTGAGCCTTGCATGGGTTGAGGAGTCACTTTAGCCCGTGCCCCAACACGCTTGCCATTGGCATCGGTAGCCGACTCAGCAGCAGTCTCAAGTTGGTTGAGTATCACTTTGGCACGCTTCACAATGGTCTTAGGCATTCCTGCAATTTCAGCAACATGAATACCGAATGAGTGTTCCGAGCCGCCTGCCTCCAGTTTTCTTACGAATATAACCTTGCCGTCGACTTCGCGCACCGACACATTGTAGTTCTTTATGCGCTGGAACGACCGCTCCATCTCGTTTAGTTCATGATAGTGTGTGGCAAAGAGCGTGCGAGGATGAGCCTTGCCGTGTTCGTGAAGATATTCCACAATAGCCCAAGCTATAGATATTCCGTCGTAGGTTGACGTTCCGCGACCAAGTTCGTCGAAGAGTATTAGTGAGCGCTCTGAAATGTTATTCAATATGTTTGCTGCCTCAGTCATCTCAACCATGAATGTAGACTCGCCCAGCGAGATATTGTCTGAAGCGCCCACACGGGTGAAAATCTTGTCGACCATGCCGATGCGTGCGCTCTCAGCAGGTACGAAACAACCTATTTGTGCCATCAGTGAGATGAGTGCAGTCTGGCGGAGCAGAGCCGACTTACCAGCCATGTTAGGACCAGTTATAATCATAATCTGCTGGCGGCGGTTGTCAAGGAAAATATCGTTAGGAACATATTGCTCGCCCATAGGCAACTGAGTCTCTATCACAGGATGACGGCCTTGCTTGATATCTATTGTAAGCGAGTCGTCAACGACAGGGCGGATATATCGGTTTTGCTCTGCCGTCACAGCAAAACTCAGCAGCGTATCTATCTGAGCCAGCAGGCTTGCATTTATCTGAATGGCTGGGATATACTCCTGCATGGCAAGCATCAGTTCGTTGAACAGGCGGTTCTCTAACGACAGAATCTTCTCTTCGGCACCGAGAATCTTCTCTTCATATTCCTTCAACTCCTGCGTGATGTAGCGCTCTGCCTGTGCAAGGGTCTGCTTTCTCACCCAGTCCTGCGGCACCTTGTCTTTGTAGAGGTTGCGCACTTCGAGGTAATAGCCGAAAACGTTGTTGTAACTTATCTTCAGCGATGATATTCCTGTCTTTTCTATCTCGCGCTGCTGTATTTGCAAGAGATAGTCTTTTCCGCTATAGGCAATGTTGCGCAGTTCGTCGAGTTCGGCATTTACACCGCTCTTTATGACCCCACCTTTGCTGACAAGTTGAGGCGAGTCTGGCTCTATCTCCCGTTCAATCCTGTCGCGGAGCGAAGCACAGAGGTTCAGTTGTTCGCCAATACGGCGCAGAGGTTCGTTGTCAGCCTGCTGGCATAGGTTCTTTATTGGAACGATTGACTGCAACGCTATCTTCAACTGAACAACTTCGCGGGGCGTAACTCTGCCAGCACTTGCGCGCGATATTATTCGCTCAAGGTCGCCTATACGGTGCAGTTGCTCGTCGATAGAGGTACGGAAATCTGGTTCGCGGAAGAAGTGTTCAACAATATCCAAGCGCTCGTTGATGCGCTTTTCTTCTTTCAGCGGGAACACGAGCCATCGTTTCAGCAGTCGTGCCCCCATAGGAGTGATGGTGTGGTCGAGCACTCCAAGCAGCGAACTGCCTTCCTCTTGCATCGACTGCAGCAGTTCGAGTGAACGTATAGTGAACTTGTCAAGTCTTACATATCTGTCGCCCTCAATTCTTGCAAGCGACGTAATGTGTCTTATCTGAGTGTGTTGTGTCAGTTCGAGGTATTGCAATATAGCACCGCTTGCCGTCACCCCGCTATGCAACGAGTTGACGCCAAAACCTTTAAGCGAATGAGTCTGGAAATGATGAAGAAGTTTTTCGCGAGCGGTCTGCTCATTAAACACCCAGTCTTCGAGTTCGAATGTGCAAAGCTTTGTACCGAAATACCTCTCGAAGTCGGCTTTGTGGCTGCGTTCATACAAAACCTCTTTAGGCTGGAAATTGCCTAAGAGCTTCTCAACGTAGTCGTAGGTTCCTTCGCCTGTGAGGAACTCACCAGTAGAAATATCAAGGAAAGCAACGCCGCAGGCAGACTTACCGAAGTCTACGGCAGCAAGGAAATTGTTCTCCTTATAGTTAAGAACAGTATCGCTCATGGCTACACCAGGTGTAACCAGTTCGGTTATTCCGCGCTTTACAAGTTTCTTAGTCAGTTTAGGATCTTCAAGTTGGTCGCATATAGCCACGCGCTTTCCTGCCCTGATTAGTTTTGGCAGATAGGTGTCGAGTGAATGATGAGGGAAACCAGCCATTTCGGTAGCCTCACCCTGTCCGCTATTGCTGCGCCGCGTAAGGGTTATACCCAATATTTTTGAAGCAATGACTGCATCTTCATGATAAGTCTCATAGAAGTCGCCGCAACGGAAAAGCATGAGAGCGTCGGGATGTTTTGCCTTTAGCGAGAAAAACTGCTGCATCATCGGCGTCAATCCGTTTGCTTTCTTAGCCATAAGTTTATTTCCTTTCGTTGGTTTAATACTCAGTTTTCGCAAGTTTCATTTCTTTAATTTCAAAGGTATTCTGGTTGCTTTGTCTATAGGTTTCAAGGTGTTTATACTGCTTAAGGTTGGATAAGACATTCAACTTTAGCTCATAACCTTATATATAACCTTAGAAGATGAGCACTTGCGAAGTGTTGAAGTTTATTACTTTATAATATATATGAATTGCAAATTTACGAAGAAAAATTTAATTAGTCTCTTTTTATCCGTCAATTTTTTGTTATTTAAGTGTTTATGTGCATAGTGATTAGCAAAAAAATTATCGGATGATAGAAGTCTATCACCCGATAATCTGAAAGGCAGTAAGAAGAACTGCTATAGTATTATATTAAGAATTGGTTCTTATTTCTTGTCTTCTTCAACAATGCGAATCTGCTCGAAATAGTAGCCTTCGGCAATGTCCATACCCTTAGCAACCTCGCCTGTCTTAACATCATACACATAGATGCAAGGCTGTGCATTAAGAGTGTTAACGCCGAAGTAGACCTTGTTTTCTGAACGGGCAAAGGCAGAGCGCTGTGAGAAGCGGCCGCTGCTGTAGTCTATCTCTTTGCCGTTGAAGCTCATGCGTGTACGTGTTCCTGTCTTCAGGTCGATAATGCTATAGTAGTGGCTGTAGCTGTCAATTGATGTAGCAGCAACAGTTTTTCCTTTAGCATCAACTTCGGTAACGGCATCGTTGCGTGAATAGGTGAACACCTTTCCATTGCCGAGATATTGCACAGTGAGCAGTTTGCCGTCAGGATTAGGGAATCCGTTATATCCAGCCTCGAAGTTGAACTCGCCTTTCTTTATGCGCATCAGTCTGCCCATCTCGCCATTGTCCGTATCGTTTAAAGCAGCGAGATAGAGATTGCCTTCTTCGTCGAAGAATGTTGTGCTTTGCAGAAGTTCTCCATAAGCAGAGCCAGCCATTTCGTCAACCTTGTCGGTATTGATGTTGTCTTGTTCGAGAGCCATTGTTGCTGCATTGATTACAGCTACATGGAACTGTCCTTCGCTTGAAGCGCTTCTTCCCTTTCCTTTCTTATTAAAGTAGAAGTAGAAGAGTTTGTTGTCGTTCTGGCGATAAGCGAGGATACCACTTGTTGTAAGAGTTTCCCACCCTTCAGCCACCTTGATAGGCAGTGTTCCTTCAGCAATGATGCTCATATCGTCAGTGTTGAGTTTTGTCCACTGAACAGCAGTCTTATCACCGTTAGCAGCCATTATAACGAGATTGTTCTCGGCTGTCCATGCGTAGCAGTACTGGCGGCAGTTGTAAGTGTTCTGTACGAATGGTTGCGACTGAACCACCTGCATCTGGTTGTTTACGAACTGCATTTTTACGAAGCGGTCGGATGAAACAGGTATCTGATAGTAGTACTTGCCTTTTACGATTGCTTCCATAGTATAATCGGCATTGATTTCTGCGCCGATACCCTTGAAGTCGATTACGTTGCTGCCCATGAGCGAAGGAAGACTCTGCATGATGGTTACAACGTCGCGTCCCATACCTCCTTGCTTGCCTACGGTAACAACAAGGTCGAAGTGGTAAGGAGTAACTTCGTCTACTGGATTGGATGGGTTTACTGGGTCGTCGTCAGAACAAGCAGTAAAACTTAGTGCTGACACCATCGCAAGAAGTGCGAGGAAATAATAATTTAGCTTTTTCATTGTGTTTTTGTTTTTAAGTTTATTATTGTAATAATATTCTGAACTTTGCAAATAACATTCTGCCTGGCTTCTGCAACTTGTAGTTGTCGTAGTTAGTCTTGTCGAGAAGGTTCTGGCAGTCGAGCGAAAGACTGTAGCGTTCATTCTTCCACGAGTAGGTTATGTTTGCGCCTATTTCGTTTTTCTCTGGTATGCGTGCTTTAGTCTCTAATGCTCCGTAGCCTTCCCAAGAAAGGAAGAACCAGTGTACCCACTGATAGTCTATGCCCAGCCTGATGCGGTCGTGGCTGGAGAAGATGTTTCTCAGAAAATAACTTGCTTCGGCTGAAGCAAAGAGCCATGGGCGGTTAGGCACATGATTGTTGAACGTAACAGAAGGTTTGCCGTCACTTTTCAGTCTCATCCTGTCGCGGGCATCCTGCCAACTGATGTTGGTTACTATCTGTAGGCGTTTCTGCCAGTCGTATCGCAGTTCGCCTTCAAGTCCTTTTATGTGTACGGCAGGCACGTTGACATATTGCATCATGCCCTCCTTCTCCGACACTTGCGGCTGTATGTAGTTGTCTACATATCTGAGAAATCCGTTTATCTCGTATGAAAGAGTGTGGCTCTGCATTCTGAATGTTCCGAAAAGACCTAAGTTGATGTTCTCACTCTTTTCTGGTTCCAGTCTTACGTTGGCATAAATGGTTGTTCCGTTTCCGAGCAGTTCTCTGGCAAGCGGAAGCCTTACGCTATGCTCGTAACTCATCTTGACTGCAAGGGGCTCCATCAGCAGCAAGCGTATTCCTGCACCTCCGCCAATATGGTTTTTCACTACACTGCCCGAAACAAGCGACGAGCCTGTCACCGAAGGAATGTCGGTCTGCCTGATATTTAAACTGTTGATATAGTCTTTCAGGAAGAATGTGTTGTTCATCTTTCCGCTAAAGAGAGTCTGACTGTAGGATAGTCCGATGATATGTTTAGCCAGTACGTCGTTAGCGGGCGAGAAACTCTTGTCAACATCGTCCCAACGCCTGTTGCCTGTTCGGTTAAGTGCATAACTTAGGCTTATCAGATGATTGTCGGTTATGCTATAATTGAACTCGGCTCTGCCTATCGTCAACGGCCGCTTGAAGTGTCTGATGGTGCGCTCACGACCCGTAATCTCGTTTCTCGAACTATTGATGTATTCTCCGTCCCAGTTATATTTCCTGTAGGCTGTGTCGGTAGTAATAGAGTGATCCCATGTGTGAGAGAGCGAAATGTTGGCACTAAGGTTTTGCAGCAAGAAGTGTTTTTTCTGGTAGTTGGCTGAGATATTCCATGCGTCGGAGTTTCTTTCTGCCATTCCTATTACCTTACTCTGAATCTGACCTGTCTGTATTTCCTTGTCTACCTTATTATAAGATGCACTCACAAAGAATGCGTCTGCCCACCACTTGTCGGTTACTCCAACTTCCATTTGTCCTAAAAGTGAGAAATAGTCGTCGTGGAAGCGGCGGCGGTTTACGTTGACATACTTGCGAGAGGCCTCGTCCCACACCTCAACTCCTTTCATCTTATAGTTGTTCTTAGAGTAGTTTATGCTCAATGCTGGGCGAAATGTCAGTCCGTTCTTCATAACATACTGTCCGTTTACGTCGCCACGATGCGTGCCGTATGAACCAAAACCGTAAGAAGCATCAAGATAGTTGGTATGCTTCCGCTTAGTTACTATGTTGACTGCTCCGCCAAGAGCGTCGCTGCTGAGCCATGTAGGAACCACACCTTTATATATTTCTATATGGTCTATCAGACTTACAGGCATATTCGACAGTGATACTCCAGAACCCTTTGTGTCAAGCGGAATGCCATCGATGAAATATCTTACGGCGTTGCCCGACATTCCGTTTATGCTCAAGTCGAAGTCGGAACCTACACCACCATCTTCCCTTATCTTCACACCTGCTGTCCTGTCTACAATGTTGTTAAGGTTTGACAGCGAACTGACTATTGAGTTTATATCAATAGCATTGACAGAAAATGCACCCTCGCGCAGTTTCTGAGCCTTAGTCTTGCCTATCACTGTAACGTCTTCGAGTGTAACCGAGTCGCGCAGATTGTTCTTGCGCTGCTTCTTTTCTTGAGCAAAGACACAAATAGCCAGACACAATCCGACTATAACGAAGAATGTTCTTCTCATTATATTGATAAAATGGATAATGACAGACAAGTCCTAACTCCCGAAAAACTTGTCTTTGTTTGCTCCAAAGTGGCAGGTTTCCTGACTTTCTCCTGAAAGTTGCCTTCCCGATTGCTCAGTGGCTTTTCTTTAACTTTCAATAATGGAGATTACAGTAGCGGGTACTGTTCAGGTCTCTCACCTGATTCCCTTTTCACACCGCGACGGTTGACGTCTGCAATGTCACCACAATGAATTTTATAAATAGAAAACTATTGTTTCTTACTTTTTAGGCTGCAAAAGTAATCATATTACTTCTACTCTCAAAATATTTCAACTATAAATTAATATTAGTTATTAACTTTATTAGTTATTATGTTTTCTGAAACTATCTCTGCAAATAGTCGGGAAGTTGTTTTCCGAGTTTGCGAGCACGCTCAGCATTCAGGTTCCTTACGTTCTTTTTCTCCTCGGCACGCTGCTTTGTTATGTCGTAAGGCTTTTGGCGATAGGCTGGAGTTGCCGTTAGATTCCAGTTTTCTGACAAGTCCCATAGCTCGCGGATGGTTATGCTTTTAGGATAATAGTAGACCATTTCTGGTTGTTGTTGCTGGTCGTAGATGCCACTGTCCCATTCGCCATTGCCGTTGGTGTCGGCGTAAGCACGCATATAGTAGTTGTCGGGCAGGAGATAATAGAACTCGGCTGTTCCGTTTTCTGCCTTGCTCTCGCGCACCACCTTGTCCTGTTCGTTGAGCAGCTGGACAATGATTCTTGAATCGTTGCTGCCAGAAATGTTTACGAACAGCGAACCATATTCTTCGTCGGCACGCACCCTGAAGCCTTTCTTGTATTTCTGTGAAACACGGTTGTATATGTCGGTGAAGGCTGCTGAGTCGGCTTCAAAGCTATACTCTGTGTTTGGAATCCATGCTGCTTGCAGATAGATGCTGCGCCGTTTTTCTATGGTCTGCTGGTCGGTTGTCAACTGAGGATGAATCTGCCTGTAGGCTACCTTATACCAAAGTGAGTCGTGTCGTGCATAGATATGGACTCGCGACGTGTCGATTGCTTCTACTGGAGCAGGAAAGTTAATAGTGATAAATCCGTCGGGGTCAAGTTCAGACGGCAGCGTATACTTAGGTTCTAACGCTTCGCCAGGACGAACATATTCAACTTTGCGTCCTGCTTTCTCTGCTCTTTCCTGCTTTTTCTGCCATTGCTCCAACCGCTTTTCCTTGTCGCGCATACGCTTTGCATGGGAGAAACGCGGAATTAGTTCAACGGTGTCGGTAGTTATTTGCAGCACGCCAGTAGTGTCTGTAGCCCAATATTGGGTTTCCAGTCTCAGCGTGTCTTGGTTTATGAGAGCTGTATCGCGCAGCCAATAGAGAACTGTGTCTTTCTTAAGCGAAGTCTCTACAATCATGCTGTTGTCGTCAAGACGGAAGTTGAGAGGTCGGAGTCGTGGCAGTTCCTCGTGTCCGCAGCTGAAAGCCATAGTGATAAGTTCTGGCTCTGTGCGCTGCGTCTTCATCAGGTAACGCTCGTCAGGTTCTTCGCTGAAAGCCCTCAGCACTATGTCGTCGGGCAGGAAGTGGGTGTAGCCAGTCTGCTTTATGGAAGCAATATGAAGCGAGTCAGCCCAGATAGTGTCTTGGCGGATGTCTGGTTTGAACGAAGGAACAACAATCTGGTCGGTGAAAGCAATCTTCTCTCCGCGCTGCGTAAGGTGGAAGTCGCCGTCGGTGTCGTAGAGAGCATAGATGCGATAACTGCCCGATGCCACTCCTTTTATCACGAAGCGACCTCTGCCGTCGGTGCGTGAAACTCGCATAAACGGTTCACTCTTAAACAAGTCTTTGTCGGAATTGCTGTCGTATAAACCTACCAAGATGCCTTTTACTGGCTCCATGTTGTTGGCTTCGACCACGTATCCGCTCACTTCCATAGAGTCAATGCTCTCTCCTGTTGAGAAACTGTAGGTATAGTTTCCCATCGGGTTGCCCTCGTTGTTGTCGCTTATGGCATCAGAAAAATCAATGGTATAGGTCGTGTTAGGCTTCAGAGAGTCTTTCAGGTTAATAACAATGCGTTTACCTTGCGACTTTATTTCAGCCTGTTCTATCTGTGGTGGAGAAATGATAACCTTCTCATTAGGGTTATCGAGTTTGATAAATTCATCGAAGTTGATGATAACCTTGTGGTCGCTTACGTTAGTGCTGCCGTCGCCTGGCGATGAAGAAACTACTCGCGGTGGTGTCTCGTCAAACCATCCGCCGTCGGGTTGTCCCATTCTGGCACAACCAGTCAAGCATATCAACATTATGAAAAGCAGTATTTTCTTCATCTGCCAGTTATGTTTTTTACAGATATTCCTTAAAACATCGTCAACTCGTCTACTTGTCAACTCGTCTACTTATCATTCAGAGCGATAAGTTCGTCTATAGACTTTCTGTCGTTAGAGAGGCGAGGCACCTTGTGCTGTCCTCCCAGTTTACCTTTAATCTTCAGCCAGTCGTTGAATAGATTAGGCTTGGCAACAATCACTTCAAGATGTTGCAGGGTGATATTCTTATATCGTTTAGCCTCATAGTCAGAGTTAATCTCTTGCAGTTTCTGGTCGAGTTTTCTTGCAAACTTCTCCAGCGAGTCTGGCTTGCGCGAGAACTCTATCAGCCACTGGTGGCGGCATTGCGCCTTGTTGTCCATAAATACAGGTGCAGCAGTATATTCAACCACCTCTGCTCCCGTCTCGTGGCAGGCGTAGGCAAGTCCCTGTTCGGCATTGTCAACAATCAGTTCTTCGCCAAAAGCATTTATGAAGTGCTTGGTTCTTCCTGTTATAACAAACTTGAACGGGTCGCGCTGAGTGAACTTCACGGTGTCGCCTATCATGTATCGCCATAGTCCGCACGATGTACTTATCAGCATAGCATAGTTGCGTCCGAGCACTACTCCTTCGAGAGGAACAACCGTTGGATTAGGCTTTCCGAAGTCTTCCATAGGGATAAACTCGTAGAACACATCATAGTCGAGCATCAGCATCATGGCATTGTCGTTGAGGTCGCTCTGCAATCCGAAGAAACCTTCGCTCGCATTATATGTCTCCATATAGTGCATTTTCTTGCTTGTTATAAGCTGTTCGTACTGCTTGCGATAGGGAGTGAACGATATTCCGCCATGAAAGAACACTTCCAGGTCGGGCCAAACTTCTTCGAGATGTTTCTTTCCCGACAGTTCCATGACGCGCACCAGCACCGACATCATCCATGAAGGAACGCCCGACAGGCTCGTGATGTGGCGGTTCAGCGTTTCCTGTGCTATGCGCTCTCTTTTCTCTTCAAAGTCGGAGAGCAGTGCTGTCTGCTTCTTCGGGCAACGGATGAAATTAGCAAATAGGCTCAGATTCTCTATGAGTATTGCGCTTAAGTCGCCAACAAGGCTGCCGTGAACATTATAGTTTGGTGCGTGGCTGCCTCCGAGAATGAGGGCTTTGCCGTCGAACACGTGGCTCTTCGGATTGTTGAGCAGATAGAGTGCTACGGTGTCTTTGCCTCCAGCATAGTGAATATTGTTAAGTCCATCGACGCTTACTGGTATGAACTTCGACTTGTCGTTGGTTGTTCCCGATGACTTAGCATACCATTTTACTCTTCCTGGCCACAAGATGTCCGACTCGCCATGACGCATACGGTCTATGTAGTTCTTCAGTTCTTCGTAAGTGTTTACGGGAACATAGTTGGCAAAAGCCTCGTAAGAGCCTATGCTGCCAAATTTGTGTTTATGTCCGTATTCTGTGTCTTTGGCTTTATGAATCAGTCGGTTTAGCACCTCTCTCTGCAATTCTATTGCTTCGTGTTGATGTCGCTCAAGTTCTTTTTGCCTGCGATGGAAATATTTATTTGCTAATGTTGTTAAGCCCATTGTAATAATGTAGTTATTCTTTTGTTGTCAGTCGTTCGACACTTTAGCGTGTGCAAAGATACTATTAAGCTAGCAAAAAGCAAAACTTTTTTTGCTTTTTAAATAAACTTCTCTCGCTCGGCAAATCGTAAACAAATTTACTTTGCTCACTTAATCGAAGTTTTCGAGCGTGAGAATCTTATTTAAAGTAGCGTTTTTTTAATTGTTTATATGAAATTTGTATTTTGAAATTATCACTTTTCGCTGTTTTAAGCAGAGAATAACGTGCTTGTTATGTTTTATCTTCTCCTTATATTGTTTATAAAAATAAATGGATTGAGAATTTTCTAATATCTCAACCCACTTAATATACTCATCTAAACGTTATGTTTCATTTCGTTTGTCGTATAAAGACATTTCCTCCTGCGAAATAATTTCCGTTGTAATCTATAGAAATAATGATAGTTCTATCATAGTTTTTGTCGTTTTTGCCAACCGCAACATGCATATCTCCATTATCAAGTTTCGTTATTTTATACCAGCTTTTGTCTTTCTCTGCATCCAAGATAATTTCTTTTATTTCCTATACTGTCCGTATGTCTTGTTTGTTTACTTCTGCCTTACACCAGTTCAAAGTCGAGTTGACGCTTGTCTATGTTGGCGCGGGCTACTCGAATCCTTACGGCATCGCCAAGCTGATAGCGGTTGTGATGGCGGCGGCCAACGAGGCAGAAGTTCTTTTCGTCGAAGTCGTAGTAGTCGTCGTCGAGGCTCTGCATGCCTACAAGACCCTCGCAGTGGTTTTCGTCAATCTCGCAATAGATGCCATACGACTGTATGCCGCTGATGTGTGCATCAAACTCTTCGCCGATATATTGCGACATAAATTCCACCATTTTATATTTTATAGAGTCGCGCTCAGCGTTCTGTGCTATCTGCTCCATGTCGCTTGAGTGTTCGCAGAGTTCCTCGTAGTAGTCCTTGTTGGCAGAGCGTCCGCCGTTCTGATAGCGTGTCAGCAGACGGTGAACCATTGTGTCGGGATAGCGTCTGATTGGCGATGTGAAGTGAGTATAATAGTCGAAAGCCAGTCCGTAGTGTCCAATGTTGTGAACACTGTACTTAGCCTTCATCATGGCACGCAGTGCAACCGTCTCTATCAGTTTCTGCTCGTTTTTGCCTTCGCAGTTGTCCATCAGCGAGTTGAGGCTTCGCGAGATGGCTCCGCGTGTGCCTGTTGTCTTCAGTTTATATCCGAATCTAACCACAAACTTGCGCAGTGTTTCGAGTTTTGTTGGGTCTGGTTGGTCGTGAATACGATAGGGCAGGGTCTTTATCTTTTCGCCTTTCTTCACTTTTCCAATGCTTTCAGCAACGGTACGGTTGGCAAGCAGCATGAATTCCTCAATCAGCTTGTTGGCGTCTTTCGACTTCTTGTAGTAGCAGCGTGTAGGCTTTCCGTCCTTGTCGATGTCGAAGTGCAGTTCCTCGCGGTCGAACTTAACTGCTCCGTTTTCAAATCGCTTTTCTCTGAACAGCTTGGCAAGTCTGTCGAGTGTGCACATCTCCTCGCCATATTCGCCTTTATATTTTCCGTCTTTAGGAACAGGTGCTGGTTCGCCTGTGCTGTCAACAACACCGTTTTGTTCCAGTATTGCCTGCGCCTCCTCGTATGCAAACCTTCGGTTAGAGCGTATGATGGTGTGTGCAAGATGCCATGACAAGATGTTTGCCTTATCGTCAATGTTGAAGATTACGCTGTAGCAAAGTTTGTCTTCGTCAGGGCGGAGCGAGCAGACATAGTTGCACAGGTGTTCGGGCAGCATCGGTATTGTGCGGTCAACAAGGTAGACGCTTGTTGCTCTCTTCTGCGCCTCCTTGTCTATCGGTGAACCTTCCTTCACATAGTGTGAGACATCGGCAATGTGGACACCAACCTCCCATACGCGGCTCTTGTCTTTCTTTTTCTCGTCTTTTATTTCCCTTATCGAGAGAGCATCGTCAAAGTCCTTTGCATCGTGAGGGTCGATAGTGAAAGTTGTCACATCGCGATAGTCCTCACGCTCGGCAATGTCTTGCTGGGTAATCTCGCCAGAGATGCGGTTTGCCAATTCCTCCAGATGCTTCGGATACTTATATGGCAGTCCGTATTGTGCCAATATAGCGTGCATCTCGGCATTGTTTTCGCCTTGCTTACCCAATATGTCTACCACCTCGCCCACAATGTTCTTCGATTCGCGCGAAGGCCACTGAGTGATGCGCACAACAGCCTTGTCGCCAGTCTGTCCGTTTTTCAGTTTCTTCTTCGGAATCATTATGTCATGAACGAAGATGTTGCTCTCAGTTACGAGGAAGGCAAAGTCGCGTTCCACTTTCAGCTTACCCACAAACTGGTCGCGCTTGCGTTGCAGTATTTCCGTAACCATAGCCTCTTTAATGTGTCGTGGGCGGTTAGCCATCAGCGACACCTTCACTCTGTCGCCGTCGAAGGCAAATAGCGAGTTGCGCTCACTAACGGCAATAGGCTTGTCAGAGCCGTCGGCAGTAAAGAAGTTCTTTCCGTTTGCCTTTCGGTGGAAAGTACCTTCCTGCACCTGTCCTGCTGTGTTGAGGCGGTAACTGTATTCGCTAACCTTAGTGAGATAGTCGTCCCAAGCCATTTCCTCAAGCGTGTCGATGGCGAGCATCTTCTTAGGGTGTGTGTCAAGATGAAGCTGTCTGAATATCTGTTTGAGTGAGAAAGTCTCGTTAGGGTTTGTACTGAACAACTGTTCCAGCAGTTCTGTAGTCTGTCGTTTGTTGAGGCGGCTGCCTCTTTTCTTTCCTTTTGCCATATAAATTTTTCGTTTTGTTTTCTACTTTATTGCAAAGATAATAAAACCATTTGTTATATGTCTTTTTTTTAAAGAATATTTACAGAAGTTTCGCAATTGCAGAACTTCTTAGGTTGTAAATTATTAAGGATATATGTCTAAAAAGACTTATAGGCATTATAATACATATAATTAGCTTACAAACCAATAAACAATAGAATAACTATAATAACAACTTTCGGAATATAAACAAACTACAGGCTTTAGTTTTTATTCTAACTAAAGTGAGAATGACACTTTCAAGAGGGCTTCCCTCGGACGTAATATAGTGTAAGAATAAACCTGCTGGTTAGCAGAAGTATAACGACGTTCAAAGTCTTGCAGACCAAAGATATTGTTAATAGTAAATGTTGCTTCCCAAGTTTTCTTCTTGTAGCCAACTGATAAGTCTGAGAAAAAACTGTTATTTACAGCCTTGTCGTTACTATGGAAAAATTCATTTTTCAGTTCTATCTGCCAAGAGCCTGGCATGAAGAATATCTTAAGATTGTGATTGAAATATCCTAATGAATATGGCTTTACTATGTTTTCTGGTTGCTTTCTGTGGCTATGATTGTATGAGGTTTTAGCTTCTATTGACAGGAGGTCAAAAGGATGGTAAGCAACTTCAACGCCTGCTGTCAGTGTGTTTTGCCTGAAATCAGTAATAGTTTTTGCTACCATCAGGCTGTAGTTGTTCCATGACGAAGAACCACTCAATGCAATTGACAGTTTTCCCCAACCAATAGACTTGCCAATCTTGGCATTAAGCATATAACTAATGTCGTCGCTGCTCAGTCCTGTGAACTTGTTTTCGTAGAAGTTGTTGTTAAACCTGTTCTCGTAAAGAGGCTTGCCCTTGATTTTTATATAGGAAAATACTATATTTCCAAACATTCCATGTATGACGTCATTATATTGCCATCTGTGAGACAAATTGTGCATGGTTGTATTTCTCATCATATTGTCTCCAACAATCATAGAATAGTAATTTGTGTAAAGTGGAACAGTAATATATTGGATATATGATGCTGGACTCCACGCTTGCATGTATGTTAGAGATGTGTTCCACCTGCTTGTGAGCGTATAATTTATTAATATGTTGGGGTCTATCAGCAAATTATTTTTGTGTATGCCATTAAACTTTCTGTGCATAAAGCGCATCTGTAGTGCTGCATGAATTCTAAAAGACGGTGTCTTATAACTGACAGAAGGCATGAAGAAGGCATATTGCTGCGAGTAATTGTTTGCTTGCATCATAGTGTCCCTGTTGTCTATCTTTAAGCCTTGCTTTTTTATAGAGACACCAGTATGGTAAGTTATGTTTAGTCCTGCAATCTTATGCCTGAAGCTGGTTGAGAGGTCCCATTCTGTCTTATGCTGGCTGAGGTTTTGCAGGCTGCCGTCAAACAACAGCAAAGTTGCAGGAAGGTAGTCATAGATGAAATGTGAGGCTATGGAGAAAGACTTTTCATTTGCAAATGACTTTATCCATTCTATATCGTCAGCGACAAAACGTTTTCTTGGTTCTACCCTTTGTCGGGTAGAGACCCCATTGTGAACTATTGTACCATTAGAGTGGTTAAAGTCAATGTATGCCTTCAGGTTGTTACTTAAATATCCGTTGTCCTTATTTGACTTATATGTATTTTCCAGAGTCCATTCATTCCTATATCTGCTTACATCCTGTTTTTCCGTAAGAAGTATTCCGTCATTCCCCATGTTTATAAACACTCTCTCGCTTCGGTTTTCCATTGACGTCTTGTCAAGTATTCCCCTCAGCTGAAAGCGTATGTCATCATCACCTTTGGTTTTGAAGAGCCAGTTAGATGCAACGATATGTGTGTCGTTTATACGGTATCTTTCCCGCGAGAGTGATGGTGCGCTCATAGTTATGTCTTCTACTATGGAAGACTCTGGCTTTATAGAAGCGGCAGCAGCAGTAAGGTCGCGAATTTCACGCTCAATATTCTTTCCAGAATTGTTAGTTTTATACATAGATATGCTCTGCAACTTTCGCGAAAACAGCATTTCAATCACGCGTAGGTCACGCAGAAATTTGCCTTTGCTCTGTAGGCTTGCACCTGCTCCAACGTCCATAGTGCCCTGCCAAATGTTTTTTATTTCTTCCTTTAAGACGATATTAAGAGCAGCCTGATCGCTGAAGCGTATATCCTTAAGTACTTTTATAGGCTGGTGGTCTTGATAGACCTGAACACTTTTTACCATGTCAGCCTTGATATTTTCGCTTGCCATAGAGTATGCCCCGCCTAATAAGTCCATTCCTTCTATGTAGAACTTGTTTATCTGCTTTCCTTGATAAAGTATCTCGCCACTTGGTTTAACTTCTAAGCCAGGCATCTTGGATATGACGTCTGCAATGCTTCTGTCTTGTTTCTGCCTGAAAGCAGACACACTATAGCTCAATGTATCGCCCATTTGCCTTATCTTGTTCGGCTTAACTTCCACCTCATCCAGTTTAAATATGCCTTCATTCATGGCTATGTGGATGTTCGGGATATAGTCTTCTATTGCGACATCAACAGTTTCAAACCCCATCATTTTAAATGATATGCGCGCTGCTTCCTTGCCTGTCGGCATTTTAATGGCAAATAATCCTTTAATATTTGTTCGGCTAAAAGCTATAGGCTGGTTGCTGGCACTATATGCTATGACCGCCACACCAGACAAGGGCTCTCCTGAAGTGGCATTAGTAACTTCGCCTTCTAATGTCTGGGAATGAGCAATGATGTTGCTTACAACCAGTAATAAGACAGTGCAAAGGGTTTTCAGCTTCATATCATTTTTATCTGTTTATTCAGGAATCTCTTTCAAACAAGCCGTTAAAGGCTGTAAACTTTTTGCTTGGGTACCGTCTGGATTATAATGTTTCACCCGTACCCCACTCATGCGGAACATAAGTTCATCCATGTCTCTGAGTACAAGTGTTAGCAAATCAGCCATTTCCTTAGCGTTGCATCGCTGTATCTTTTCCTTTCTTGTTTTAATAGGGCGCTGCAGATTGTTGCTTATTCCTATGCAGTCATATATGAACTTATTTTGACTGTCTTTGGCATAAAGAATCACTCCAGGCAGACCGCATAGTTTCCAAGGACCTTCTCCAATGGGAATGTCTGGCGTATAGAATGCAGTCCATATTCTGCCTCTATATCTTGTTGACGCTTTATAGCATGCGTATCCTGCTATAATTGTGTCGCCTTCCTCAATATTCCATTCTAATTCTGGCATAGCTTCTTCGTAAAGATATATCTTCCCGATATTCTCTGTAACGGTAATCTTGCCATCTTCAGGATAGTTCTTAAACACATTTGTATTGGCTGCGTTAGAGCTTATACCTTCTTTCTTCTTGACCGCCACTATTTCTGTTGCTGACAGTCCTTTTCTCAACAAGCTGTCTGTGAGGTCTGTTCCGCGTTCAAAGTCTTTGTTATAAAAATGAGACTTGTTACCTTCTATGTCAAGTACACATAGGCACTCCGACAGACGGACAATTTCCTCACAGTCTTGATAAAGGTGCCTGTATGTAAACGAGAGATTATTTACTGATTGTGTCTGTGCATATAAAGACAATGCAAATACAACAGCAGTAGCAAATAATAATTTTCTTTTCATAATCTACTTGTTACTTTGTGTATAATAATAAATTAGTAAAAAGGTTTATAAATCCTATGCTTTAGAGAACTATGAAAGATTAGGCTTTATTTTGCTAAATTAACTAAATACAAAATAAATGATAAAAAGGGAAAAAAGAAAAAACAATAACGTTTTTTACAATCTAATAAGTCTTTCGGCGATTTCTTTTTCCTTGATAAACTTTCTTGCCGTTAGTTAAGATAAGTGGCATTGCTATAACTTTAACATTAAAAAATCTGAGACGTCTGTGGCATCTGTGTGACATTAATCATCCACGATGCCGTTGCATCGTGTAAACACACTCCTCAGTCACTTCGTGACAGCTCCCCTAAACTTAGGAGAGCAATTACTGCTTACAAACTGAAACTTCCAAAAACGGCTCGATTTTTTGACGAAAAAAGTAAAAAATCTTGACAAACGGAATTCTGATTCTAGAGAAAGATTTTCCGTTTGGCACGAGGTTGAATGCTAAAAAGCGTTTAATTGTTAATCAATCGGCTTAAACTATGTAAACAAGTGTGCGGAACGAAAAAGTGAAAGGTATCCTTTCGCGATGCGAAACGTGGCATATCGCAGTGCGATATGTGGCATATTGCAGTGTCAAAGGTGCCCTTTCACACTGCGAAAGGTGCCCTTTGACTTTTTTAACACTTATGTATTTTGAGGCGAAACGTATAATGTCTTGATATTGAATGATTTACTAAAAACAGCGAAAAAGCGCAAAATACTCGCATATTTTGCAGCTTCTTTTTTCTCAGTCCAGAATTTTTAATTTATTTGCGAGGTTAGTTAATCAATTTTTTACCCAACTCGCCTCTGAAAATTGCAGGTTTTTCGCTCGGCAAAGGCAGGAAAAGAAAAATTGCTTTCAGATTATAATAACGATAACGGGAACGGGAACCTTAACGGGAACGATAACATACGCCCCCTTGCCCCCTCTAAGTTAGAGGGGGAATTGAAGATTGAGAACGAGAACGTTAACTTTAACGTTAAAAAATCTGAGACATCTGTGGCATCTGTGTGACATTAATCATCCACGATGCTGTTGCATCGTGTAGACATACTCCTCAGTCACTTCGTGACAGCTCCCCTAACTTATGGGAGCAATTTCTTTATTTGAGTATTTAATGTCACACAGATTTGTTCAACGATAACGGGAACGGGAACTAGTTATGAGTTATATCTTTATTCCTTAATCTTTAATCCAGTATAACTATGAACTAAATAAAGACTATGCACTAATAATTGATAATACTTAATTTGAATTACATAAGCCCACAAACTGATAAATTTAGATAGAATATTTTGTAAATAAAAATTAAAAACATACTTTTGTAAAAAAATATATGGCAGATATTTTTAATATTAGTATTTATTGCTATCAGTGCAACTGTGACATTATACCTTGGGTATAGATTCTTGAAATTCAAGTACAAACCTGAAGAAAATGTGTTTACCTCTGACATGCTTAGAGTTTTTCTTATAGCGATTGTGCTGATGTTTGCAGCTCTTCATTACTATTTCAAAGCAGATTCCATAATTAGCAGTCCACATTTATTCGCAATTGACAACAAGGAAAAGCTATTCAATCTGATACTCGATTTTGTTGTTGTTGACATCATCGTCATTGGCATTGTTTATTCTTTCTGTAAGGCAAAGAACATAGATTAGTTGGATAAGAAAATAAAGATAGCGATGCCAATAGGATTTTTGCATAGCCAATTCTGTCAGACATCGCTATTATTATTCAATTACGATATTTTTCAAGTAATCTATAAATATTTTAATAAGCAAGTTTTTTGACTTATATTTGCAGGCAAATTTAAATCAATAATGAAATATGGCGACTGGATTAAGATATTTTAGGCAAGCACACTAGTATGAAGAATAAGACATTCATGATTTCTGCATCTTACTTGTTCTTACAACTAACCAAAATTAACTCTATATTTCAAAGAGGACACTTTCTTAAAAAAAGAAAGATGCCCTCTTTTTTTGAGTTATACTATTTAAAACCATAGATGATATTTCGTCTTTATGAGTTTCCACAACACCATGTTTATAATTATTATAAAACTGTGGATAAGTCGGTGGAAATTGATGTGGATAAGTATTCAGTTTTCAACCAAAACAGTTTAAAAATGGTTAGAGTGTTGATTTCTAAAAGTTTTTCACAGCCATTTAAGTAAGTTTTCAACCAATTTCTACAATAAAAAGATATAAACTTATTATCTTTGCACAGAAAAACAATTATTGTTGATAACTTCATTATGAAGTGATAATCAGAAAGAAACGAAAATTGATATTGTTAATAACTCTATGGAAAATGTTTAAATTGGATTATACAAATTTTTAAGCAAAAAGTTTTGAACATATCAACAGCAGTTTTTTGTTTGTTATTTATCTTTTTAAAAATTGAAAATGAAATAAAAATAAAAAAATAAGGTTTTAAGATTAACAGGTTGATAAAATCTTGAAGTCTATAAAAAGAACAAAAATATTATGGAAGCGAAAAAAGAATGGATTGAAAAGGGTTATGTAACAGAACCCGTTGAAGAAGGTACAGACTTGAAGGCTGAGATAAGACGCATGGCTAAGGAAAAGAATGCGGTTATCTTGGCTCACTACTATACTCAGGGAGAGATTCAGGAAGTGGCTGACTTTATTGGCGACTCGCTGGCTCTGGCTCAGCAGGCTGCAAAGACAGATGCCGACATAATCGTGATGTGTGGTGTGCACTTCATGGCAGAGACTGACAAGATTCTTTGTCCTGACAAACTGGTGCTTGTGCCAGACCTGAATGCTGGGTGCTCGCTGGCTGACTCTTGCAAGGCTGAAGACTTGAAGAAGTTTAAGGAGGAACATCCTGGATATAAGGTTGTTAGTTATGTAAACACTACTGCAGCGGTTAAGGCTCTTACCGACATAGTTGTTACATCGGGCAATGCTAAGAAGATAGTTGACACATTTCCTAAGGATGAGAAACTGATTTTCGGTCCTGACTATAACTTAGGTTCGTATATAAACAGCGTTACAGGCAGAAATATGTTGCTGTGGAATGGCGGTTGTCATGTGCATGAGCGTTTCTCTGTTGACGAGATTGTTAAACTGAAGCGTGAACATCCAGATGCCATTGTGCTTGCTCATCCAGAATGTAAGGGTCCTGTTCTTGCAATAGCTGACGTTGTTGGTTCTACAGCAGTGATACTAAGGCATGTTGTTGAGAGCGACAAGAAAGAGTTTATAGTTGCTACTGAGGCTGGTATTCTTCACGAAATGGAACGCCAATGTACTGGCAAGACTTTCTATCCTGTTCCACCAGAGGTGAGTGAAGGCGGAGTAGGCTGTTCATGCAATGAGTGTAACTATATGAAGATGAATACGCTTGAAAAGGTATATAACTGCCTTAAATATGAATGGCCATCAGTTGACGTTGACAAGGAAACAGCCCGCGAAGCTGTTAAACCTATCAACAGAATGCTGGAATTGTCATAAAGTAAGGTAATGAGGTGTTTTTGTGAAGTTAGTATAATCATCTTAAAAACTAAATAACGGAGCACGTTGAATACCTTATAAAGGTTAATAAAAATATAATTTATAATTGATAACACGCAACATTAAGACTATTTTCAGGTCATTGAAAAGTGATTTTAATTGCGACAGGCATTTCTTTATGTTTGTCGCAATTATAACTATATTCTATGGTTTAGCCTTTGTGTTTGCTGATTTCTACGGCATGCCGTGCGAAGGAATGGCTGACTATGTTCAGTTGTTTAAGTATTGGCTGCTGATAGAGATGGGTGTGTTTGGTCTTTTCCTTTTGATTTCGTTGCAGAAATGGGTGTTTGCTGTCAGTTTTCCGCTGATAACATTTGCTTGTACGGTGATGACATACTATCGCTATACAGTGAAAGCTGTGTTGACTCCGCAGGTTATCGACCTTGTTTTAGTCAACGACATGCGAACATCAATGCACGCCATCAGTTGGCAACTCGTTGTTTGTTGTCTTATAAGTTTACTGCTATCATACTTTGTTGTCCGCTATCGTTGGAAGAAAATAAGCGTAAGACTGTGGTATTTATGGATTGTTGTTGCACTCCTATTTATATATTATCCAAATTCTCGCGGTCATCTTTCAACGGAAGTAGAGCAACGAATGCCCTACTCCATCTATTATAGCATTGACGAATATCTGAGAACAAAGCAGAAAATTGACGAAGAAAGGGATATGTTCAAGAATAAGGCTACGGCAGAAAGCGACAGCATAACGGTGGTTTTCATCATAGGCGAGTCGCTGCGTGCCGACCATTTGCAGGTGAATGGATACAAACGCGAGACTACTCCACTGCTTCTGAAAGAACCAAATGTTGTTTCGTTGCCAAACGTAAGAACTGACTTTACACTTACACATCTCAGTATTCCTCACTTCATGACGCGTTCTTCTGATGACAATCCAGAGAGAGCTTATCATGAAAGATCGTTTATTTCACTGTTTAAGCAGGCTGGATTTCACACTTCTTGGCTGGCTAATCAGGAGAGTGGCGATACTTATGTCTACTTCATGAAGGAGGCTGACACACTCAGTTATGTCAATTCTTCAAAGTCAATGTATCTGTTTGACAGCTGGCTTGATGGCGACATACTTCCTATTTATGATGATATTTTAGGCAAATCAAGCCGCCAGCTTGTAGTAATGCATACTGTTGGTTCGCACTGGTTCTATAACTCTCACTTCACAAAGGAGTTTTGCAGATATACTCCTACTGCCGACAGCAGGGTGATTAATGGCAACTCAGTAGAGAGAATGGTTAATTCTTACGATAATACTATTCTCTATAGCGACTGGTTCTGGCACGAAGTAATAGACCGATTGAGAAGTAAAAACGCTGTAATCATCTATCTTTCAGATCATGGCGAGAGCTTAGGTGAAGATGGTTATTTCACTCATGGTGTAGACAGAGAGGAGCAACACAGCGTGGCTTCATGGATATGGTATTCGGATAGGTTTGCAGAGAAATATCCTGAAAAGGTAGATGCACTGAAAAAGAATAAGGACAAAAAGATGAAGACTTATTTCTTGTTCCACTCAATTATGGATGCGGGCGACTTGAAATGGGCTGACATGGAATATGAAAAGAGTGTATTTGCTGCTCCAGTCGTTTAGAATTTCATGGCATTATAGAAGGATGGTCATAATCATAGCTTATAACATAAATGCCTAATAACGTCAAAAAACGAATTTCATATTATAACTTAACAGCCCTTTTAGCTTAAAATATCACATAAAATGAATGTATTTTAATAGTATATTTATACTGTTTTTTAGTTAAAATTCAACTAAAATTCGGTTTTTTAAGTCTGAATTTCTTATAAATATCCACTTAATTATATTAAAAAATATAAAAACTGAATAAGGGAATTACTTGATATAAGATAGCCTTAACTTACTGATATATTGCACAAAGCGGGAGGTTTTGTGTATTTTTTTCTTCGTTTTAGAACCTGAAAGAATGTAAACAGGGTTCTTTTCTTTCAGATTTTTTTCTTACTTTTGCAAAGAACAAATGAATCAGAGTGCACATCATTTCATTCCTTGAAAGCACTTTCAGAGACATTTTTCGTTTGAGAAAAAGGAGAATTTAGCAATAATTCATTGTTTTTTTATTTTGATTTATATCTTTATTTTCCTTACCTTAATAAATAAAATAAATAATTAGTCATGGAAATAAATAAACTGTTAGTAACTTTTGTATTGTCGTTTTTTACGTTCTCGTCGGTTAACGCCGACCTGCCTCACACTACATTAGTTAATGACGACAACAATACAGAAGCAGAAGCTAATAGTGAAGAAGATTTCGCTGAAAGCAGTGATGAGTTCGAAGCACTGTTTAACGTAACAGGAGAAGATATCATTAAAGATGCAATGAAGTATTTAGGTCGCCCTTACAGCAGAGGTTCTGCTGGTCCTAAGGCTTTCGATTGCTCTGGATTTACAAGTTTTGTTTTCAAGAAAAACAACATTTCGCTTGGTCGTTCTTCAAGAGATCAGTACACACAGGGTATTTCTGTTGATCGTAAAGACCTGAAAGTAGGCGACCTTGTATTCTTCACAAGTCCTGGTTCTGGACGCGGTGTAGGTCACGTAGGAATTGTTTCAAAGGTTGAAAACAATGGTAATTTCTGCTTTATCCATGCTGCACGCAACGGAATTAAGGTTGACAACTATGCTAAGACAGGCTATTATAAAGGCCGATATATTGGTGCACGACGCATACTTGACTATTAAAAAAAGACACACTCAATTTATTCATACCCCTCTATCCTAAGCGCTTCCTTCAGGTTTATTATACTGGAGGAGGCGTTTTTTTATTGTTTTACTCTACTTTTCAAGGCTAATAAGCATCATAACCTTAATACTTTATAAGTCTAACAAGTTTAAACTGGTGAGAAATTTGGGTAGCTTTGTTTATTGAAAACAAAAAAGTTGGTCTATAGATGCATTGACTATAAACCAACTTTTTTATGATTATTAATTATGTTTTATTTCTTTTCCACTCTTTTTCCTCTAATCATGCAGTATATTCCAACTACTATGAAAGGAATGCTGAGTATCTGTCCCATGTCGAGAGGCAGATAGTTCTCGAATGCTACTTGGTTTTCTTTTGTAAATTCGATGAAGAATCGTGCTGTGAAAATCAATGTAAGACACAATCCAAAGAAAAAGCCTGTGCCAACTTTTCCAGATGTATAGCTGCTGAAAAAGTCAGCAATACTGCCTGCCTTGTTATCCTTAGTCATTCCATAATGATAGAAATGGAGCATTATGAAGAAGAAGATGAAGTAGGCAATGGCTTCATATAGTTGTCCTGGATGGCGCGGCATCAAGTCTACTTTCTCGAAAATGAAAGCCCAAGAAACGTCAGTAGGCTTGCCTATTATCTCGCTGTTCATCAGGTTTCCAATTCTTATGAAGCAGGCAGCAATAGGTGTTGCAATGGCTATGTTGTCGAGAACTTGCCATATAGGTACATGAGTCTTTCTGAAGTAGAGCCACAGGGCTATCATCAGTCCTATTGTACCGCCATGCGAAGCCAGTCCCATGAAGCCAGTATAGTGCCATCCGTCTAAGGTATGTTCCATAGGAATGAATATCTCAAGGAAGTTATACCATGATGAAAAATACTTTTCTGGTTCGTAGAAGATGCAGTGTCCAAGTCGTGCACCTATCAGTATTCCGAAGAAGCAATAGATGAAAAGCGGTTCAAAAAGCTCGTTTTTTATCTTCTGCTGGCGGTAAAGTCGCTGAACAACCAAATATGCTAGTATGAGTCCGATAATCCAACAGAGCGCATACCAGCGTATCGCCAATGGTCCGAGTTGCAATGCTATCTCGTTGGGGGACCAACGGATAAAGCAGTGTATAGTGCATAGTGCATAGTTCATAGTTCTATACTGTTTTTTACTATTCTTGTTAATATTTTAATTATTTCAATATTATTAGCAATTATTGCGTTTCGCTTGCTTCCTTTAGTGCAATATTCATCTTTGCCCTAAAGTCTGATTTAGACTGTCCACGAAGAGCTTCTTTAACATTTGCACCAATGTTCGTACCACTTCGTAGTGCTTGTTTTGACAAGATAAATTCTTTATTATCAGGTCTTGTCGTTAGGAATTTATACAGTTTTATTATTCTTAGTGCAAAGTCTTTGCTTTTATCACCAATTATGCTTTCTTTCATTTTAACCATATTAACTATGGACTATGAATTATGAACTATGCACTAAACTAAACGTTAAATCTAAAATGCATGATGTCGCCGTCTTGAACTACATATTCTTTGCCTTCTATTCCCATTTTTCCTGCTTCGCGCACGGCAGCCTCACTGCCATACTGGATATAGTCGTCGTATTTGATTACTTCGGCACGGATGAAACCCTTCTCAAAGTCGCTGTGGATTACGCCAGCACACTGTGGGGCTTTCCATCCTTTCTTGTAGGTCCATGCCTTTACTTCCATCTCGCCTGCGGTGATAAATGTCTCAAGATTGAGCAGGGCATAGGCTTTCTTTATCAGTCGGTTTACGCCACTTTCTTCCAGTCCGAGTTCTTCAAGAAACATCATCTTGTCTTCGTATGACTCCAGTTCGGCAATGTCTTCTTCGGTCTTGGCTGCTATTATCATGCTTTCCGCTCCTTCTTCGCGAGCCAGTTCGGCAACCTTCTTAGTCATTTCGTTGCCGTCTTTTGCTGAGTTTTCGTCAACATTGCAAACATAGAGAACAGGCTTGGCTGTCAGCAGGAAGAGATTGCGTGCTGCCTCCAGTTCTTCTTTCGACTCGAATGTTACAACGCGGGCATTCTTTCCTTGTTCCAGCACTTCCTTGTAGGCTTCGAGCACACCCATAAGCACCTTAGCGTCTTTGTTGCCTGCTGCAGCTGTTTTCTGTGTTTTTGACAGTTGCGACTCTATGGTCTCAAGGTCTTTCAGTTGTAGTTCGGTGTCGATTATCTCCTTGTCGCGTATCGGGTCTATTGTTCCGTCAACGTGAGTGATATTATCGTCGTCGAAGCAACGCAGCACATGAATGATGGCATCGGTCTCACGAATGTTGCCTAAGAACTTATTTCCAAGTCCTTCGCCTTTAGAAGCACCTTTCACAAGTCCTGCAATGTCAACAATCTCGCATGTTGCAGGCACTATTCTGCCAGGATGTACCAGTTCGGCAAGTTTAGTCAGTCGCTCATCTGGAACAGTTATCACACCCACGTTTGGTTCGATGGTGCAGAAAGGGAAGTTTGCTGCCTGCGCTTTTGCGCTTGAAAGACAGTTGAAAAGAGTTGACTTACCAACGTTTGGAAGTCCTACGATACCACATTTTAATGCCATAATTATTTTGTTATTGTCGTTATTATTTTTGTTTTCTTCGTTGCTTATTTCATTATGCTGCATGCAGTTACTGCGGTAGCACAATGGTTTGAGATTGCAAAATTATATGTTTTTCTTCAAATCTGACTATATTTATAATAAAAAATCCTTGCTACTCTGCTTGTAGCAAGGATTTTTTGAGTTTATAAGTTTATAATTGATTAAACTTTATTAGTTTATTCAGTTCCCACTTTTGTGAGTAATTTATAATTTAAGGACTAACAAACTAATAAACTATCTTATAACTATAAGTCTTTCCTTCGGCTTCTATCTTGATGATGTAGATACCATTAGCAAGGCTATTGAGACTGCGGCGCTGTCCGTTGAGGTCGTAGACGCTTACCTTGTCATAGTTGCCATTGACCACTACCTTATTGTTTTCAATCGCGATAGAAGGCTTTGAGTCTGATTTAGCATTTTCAATAGCGTTAGCAACACTTCCTTCTGGAACAGGGAATCCGTTGTTTACACCATTCTTGATCATCCAGCAGCCTTCCTGTCCTCTGTTGAGCATTCTGACAAATTCGTCGGTCTTCATTACGCTTTCTTCAACAGGAATAGCATATTTCTGGTAGATGTTTCCAGTTTCGGCAATGTAGTAGTTGTTAGAAAGCGTACAGTTTTCTCCCATCATCTGGTCTGCATCGTATATCTGGTGCAGGCGTGTACTCGACTCACTCATGTAGCCTGCACTGTAGCAGTTTTCTATTGTCAGCCAATTGTCGGTGAAGAGGATATCCTCTGCTGATGCCACGATGCCGCCTCCGCGACAGTCTGTAGTTATTTTGCCGCCTTGTGAGTTATCGTCCTCCATGAAGAGTTTGCCTGTATTGTAGCAGTCGGTAATAGTTGTTGTACCCTTTACGAGCATACATATACCAGCCACGAAGTGATTATTGCTTGTAACCTCAGCCTTGTTTCCGCAGCGTTCTATGATTGCACCATTAGTAGCCTGACTGCAAATGATGCCTGCTGCACCACCAGTGAAGTCGGTTACGTGTGCCCCAGTAGTACAGTCGCTGATACGGAGGTATTTGCCATCTGGTGCGCCCATATATTCCATTGCGCCTACGATGAGTCCTGAAGCATACATCATCTCGTTCTTGACAACAACGTCTGAAGTAACATGGCAGTTCTGAACCTCAGCATATTCAAGTATTTCGCCAATAAGTGGAGCAACGGCAGACGAACCATAGATAGAACTCTGCGAAATGGTGAGGTTCTTGATGGTTGCACCATTAACGATACCGAACAAGCCTACGAAGTTGTAACTGTTGCTGATAGTAAGATTGCGGATAACGTGATTGCCTCCGTCGAATGTTCCGCTGAAAGGACGAATGCCGTCTATGCCACTTCCCTGACGGCCAAACTGATTGCCTATTGAGCGGAAATTCTTAATGCTGCTCATGTTTATGTCGTTTGTCATGAGGAAGTATTGTCCTTCAAATGTGTTCTGATCGTTCTCTACCATATTTGAGAGTGTCTGCATATCAGATGCATCGCTGATGAGGTAAGGGTCGCTCTCTGTTCCCGAACCGCCGCTGAAAAGCACATCGCCTTCAATCTTGCCAACAGCAGTCAGTGTAAGATTCAGTTGAATATCGTCTGTTGCAGCGCGGAAAACAGCCATATAGTCGCCTTTGCGCTTACCCGTACACTTAATGCTTATGTCGGTAGACTCACCTTCAGAAACCTCTTCGGTCAAGAGAGTGAAATAGACAGCATCGTCGCCAATGATTTCCATTGCAATGTTGCCCTCAATATTCTTGTGAGTCAGAGTAAATGTCTTGATAACCTCTTCACCCTTTGTCAGTTCGCCAAAGTCTAACGAAGCAACGTCGGCAGAGAGTACAGGAGCAACTGTTCCGTCATAGTCGGTGATGCGGAAGTCGTCGAAGTTTATCTTGTATTCATAGGCATTGCCCGAAGTATAGTCGTAAGTAGCATAGTCTTCGCGAACAATGCGCACCTGAGCCGAAGGCTGATTGATGTTGCGGCTAATCAGTTGTGGTTCAGGAGTAGCCATAAAGGCATCGCCAGTAGTAATCCAGTTGTTGCCGTCGGTAGAATACTGCACTATCCACCATAACTGGTTGTTCTTCCAGTAGTCGTGAGCAGCAGCATAGAACTCAAACTTGCCTATTGCGCGAGCATTAGAAAGAGTTATGTTAGGAGTCTCTGTTGCAAGGATAGAAGAGTTGAGCAGTGTACCGTTCAGGCAGATAGAGCCTTCGCCGTTGCACCAGTCTTGGTCGTCAATATTGCGCTTAGCACCATACAAGTGCCATGCCAGCCCATTGAAATTAGCGTTGATAACAGCACGTGGACCTTGATTTCCAATTAAAGCTTCAATGTCCTCAAAGTCGTAAGTCCATTCATCTGCCATAGCCTGAAATGGGAATACCATAGCCGAAACAGCCATAATCAAGTAAATGTAGAATTTTTTCATATTGATAATAATATTTAGTGAAAAGAAAATAAAAGTGTGCTTTTTTGTTATATATTGTCGCAAAGATACCACTTTTCTTTTTAAATTACAACATATTTATTCGTTTTTATGAAAAAATATGCAGATTATTTAGTTTTGTAAGAGGAATGTTTATTATAGTGCATAGTTCATAGTGCATAATACATAGTTGTTTTAGTTGACAGTTCCCGTTCCCGTTATCGTTCCCGTTGGATTAGTTCCCGTTAAAGTCCTCATAACTTTCTCTTGAATGTTGTTTTGTGAGTATAATCCTGAGAATGTCTGTAAATAATTAGCCCCGAAAGTTGTGTTGCAACTCTCGGGGCTAATTCTGTTAAGCAGATATTTTCTTTAATTCTATTTGCACATCACTTTCTTTGTCGAGCCGTCGCTCATCTTCACGATGTTTATGCCCTTCTGCGGCGAGCTGATTCTCTGTCCGCTCACATTGTAGCGTTCTGCTTCCTTTGCAGTAATGTTCGTTGTTGCCGACTCTACATTGTTCTCTATGCCTTCCACTATGTTTTTAAACTTGTTCCATGCTGGCGTACTTTCGTACTTTGTCTTTGTTCCAGTCGGAACATAAAGCGTAGCACTTGTGAACTCAATATCCTCAGTGTCGAAATTATATACACAGAACACATCTTCGTTTATCATAAATGGTTCTTCTATCAAAGATATTACTGATGTCAAGCCTGTGCAACCATAGAAAGCATAATTGCCTATGCTAGTTATGCTGTTTGGAATGACAGTATTCTTACATCCTGTAATAAGCGTATTTGTTTCAGTTTCTATCAAAGCATTGCAGTTTTCGCGCGAGTCATAATTAGCATTACCATTTTCTACAGTAATTGATTCCAAGTCTGAGCAACCGATGAAAGCATATTTTGCGATGCTTGTTACGCTGTTGGGTATGCTTATTGATGTCAAGCCTGTGCAGACAGCGAAAGCATAATTGCCTATGCTGGTTACGCTGTTGGGAATGACAGTATTCTTACATCCTGTAATAAGCGTATTTGTTTCAGTTTCTATCAAAGCATTGCAGTTTTCGCGCGAGTCATAATTAGCATTACCATTTCCTACAGTAATTGATTCCAAGCCTGAGCAACCGAAGAAAGCTTGTGCTTCAATGCTTGTTACGCCGTTGGGTATGCTTATTGATGTCAAGGCTGAGCATTTATAGAAAGCATGTATTCCAATGGTTGTTACACTGTTTGGGATATCTATTGATGTCAAGCCTGAGCAACCGAAGAAAGCACCATAGCCTATCATTGTTACGCTGTTTGGAATGACAGTATTTTTACATCCAGCAATAAGCGTATTTGTTTCAGTTTCTATCACAGCATTGCAGTTTTCGCGCGAGTCATAATTAGCATTACCATTTCCTACAGTAATTGATTCCAAGCCTGAGCAACCGAAGAAAGCACCATAGCCTATCATTGTTACGCTGTTTGGAATATCTATTGATGTCAAGCCTGTGCAGCCAACGAAAGCATAATCTCTGATGGCAGTTACGCGGTATGTTTTTTCTTCATAATCTACTGTTTCTGGAATTGTTATGTTTCCTGAATATTGATTATCAGAATTTTGTATTACTTCTGCTTGCAAAGTCTCGTTGTCTAAATCATACCTTATTCCGTCAATTATGGCTTCGTCAGCTAAGGCAGAAACGGACATGATGCTCATAAAGAGCAATAAAAAGAGTTGTTTTGTTTTCATAGAATTGTTGTAATTAGTTGGTTTGCCTTAATCCTTTCGGGCGACTGGGCTTCCTCCCATGCGTAATCAAACAGTCCTTCTGTCTGTGGTATTAGACAAAATAAAATAACGTGGACTAATAAGTTCGTTTACGCTTTTCGTGGTATTATTGGTAATCTTACATTCTTCTTTTTTTATTTATCCATAGGCAATCTTTTTTTGTGTTTTTACTAAATTTTTTGTTATCTATTTGCAAATGTACGCTATTTCCTTGAAATGCGACAAGTGTCATAAGAATGTTTATTTGTATATAACAGTAGGTGCGTGTTTCGTTTGCATATTAACTTAGGTTTTTAGTTTGTGTAGTTTTCAACGGCTTAAATTATCAAAGATAAGTAGACAAGGTTAATATAGTGCATAGTTCATAGAGCATAATGCATAGTCTTTAGTAGTGCATAGTGCATAGTTATGCTGGATTAATGATTAAGTCCCCGTTAACATTAATCATTAATCTTTCCTACTTAATCATCCACGATGCCGTTGCATCGTGTAGACACACTCCTCAGTCACTTCGTGACAGCTCCCCTAACTTAGGGGAGCAATTACTGCGTTTGAGTTTGAAATGTCACTCAGATGACTCAGATATCTCAGATTTTTAATATTAACTTGTCAACTTACAAACTGTAAGTTTCAAAATCAGCCCGATTTCTTGACGAAAAAAGTAAAAAATCTTGACAAACGGAATTTTAATTCTAGAGAAGGATTTTCCGTTTGGCACGAGGTGAAATGCTAAAAAGCGTTTAATTGTTAATCAATCAGCTTAAACTATGTAAACGAACATAAGGAACGAAAAAGTGAAAGGTGTCCTTTCGCGATGCGAAACGTGGCATATCGCAGTGCGATATGTGGCATATTGCAGTGTCAAACGTGCCCTTTCACACTGCGAAAGATGCCCTTTGACTTTTTTAACACTTACGAGTCATGAGACGAAACGTATAATGTCTTGATATTAAGTGATTTACTAAAAAGAGCGAAAAGTTGCCAAATACTCGCATATTTTGCAACTTTGTTTTTCTCGGTCCTAAATTTTTAAGTTATTTGCAGGGTTAGTTAATCAATTTTTTACCCAACTCGCCTCCGAAAATTGCAAGTTTTCCTCTCGGCAAAGGCTTGAAACGAAAAACTGGTTTCAGATTGAAAGTAAAGTCGTGTATATAAAAAAAGACTGCATAAAGGCAAATACTTACACCATTATGCAGTCTTTTCTTATTCAGAAGTCAAAGAAAACTTCCAGCAATTAGTTACTTTACAACATACTTGCGATTATTGATGATGTAGATGCCACGACGCAATGTCTTCAGGTCTACGTTGTTTCCAACAAACTGACCTTTTATTGTGTAGACAGTTGCTCTTGTTGTTCCGTTGGCAATCAGTTCATTAATATCGGCAGCAATTGCAGAGTAGAGAGTTACGTTCAGCTCAACATCCTCGTCATTGAATATGACTTGTTCGTCGTCGCCAACATATCCAGCCATTGAGAAACTTACAGTATATGTGCCAGCAGGGCGTATAACGACAACAGAATACTTACCGTCTTCGTCAGTCTTAGCAAGTGTCTGCTCGTTGTCGGCAGAGTTTACAATGACGGTTACGTTTGCCATTGGTCTTGGAGTGTCGCCTGGCTTGTCAACAACGGTTACAGTACCGCTAAGTGTGTTGCGATTCTTTTCCAATTCAATGTTCTGAACCATTTCGCCGTTAGCAAGGGTAATGGTCATTTCTTTCTGCATGTATCCCTCTGCATTGACAACCACTGTGTATTCGTTTTCAGCATCATTTACTTCGAGAGAGTATTCGCCGTTAGCCTCAGAAACTGCTGCTGCAACTTCGTCGTCGCCCTGCATGATGCTTATGTTGGCATTTTCTATTGTCTCGCCAGTCTCAGTATCGGTTATGATACCATTGAGAGTAGCCAGTGTGTGGAGTTGGATGTTCAGTACAGACGATTCGCCACCTACGAGTTCTACTTGGTCTATAACAGCAGGCTGATAGCCTTCAGCTGTAGCAGTGGCCTTGTAGTCGTATTGCAGTTGGGCAACAGTGATGTTATATTTACCCTCTGCGTCGGTTGTAGCAGTGTAGTAAACATCTCCGTTTTCAATCTTTACTTCGGCTCCTTCAACAGGGTTGTCGTTGAAATCGGTCACCTTGCCTTCTATGTCTGCATGTCTGTCGGCTGTGATATATACAACTGGTGCATAGCTGTAGGTGCTCCATGTTCCAAGTTCCTGATTGAAGTTGTATGCCTGACGGTTGTAGGTCTGATGAACTTTGTTGTCAACCATCCAGTAGACATAAGAACTGCTTGAGCTGTTTTCGTCTATTTGCTGATACATGACGATGCGCAGGTTCTTGCCAGTATACTTGAAGTTGAGAGGAACATTGAGCATTACAAACAGAGAATCGCTGCTGCCCTTTGTTTCAAAATGCAAGTCGGTTTCGTAAGCTGGGTCGGCAGAGTTTATGTCGAATGCCACGTTTGCATATTCATCGCTGCTGTAGTCGGTGTCCATGTCGGTGTTCTCAATCCATACTTTTACATGAGTATCTGTGTTAACATCGCCAAAGTATCCTGAAGCAACATAGCCGCGATATTCCAGAGACTTGATAACAGAGCCTTCAGGTATTCCGAGTTGCTCGGCAGTGTAAATGGTCTGATTCTCATATTTAACGCTACCTGTAGAGATAGGACCAGCAGAACTCATGCTTGTGCTGTCGAGTACCTGATAGTATCCGCCAAGTGATTCTTCAGCAACGTTGATATCGAATGTCTCAGATGTGACAGTGTTCTCGCCATGCTTCAGTTCTACAAATGCCTTGTGGATGCCTGCTGTGTGAGGAGTGTAGCAGAAAGTAAGGTCTTTATATTCCATTGAGCGAATGTCAATGGTTTCGGCAGTTGCTCCCTCTTCGTTGTCAACTATCAGGCGGGCTGTGTAGTCGGCTGCTTTGACGTTCATTGTCAGAGGGTTGAGAATGTTAGCATGGGCAACCAGCTTGTTGTTAACCTCGCCATTGGCTGGTATTTCGGTCTTGTTGATGAAGAGCGAAGTTGCTTCTTCGAGTGTTACATCCTGAACGAGTGAACCAGCTTCAAGGCTTACGTCTTCTTTCACGAAAGGAATATATCCTGCCTTTGTAACCTTCATCTGGTAGTTGAGTTTAGACTTGATTACATTGATGCTGTATTTACCAGAAGCATTGGTCATTGCAGAATATTCAACGTCGCCTGATGTGAGTGTTATTTCCGCATTCTTAATGTCGTTGCCTTCAGTGTCGGTAACCTTACCGCTGATGCTTTGTGATTCTCCAATCACGCCGAACATTGTTACAGGCAGGTTGTAGTTGCTGTATGATATTGAAGGGAGTTGGCTTGCGTCTCCGTATGTCTGACGCTCAATGCTGTGGTAAGTTTCAGCCTTGTCTGCAACAAAGCCAGTATAGCTGTATGCTGAAGACTCAACAGTGTTCTTTAAGTGCAGAACAATGCTTCCACCAGTATATTCAAATGGTTCTCCTTCTATGTTTATCTCAATTAACTTGCCATAGCCTGTGTATGAATAGTTCTTATATTCGCCTACAACAGGATATGTGTAAGGACCTTCGTGGATAGTCATAGAGTTTGTTGTAGTCTTCTCGTTGGCTGGTGTATAGAGGTTTGAGTCGTCAGAGTTGCCGATAGTTACAGTCAGGTCTTTTGATTCAAATGTTGTTGCGCCAGAATAGTTTCCTGCATTGGTTCCTAAAAGTGTTACCTTGTTGATTTTGTCACCACTCTTCAGACCGTATCTTGCAAGGAGTTCTGCTGGGTAGACTACTTCGCCCTCGCTGTTATAAGTTGGATTGATAGGGCTGCTCTGAATCTTCAGACCGTCGGCTACTGTACCAACCTGAACGTCATTGTTGAGTTGCTCATCGCTTACAACAACATTTACTTCGTCTGTAGAAACAGTATTAACGCCGCCTTCCACATCAATGCGTGCCGTGTAAGTGTCGGCAAGATGAGGAATAAACTCTAATGTCAGTTCGGTGCTTTCACCTGCTTTCAGCTTAGCACCTTTGGTTTCAGCCATCAGTTTGTTGTCGAAGAACAGTTTAGCTGAATAAGTGCCTTCTTCGACATTGTTGAGAGAACTGTTCTTTACAGTAAGTTTAGCTTTATAAGGCTTGTTTACTTCTCCTGTTTCTGGAATTTCGTTCTTCTGAATGAAGAAGTCTTTTTCAACATCAACCTTCTTGAAACCAATGATGTTGTCCATGTTTGCACTTCCTGCTTCGAAAGCAATATACCACTGACCAGCAGGAATGTTGCTTACTTCGTGAGTCTTGAAGTAATAGTAAGTATAGTAGCCTGATGTTGAGTTAGTTTCAAACTCGTCTACACCTTCTTCGTCTGCCACTGCGCGAACAGCTTTAGCAAATGTCCAGTTCTTGCGGTCGGCTGAGTAATAGACATTGATGAAACTGTTGTTGTTGAGTTTTGCTGCATCAAATTTCAGAACATCGCCTTCATTTACTTCAAGTAGTGGAGAGATAAATTTGCCTGGCTCGGTGTAGAGAGGCGACTGAACCATGTAAGTGTTGTTAGTATATCCAAGCGAATAGTTGATAGAGTTAACTGTCCAATCGCCATTCTGGGTATTTACATCAGCAGGTATGTTTCTGTCTTCAAAGTCTATGTACCAAGCGTTTTCGTCTACAGTCTCACCTGTAAGTGGAATAATAATGTTGCTTTCGCCTTCAATAGTCATGTTACCCTCTTTCTTGCCTGCTGTGCCTTCGTCTTTTGTAACAGTGAATGCAAGTTCGCTATGAGGATTAACAGTTGTTCCATTAGTGAGAGAAGTGCTGTAGCCTTCTGGCAATGTTACATTGCTTATGTTGAATGCTGCACCTCCATCGTTCTTCATCTTGAAGTTACGTACAACGGCTTTCTGAGATGTTCCGAAGTCAACAGTATCGTCTTCCTTCAGTTCTGTATAGTTATATCCAGACTGTACTTGCATTGTTATCACTGGCTGGCATATAATAGGCTTGATGGTCATTGCATCAAGTGTTGTGCCTGTGGCGTCTTCAATGAATCTGAAGGCTACTGGCTGATAGTCTGTAGTATTAATGTTTGCAGTGAAAGTGAGTTCGTCTGATTCTTCGCCAACGAAAAGTGTAGGGAAGGTCTTAGTGTCGAAAACGATAGATTCGTTGTCAGCATTTACGAGTTTTATGGTTTTTGTAGGGTCGTCAACATCTATGTCGCCAATGTTTTTGATAGTCAGACCGAATGAAACGCTGAAGTTTCCGTCGGCATCAGCATCAACATAGTCTTTCTCTGGGCTTGTAGTAACGGTCATCTTGACTTTCTGCTCTTTCACTATGTCGGCTTTTGTTGCCTTGAAGTCGTCGATATAGCTCTGATATGCAACGATACCGATATATGAAGCCTCGTCTAAAGAGCAAGTAACTTCAACAAACTGGTCGCGAATAAGTCCGTTTGACATATCCTTGCTGACAAGCTGTTGTCCTTGCACCCATTCTCCTGATACAAGTGTGTACTTGTAGATGGCGATGCCTGCCTGATATGAATTAGACTTGACCTGAATAGATATGTCTCCAGAAACAAGTGGAGAAATGAGTGCATCGCCTGGATTATAATAGTCGTAGTTATAATCCATCATTGCTCCGATGCGTACACATCCGCTGCCGTTAACTCCGTTAGATGTGTCGCCATAGTAGCTAAAGGCTTCGCCATAGCCACTTTTCTTGACCAAGTGGTTCCATCCAGAGGCAGGAACCCATCCCTCTTCAAATGCTTTAGAGCCTGTATTCTCTATATTGTCGAAGTTAAGTTCATAGGGTGATACTTCTTCGGCAAATAGTGAACTCAAGCCAAACATCCATGAAAAGAGAAACAAAAGTAAAGTTTGTTTTTTCATAAAAGTTTGTTTTAAAATATAATTTTGTTAGTTTTATAACTCTTAGTTATTGGTATTTCATAGTGAATTAACTCGTCAACTCGTTTACTTGTCAACTCGTCAACTAAAAAAACAGAGTGGGAAAGATGATGAACATCTACCCCACTCTTGTTTTTATATAGTTATCTCTTCACAACTTTCTTGCCTCCGACGATGTAGACACCTTTCTTAAGTCCGTCGAGAGAAGAACTGTTTGTCTTCACGCGAACACCATTGATGTCGTAAACATCGTTTGCAACTGCATCTTTGCGCTCTGCAACGCCGTCGATGCCTGTATGTTGAGAATTGATTATTTCGTCGTATTCTTCTTTTGTAATGATTTCAACTTTCACGTTGTCAACATAAATCAGTCCTTGATATGCAGGGCTTGTAACGTGGAAACCTACATGGTAGTTGCCGTCTTCTGCTACGTTTATTGCTGCCACATAGTTAGTTGCATCTGTTTCGTTGGCAAGTGTGTCTGGGCAGAATGTTTCCTTGGCTGTAGTGAAGTCTTCAACATTGAATGTTGTTCCGATGGCTACTGACATTTCCTCGTTTTCAAATCTTGAAGAACCGCGATAAGCATCGAATGACAACTTATAGTATTTATCTGCCGACATCTTGAGCAGTGGAGAAAGCAGCCAGTCGTCGGCATCAATGTTTGGCTCGTTGCCAGGATAGTAAACCACGCGACCTCCGTTAGTGCTCATGTCCCAAAGTCCGTAGTGGAAAGATATGCCATATTCAGGATAGACTTCTACCACCTTATCGCCGTTCATGTCTAATGCAGTCCACTCGTTGAAAGAGTTAGCAGAGTTGAAAGGCTCGTTGTAAGATTCTTCTTCGGTTATCTCTTTAGCTGGTCCGTAAGCCATGTCGTCGGTCATTGCTTCCTCAGAGCGTTTGCTGTTGTTTACGGCAGTGATGCCGAAGTGATATTTCAGATAGCGGCTTGCAGGAAGTGTATATTCAAGTTCGCAAATGCCCTGATCTGTTGTTCCAATCTCTGTAGGAGCACCTGCAGAAGCATATCTCTTAACAACGTATTTCAGTTCGCTTTGGTTGAAATATCCGTCATTCAAGCTCTTTTCTGGAGCATCCCAAGTAATCTTAGCAACACCGTCGGCTATATCGAGTTTAGCATTCAGCGGAGCCTCTGTCTGGTCGTAGCCGATATAAGTACGATATACAGCAGGTTCGCCGTCGCCATTCTCGTTGCTGACCTGAATAACAAAGCGTGTCATTCCTTCAGTTTCCACAGTTACGTTGGCTGTTGTTTCAGCACCAGCAGTTGTATTTCCGCTGCCTACCACCTTGTCGTCTACAAGAATCTTGTAGCCAAGATTTCCTGTCAGTTCGTCACCTCCGTAAGTCTTGGTTGGAGCAGTAAAGATGATTTGTCCTGTCAGCGAGCCTCCTTCAAAGTTCTTTGAGATGTTAGTTGCTGCGGCAGGAGCATTGTCGTTGGCAGTTGGTTCTGGAATATAGAGCGAAACAAACTGGGCATTCTCTGGGAATTCAGTTACAATCTCAGTATTCTCGGTATTGTTTATGTCAATCTTCAGCAGTTCGCTTGCCATTGAAGATGTTGTTGTGTTCCATAATTGTGCAGCCCAATAGAGAGTGTTTGTCTTATGGTCGAAAGTAGCACTCTGAAGACGGCCGAGCTCGATGTCGTGATGAATCCATGAGCGGTTGATTTTCTCAAGTCCGAGCGAACCAACTGCTGTGATGTCGCCAAACTCTTTGTCAATCTTGTAGAGTTTGTTGTCGTCGCCGATGGCATAAAGTTGTCCGTCGCTGCTGCATGCTAAGGCAAGCAGAGTCTGATCTACATGAGCTATTGGCTGGCGAGTCCTGCTGGCAAAGTCAATGATGCACAGTTCTGTGCTCTGCAAGTTAGCAGTAGAGCAGAGTCCGTAGACAGTTCCAGTAGTAGGGTCTTGAGTGAAGTCGTTAGCACACCATGTAGCGTTTACATCGACAGGAGGATTTTTCAGTTCCCATGTTTCGGTGTTGTAGGTGTAGAGTTGGTAAACCATTTCGCCGTCATACTCCCATGCGCTGATGAAGTTGTACTCGCCAGCAGTCATCAGACCGTTGCCTGTAGCATAGAAATTGCTGTTGGAAATGTGTTTAACATACTCAGTTTCGGGAGCTGCCTGAAAAGAGTAGACTCCCATGCGTTCATCTGTGTCGCTTGTGAAAGAATTCATCCAGATTATGTTTCCATATACCGTAGGAACATAATCATTCTGCGCTTTGGCTGTAACAGTCAGCAACAACAGAAGCAAAAGTAAATAATTCTTTTTCATTTTAGTTGATTTATAATTAAATATTAAAGCATTTTCAATATTGACAGGCATTCAGATAAAGAATGTTCAAAAACATGCAAAAGTACACAATATAAAAAAAATAATAGAATTTTTTCGGCTTTTTGTTGTCAGATTTATTGAAAATGACGGAAATTTTACTGCCATTGCCTTACGATACTTGCATCATTAAAGAAATTGTAGGAAAAGTGCTGATGGTTAATAATCAGAAAAAAGCAGGAAACCTCTGCCCTACTTTCAGATTGTAATTAGTTTTTAGTTCTTTAGTATACACAAAAAAAGCCAAAGGATATTTTTACCCTTTGGCTCTTTTGTGGTTTGCTCCTTTAGGATTTGTATGGAGCAAGTGTAGTTTTTGCTACGATTACTTAGAAATTATCTTGTGAGTTTTTTGTGTTCCGTCTGCCATTTGCAGAGCGAGGTTTGAGAGTTTGAGCTTGTTCGTTTTTGGCTAAATAAATTGAAGTAGGGCAGGGGAATGGAGCTTTTTTATCTTAAATTTGTGTAGTATTACTTATAAGATAGTTTGAGATTTATAATAAAAAAATCGGTGGCAAAACCAGAATTGTTGCCACCGATTATATTGTTTTTTCTAAAGATATTCTTATACTTATAAGCCTATATTAATCTAAGAGTCTTGAAACATCAATGAGCTAATGGGCTTCAAGCCAGTTAGTTCCCCATCCGCAGTCAGCTACGAGGGGTACACGGAGGTTGTAGGCTCCCTGCATTTCTTCGATTACGATTTTTTCTACCGTTTCGCGTTCTTCAGGCACAACGGAGAAGTTGAGTTCGTCGTGAACCTGGAGAATCATCTTGCTCTTGAGATTGAGACTCTTGAAACGCTGGTAAATGCGTATCATTGCAACCTTTATGATGTCTGCAGCCGAGCCCTGTATAGGTGCATTTATAGCGTTGCGCTCTGCAAATCCACGTACCGTAGCATTGTGTGAATTGATGTCTGGCAGATAGCGACGGCGGTGGAAGAATGTCTCCACATAGCCCTGCTCACGCGCCTGTTGCTTAGCCTGTTCCATATAGTCGTGAACGGCAGGGAAGGTCTCGAAATAGCCGTCTATCAGCATCTTAGCTTCGCTGCGCGGAATGTCTAATCGCTCGGCAAGTCCGAAGACAGTGATGCCATAGATGATTCCGAAATTGGCACGTTTTGCCTTTGTTCGTTGGTCGCGGCTGACGTCGTTTATATTCTTCTTATATATTTTAGCAGCCGTGGCAGCATGAATGTCATAGCCTTCGCGGAATGCTTCTATCATGTTGTCATCGCCCGAAAGATGTGCCATCACGCGCAACTCTATCTGGCTGTAGTCGGCTGAGAAAAACAGGCTTCCTGGTTCTGGTATGAAGGCACGTCGAATCTCCTTTCCATCCTCGCCGCGCACTGGTATGTTTTGCAGGTTAGGGTCTGACGAAGAAAGGCGACCTGTTGCTGTAACTGTCTGATTAAAAGAGGTATGTATGTGTCCAGTCTTTGGATTTATAAGCTTTGGTAGGGCATCAATATATGTGCCAAGAAGTTTTTTCAGACCGCGATGCTGAAGTATTGCGTCAACAATTTCGTGCTTGTGGCGCAGTTGTTGCAGCACTTCTTCTGATGTTACAAACTGACCAGTCTTAGTCTTTTTGGGCTTATCTACAATCTTGAGTTTGCTGAACAGTATGTCGCCAACTTGTCGAGGTGACGCAATGTTGAATTGTTCGCCAGCCAGTTCGTAGATTCTCTTTTCGATGGCAAGCATTCGCTCGGTCATTTGTCGTGAAGTCTCTGCGAGCGAATCGGTGTCGATACATACTCCGTTGCGTTCCATTTCTGCTAAGACTGGAACAAGAGGCATCTCTATATCGTAGAACAGTCGGAACAGTCCTTCGTTTGATTGCAGTCGCTTTTCTAATATATTTTTCAGCCGTAGGGTGACATCGGCATCTTCGGCAGCATACTCATAGACGAGGGTAGGGGATAGCTGTCGCATTGACTGCTGCTTCTTTCCCTTAGGTCCTATCAGTTCTTCGATGTGGATAGTCTGATAGTTGAGTAGCGTCTCTGCCATGTAGTCCATGTTGTGTCGCAGTTCTGGCTGGAGCAAGTAGTGGGCTATCATGGTGTCGAAAAGTTGTCCTTTCAGTTCAATGCCATAGTTTCCGAGAACGAGCATGTCATATTTTATGTTCTGACCGATTTTTATGATTTCTGGATTTTCATAAACCTTGCGGAAGATTTCAACAATTTTTTGTGCTTCATCTCTATCTTCTGGTACAGGAACATAAAATGCTTCAAATTCTTCTACCGCAAAGCTTAAACCGACAAGTTCAGCGCTTATTGCATCGGTTGATGTGGTTTCTGTATCTAAACTGAGAATTTTTTTTGTCAAAAAAAAGTCACAAAGTTTCAACATATCTTCCACGTTATCAATAAGTTGATATTGGTGAGGGGTGTCTTTAATGCTCAAAATACTCGAAAATTTTGGACTTTCTGAAGGCGAGGGCGCAAAATTTTCAAAGAGATTGAGCTCGGATGAAACTGTTTTTTTAGGTTTTTCAGCTTTTTTAAGAACTCTGTTTGCGAAACTCTTAAATTCAAGTTCGTTGAAAATTTTGTTCAGTTCTTCCTCGTCAGGTTCACTAATGGCAAGAGCGTCAAGATCTAACTCGATTGGAACATCGGTTCGGATGGTTGCCAGGAATTTAGATATGCGAATGTCTTCTATGTGTTCTTCAACATTCTTTTTCATTGCTCCTTTCAGCTCGTTGGTTCGGCTCAGGAGATTCTCGATGCTGCCAAACTCATTAATAAGTTTTATGGCAGTCTTCTCTCCAACACCTGGACAACCTGGAAAATTGTCGGCAGAGTCACCCATTAGTCCTAAAAGGTCGATAACTTGGGCAGGTGATTCTATAGAATACTTGTCGCAAATTTCTTTTGTTCCCATCACTTCGTAGCCACCACCATGGCGAGGTTTATACATAAATACCTGGTCTCTGACAAGTTGACCATAGTCTTTATCGGGTGTAAGCATGTAGGTCGTAGTGTCAGTTTTTGCCGATTTCATCGACAATGTGCCTATAACATCGTCGGCTTCAAAGCCTTCTACTTCGAGAATTGGAATGTGATAAGCGCGGAGTATATCCTTGATGATAGGTACAGACTTGCGTATGTCTTCAGGAGTTTCTTCGCGCTGTGCTTTATACGGTTCGTAAGCTTCACTTCTGAAAGTTGGTCCGTGTGGGTCGAAAGCAACTCCAATGTGAGTAGGTTTTTCTTTGGTCAGCACTTCATTCAGAGTGTTGCAGAAGCCCATTATGGCTGAAGTATTGAGTCCTTTACTGTTTATTCGTGGATTTTTAATAAATGCATAATATGACCTAAAAATGAGGGCGTATGCATCTAAAAGGAATAATTTATTCATAATCGTTCTTATTTTTACGTTCAAAATTACTAATTTTTTTGTTTATAACAACCAAAATAACTAATTTTGTAACAAATTTTGGAATATGAACGATTTGTCACTTATAAGAAAACCGATTTCAGACGAGTTAGAAACATTTGCTAAAATGTTTGACGAGTCATTGTCGCAGGGCGAAGGACTTTTGGCTGAAGTTCTCCAGCACATCCGCCAACGGGGAGGCAAGAGGATGCGACCTATATTAACTATGCTTATTGCCAAGTGTTTTGGTGGAGTAAACGAAGTGACACAAAATTCTGCTTTAGGACTGGAATTGCTACATACCGCATCGCTTGTCCACGACGATGTTGTTGATGAGAGTAGTGAGCGTCGCGGTCAGGCATCGGTAAATGCTTCTTATAATAATAAGGTAGCCGTTCTTGTTGGCGACTATATTCTCTCAACAGCGTTGCAGCGCGTTTCGCTTACGAGTAACGCTGTGATTGTGAATGCTTTAGCAGAGTTGGGAAGAACGCTTTCTAATGGTGAAATACTTCAACTTACCAACTTTGAAAATGACGGAATATCTGAGGATGCTTATTATAAAGTGATCGAATCGAAAACCGCTTCATTGTTTGAGTGTTGTGCTCAAATGGGTGCAATCTCAGCAGGTGCAAATGATGAAGAAATAGCGGCTGCAATGAATTTCGGAAGGATTATTGGTGTGATTTTCCAGATTCGTGACGATATTTTTGACTATTATGATTCTAAGGAAATTGGAAAGCCTACTGGAAATGACATGGCGGAAGGAAAACTTACGTTGCCTGCTATATACGCTCTGAATAAGACTAAGAATGAGGATATGTTAAAGCTGGCACGTAAGGTGAAACAGCGCACAGCAAAGCCCGATGAAATCGCCGATTTAGTTGCTTTCACTAAGCTGAATGGGGGAATAGAATATGCAGAGCAGACGATGGATAAGCTTCATGAAGAAGCTCTTGTTTTCATCGATGAAAACGTGAAAAATGAGGAAATTGCTACTTCCCTCCGCACATATCTTGACTTTGTTATTCAGCGCAAAAAATAAGTAATACTGATTTTTTAATAAGTCTCTCAAATTGGGAAATAAAAAAATAGTTTGTAAGATGTCTTACAAACTATTTTTTTCTATTAGTGGTTAATAATTATTTTGCTACAGTTTTTTAGAAGAACTTAATTTCTTTGCCAACTATTTCGCTTAGCAATAGGTTGGCAAGACGACTTGTACCTAAGCGGAACCACTTGTTAGTCAGCCACTTTTCGCCTAATACTTCTTTAACGATAGTATAGTAGATGAGTGCATCCATCACTGAATTGAGACCTCCTGCAGGTTTGAAACCAATCTGGATACCAGTCTTGTCATAGTATTCCTTGATTGCTTGGCACATTACGTAGGCTGCCTCTGGAGTAGCAGCGGGTTCAAGTTTACCAGTAGAAGTCTTTATATAGTCTGCACCAGCATACATTGATAGGAGAGAGGCACGCTTAATATTTGAAGCGGTTTTCAGACAGCCTGTTTCCAAAATTACCTTCATTGCTCGCTCACCACATACTTGTTTCAGTTCATTGATGTCGTCACAAACTCCTTCATAGTCGCCAGAGAGGAACTTACCAACAGGCATTACGATGTCTATTTCGGTTGCTCCGTCTTTCAGTGCAAGTGCAGTTTCGGCTATTTTCACTTCTATAGCTGCTTGTGACGATGGGAAACTGCCTGAAACACAGGCAACCTCAACGCCTTCAACTTCAAGTGTTTCGCTAACGGTTTTAGCGAAGCATGGATATACACAGATTGTTGCAAGATGTGGGAGGTCAACGTATTCCTCATCATACTTGTTCACACGCTCTGTAAATGCCATTACACTTTCTTCTGAATCTGTTGTCTTCAGTGTTGTAAGTTCGATAGAACCCATCAGAAAACGCTTCACTTCTGGTGTGTCGTTTTCTGCAACTCGCTCTGCAATAATACGTTTCACGGCTTCGCGAACTTCGTTGTCATCGAGTTCACAGTTGTATTTGCTAAGTGCTTCTTCATACTTACTCATCTGCTTTTGATGGTCATGCTCGTGATGATGACCGCAGTTGCATTTGTTTTCTGCCATATCTAATGGTCTCCTTTCTTGTTAGAGTTAATATTATAATTTACTTATTCTATTCTGCTTAAGTTGCTTTCTGTCAGGCTTTTAGTTTTTCATTTGCAATGTGTCGCAAGCAGTCGCGCTTTGTTTTCTTGTCTATTGACCGTTGAAGTGCTTCGTCAAGGTCAACACCAGTTTGGTTAGCAAGGCAGATGAGCACCCAAAGAACGTCTGCCATCTCTTCTGAGAGGTTTTCTTTTTCGCCTTCCTTAAAACTCTGATCGCCGTATTTCCTGGCAATTACTCTTGCCAGTTCACCAACTTCTTCAGTAAGACAGGCCATGTTAGTCAGTTCTGAGAAATAGCGCACACCGTATGTCTTAATCCATTGGTCTACAGCTTGTTGTGCTTCTTTTATTGTCATTGCATTAATTGTTTTACTATTCCAATTGTTGTAAATATGAAAACTATATATGTTACAGTTACTACTAGTGTTATATTCTCAACCCTGTATTTCCTGAAGTTGGTAAGTTTATAAATTATTTCTCCTAATATTATAATGTAGAATGCATAGTATAGTATATCTAATAGATCAAAATTGCCACCGCCTCTACTCGCTATATATAAAAAGAGAAATATAAATCCGCTTGTGCCTTCAAATCTGTCAATAAATTTGTCAATAGCATTTTTCTCTTTTTCCTTATAGCTCATTGTTTATATTTCTTCTCACCTGATAAATATGCACATTACTCTTTGTTCTTCGTATCCATGCAAATCGTTACAGGACCATCATTTAGGAGTTCTACTTTCATGTCTGCTCCAAACTCTCCAGTTGCTATTTTTTTGCCCAATTCATTGGCTATTTTCTCGCAGAAATACTCATATAGAGGAACGGAATGGTCGGGTGGGGCAGCGTGTATATAGCTTGGTCTGTTTCCTTTCTTGTAAGATGCCATCAAGGTAAACTGCGACACTACCATTATTTCGCCATCAACTTCCAATACAGAGCAGTTCATTACACCGTTTGAATCGTCGAAAACGCGTAGGTTAATACATTTTTTTATTAGCCAGTCAGCATCTTCTTTAGTATCGTCTAGTCCTACTCCTAAAAGGATTAGCAGACCGTTTGAAATCTTACTCTTCAGTGTTCCGTCAATTGTAACTGAAGCATGACTAACTCGTTGTATAACAACTCTCATTCTGCAAATATAGTAATTTTATTTTGTTAAGTGTATATTCTCTTTGCAATATTTATGCTTTAGTATCTAAAGTATAGATAATGTTAGTTTATTTTCCTCCTTATCATCATTTTATTTCTGTTTACTTACTTCTTCACTCATGTTATTTTCATTGTGTAAATACTCGTAAACAAGTTTTGCTTTGTGCTTGCCTATGATGTTTGTAAGTTCTTCTAAATCAGCAGATTGCAACTTCTTTACAGTCTTCCACTTCATTAGAAGAGCGTCTTTTGTCTTTGTTCCAATACCTTGAATGTCGTCAAGCATGCTATGCAGTGCATGTTTTGAACGTTTATCGCGGTGGAAGGTTATTGCGTAGCGGTGTACCTCATCTTGTATGCGGGTCAGTACATGGAAAAGTTCGCTATCTGCCTTCATGCCAACAACTTGCGGTGGAAAACCAAACAAAAGCTCATTAGTTCTGTGTCGGTTGTCTTTTGCCAGTCCTGCAATAGGAATGTCTATGTGCAACTCGTCTTCAATAACGCTCCTAACAACCTCCATTTGCCCTCTGCCGCCATCGGTTATTATCAGGTCGGGTAGGGGTTGCTGCTCTTCTATCATCCTGCTGTACCTGCGTCTGACAACCTCTTTCATCGAAGCATAATCGTCTGGACCTACCACAGTTTTGATATTATATTTTCTATAGTCTTTTTTCGAGGGCTTTAGGTTCTTAAACACTACGCATCCTGCAACTGCATCCGTACCTGAAATGTTAGAATTATCAAAACATTCAATGTGAATGGGTAGTTTATTAAGTTTCAAAGCATTCTGCAACTCTTTCATTAGTCGTGTCTGTCGTTGCTCTGGATTTAGCTTTTCTGCCTGTTTCAGGCGGTCTAAGCGATACTGCCTGCCGTTCATCTGCGAAAGCTCAAGCAAGTGTTTCTTGTCGCCTTTTTTAGGAACGATAAAGTTTATACCTTCCATCTGCCATTCCATTTCTACAGGGATGATAACTTCTTTTGCCAGACTCTTAAATCGTTGTCTTATCTCGGGAATTGCAAGCGACAGCAGTTCTGCTTCGCTCTCATCAAGTTTCCTTTTATATTCAAATGTAAAAGCCTGGTTTATCGTTCCTTTTGTAACGTGCAGATAGTTTATGAAAGCATAACTGGAGTTTTCGTCTAAGGTTACTGAGAAAACATCAATATTGTTAATTGTTTGCGAGACAACCTCGCTCTTTGCGCAGTAACTGTCGAGTAGGAGATAGCGTTGTTTCAAAATTTCTGCTTCTTCAAAGTTTAGTTCTGCTGCTCTTGCCTGCATTTCTACGAATAATTGGCGCGAAATGTCGCGTGTATTACCCTTCAGAATCTCTCTTGCTTGTTGTATGCGCTCACAGTACTCGTCTCTTGAAATCTTACCTACGCACGGACCGTCGCATTTTTTTATATGATACTCAAGACAGGGTTTAAACTTACCTATTCTGATATCTTCTTCTGTAAGTTGCAACCTGCACGTACGGGGTTTGTAAAGCTTGTTTATAAGTTCCAGCAGTCCGTACATTGTACTAATGTGAGAATAGGGTCCAAAGTATGAACCCCACTTCTTGTTGATTGTACGAGTTTTAAAAATGCGAGGAAAAGGCTCATTTGTTATGCAAATAGATGGATAAGTCTTTCCGTCTTTAAGCAATACATTATATCGCGGCTTGTATTTCTTTATCAGCGAATTTTCCAGTAGAAGCGCATCTTCTTCGCTATTAACAACAGTGTACGTTATGTTGTGAATCTTGCTAACAAGCACTTTAGTCTTGAATCGGTCAACTTCTTTATGGAAGTATGAAGAGACTCTACGCTTCAGGTTCTTTGCCTTACCTACATAGATTATTTCTCCCGACTCATCCCAGTATTGATAACTGCCAGGTTGTTCGGGCATGTTAAGAACAATGTTACGCAATCGTTCTTTTAGTTCTTCATTTTCTTTCCGATTCATCTTTCTAACCACTTTAAATACAATGGTTTTTAAAATTCATGTTTCATGTGAAACATTATCTCGCTGGTTGCAATTTGTGTCGAATCTTCTGCTGAAACAATTAGCAATTACTTCCCGTTCATCCGAATATCTTTCTTCGTTTAGTTCTTGTTATACTCTGATGAGAGTTGTAATTTCTGTATCCTTTTCAAATATGTCTCTGCCATGTAAACCTTCATCAGTTATTTCTATGATAAAGTTGACGTATGTCTTCTTTGGCGAGAACTTTTGAACAAGATTGTAGGCTGCTCTCATCGTGCCGCCAGTTGCGAGCAAATCATCGTGAAGGAGAACTACATCGTTTTCGTCGATAGCATCCTCATGAATCTCTATTGTGTCAGTGCCATACTCTTTAGTATAACTTTCTTGCACAGTGGCTGCAGGGAGTTTTCCTGGTTTTCTGCATAGAACAACTCCAGCACCCAGTCTTACAGCGAGCGCTGATGCCATAACAAATCCTCTGCTTTCGATGCCCACAATCTTAGTGATGCCCTTGTCTTTGTAAAGTTCGTAAAGCTCATCCTCCATGATCTTCAGACATTCTGCATTCTTGAAGAGTGTAGTTACATCTCGAAAGTTAATTCCCTTTTGTGGAAAATCTGGTATGCAACGAAGATTCTCCATTAGTTTCTTGTTGTTCATTTGGTTCTTGTTTGTTTATTTTAGTTATCTTTTTACCTATTATATATAGTTATATCTTAATAGAATTTCTTTGTTTAAGCTCTTTGTGGATGTATATGTTTCATGTGAAACATTACGTTTATCTGCCTGAAAGAACAAGCAAAGCATTGATGTCGCTTGGTGATACTCCTGGGATTCGGCTGGCTTGAGCCAGAGTCTCTGGGTCTATCTTTGCCAACTTCTGTCTGGCTTCGGTTGATATCTGAGTCATTTCCTCATATTTGAAGTGGCCTCTTATCTTTACGTTCTCCAGACGAAGCATCTTTTCTGCAAACATTCGTTCACGTTCTATGTATCCTTTGTATTTTATTTTTATCTCAGCAGCCTCGCTTATTTCCTCTTTTCTTTCTTGCAGAGAGTCTATAATCTGTTGCAGCGATGGACTAATCTCGCAGAGTTGTTTCAAGTTGATTTGCGGGCGTGCAAGCAGTTCAGACAGTTTTGCTCCAATGTGGAGTGGGGTAGTGCCATGAGCCTCCAGCCAACTGTTCACCTCGCTTGGCTTCACGCTTGTAGAGTTGCAGTGGTTTATTATGGTCTCAATAGCATCACGTTTTGCCTTCCAAATCTTCATTCTTTCAGTTGTTGCGAGTCCCAATTCGAATGCTTTTTCGGTCAGACGCGCGTCAGCATCATCCTGTCGCAGCAATATTCTGTATTCGGCTCTCGATGTAAACATGCGGTAAGGTTCGTCAACACCCTTCGTCACTAAGTCGTCAATCAATACACCTATATAGCTTTCGTCGCGGTGCATGACAAAAGGCTCGTTGCCAGAGCATCTTCTTGCAGCATTCAGTCCTGCCACAAGTCCTTGTCCAGCCGCCTCCTCATAACCTGTAGTGCCATTTACCTGTCCAGCCAGATACAGTCCCTTTATAACCTTCGACTCCAGTGAGTGGAATAGTTGTGTAGGGTCAAAGAAGTCATATTCTATAGCATAGCCAGGGCGGTAGGCCTTCAGGTCGCGGAAGGCAGGAATCATCCTCAATGCTTCAAGCTGAATCTCCGTCGGCATGCTCGAAGAAAAACCGTTCAGATACATCTCGTTAGTTGTCTCTCCTTCAGGCTCAAGGAAGAGCAGATGCTGGTCGCGGTCAGGAAAGGTAACAAGTTTTGTCTCTATTGAAGGGCAGTATCTTGGTCCGATGCTCTGAATCTGTCCGTTGTATAGAGGCGACTCGTCCAGCCCGTCGCGCAAGCGTTTATGAACATCGGCATTGGTGTAGCACATCCAGCAAGGAAGTTGTTTCAGTTGCCTGTGCGGACCAATGAAGCTGAACTGGTGATAGTCTTGTTCTCCGTCTTGTCTCTCCATCTCGTCAAAGTGTATGCTTCGGCTGTCAATTCTCACGGGTGTTCCAGTCTTCATTCGGTCTGAGCGTATGCCGTGTCGGGTTATGCTCTCAGCAAAGTTGTGAACGGCAGGCTCTGCCATTCTTCCACCTTCAATCTTCTTTCTGCCAACGTGCATCAGTCCGTTCAGGAATGTGCCTGCTGTCACCACTATGCTCTTTGCCCTGAACTCCATTCCCCAGATGGTTTTCACGCCTACAGCCTCGCCGTTCTCCACAATCAGTTCGTCAGCCTGGTCTTGCCAGATGTCGAGGTTGTCAGTATGGTCGAGCACTTCGCGCCATGCCCAGATAAACTTCTCTCTGTCGCACTGTGCGCGCGGACTCCACACCGCAGGTCCTTTAGATCGGTTCAGCATTCGAAACTGTATTGCAGTCTTGTCCGTTACAAGTCCCATCTGTCCGCCAAGAGCATCTATCTCTCTGACAATCTGACCTTTAGCTATACCACCAACGGCAGGATTGCAGCTCATTTGAGCAATTCTGTTCATGTCCATTGTCATCAGCAGTGTCTTTGCGCCCACGTTAGCCGCAGCCGCAGCCGCTTCACATCCAGCGTGTCCTGCTCCAACAACGATTACGTCATAATTTCTGTTCATAATAATATCCGAAACCGAGTGCAGCAGTAATTCCTTGTCAGATTAGAGTGCACAAGCATTTCGGTTGTCAGTGCTTTTGTTTTTGTCTTTTGGGTGCAAATATAATAATTTTAAAAGAGGTATAAAAGTAAAAAGTAAAAAATTAGTTTTCTGGTTTATTAGTTTTTAAGTCAAGTCATTTAGCATCACTCAAGTGCTCATAACCCATCACACATTTGAATAAATGCCCATCAATTTCAGCTAATTGTTACTCAAAAGCAGGAGAAAAGAGTAAAATGAAAGTTTTTATTCTAATTAATTTACAAAATCTTTGTCGGTTCTGAAAAAATATTTTACTTTTGCATATCACATTGTTAACGCTTATTAGTCATGCAGTAGCATAATTAGCATTGTTTTGATAATACATGAACAAAAAAGAGAAAATCATTTACTTAATAATTAATTTTATGTTTAACTAAAGAAAGGATTACGTATGAAAAGAATTACTCTTGTAATTGTAGCTGCTTTCATTGCAGTATTTTCTTATGCCCAATCTCCTAAAGTTGTTTCTGGCAGAACCATCAGCAAGCAGCTTTTCAGCGGAGTTAAGGCTATGAACAAAGTAAAGGCTCCAAGAAAGGCAGAGTCTGACTTCCCTATTCTCTATGATGCACCAGGCGAAAAGAAGATTTACACTCGTGCTGGCGAAAGTGCTGTTCTCAATGGACAGTCTGTTAGCTTAGTTGAGCAGGAAGGTAAAATAGTTGTTTCTTTCGATGGCAACGATGTTTACTTCAAGGATCTTGTTTCTGGATATCAAGGTGCTATTTGGGTAAAAGGTACATTGAGCGAAGACGGAACAACTATCACTTTGCCACTTTTCCAGAACGTTTATTATCATTCAGAATATGATGCTTCTCTGATGATTGCTGTTGCAAAGACTGAAGGTCAGAGCTATGTTGTTAACAATGACATCACCGAAGTTACATTCACCGTAGACGAGAACACAATCACTCTCAACGGATGTGATTCTCAAGACAATCAGCTCGGATTGTTCTGGTCTGACGACAATACATGGCAGGGCTATGGCGACTGGAACTCAGTTTACACACTCACAGACGAAGTATATGAAGAGCCAACTTTGGTTGAAGTTCCTGAAGGACTCGAGACATCTACTTGGAATTTCAAAGGTGCAAGATACAATGCTGGCTCAGTAGCTTATAACGTTAAGGTTGGATTCGATGGCAACGATGTTTACGTACAGGGCATGGCTGGTGAATATCTCCCAGAAGCATGGATTAAGGGTGTTCGCAGCGGCAACAACGTAACATTCGAGAAAGGCCAGTTCCTTGGCAAAAACAATGGTGAGTTCTATTTTGGCGGAACTGACGGTTCGAACTTCACAGATGCTAATTTCACTATCAATGCTGAGGAAAACGAACTCACATTGGCAGCCAACACTTTCATACTCGTTAATGGTAAACCAGACGAAATGTACTTCTACGCTGCTTACAGTGATGTAGTAATCACTAAGGGTGCCCCAGACGCTCCTACTAATGTAGTAGTTACCGACATCACCACAAACTCTGCTAACGTAGCTTGGACTGCTGGAACTAACGACAACATGTGGAACCTCCGCTATCGTGAATATGTTGAAATGAACAGCAGGACTTGGGACTTCGAAGATGGCGTTGATGACTGGATTACTATCGATGCTGACGGCGACGGCAAAACATGGATGACTGTTGAACGCGACGGCAACCACATGATGTTTTCTGCAAGCTACGACAACAACGAAGGTGCTCTCACTCCAGACAACTGGCTCATCTCTCCAGAGGTAACACTCGGTGGCGAACTCTCTTTCAATGCATGGGGACAAGATCCAAACTACGCTGCTGAACACTTTGCTGTTTATGTTTGCACAGGCGAAGACCCAGCTAACGTTGACGATTACGTTGAAGTAATGCCTGAAACAGTCGTTTCTGGCGATGTTCAGAATTACACTGTTGACCTCAGTGCTTATGATGGACAAAAAGGTTACATCGCTTTCCGTCACTTCAACATCACAGACCAGTTCATCCTCAACCTCGACGACATCGTTCTGAACATTCCTAACGAAGACGGAAAGACTCCTGGTGAATGGACTGTTGTTGAAAACGTAACTGAAAATCCTTATGCACTCACAGGTCTTGCTGCTGATACCGAATATGAAGTACAAGTACAGACTGTTGGCGATGGTCAGGAAAGCAAGTGGACTCCATCTACAATCTTCAAGACTCTCGTTGACCCAGCTTCAATCAATGGTGTTGAAGAAGTTGACAACGCAGCAGAAATGTGGTACAACATTAACGGTATGAAGCTCGCTGGCAAACCAGTTCAGAAGGGCATGTATATCAAGAACGGCAAAAAAGTTGTTGTTGAATAAGATTTCAATCTAAATCCTTAGATAGATTAAAAAAAACAGGCTCCTCATAAGGTCTCTCCCTTGTGAGGAGTTTTTTGTTTTTTATAGACGGAGGAAGCCCGCAATCAATGCTGTAGCCTATAGCCACTATCCTTCAGCTAAAGGCGACTTTCATTTTGAAAGCAGTTTTCCTTTTCTTGCCGTTGCCGAAAGGAAAACCTGCAATTTTCAGAGCGGAGTTGGGTAAAAAATTGATTAACTAACCCCGCAAATAACTTAAAATTTTACGACCGAGAAAAATAAAGTTGCAAAATATGCGAGTATTTGGCGGCTTCTCGCTGTTTTCAGTAAATTGTTCAATATCAAGACATTATACGTTTCGTATCAAAACTCGTAAGTGTTAAAAAAGTCAAAGGGCATCTTTCGCAGTGTGAAAGGGCACCTTTGGCACTGCAATATGCCACATATCGCAGTGCGATATGCCACGTTTCGCATCGCGAAAGGACACCTTTCACTTTTTCGTTCCGCACACTTGTTTACATAGTTTAAGCCGATTGATTAACAATTAAACACTTTTTTGCATTTCGCCTCGTGCCAAACGTAAAATCTTTCTCTAGAATTAAAATTCCGTTTGTCAAGATTTTTTACTTTTTTCGTCAAAAAATCGGGCTGTTTTTGCAACTTACAGATTGTAAGCAGGAATTGCTCTCCTAAGTTTAGGGGAGCTGTCACGAAGTGACTGAGGAGTGTGTTTACACGATGCAACGGCATCGTGGATGATTAATGTCACACAGATGCCACAGATGTCTCAGATTTTTTATCGTTAAAGTTATCGTTCTCGTTAAAGTTAATCTTACTCAAAGGCTCACGACTCCATCTGTTTCAGTTTTTCGACCCTGTCATCAAACTCTTTTGCACTGCCATTTGTGTCGAACAGTTTGTTCAGGAGCCTTATCCTGTAGTTTGTTACAGACTGCTGCGAGATATGAAGAATATTGCTGATAAGCTTTGGCTTTATTCCGAGAAACGACAGACAGCAAATCTTTATTTCCGCAGGCGACAAATCGCCTATCTTGCTCTGAAGCAGGGAGTGGCACTTCGGGTATTTAGCCTTTACGATATTCTGAATATTGTCCCAGTCAGTCGGTTTCAGTTTCTTTCTTACAGGATTCTCGCCTACTGTTGTTATCAGCTTTATCATTCTGCCCTCCGTTATGTTTTGTCTCTGCCTTGTGTCGTTATATTTCTTTTCTAAAGCCTGCACCATGTTCCTCAGTCTTTCTTCTTCCATAGCCTTCTCTTCGAGCAGGGCATTCAGCGAGCTCTCCGACTCCTCATGTATGCTTCTTAGCATATCCAACTCACGCGAAGTCTCCTTCAGCCTCTCAGCATAGTCATGGTATGTGTCGGCGAGGAAACTAATGCGTCTGCGCTGTCTGCGCCTGAACAGAGCAAATGCTGCTGCTATTGCTGCTATTCCTGTGCAGGCTGCCAGCATCATCCACCTGTTCCTTGTTTCCGCAGCCGTAGCCTCATACCGTTTCTGCTCTGCCTCCTTGCGGTAGTGCTCATATTCGAACATACGTGAGATACGTGCCATTGACTCTGTTGCCTTAGATGAAGCAAGGGAGTCGCTTGCATCAATATATAGTCTGGAATATCTCATCACGGAGTCGGTGATGCCAGACTTCATGTAAAGTTCATAAAGACCTCTGTAGGCATTTACTCTGTCGTTCAGCACTCCCGACTTGCCAAGCAGCCTGTGGAAGCACCACGCAGCCGAGTCAGGCATTGACATGCCCATATAGTAAGAGCCTTTTGTGTAGAAGTAGCTCTGTTTGTTTACGTCTTTTATTTCTCCGTAATCATCAAACAGGCAGCTATGCCTTTCATAATAGTCCATCAGCACTTTAGCATCAGAATACCTTTTCTGCTCTATCAGGACATTGAATGCTGGCGACTGTGCTAATGCAGCGACGTCACTGCGGTTTAGCCTCTCAAGTTCAGGCTTGACACGCTTGCATACCGACAGCACCGAGTCATACTGGCATAGCTGATAGAAAGAGTTGGCACGGCAGCTTTCGTAGGTCCAGTAGAGCAGCGTGTCATGTGCAAGCAGTGCATTGTCGCGTGCTTGCTCTGCGGCGTTCAGCGCCTCCTTGTAGAATCCTTCATCAAGGTATATCCATTCTATCTGTGAGTATATCCTGCTCAGCTGATTGTAGTCAAAGTCGCTTTGGCTGGTGTCAGCAAGCATTACGGCATCCTGATAGCATTGCAGCGTCTTTGGATTGTCGCCCTTGTCGCGGTAGGTGCAGCCGAGAAGGTAGTGCGCCATCATCTTTTCCTCGCTGCTGCCGTTTTTGTCATAGTAGGCTGCAACATCCTCCATTATGCTGTCGTCTGACATGTCGATGAAGGCCTTGTTCATGTATTTGGACCTTATCAGATGCCACTTCATCCTTTCGCTGTAGCTCATGCTTGCTGAGTCTGCCCATAGTGAATCTAATTCGTTAAGTGCATCAGAAATACAAGAATCGCCCGCCTCGCTGATCCTTTTCAGGATTTCTTCTGTATTTGATTTATCATTACAGCTTGTAGATACAGTAAGAAGAAACAGTATTATGATATCTGCAAGAATCCTGTATGATGATTTTCTGCCAGTCCAATCCTTAGTTCTCATTTTCTGCATAATGTATCCTTTTTTTTCAATAGTCATGTTGACACCTGCAAAAATACTATTTTTTATTTAATTAATCTGCGCCTTCCACATCGGTACAGTTTTTTTCAAATGCCACATCATGCCCTTTCGTTTTTCGTAAGTTTCATTCATTCAGCAACTTTGCCTTTGCCTGCTTTTGTTGTGTTTACCCTAAAATGTGTAATTTTTGTGTAATTTTTATATAGTGTGAAAGTCTGTTTTTTAACATTTCGGTGTAATTTTTGTGTAATAATAATCTCCTTTTTATTTTATTCTTACCTGTTTATGCCCTAATTTTGCAGGCAGGAAAACAATAAAATGTCAACTATTAAACAAGAAATGAAACAACTATGAAAAGATCAATTATCACAATGGCATTTGCGGCAGTCATGCTGCTGAGCGCATCAGGTTCTTATGCATCGGAAGAGAATCTGGCGTTTACCCAGAACGAGGAAGTCTATACTGACCTTCGCGTAATTGACTTGGACAAGTCGGAGCTTCAGCAGTTCAACGAGTCATACGACAAGGCGAGACTGCACTGGACCGAACAGGGCGAGGCTGGCTATTCTTCACTTAAGGATGATGCAGACTACCGCAAGATGCTGAGCATGTCAGCCGCCAACTCCGCAGTAATCTACATTGCCATTCAGAAACTCATGCAGGAAGATGAGTTCTCTACCTATGTTGTCGGAGATATCGGCACACTAGACTACTACCATATCTTCCGTGAAGTTTTCGGCGAAAGCAGCACAGAAATTATCTACGGCTCATTGGATAATGCTGCAAAGTTAGCTAAGGCTATTATAGACAGCGACACGGATGTGTTCACATTGCAAGAACAGCAAGACGTTGAAGATGTAGTGAATATGATAGTGCCGTCTGTCAGGTCTGAATTCGACGAGTCCTTCGAAAAAGCGAAGCAGAGCTGGTATGAAGAATACAAAGGCGACTACGGCATGCTCAGTAAAGACACCGAGTATCTTAACATCGTTAACCTTTTCGGAAAGAACGAGAGCGTAGTCTATCTTATTATTCAGAAGTTTATGCAGGACGACTGGTTTGCAATGCTTCCTCTTGCCGAAATATCATCACTGTCATATTCTGAAATCCTGAATACAATATTCAAGGACTTATACCCATACAGCAGCTATAGGGAGCTGGTTAGCCAATCCTATAGTGGTGCGGTTAAGCTGGTAAAGGCAATAATTGCCGATGTAAGGATAACAGGCATAGATGAGGTTTCCTCATCATCAGCCATTGCATCTCCGAAGGTATATTCAGCCGACGGCAAGGAGCTTGACGGACTGACGAAAGGTCTGAACATAGTAAAGTCGGCTGACGGAAAGACGGTGAAGGTTATCAGATAACGGGAAATATCAACGGGAACGTTAACTTTAAAGTTAATATAATTATTAATTCTTTGAAAGAAACAACTATGAAAAGATCAATTATCACAATGGCATTTGCGGCAGGCATGCTGCTGAGCGCTTCTGCACAGGAGAAATCACGCGTGCTGTCACTCGCACATGACGGCGACAACCTCTTCATCGGCACTAACGGCTACGGACTTGTGGTGAAGAACACGGCAAGCGGAGAGGAACGCCAGTTCCAGACATCAGACAACTACCCGACCTGCATGGCTGTAGGCTCAGGCACGCTGTACATAGGCTCAAAGCACGGCGGACTGAGCAGGCTGTCGC
>Ga0310695_10000426_pt1 | contig 110072 bp, 74 predicted proteins | sample RumenRJG_04DNA_FD_203882 | JGI IMG/M metagenome (GOLD analysis project Ga0310695, IMG submission 203882) | Bovine rumen microbial communities from Lethbridge, Alberta, Canada - RJG_04 (v2) (version 2) | ecosystem: Host-associated > Mammals > Digestive system > Stomach > Rumen | place: Canada...
GGTAAATTTAACCTCATTTTCTGTCAGCTTCTCAAAGTGAGGATAGTTTAATGTCCACTCCTTAAATACATCGGTAGGGTTCTTCGGAGGATCCGCAACAAGCCTGACCGTTGCTCCCTTGACCGCAATGTCCGTAAGAGGCTGCTCGGTTCCTCCCGTGATGTCATAGGCCTTGCAATTGGTGAGCTGGACGTCAAGGTAGGTAAAGCCCACATAAACCTTGCAGGCAGCAGTCTTCTGTCCGCAGTCCACCCAGATGGTGGCTGAGCCTGTGCTTACGGCGGTGATCATAGCCACTCCCTCATCTGTTTCTTTGACCCTTGCCACCTTTTCGTTGCTGGACTTAAAGTATATTTCAGGCAGGTCTCCCTCATTTCCGTACTCTGCCTTTGCCTTCAGGATCTCGGATCCGCCCTTTTTCAGCTCCATGGAAGTCTTATCAAGGGTAAGGGATCTGACGGAAGCGAAGGGATGCAGCACATCCGTAAACACGGGTCTGATCCTCACGTCACCGTAGGGCATTGTAAACCTGATCCTTCCTATATCAGCATTTTCACCCTCCTCATAGGTTGTCCAGCCGACCTCTTCTCCGTCACTGTCTGTGATGATCCAGTCATAAACGGCCACACTGGTTCCAAGGTCATTTACCGTCACACAAAGCTCGCTTTCAGCCTTAGCACTTGTGACAACCTCCCAGTCATCGGGGGTCATGCCCTCAGTCTCGTCTATAAGGCGGACCTTGCAGTGTTCGGAAGTGATGGAATAGGTACCTGCGGTGAGAAGAACCTTTATGTTGAGCACCAGATCCCTGAACTGCTCCGGATCATTATTATAGACCACCGTGGCATCCACATGATCACCGGCATAGCCTTCCCTTATCTCCCAGATATCCGTATCATTTCCCCATCTGCAGCCTTCCGGCAGGGCAAGCGTTTTTAGTGCTGTTCCTTCCGTAAGCTCAAGGCTTGTAAGCTCTTCAAGCATCTGATCCGGAATGTCCGCCAGGGGTCTGGTGAAGAATTCATAAACCTCCTCGGACATGTTGCTGATCCTGCAGGTTCCCCTTTGAAGAGCAACGGCACTTACCCTGAAACAGTCGTATGGGCCGTGGATGCCGTCTCCCTTCTCGACCATATCCCTTGTAATGGTCCTGTTCTTAAGATCCTCCTCGGCTCCCTCTTCTGTGTAGGGAACATATTTATGTGCCCCTCCCTCATAATCCACGACCAGGTTTTCGTTATCATCAAACCAGGCCGGAGCCTCAGGAAGTTCAAATTCATCCTCCTCCGTCTGCCAGTAATAGAATGGATCTATCCTGTAATAAACATCCACAGGGTCAGAGCCTGATCCTGCCGGGAAGGTATTAAAGTCAACAAACAGATCCTCTGATGCCGGTTCGTATTCACCGCTTTGGGGAATGATCTCGGGAGCTTTTGTTTCCGGTGCCCCCTCCATGAATACTGGATAATCAAAATAGCAGCGGACGCCGTCGTTACCGGAAACGATGTCAGGATCATTCTCATCATATTTCATGCCTTCAGGAAGAGTCACAAAGCCGTTTAATGACAGGCTCCAGTCCTCAAGGGTGTTCAGGTCATTGTCGCTTACCACATAGCCGAACTTCTCATAGGCCACACCCTTTTCAACCTTCCATATCTCCCTGCCCTGCTCATCGTATACCTCTTCGTTCAGGGCAAAGTTCCAGCTGACCGGAAGAGTCTGAAAGCTTCCGTCATCCACGAATACCACAGCCTCCGCCGGAAGCTTCGGCACAACATCAGCTTCAAACCTGTTTTTGTTCTTATATGAAACCTCATTGAAGCTGACCCTTAATCCCTCGGGAGGCTCAACTGCAAGGAAGGTGCACATGCCGGTCTTTTCATAGGTTATGTGGATGTTAAAGCAGGTCACAAGACCCTGTTCATCGAGATCACAGTCGTAATCGATGCCCTTTATGCCCTCCTTATCCGCCGGGGTCTCCCTCATGCTTACGTCATTGGCAAAAACGGAAAAATCGGCATCATTATCGATAACAAACTTTTTAAGGTCAAGAGGCCGGTAGCTTCCCGAGTCAGTGTCATAATACCTTATCTTATCTGTGCTTACGGCAATGTGAGCAGTGTAGGTAGTCTTTGACATTGCGATACCGTCCTCTGCGCTGTTTTCGGAGGCCGTCCAGTTAACGCTCACGCTTAGGGGATCGATAATATAATAATCCCTGCCCAGTTCAAGACTCAGGCTGTCAGGCACGGTGGGCAGACCGGAACCTGTTTCGGGCTTTTCAAGATCAACATCGGCAGAGCATAAAACAGGTGCATAAACTGCCTCATAATATACGTCATTGTCCGATATCACATGCTCTATTATCGAATCGTCAGACAAGGTCTCCACCGACAGAATGCTGCCCTTTGAAACCGTGATCTTATTCCAGGATATAAAATTGCTGAAATCCCTGTCGCTGTTGCCCTCCATCAGCTCGTCATAGCCGATTAAGGTCGAATATCCCTTTCTTGCGGTCATGATCTCCAAAGCATCCGACAGTTCATCCATTGTCCGTTTATTTCCCGAAAGGGTATTTATGTCCCTTGTGCAGGCATAAACACTGCGGATCAAAGGATTTACGATCTGATATTCATATGTGTCTTCAATCGGGGTCCGCCCTGCCTCATTGCTGCTGCATTTTACGGTAACCCTGTATTTTATATCCGATCCTTCCTCCGGAACCGGAAGCTTTATGGAACCGTCGTAAACCTGTTCTTCTCCACCGTCTATGCAATACTTTATCACGCAGTCCGATACACCCGAGTTGGGGTTATGAAGAGTCAGCTTAACATTATCCTTATCAAGCATTGGCAGATCATCATAGACCAGTGTATAGCTTCCGGCTGCCGGATCAGGTACGGGCTTTAAGAGCTTTGACCTTTCGACCATTTTTACCGTTGCATAAACGTAGAAGTCCCTTAAGCCGCCTGCCTGCCAGTCATAGCGTTCATCATTAAATGCGAAGGCTTTGGTACCGGGGTCATGCTTAATATAGCCGTCAACAAAAAACTCATCCTTATTAAGCATTTCCCTGGTGATGCCATCGGTATCCCATTCGATCTCCAGACCGCTGACGGTTCTGCCGGATGCGCTGATGACTCCGGCATTCTTCGGCAATGAAGCTGCTATTTCAGACCTTGCCCTGTCATAAGAGGCATCCGTGCTGTCAAAAGGCTTCCAGGCCCAGATCTGAGCCCCGTTTGCCGAGCAGGAGTCAACTGTCGGCCGCTCTGTGGGCTCGAAGTCAAAATCGGCCCGGATTCTGCCATTATTGTCAGTGTCATAGGGTTTTACCGTATATTTGACAGGTGTTGATCCCTTTTGTTCATAAAGGTTAACCTCAACCGTATCGGCAAAGCGGAAGCCGGTGGGTATCTTTTCTCCCCAGCAATAGGCCTTGATGTCATTAATGAAAAACTGGGCCCTGTATACCCTGCCGTAGCCGAAAGCCTTTCCCTTATAACCGGAGGTATCTGCCGGCTTCAGGTCGGTAAAGGATCCGTCATCCTGCTTTTCAAACCATCTGACATCCGGAACATCCATAGATCTTGTTCTTCCGTATTCAGTCGGATCATCCTTCTGCTTATAATATACCTTAAAGGTTTCCGGCGTTAACCGGCCGGGGCTTTTACCTGCCACGGGTATAAGATTCCCATAAACTATATCCACTTTTTCCAATTTAGGATACAGATCCACCCAGACAGATTCATAGTAGGACGAATCCTTACCCTGCAGGGTCACCCGGTCGGAACCTGAATTGTTGTATATCGAGTTGATTTTACCAAGCTTCCACTCATAGATATAATAATCCTTCATCAGATCGGCAAAACCGGGAACATCCGATAATTTAAAGCTGACCTTCTGACCGGGCAGCCAGGTGATCCCGTGATTTTCAAGTACCACGTCAACTCCATCTCTGATCCACCATGCATCGTCATAGTCCCACTTGAATTTTCTTATAACGATCTCAACAGGCTTCGGTTCGGGCTTACCCTGCACATTGATCTCAGTGAAAGAATGTGCTCCGGTCTTTAAGCTGATCTTATCATTTCCCTCTGCCCAGCTGTTCTTTGCCCATGCTTCGATCGTGTATTTCCGGGTTGCCTCACCTTTGGGAGCACTAAGAAGAAGACCCTGGGAGTCATTATAAAGCCGTGTAACTGCCTTATCCTTTGCAGGGGCATTCTTATCCCCTTCCCAGACCCTGTAACAGATCCCGTCGTTTTGAGTGCCTGTCTTAAGGCGGGCTACGGTGCTGCCTTTAAATGTCTTTCCCTGGGGATTTTCATCCCCGCTCACAGAGACAGTTACATTGCTGTTCCAGCCGCCCTTTTCCTGCTGCCAGAAATAGGAGATGTCCTCATCCGGTGAGCTGTAGAAATCATCATAGGAACGAAGCCATGCAAGATAGATCTCCGGCAGGCTTCCCTGACGGATAGTCTCGGTGTTTGAGGCAAGGGTTCCCGTAAGACGCATTCTGCTTTTGTGGTCCGGATCATTATAGTCCTGGCGCATTGCCCTGAAGAGCATGCTCATAAGGGCAGGATAATAGTTTTCCATGTCCTTAAGGTCTTCAGCTCCCATTACCTCCTGTATGGACTTTTGTCCGTATCTGCCATCCTGCAGCCTGTTCCAGAACAGGTCAAGGTGTTCCTGCTGTCTGACATCGCTTTGATCCCAGCCCTTGCCTGAGCTTATAAGCTTCCCGAATACATCCAGGATCTGATATGTTGAAAACTTTCTGCTCAGACCCAGAAAAACTCCGTCAATATCTGCAATTTCAACGGGTGTTTTTGAAAGCAGAACCTGCATAAGACCCCGGAAGGCATCCTGAGCCGTTGCCCCCTTTTCATACCAGTATCTTTCACCCCTTTTGAGAGTGCTCTTTTCCTTCTTTCCCGCCCTTATGACAGTTTTGCTGTAATTCTTTCCGGTAAGCCTTTCGCCTTCACCCGGAATGAAATAAGACTGAAGCTTTTCATAGAAAACAGGAAGCCACCTTTCTATGGTAAGGCTGCCATTATTCCTGACAGGCACCAGTCCAATGGGTGAAGGATCGGCAAACCAGCCCCTGACATATGACTTTGCTCCATCCCCTTTGCCGTAGACCATATCCGCTTCCGTGAAGCTGTCTGCAAAAAACATCTCATCATTCACGTTTTTGAGCTGTTTCAGCATGGCTGCTTTCTTCACCGCGTAGTAGGAAGAATCCGTGTACCAGGGGTTGTTATCCCAGAATTGGGTAAGCTTTGGATAGCCATTACCCTCATTTCCGGTCTGGACAGCCTTTTTAACATTTCCGGCATCATCTCCGGGGACAAAGTGATCCACTCCGTAGCGCTTGAAGCCCATCTCCTTCGGGGCGGAAAGGGCATAAATATCTGCCTTGTTTATGATGTTGTGGATGCAGTAATAGTCCCTGCCGTTTTTCTTTATGGACATATCGCAGCCATCACTGCCTCCTGCCGGTGAGGCATAGCAGTAGCCGAAGACCTGATTGGGGTTTTTGGCATAATCCTTTGAAAGGGTTCCGTAGGTATCAACAAGAGCCTTGGCGGTGAGGTTTGCCGCCGCGCCTCCTCCCGAAAAACCTGCCAGAAAGAACTTCACCCGGCCCTGGCCCAGCTGTCCCTCAAGACCATGGTTTGAAATGTAGCTTTTGATACCGTTCATGATCTTTGAACGCTGATCCTTAAAGCCTGATGCTTCGTCCGTTTCGCCTGAGGCTTCAGAGGCCTTTAAGATAACATTCTGAGCGCCTTCCTTTTCATTGCCGTAGCCTCTGACGACAATGGGCACAAGGGTATATTCCTTCCCGTCCGAATTATTTTTTATGGTCTTCTTTCCGATGGCAAAGCCAACGGATCTGTCCGTGGGCTTTACGATATAGCCGGGGCTTATATAGATATCCCCGTCTGCGCAGCCCATTCCCTTAAGGACGCTTTTGACATTTTCAAATTTGTAGCTGTAGTCCTCCCGGGAGCCGATGTTTGAACCGGCGCCTGCCATGGCAAGGTTCATTCCGAAGGTTGAAAGATGAGGGTTGTAGTATGAAGGATCCTCAAAGAAATAGCCGTCGGAATAGAAATATCCGGTCACTATATCCTTTGTCTCATCGGTATATGAAGGAGATGCTGCAAAGCCGCGGAAAAGATCATAGCTTTTTCCGTCTTTTTTTGTTATATACTGACCCTTTTTTTCAGCCAGGCTCTTTTTTACGTTACGGTCAGACAAACCGCTTTTGGTCGCCAGCAGAGCCTTCTCCCTGTTCTGGGTAAGGATCAGATTGCCCTTGCCGTCTGATGCAACATAAAATTCCGCCTTATCATTTTTAAGCTTCTTTTTTGCTATGGAATTATTGCAGTAAAAGCGCCTGGGATTAAGGGTTCCGGGTGCAAAGGTGATCTTTTTCCCCTCCTTCCATTCCCTGACTCCTATTCCGATCCTGGAAACGGGCGAAACAGAATCAGCCTTCAGACAGGCGGAATTTTGAAGATAGAGATCGTCCTCGAGTTTTCCCGTTCCCGACCCGGCGAAATTCTTCGTAACATTAAGCCTTCCTCCAAGACCCACATTACCGGTGCTTTCAACACAGACACCGCCTCCGTTGCTGTCGGATCCGCATTCGTTTTCCTCTATGTCCGCATCGATAAGACTGCCTGTATTGCCGTTTATATACACTCCTCCGCCGTTTTTTGCAGCAGTGTTCTTAATGATCTCAACGCCTGTGAGCACGTCTCCGCTTTTTTCCATCCTGACACCGCCGCCGTGACCGCCTGTTGCCTTGTTTCCGGTGATCCTCATCCCGCTTCCAAAAACATCCGAAGCATTAAAATAAAGACCTCCTCCGCTTTCGGCCGTGTTGTTTTCTATCAGGGTCTTACCTGATGAGGGTCCGTAGATATTGACCTTTTCCCCCTTTACGCAGATCCCGCCTCCTGCCTTTGCCTGGTTTGATGTGATGCGGGTCTTTGCATCCATGCGAAGTTCCGAAAGCTTTCCGCTGATATAGATGCCGCCCCCCGCACTGCCGGCTCTGTTATTGTTGATCTTTACATCATAGAGCTCGCACTTAACCCTGTCTTCAAGGCAGATCCCTCCTCCGTTGCCGTTTGTCGTGTTATTTTCGATGGTAAGATTTTTTAAGATCAGGGTAGAGCCGGATCCTGCAATGATCGCACCGTCGATCCCTTTGAAAAGTCTTTCTCCCTTACCCTTTCCTATGATCCTCAGGGTGGCATTTTTTCCCACTCTGAAAAGAGAACCCGCATAAATTCCCTCAATACTGTAACCATCCAGAAAGATCGTTACGGTCTTGTTGTCCGGTATGTTAACTGTCGTGTTCAGAGTGGCATTGTTAATGAGATGGATCGGTATATCCTTTGAATCCGCCGCTTTTTTCACGGCATCATTAAAGGGTATGTTCATGTTAGTGTTATTCCACTTTATCCAGTTTTTCCATTCAACTATTCTTATCCCGGCTGCCTCTTCACCCTCTGTGCCTTCACTGCCCGGATCTGCCTCAAATTTGGAGGAATCATCAATAAAATATTTCTCTGACTCCGCCCGTTCCAGGTTCCTTTCTGCCTCCTCTGCCTGAAGCATGGTCTCTGAGGGATCATCCTCTGCTTTTGTTTCAAGGCTCTCATAAAAAGCTTCGGCCTGTGCGATCTCCTCCGGGGTAAAAAAGTCCGTAAGATTACCGGAATCCACCGTACCCCTGGCAGGATCGGGATATTCTCCGTTTTCTGCCTCCCCTGCCGGTTCTTTTTCTTCAGGAGCTGCTTTTTTCTCTGAAGCCTCTGCTTTTTCAGCCGGTTCTTCAGCAGATCCAATCTGTTCGGAAACTGCCTCCGGCAAAGGCTTTGATGCCTCTTCCTGCAGTTCAGATGCAAAAACATGATCACCAAAAGCAGGCAAAAAAGACTGGCAGGTCATCAGGGCACAAAGCAAAAAAGCCAGCAGTCTTTTCCTGAACAGTTTTTCTTCCGATCCTCTCATTTGTTACCTCTTTTTCTTTCCGACGCTGTGTTCGTCAAGTGGGGCAGAACGCTCTGCCCTCCACCAAAAACTTACTCAATTTTATATTTTAACACACCAACTGTCATCAGACCATCACCGATTAAAGACTATGTTTATGTCATCCCTCGGCTGCGCTCGTCCGGACGTCAAAAAGAACCTCCTGCATCTGCAGGAGGTTCTTTTGAAACCCGCTTACTTTACTATGACTTTCAGTTCTTTCTTACTCTTTCCGCACTTAACCGTCACTTTTGCTGCCTTTCCGTTCTTTGAAAGGTTCTTTGCAAATACCACTCCGTCCGTTACGGTGACTCCCCCGCTTCCGCTCCAGGTGATCTTTTCGCTTACATTGTAGGTAACCGCTGTATCTCCCGGAACCGGACAGGATATATTTACCGCCAGCCTGTCATAGGAGCCTTGCTTTAAGATAAGGGTCGTGTAGTCATCTGAAAGGGCACCTAATGTGTCATTGGTAAATTCGATGTCCGGGGCCGTGGCCTTTACCGTGATCTTCATCACCGCACGGTTTGTAAGGTTTGACCCGGCATTTGTTCCTTCAAGCACCACATATGCAGTACCAATTCCCTTTGCAAGGATCCCGGCGCTTAAGGGATCATCCTCTTTGGCATTTACCGAAACGATGCTTTCATTGGTAGACTTCCATTCAAGCTTTTCAGGTTTCGCCCCCTTAAGCTTTGCTGTTACGGTACAGCCTGAGATCACATTCTTCTTTCCGATCTTTGCAGCCGTCAGGTCAAGATTCTGTGAAGATTTAAGGGACAGATTATAGGACTTGTCGTTTCTTGCCTTCTTAGGCACCTCAATCGCCTTAACCCTGACAACAACCTTTGCGGGAGGAAGGTTAATCCACTTGCTTGAACCGTAGGGCTTAACCTTTGCCTGGGCCGTCACAGTGGTGTGTCCCTTGTCAGCTATCCTTGCTGTCACAAGACCGTTACGCACAGTTGCGATCCTGGGATCATCCGACTTCCAGGTAACCTTTATGGGTGTCGTGTTGAAGTCTTCATAAGGACTTGCACTTAAAAGCTCCTGCTCTCCTGTCTGAAGTTCAAGAACATACTGTCCGTCGATCTTTTCTGCAGAGTTTTCAAGCCTTTGACTGAAGAGCTTGATGGCTCCGACCTCTTCATCTCCAACCGTAACAGTTAGCTTGGCGGTCTTGTTTCCGCAGTAGGCCGTCACTGTCACTACTCCGGGTCTGCAGCCTGCGATCACGCACCTTGCCTCACCGGGATTTTCACCGGAAACTGTCTTTACCTTTGCCACATCGGTATTGCTGCTCTTAAAGACAAGGGGCGGCATATCCGTATCGTTTTTATAAACCGCCTTTGCATCAACTATAGTCAGACCGTTAAGTGAAGCCGTGAGCTTCGTTATCTTCTTTTTGCTTGCAGGATCGGTGATGGCAAGACTCTTAATCTTAACGTTCTTATAAGCATATTCTCCCGGATCCTCATAGGCCGGATCTGTTGTGTATTCAGCTCTTGCCACAATGTCGGTCTGAACCTTAAAGACTGCGGGATTGGCATTAACATCAATATTTGCCCCGTTGATGGTCCACTCCTTAAATACCATAATGGGGTTCTTGTGAGCATCGGGAACAAGCTTAATGGTGCTGCCCTTTACCGCACTGTCCGCAAGAAGCTGGTCCGTTTCTCCCGTAATGTCATAGGCCTTGCAGTCCGTAAGCTGAAGGTCAACATTAACAAGACCAACCGAAACCAGGCAGGTTGCTGCCTTATCCGCACAGTCTACCCAGATTGTAGCCGATCCTGAGCTTACCGCCGTAACCTTTGCAGTTCCCTGTGAATAGCTTACCTTAACAACTGAGGGGTCGCTGGAAACGAAGCTTATCTCAGGCTTTGTCATTTCCTCATCCGAGTCATCATAAACCGCATTTGCGGTGATGGTCGCCGTACCGCCCTTCTTAAGCTCAAGGTAGGAAGGAGCCACTGTCAGGGACTTAACCGGTGCAAGAGGATGCAGGCGGTCAAACCAGACAGGTCTTATCCTGATGTCACTGTAGGGCATTTCAAGAATGATCACGTCATAGCGGACATCCTCATCTCCGTCTTCATCTTCTGCATATTCAAAGTCGACCTCATTTCCTTCGCTGTCCGTTACAACCCAGTCCATAAGATCAACATCTCCCTCAGGAGCATTGGCAGAAACATAAAGCCTGCTTTCTGCCTGTGCCCTTGTTACCTCAGGCCACTCGGGATCAAAGGTCTCATCATCCTCTTCGCCGATAGCATATACCCTGCAGCCCTCTGCGGAAATGTTATAGGTTCCTGCCGTGATGAGGATACCCGTGTTCAGGATAAGATCGTTAAAGTTATCCGGATCATCATTGTAGATCACTGTGGCATAAATATAATTGCCTGCCCTCTCCGTATGCTTCTCATAGATGTCTGTCTCAGGAGACCATCTGCAGTTTTCGGGAAGCTTCAGGGTCTGAAGGCTGGTTCCGGAGGTAAGCTCCAGACTGTTAAGCTCGTCAAGGGTTTCCTCCGCAATCTCAGCAGTGGGCTTGGGAAGGAATTCATAGACAGCCTCTGACATGGCGCTTATCCTGTATGCTCCCTCCTGAAGGGCTATCGCGGTCACTTTTGCATAGTCAAAATTGTTCTCGTCAGCCCACTTTCTTGTTATGGTCCTGTTTTCAAGATCTTCCTCTGCTGCCTTTGCAGCTTCATCCACTGTCTCCTTGTATCCGGTAAAGGGAATGTACTTGTAAGTTCCTTCTTCCTCAGACGGTATAACGAGCTTTCCGTCCTCGTCATACCAGACAGGAGCGTTGAGATCGAAGTCGTAGTCCTCGCTCTCTTCTTCAGCGTACCTGCCGCCGGTGATCCTGTAATATACATCCACCTTGTTAGAGCTTGCACCCAGAGCCGTGGTGTCAAATTCCACAACAAGATCTTCGGTTGAAGGATCATACTCTCCGCTTCCAGGAAGGATATCGGGCATGTTGCTTTCAGGCGCCCCTGCCATATCAACGGGATATTCAAAGTAGCATCTGACCACTCCGTTTTCGGATACGATATCCTCGTTAAGAGGTTCTCCCTTTTCATCCTTAAGATAATCAACATCCTCCGGCAGGGTCACATAGCCGTTCATGGAAAGGCTCCAGGCATCAAGGGTGTTCAGGTCATTGGCACTTACCACATAGCCGAACTGCTCATAGGCAATACCGTTCTTAACGCTGTCGATAGGCTGACCGTCTTCGTCATATATATCTGATTCAATATTATCCACCCAGTCTACCGAAAGGCTCCTGATACTTCCGTCATCCACCAGAACCTCAGCCGTTTTAGGAAGATTTGGCTTAACATCATCTTCAAATCTCTTCCCGCTTTCGTAGGAAGCTGCATTGAAGCTCACACTGATCCCCTCCGGAGGCTCAACCATAAGGAAGGTAGCTGCCCCGGATTTTTTGAAGGTCACAATGATATTGATGGATTTAACTATCCGTGTCTCCTCATCCGCATTAAAGGTACAGTAGAGATTATCAATGCCGGCGGAATTTGAAGACAGTGTCCGGTCTGTCACACCGTTTACTGCGCAGTATAATTCCTCACCTTCAAGGAACTTAAGCTCTAAAGGCAGATAATTTCCGGACTCTGACCCGGGTTCGCTGTATTTAAGGTCTGCAGTATTAACAGAGATGGTTGCCGTGTAGGTGGTTTGCGATTTTGCTATTCCGTCATCTGCGGAATTTTCGGAAGCCGACCAGTTCATGCTGACAGTCCTGGGGTCAATGTCATATTCCTCACCGCCGATTTCAAGCCTCAGCTCCTCGGGTAACACCTGAAGTCCCTCTCCTGTTGAAGGTCTTTCCAGTGTCACGTTTATGTCCGAAAGAACCGGTGCGGTTTCTGCCATAAGACAGACATCATTGTCAGACACTTTCTGCCAGATGATCCTTTGATAACCCGGCACCCTGGTTTTGTTGGCAACAACATTTCCGCTGATCACATTCCAGGATACCAGCTCACGATACAGCAGGTCCTCTTCATTGGCAATGTCATCAAAGTCCACCATTACCTCTTCGTCCTTTTCAGCCTCTTCGCTGAAGCGGATATCTGCCTGGGAAACTGATGAAAGTGTGTCATTTATATCCCAGGTAAAGGCTTTAACGGTCCTGATTAGAGGATATCTGAGGGTGTAGGTATATTCTATCTCATCACTGCTAACCCTGCCCGGTTCCGTAGAATTGCAGCTTACCTTAAGATTATATGTCTCTGTCTTATCCTCAGCCGGTCTTTTAAGCACTATTGGCGTGTCTTCTTTATACTCAGTGTACGCACCGCCATCTAACTTGTAGGTAACCTTGCAGTCGCTCACTCCCTCATTGGGATTTGAAAGCCTGACGATCATATTGCCCTCATCATTAACAGGGATATTGTCATATATGAAGGTATAGCTTCCTCCGGGAAGGCTGACCGAAGGAGGAAGGAGCTTTGAAGTACTTACAATATGGATCGTTCCCTCAACTTCAAAAGGAGCTATACCTCCCCAGTCGTAATCATCGCCTGCAAACTCAGCCGCCTTGGTGCCCTCGCCGTTTTTGATAAGACCCTTAACTGTGATGGTGTCACCGTTTCTATTATACTGATCAGGCTTCCACTCAACCTCCAGACCGCTGACGGTTTTTGTGCCTGCTGAAATATATCCCGCATAGACCGGAAGCTCATCTGTGCCTTTTTGAACTATTTCCTTCTCGGTTCCATTGTTCCATGCCCAGGCCTCAGCTGTTGAGCCGCAGCCTGAAATGCTAATCTTTTCGGTCTTGTAGAACTGGCCGGAACCGGGCAAAACAACCTCGGTCTTATCCCTGTCATCATAGGGTGAAAGGGTCTGGGACTGATCACCGTAGGAGATCGTCAATTTGTCCGTAAAGCGTCTGTCAAAGCCAGCACTGGAGGTCTTTCTCAGATTCAGAACGGCCCTGTACTCTGTGTTGGGCTTGGCCAGAGAAGTCTTCACCGGTGTAAAGGTGTTCTCTCCCGTCCTTTCTTCCCATTTCAGGGAATTGCATATTGCAAAGGCATTGAATTTCTGAAATCCTTCGCTTCCCTTAGTAAAGCTGACCTGAACCTTATCTCCATCCGCAAACGTCGTTACCAGCTTCTTTGATGTCTCGGGCTTAACTTTGTCGATGAGATCCTGCCCGAACTTAACCTCTTTGATCCTTGGATAGAGCTTTAACGGAGTCTTGGACGGATTCGGGATCATGGGCACATATCTGTACATAACAAGGTAGTCGGGATAATATTCATCCATGAATTTCCTGACACTCAGGATATCAAAATCCTCATTTAATCTTGTTGGAACACCCGTATCCAAATCAAACGATGAATCATCCTCAACATATGTTGCACCGTTATACTTCATTTTCTGCAGCTTTACCTTATAGGTCTGCACTTCGGGTGTAACGGTTTTGGCTTTGACCTTCACGGTCACCGGACCTGTCTTAGCTCCGGTCTGCCAGGCTATTACCTTATCCTGCATTGCATAGCTGTATTTTCCCCAGGCTTCGATCTTATATTCCTTAGTTTCAGTCCCCTTTGGCGCATTAAGAACGATCCCCTGCCTGTCGTTATAGAGCATGGGGATGGACTTTATCCTATCCGCTTCAATTGTATAGTAGATCGCATCATCCCCGCTTGAAGAAGAAAGCTTTAAGACCTGGCTTCCCTCATAAGCATCAGCCTTTACATCGTTGCCGCTTATCTTACAGGATATGGTTCCGGTCGAATAAGAATTCTGCTTCCAGTAGTAGGCTTTATCCTCATTTGCATAATAATCATCATAGGCACGCAGCCAGGCAAGGGCGATCTCGGGCACATGACCCTGAAGGATCGCCTCTGCGTTAGTGGCAAAGGTTCCCACCAGACGCAGCTTTCCGCTGTGCTTTTTGTCATTGAAGTCCTGACGGACGATCCTGAAGGCAATGCTCATAAGTGAAGGGAAATAGTTTTCAAGCTCGGCCAGCTCCCTTGGATCTGTTATGGCATCCTGGATAGCCTTCTGTCCGTAGCGGTTATCCTTAAGCATGTTCCAGAACAGATCCAGGTAGTCCTGCTGACGATCCTTGCTGTAATCCCAGCCCTTCTTTGAATTAATGAGTTTTTCATAGAGCAATGTGATCTGCTTCAAGGAAAGCTTGTTTCCCAGACCGCTGAAGGCCGCCCCCAGGATTGCCTTCTCGGAGGGAGTCTTTGAAAGCATCATCTGAACAAGACCCCTGAAGGTGTCCTGGGCAGTCAAACCCTTTGCATACCAGTTTCTCTCACCATTTTTGAGTTTTTTATCCTTTCCGGCCCTGACCACAGTGGAGCTGTAGGATTTTCTGGTGATTTTTTCATTTTCTCCCACGCTGTTATATTCCTGAACAGTCTTATAGAATTCGGGAAGCCAGCTTTCAAGGGTGGCAGTGCTGTTCTTAACCTTTACAAACTTAACGGGAGAGGCTTCGGTGAATATGCCCTTTACGAAGGATTTCACTCCCTCGGCCTTACCCGTGATGAGGTCGGTCTCCTTAAACCAGTCCACAAAATGAATCTGATCGTTTACCATTGCCAGCTGCTTCAGCATTGAGGGTTTCTTAACCGCATAGGAACTTGAGTTCGTCCACCAGGAATTATTGTCGTAGAAGGTGGTGCGCTTATAGCTGCCGTTATTTTGAGTTGCAGAGTTCACATAGGACTTCACCGCCCCCGCATCATCTCCGGGAACATAGTGATCCACTCCGTAGCGCTTAAAGCCCATTTCCTTAGGGGCTACCAGGGGGGTCAGATCCACCTGGTTTATGATGTTATGGATGCAGTAATAGGCCTTGCGGTTCTTAGTCAGGCTGAGGTCGCAATTATCCGTTGCACCCGAAGGAACGGCATAGCAGTAGCCGAAGACCTGATTGGGATTGTTCTTATACTTGTCCGAAAGCACACCGTAGGTGTCCACCAGAGCCTTGGAGGTGAGGTTTGCTGTGGCACTTCCCCTTGAAAAGCCAACCAGGAAAAATTTAACCCGTCCCTGGTTTAACTGTCCCTCCAGACCGCAGGTTGAAATGTAGCTTTTTATGGCATTCATGACCTTGGTGCGGGCATCCCTGAAGCCGGAATGCTCGGCATTGTTCTCGCCCTTTGTGTTTTTCCCGTCAATGGTCATGTTGCTTGCCCATTCCTTTTCATAGCCGTAGCTTCTGATGGCAATGGGAACAAGAGTATAATCCTTTCCGTCGCTTGCATTCTTTATCGTCTTGCTTCCGATGGCAACTCCGATGGAATCCGAGGTGGGTCTGACGATGTAGCTGGGGCTGATATAGATATCCTTTTCTTCACAGCCCATACCCTTTAACATGCTCCTTACATTGTCAAACTTAAAGGTGTAGTCGTCATGTGATCCGATGTTGGAATCGGCACTGGCCATTGCAAGGTTCATTCCGAAGGTTGCAAGATGGGGATTATATACCGCGGGATCATCAAAGAAATATCCGTCGGAATAGAAATACTTGTTGACTATATCCACCTTCTCATCAGTGTGTGAAGGAGATGAGGTATAGCCGTACTTGAGTTCATAGTTTTTTCCGTCACTTGTGCTATAGCTTTTTCCGGTATCCCAGGTTTTGTTCTTGTCTCCAAAGCTTATCCCCTCACTGCCCGATGCCTTATTTGCCTGCTGGCTGCTTTTTGTTATGACAAGATGCCTGTAGTTCTTGCTTTTGATGTTATTGTTAAGGGTTATGTAGTAGGTTCCGGGTTTCTTTTTCTGCTCAGCCACACCGAAGTTGCAATAGAAAACCTTGGGATTAAAGGTTCCCGGCTCGAAGGTTATCCTCTGCCCCTCCTTCCAGTCGGTCACACCGATACCGATCTTTGAACCCGGAGCATATTCAGCGGCATGAATATACGCATTGGAGGCTTTTCCGTTTTGAAGATAGAGGTCATCCCAGTATCTTTCTGTTTTCAGATGATCAAACTCCCCTACATTTCGACCGTTATAGTTCTCTGTTACTATAAACCTCCCCCCGGTTTTGATGTTGTCCTGGCTGTCAACATAGATACCGGCGCCGTTATATCCGGCTTCACATTTGTTATAGATCACCTCGCAGTCGGTAAGAGTTGCGACCTTGCCGTTTATATATACGCCGCCACCGTTAGTACGGGATAAGTTTTTTGTGATCAGGCAGTTTGCCAGGGATGTCTTGGTCTTTTCCATCCTGACACCGCCGCCTTCGCTGTCTGTTGACATGTTCTCGACAATCTTAAGACCGGCCACTGAGATATCGGTATTGTTGAGGTAGAGTCCACCTCCGGACTTTGCCTCGTTTCCCTGCACCTGTGTTTTTCCCGTGGCAGGGGCGTAGATATTCACCTTGGATTTATTTATATAGACACCGCCGCCGTATTTTGCTTTGTTTCTGTCGATGGATGTATATTGATCCAGGCTGATGTTGGTCTGGGCTCCTGCGACATATATTCCTCCGCCGCAGTTTTCCGCCTTGTTTTCATCGATCCTGGCATTGTAGAGCTCACAGTTTACCTTTTCGCCCAGATAGATGCCTCCTCCGTTTGTATAGGAATGATTATTCATGAGCTTGACATTCTTGAGATAGAGGTTTGATTTCTTTTTGGCAATGACAAAGCCGTTTCCGCCGTTTACCAGACGGTTTTTGACGTAATTCGGATTATCATCACCTATGAGCTTTAAGGTCGCCCCCTCTTCCACCTTAAAAACAGCATTACTGCCAAGGATGTCTTTGATACCGGATATGTTGTATCCGTTAAGATAGATGGTAACCGTCTTTTTCTTTGGAACGGAAAGGGTTTTTACTACCTCAAGAGGGCCGTAAAGGGTTATGGGTACGTTTTCTGCTGCGGCTTTTTTGATCATCTCGGAGGGCTTTATTGAACTATAATACCTCCCGACCAGTGCGCTGCAGTCTCTTTCGACTGTTTTTCCGGCCGCTTCCTCACCTTCTTCGTCTTCCTCCTGGGAATCCTCAAGCTTATAGGAATCGTCCACCTTTGTTTTCTGCTCTTCTGCATCCCGGCGGGCTTTTTCTTCCTCTTCGGCTCTGATCTCTTCTTCGGAATAGACAGGCTCTTCTTCCTCTTCTATCTGATAGTATGCTTCAGCCCCGGCGATCTCCTCGGGTGTGAAATAGTTTTCTGCATCCTGGGATCCCGGTGCCACTTCATTGGGATCGACATAGAAAGAATCACTGTCACCTGCAGTTTCCTCGGGAGCTTCCTCTTCGGGAGCTGCTGCTACAGGAGCTGCTTCCTCAGAGGCTTCTTTTGCAGCTTCTTCAGCCACTGAACCCTGCCCGGCAGCAACTTCTGCCAAAGCAGACTGGGTTTCAGTCAAAACCGGCTGGGATTCTGCTGGATCAGACTGGGTCTCAACCAAAGCAGGCTGAGCATCTGCCACTGTCCCGGAAGTTAAATCCGGTGACTCTGCCGCATACACAAGACTGCCTGCAGCAGGTGAAAAGGACTGCCATCCCACTGCGGCACAAAGCAGCAGGGAGAGCAGTCTCTTCCTGAAACATCTCTTTCCGTTTTCTCTCATAGCGGACCTCTCTTCTTTCCGACGGCTGTTCCGTCAAGCATACCTTGTTCCGGAGTGTAACATATTCCCGGGCATTTTATTCTATCATACAAACTGTCACCAGACCGTCACCCGTAAAAAAAGGACCTCCTGCATCTGCAGGAGGTCCTTTTCAAACCTGCTTACTTTACTATGACATTCAGTTCTTTCTTACTCTTTCCGCACTTGACTGTCACTTTTGCTGCCTTTCCGTTCTTTGAAAGGTTCTTTGCAAATACCACTCCGTCCGTTACGGTGACTCCCCCGCTTCCGCTCCAGGTGATCTTTTCGCTTACATTTGATGTAACCGATGTATCTCCCGGAACCGGACAGGTTATATTTACCGCCAGCCTGTCATAGGAGCCCTGCTTTAAGGTAAGGGTCGTGTAGTCATCCGAAAGGGCACCTAAGGTGTCATTGGTAAATTCGATGTCCGGAGCCGTGGACTTCACCGTGATCTTCATCACCGCACGGTTTGTAAGGTTTGACCCGGCATTTGTTCCTTCAAGTACCACATATGCAGTACCAATTCCCTTTGCAAGGATCTCGGCGCTTAAAGGATCATCTTCTTTGGCATTTACCGAAACGATGCTTTCATTGGTAGACTTCCATTCAAGGGTTTCAGGCTTTGTTCCTTTTAGCTTTGCAGTAACCGTACAGCCTGAGATCACATTCTTCTTTCCGATCTTTGCAGCCGTCAGGTCAAGATTCTGTGAAGCCTTAAGGGACAGATTATAGGACTTGTCGTTTCTTGCCTTCTTAGGCACCTCGATAGCCTTAACCCTGACAACAACCTTTGCGGGAGGAAGGTTAATCCACTTGTTTGAACCGTAGGGCTTAACCTTTGCCTGGGCCGTCACCGTGGTGTGTCCCTTGTCCGCTATCCTTGCTGTCACAAGACCGTTCCGAACTGTTGCGATCTTGGGATCATCCGACTTCCAGGTAACCTTTATGGGTGTCGTGTTGAAGTCATCATAAGGACTTGCACTTAAAAGCTCCTGCTCGCCTGTCTGAAGCTCCAGAACATACTGTCCGTCGATCTTTTCTGTGGAGTTTTCAAGCCTTTCACTGAAGAGCTTAATGGTCTCAACCTCTTCATCCCCAACCGTAACAGTTAACTTCGCGGTCTTGTTTCCGCAGTAGGCCGTCACTGTCACTACTCCGGGCCTGCAGCCTGCGATCACGCACTGGGCTTCACCGGGATTCTGGCCTGAAACTGTCTTTACCTTTGCCACATCGGTATTGCTGCTCCTGAAGATAACCGGAGGCATATCCGTATCGTTTTTATAAACTGCCTTTGCATCAACTGTCGTCAGACCGTTAAGTGAAGCCGTGAGCTTGGTTATCTTCTTTTTGCTTGCAGGATCGGTGATGGTAAGGCTCTTTATCTTAACGTTCTTATAAGCATATTCTCCCGGATCCTCATAGGCCGGATCTGTCATGTATTCAGGTCTTGCCACCAGATCGGTATTTAAGGTAAATTTAACCTCATTTTCTGTCAGCTTCTCAAAGTGAGGATAGTTTAATGTCCACTCCTTAAATACATCGGTAGGGTTCTTCGGAGGATCCGCAACAAGCCTGACCGTTGCTCCCTTGACCGCAGTGTCCGTAAGAGGCTGCTCGGTTCCTCCCGTGATGTCATAGGCCTTGCAATTGGTGAGCTGGACGTCAAGGTAGGTAAAGCCCACATAAACCTTGCAGGCAGCCGTCTTCTGTCCGCAGTCCACCCAGATGGTGGCTGAGCCTGAGCTTACGGCGGTGATCTTTGCCACTCCTGAATCTGTGGCTGTAACCGTAGCCACATTCGGGTTGCTTGACTTAAAGCTTATCTCAGGTCTGTCACCTTCATCCCCGAACTGAGCGGTAGCCGTCAGGGTCTCAGATCCTCCCTTTTTGAGCTCTATCGAAGTCTTGTCCAGGGTCAGGGAGGTTACAGAAGCCACAGGACGGGTCGTATCTGCGTAGAGAGGTCTGATCCTCACATCACTGTAGGGCATGATGAATCTGATCATTCCAAGGTCTGCATCTTCTCCCTCTTCAAAGGTTTCCCAGCTAACCTCATCTCCGTTGCCGTCGGTTATTACCCAGTCATAAAGCACCTTACCATTTTCCGCATCATTTGCGGACACAAAGATCTCACTTTCAGCCTGGGCATTTGTGACTATTTTCCAGTCTTCGGGGTACACTCCCTCGGTCTCGTCTATAAGGCTGGCCTTGCAGTTTTCGGCAGTGATGTCATAGAAGCCTGCCGTAAGAAGGATCTTTACGCTCAGGATCAGATCGTTATAGTTAACCGGATCGTTGTTATAAACCACTGTTGCATCCACATAATCACCGGCATAGCCTTCCTTAGCCTCCCAGATGTCCGTATCCACGCCCCATCTGCAGCCTTCCGGAAGCTTCAGGGTCTGAAGGGCTTTTCCTGCCGTAAGTTCGAGAGAAGTAACCTTTTCAAAGGTCTCATCAGGTATCTCGGCCGTAGGCTTGGGAAGGAATTCATAAATCTCTTCCGACAGGTTGCTGAGTTTGTATGCACCCTTCTCAAGGGCAACGGCTGTCACCTTCACATAGTCATAACCCTCTGCATCTGCTCTGGTTATCTTTCTGTATTTAAGGTCTTCTTCACCGTCCTCCTCAGTGCCTGTGAACGGAATATACTTATGTGCCCCCCCTTCTTCATCATCTACGAAAAGATCTCCGTTCTCGTCATACCAGGCCGGTGCATCCGGAGATATGCCTTCATCATCCTCATCATCATCATCGTCTTCATCTTCGTAGCGGTGATAGGTGATCTTGTAATAAACATCCACTGAATTCGAGCTTTCACCTACAGGGAAAGTATTGAATTCAACGATGAGATTCTGGGTCGAGGGCTCATATTCCCCGCTCTGGGGAAGGATCTCGGGCATGTTCGTTTCCGGTGCCCCTTCCATGAATACGGGGTAGTCAAAATAGCAGTGTACAGCATCGTTTTCGGAAACAATGTCAGGATTACCCTCATCATATTTCATGCCTTCAGGAAGAGTCACAAAGCCGTTTAATGACAGGCTCCACTCATCAAGGGTGTTCAGGTCATCGGCACTGACCACATAACCGAACTTCTCATAGGCCACACCCTTTTCAACCTTCCATATCTCCCTGCCCTGCTCATCGTATACCTCTTCGTTCAGGGCAAAGTTCCAGCTGACCGGAAGAGTCTGCACACTTCCGTCGTCTACGAGTACCTCCGCTTCCTTCGGAAGCTTCTGAACAACATCACTTTCAAATCTCGTCTTATTATTAAAGGTTGCAGCATTAAAGCTTACGCTCAGGCCCTCGGGAGGCTCAACTGCAAAGAAGGTGCATGTGCCGGTCTTTTCGAAGGTCACATAGACGTTAAAGCAGCTTAATACTCCGCTTTCATCATATTCGCAGTCGTAATCGATGTCTTCTATCTGTGCCTCGTTGCCGGAAACCTCCACCATTTCCACATCATTGACAAGTATTGAAAAGTCTTCATTCCTGTCAGGCATGAACTTCAGATCAAGAGGCTGATAGCTGCCGGAGTCCGCGTCGTAATACCTTAAAGTATCTGCACTGAGCGCGATCCTTGCCGTGTAGGTGGTACCGGATCTGGTCATGCCGTCATCCGTGCTGTTTTCGGAGGCAGTCCAGTTCACGCTGACACTTGAGGGATCGATGGGATAGATATCCCCGCCTATATGGAGATCAATTGAATCCGGAACATCCGGCAGACCGAAGCCTGTTGCAGGGCTGTCGATCTCAACCTCCGCCGCGTCTAATACCGGGGCGTTAAGAGCCTCATAATAAACATCATTATCCGAGATCCTATGCAGTATCAGATTATCGGACACCTGTTCCTTTATAATTCTATTATCAGAAAGAACAGTCAGTTTATTCCAGGATACAAAATCATAGTCGTACCTGTCCTCATCATCCTCAACCAGGGAATCATAATCTATTAAAGCCTCATCTCCGCTTACGGATGCAAGGATCACAGTGGCATTTTTCCTGTAATCCGCATCCTTGCCTTCATCCAGGTCATTGATGTCACGTACATAGGCATATACACTGTGTATTGCCGGTTTGGTAATCTCGTAGATATATGTCTTCGGTTCACTGGGAAGCCAGCCGCTTACCGTGGTGTTGCAGCTTACCTTAAGATTAAAGGTCTTTGTTTCCCCTTCGGCTACTTCCAGCTTTATTGGACCACTATAATCAGTGTAGGGTTCAGCAGGCTCTACCCCTGTATCCCATTTTTTGTACTCCATGCTGACGCCGTCAATGCCCACATTGGGATTTTCAAGGCTTATGAGCACATTGCGTTCATCATCCATGGGAAGCTCATCATAGACCAGGTTATAATTTCCGCTTAAAACATCGGGTGCCGGAGCAGCAAGGTTCGTCGGTTCAACGATATTGACCCACGCATAAACCCTGAAGGCCTGATCTCCAATGCCACTCCAGTCATATTTTACATTTTTGAATTCATCCGCCCCGGATCCCGTGAGATAGCCGTAAACCTGGAACCTTCCACTATTCAGCTTTTCATCGGTGATCTCGGCTGCGCCTGTTTCCCAGTTGACCTGCAGACCGCTGACGGTCTTTTTGTCGGTAACGATGGTACCTGCGTATTTGGGAAGTGACTTTTTGATCACCTCACGCATGGTATCCTTGCTGTCAGACCTCCAGATCCAGATCTCCGAATCCTTTGCCCTGCAGTCTGTAACCTTTATAAGCTCGTAGGTAGGAGCATATACGTAGTATGCCTCTGCACAGCCCCTGTTTTTACCCTTATAAGGATTCAGGGTATACTTATTATTGCCAATATTGACAGAAACCGTATCCTGATACTTGAAGCCTGTGGGATTCTTTTCCCCGTAGCTGCCCCCTCTGTAGTCATATACACTTAAAACAGCCCTGTACTGCTTATTGTACTCAAACTCTTTGTACTTCGTGGAAAGGAAACCGCCGACATAGGGCACTTTAACGTATTTGTCCCCATCCCAAACCTGCCATGCTGTGCGCAGGCCATCAGCAGAATCGAACCAGTCGTTATAAGCTGCGTATTTAACTTTAACATCCTTGTAGCCAAGGGTTCTGGGCCTTTCTCCGGGCTTGGGTGCCAGGTCATTCATTGCTTGCTGGCTTATCTGCCAGCCGCTTATCTTGGGATAGAAATAAACCTTAACCTTGTAGTCATTCTCACTATTTCCCTTTAAGGATACACGGTCAGTACCGTTTTCGTTGATGCGGTAGCGCCTGCGAATGCTGTAATCCTTCGAATTTTCCGTCTCCCAGCTCCTGATGTAGTACTTATTCAGGTCGATGTCATCTGTGGGGTCACCACCATCCCAGATATAATCCATCAGCTTGAAGGTTACCTCCTTACCGGGCTCCCAGACAAGACCTGTATTCTGATAAACATCTGCTGGTTCGTCTTTCCATTCTCCGTTCACATATTCGCGCTTGTAAATCTGGTACTTAACAGTATTTCCCTCTTGATTAGGTGCATTAATCTGTATCTGTCCACTGAACTTTTCATTTCCTGTTTTTAATACAACCTTGTCTGCATCATCTGCCCAGCTGTTCTTTGCCCATGTCTTAATCTTGTAGATATAATGTTCCCCACTACCGGCATCCGGAGCCTTAAGGAGAACCCCCTGCTTTTCATTATAAAGCCTGGTAACAGCCCCGGCCTCATTTTTTGCAGAGTTTTCGTCATCAATCCACACCTTATAGTAGATGCCGTTATTGACAGCCGACTCAAGCTTTAATTTCTGGTCACCTGTAAATTGATGTAAGACATTAGTTGTCACATCCTCGTCACTGACGGTCATCTTGACAGTGGGATTAAAGCTTTTGGTCTCCTTCCCCCAGTAATATGCGGTATTTTCCTGGGATGAGGTGTAGTAATCATCATATGCACGGAGCCAGGCAAGCGCTATCTCAGGCACATGTCCCTGAAGGATGGTCTCCGTGTTCTTGGCAAAGGTTCCCGCAAGACGCATCTTGCCGGAATGACCCTTTTCATTAAAGTCCTGACGGACTATCCTGAAGACTATGCTCATAAGGGCAGGATAGTAGTTTTCCATATCCTTAAGCTCGTCGGGCGTTAAGGCATCCTGAATGGCCTTCTGTCCGTACCTGTTATCCTTGAGCTTGTTCCATAAAAGATCAAGATAATCCTGCTGTCTTGCATAGCTGTAATCCCAGCCATGTTCTGAATTTACAAGCTTTTCATAGAGCACCAGGATCTCGGCAAGTCCGATCTTATTGAACATTCCCGAAAAGGCTCCGCCAAGATTTGCCTTTTCGGTAGGCGTTTTTGAAAGGAGCATCTGAACAAGACCCCGGAAGGTATCCTGAGCCGTTGCCCCTTTTTCGTACCAGAATTTTTCACCCTTGCTGAGCTTTTTCCTTTCCCTCTTGCCCGCTCTTATAACAGTCCCGCTGTAGCTCTTCCTTGTGAGTCTTTCTTTTTCACCAACGGTGAAATAGGACTGAACCTTCTCATAGAAAGAAGGCAGCCACTTTTCTATCGTAGTAGAGCTGTTCTTAACAGGCTCGAACTTAACCGGCGAGCTTTCGGTAAACAAGCCCTTGAAAAAGTGCTTTGCCCCCTCCGCCTTGCCGACAATGAGGTCTGTCTCCCTGAACTGATCGGAAAAGAAGATATCATCATTCACATTCCGAAGCTGCTTCAGCATAGCGGGTCTCTTCACCTGATAGTAGGAAGAATCCGTGTACCAGGGGTTGTTATCCCAGAACAAGGTAAGCTTGGGATAGCCATTTCCCTCATTTCCCAGCTGGACAGATTTTTTAACAGTTCCCGCATCATCACCGGGAACAAAGTGATCCACACCGTAGCGCTTAAAGCCCATCTCCTTGGGTGCGACCATGGGTGTCAGGTCAACCTTGTTTATGATGTTGTGGATGCAGTAATAATCCTTGCCGTTTTTCTTTAAGGCCGTGTCACAGTCGTCGGTTCCTCCTGCCGGTACGGCATAGCAGTAGCCGAAGACCTGGTTGGGATTGTTCTTATATTTTTCTGAAAGTGTTCCGTAGGTATCAACAAGAGCCTTGGAGGTAAGGTTCGCTGTCGCGCTTCCTCTTGAAAAGCCGACCAGGAAGAACTTCACCCGGCCCTGGCTCAACTGTCCCTCAAGCCCGTAATTTGAGATGTAGTTTTTAATACCGTTCATGACCTTGGTGCGGGCATCCTTAAAGCCGGAAGCCTCATCCCTGTTGCCGGTCGTGTTTCCTGCCGTCAGGGTCATGTTGCTTGCCCATTCCTTTTCATAGCCGTAGCTTCTGATGGCAATGGGAACCAGGGTGTACTCTATATTTTCTTTTGTATCCAGGATCTTCTTATGACCGATGGCAAAGCCTATGGAGCTGTCCGTGGGCTTAACTATGTAGCTGGGACTGATATAGATATCCTCCTCCTTACAGCCGATACCCTTGAGCATGCTCTTTACATTGTCAAATTTGTAGTTATAGTCACTGTGGGATCCGACATTTGAATCGGCACTTGCCATGGCAAGGTTCATTCCGAAGGTTGAAAGATGAGGATTGTAATAAGCCGGATCCTCGAAGAAATAGCCGTCGGAATAGAAATACTTGTTGACTATATCCTTGTCCTCATTGGTATGTGAAGGGGATGAAGCATAGCCATACCACAGATCATAGGGATTTCCGTCCTTGTGGGTCACATAGCTGCCGCTTTTTTCGGTTACGCTCTTTTTTTCATTACGGTTTGAAAGAGAGATCCTGTTCGCCAGAAGAGCCGTTTCCCTGTTCTGGGTCAGGATCAGATGTCCGCTGCTGCCGGTTGCCACAAAGAACTCAACATTATTGTTCTTAAGCTTATCTCTTGCAATCCAGTTGTTGCAGTAAAAAAACTTCGGATTAAAGTTTCCGGGCTCAAAGGTGATCCTCTGACCCTCCTTCCAGTCCGTGACGCCTATTCCGATCTTTGAACCGGGTGAATATAAGGCCGCATGAAGGTATGCATCCGTCTTCTTGCCGTTCTGCAGATAGAGGTCGTCATCATGATCCGAACCGGATGCCTCCATGTTGTTTGTAACGATAAACTTTCCTCCGGAGCCCAGGTTATCCATGCTGTCAACATAGATACCGCCCCCGTGGTAGCCTTTCCCGCATCGATTGTTATGAACATTCGCATCGGTAAGGGTTCCGACCTTGCCGTTTATATAGACTCCTCCGCCGTCCTTTGTTGAATCGTTGTCCCTTATCTCAACGTCTGCAAGGGAGGTGCCGGTCTTTTCCATCCTGACACCGCCGCCGTGTCCGCTGATGGCAGAGTTGTTATTGATGATAAGCCCGCTTCCCTTGATATCGGAAGCATTGAAATAGAGACCTCCGCCGGTGTCTGCCTGATTGTGCTCTATACGCGCTTTACCAACGGCAGGACCAAAGATATTTACCTTTCCGGCATCTATATAGATACCGCCGCCTGCTGACGCCCTGTTAAGATAAACCCTTGAATCGGCATCCATGTAGATGTTCGAAAGCTTTCCGCTGACGAAGATACCACCGCCGCATTTTCCTGCCTTGTTATCATTTATCTCAACATTGAAAAGCTCGCACTTTACCTGTCCGTCAAGATAGATCCCACCACCGTTGCGGTCTGCTTTGTTACCGGTGATCTTAAGATTTTTCAGGGTTAAGGTGGAACCGTTTCTGGCAACGATGGCACCGTCTCCGCCATTGTAAAGCCTTTCATTGCCCCTTCCTAAGATCCTCAGGGTAGAATTCTTACCAAGCCTGAACAGAGGATTGGAACCAAGGCTGCTTCCATATATGTCATAACCGCACAGATAGATCGTGACGGTCCTGTTATCGGGTATAAAGGCGGTTTTATTTATGGCCATGTTCTGAACCAGGAACAGGGGGTAGTCATTTGAATATGCCGCCTTTTTTATTGCATCGTTGAAGGTAATGGTGTAGGTATCATTGCTCCACCTGATCTTGTTTGTCCATTCCGATGCCCCGGATGCTTCTTCACCCTCTGCTCCTTCATCCCCGGGGTTCAGCAATTTGGCGGAATCGTCAACCAAATACTTCTCTGCCTCCGCTCTTTCCCGCTCCTTCTCAGCTTCCTCAGCCTTAAGCTCGGCCTCAGTGGGTTCAGGGTCTGCTTCAGCCTCTGTTCCCTTATAAAAGGCCTCAGCTTCTGCGATCTCCTCGGAAGTAAAGTAGTCCGTAAGATTTCCGGAATCAACCGTATACTTTGCCGGATCAGGATATTCGCCTGTTATTACCTCTCCTGCTCCTGCATCTTCTGCCTCAGCTGCCTCAGCTGCCTCAGCTTCAACAGCCCCATCATTTTCCAGGGGAGCCGTTTCTTCAAAAGCCGCCGCCCCTGCAGCCTGCTCTTTAGCAGCCCCGGCCTGTTCCGGCTCTGCGACCGGTGCAGGCAGTTCTGCCGGTGCAGGCTGTTCTGCCGGTGCAGGCAGTGCCACATCCTGTGCCTCAGGCACAACTGCCGCCCCCGCTGCTGCTTCGGGCACCTCTGCCGCGAATACAAGATTATTCGCAACAGGCAAAAAAGACTGGCAGGTCACTACCGCACAAAGCAGCAGAGCCAACAGTCTCTTTCTGAACCGTTTCTCTTCTGATCCTCTCATCTGTTTTCCTTTCCGACGGCTGTCCCGTCATTGTGCAACTTAAGGCAGAAAGCCCTGCCCTCCTCCAGGTTGTAAAAAATCCCAAAAATCCCGGGATGATGATATTCCTTTCCTGTTACAGCTTCTTAAGTCTGGGCACCTCATCCATGTGAAGGTACCTTGAAAGACATCTTATGATGAAGTCATGATCCTGAACATGGTTCAGACCTGAAACGCAGATGGCGCCAACCACGCCGGCATCCTCCACCCTGATGGGAAAGCCACCGCCCGCACAGGCATAAACCTTTTCATCAAGGAACTTGTCCTCCATGGTGTGACCGGAATTCTTAAGATACATGTAGAATTCCAGGGTGCTGACCTCCATGCGGAGCACGGTATTGAACTTCCTGTTCAGCCAGTCGATGTTGTCGGGGGTTGTTCCGTCCATCATGTGCATGAAGACGGGAAGACCGCTGCTTTTTTTGATCATCACCGCCACGGCCAGCTCTCTTTTTTTTGCCTCCGATACCATGAGCTTTCCCAGCTCCCAGGCATCATCATTGGTAAAATGGGTAAACTGCAGGATCTCCTCCTGCATCTTCAAGACGTTTAATACCTCTTCTGCTGTTTTTTCGTTATCCATATCCTGCCTCCCCTCTCTGTAAGGCAAAGATCAAACATGGTCAGGATGTCCATTTTTGATCTCACCCGTAACAGTTCAAACCCCTTCAAAATAGTCGATCTTCATCGCCCTCTTCACTTCGCCCATGGTCTTTGCAGCCTCCTGCCTTGCTGCATCCGTTCCCTTTTTTAAGACCTCTGTGATATAATCCATGTTCTTTTCAAAGTCGGCTCTTCTTTGCCTGATGGGAGCAAGCTCCTCCTGAAGGACGTTGTTTAAGAGCTTCTTAACCTTAACATCCCCCAGTCCTCCCCTCTTATAATGATCCTTCATCTCATCCAGGTTCTTATAGTCCGGACAAAATTCGGCAAAATGCTCATCTTTGCAGAAGGCGTCAAGATAGGTGAAGACCGTGTTGCCTTCAAGCTTTCCGGGATCCGTCACCTTAAGGTGGCCGGGATCCGTGAACATGCTCATGACCTTCTTTTTGATCTCATCGCTCTCCTCCGAAAGATAGATGCAGTTTCCGAGGGACTTGCTCATCTTGGCCTTTCCGTCGGTTCCCGGAAGCCTTAAACAGGCCTCACTTTCGGGAAGAAGGATGTCCGGATCCACCAGAACCTCCCCGTACACCGAATTAAATTTATGAACGATCTCCTTTGTCTGTTCAAGCATGGGCAGCTGGTCTTCCCCCACGGGAACCGTGGTTGCCTTAAAGGCCGTGATATCCGCCGCCTGGCTGATGGGATAGGTAAAGAAGCCCACCGGAATGGAGGTCTCAAACTTACGCATCTGGATCTCTGCCTTCACGGTGGGATTTCTTTGAAGCCTGGACACCGTGACAAGGTTCATGTAGTAGCAGGTGAGCTCGAAGAGCTCCGGGATCTGTGACTGGATCAGGATATTTGTCTTTTGGGGATCCAGCCCGCAGCTTAAATAGTCCAGGGCCACCTGGGCTATGTTTTCCCTTACCTTTTCCGGATTTTCCGCATTGTCGGTCAGAGCCTGGGCGTCTGCTATCATGACAAATATCTTTGAAAACTCTCCCGAGTTCTGAAGCTCCACCCTCCTCCTTAAGGATCCCACATAATGTCCCACATGAAGACGGCCTGTGGGTCTGTCTCCCGTCAGAATGATCTTTTCTTTTGTTTTGTTTGTCCCGCTCATTTTAAGTATCTCTCCCTGATAAATCTGAATGTTCTTTCTTCCCCGTATTTTGCATATATCCTTAGGAGGGCATGAAGCTCCCTTTTTGTATCGGGATGCATCATGATCCTGTCCATTGATCTTTCAAAGTATTCCAGAGGAAAGCTGGTCTTATAACTTCCCCTGTTATAGATCTTGCTGGCAGCTATCCTGTCCATCAGCATCTCAACAAGGTACCGCTTCGGCATCCTGACCGGAACCATCCCACCCATCCCGTTGTCCTTTTCCAGGACCTCACTGCAGTAGTCCACCCAGTATTCATAGTGATGCCTGTTCCTCCCCTTGTGATGGAGCCAGCTTGCAGAATAGCCCTTTGCCTCTCTTTCGGCATTGTTGGGGCTTCTGTAGCCCTGATAATACTTGCAGCCCTCTATGAACTCAGTCGGGGAATACTTGCTCAGGTCATGGGTCAGCCCCTGAAAATAAAGCCCCACCGCAAAGCAGTTTTTCATAACCTCTATCCTGTGTTCGGTTATGGTCTTAAAATGTCCCCAGATATCCATTTGATCCTCACATGATCCGGCGTTTAATGAAATACAGTATCAAAAGGTGAGCCGGATATACTGCGTAAAAAAAGTATTTCCATTTGAACCTTCCCTGTCTGCCGTTATAAAGAAGGATCGGAACCATTGACAGAACCGCCATTCCTTCGATCCGGCTCGAAAAGGGGATCAGGGCATTCGATGCCCCCACAAGCTTCATCACCGGCTTTTCCCTGAACAGGTAGAAGGAAACTATCAGGCAGACACCTATGAACCTGTAGTCGGTATTCAAAAACTGGGCCAGAGCTCCAAGGGCTGCCACGCAGGACAGCTGCAATAGGGTGCTGTATACAAAATGCTCCACAAGTACAAGGGCCAGAAGACCCAGAAAAAGCGTGAAGAAAACGTTCATGTCGCTTACCGGGCTGATCTCCCCGTTAAATGCCAGGTCATAGGGCACCTCGGAAATAAAGGCAAAGACCAGGAGCCTGCTTAAAAACAGGTTGACGTTCCTTGTGTGTACAAAGCCCTCCGATATCAAAAAAGCATAGATGGGAAAGGCCAGCCTCCCCACATATCTCATCCATCTGTATTCCGGAAAGAGGACCGCTCCGGTGTGATCGATGATCATGGTCACAAGGGCAAGGAGCTTTAAGGCAAAGACCGTCATTTTCTTTCCTCTTTTTCTTCCGACGTTACCGCCATTAAGAGGACTATGCTCCTCTGTCTGACCAGTACCTCTCCCTCTTCCACTATCCTGGGCTCTTCATAGAAGCCCTCCTGTGTGGACATGAGCCGGACCCATTTTTTGTTTCTGGGAGGCTTGGGCGGATGAAACCTGTGGTTGGTCCAGTGCATGTTGTAGGCCACAAAGAAGTCCTCATCCCTTCCCCCGTCCGGCAGCTTTTCATAGGCTCCCATGTACATGAGCCCGAAATGACGGTTATAGTTTGCAAAACTGACATTCCAGGCCTGCTCGCCGTGAAATGAAACATCGGGATATCCGCAGGAGATGTAGTCCATCATCTTCTTTCTGACCGGACTCCTGAAAACCGGATGTTCCTTTCTGAAACGGATCAGAGTCCTTACAAAATCATATATATCCCTGTTCTTTTCAAGATCCTCCCAATTGAGCCAGGAGATCCTGTTATCCTGGCAATAGGCGTTGTTGTTTCCGCTCTGGGAGTTTAAAAACTCATCCCCCGCCCGCAGCATGGGCGGACTCTGAGAAAGCAGCATAAAGACATAAGCATTTCTGATCTGGGTCTGTCTTAGGGTGTTGACCGCCTTCCTGCGGCTCTTTCCTTCAGCCCCGCAGTTCCAGCTGTAGTTATAGTCGGATCCGTCCCTGTTTTCCTCACCGTTTGATTCATTATGCTTTCTGTCGTAGGAAACAAGGTCATTTAAGGTGAAGCCGTGATAGTCTGTTATGTAGTTTATCAGATGCACATCCCCGGGATTTTCAAGAACATCCCTGGAAAAGGCTCCCAGCATGTCCTCATCACCCTTAAGAAATCTTCTCGCATCATACATGAAGGTCTCATTCATAACGGCGGCGTTTCTGATGCCGTTTTGAGCCTCCTTAAGATCATCCTCCGCCGAAGGCAGGATGAATTTAATATTCTTTAAAAGCGGATCGGTTACCAGATTTTTTAAGGGGAGTCCGTAGCCCATAAGCTGAAAGCCGTCCACCCGGTAGTTTAAGACCCAGTATCTGATGCAGTCGGTTATGTAGGATTCCCTGATCCCCGGTTCAAAATAGAACTGCATGATGACTTCTATCCCTGCCCCGTGCAGCAGATCCGTCATCTCCCTGAATTCCTCACAGGGATCCGAAAAGGCATAGGCCTCCTTGGGCGCCAGATAGTTCCCTCCGGCATATCCCCAAAGATTTATACGTTTTTTTCCGGAAATATTTTCGGGTAAAAGCTCATTAAAATCATAAGAGGGCTGAAGGATGAGCCCGGTCACCCCAAGCTCCTTAAGATATCCGATCTTTTCCGCCACTCCCTTAAAGGTTCCCTTATGGGTAACCCCCGAGGTTTTATCCTTTGTAAAGCTTCTGACATTTATGAGATAGAAGATCTCCTCATTCCAGGGGATCTCGGGATTCCTGTTCTTAAAGCTGAAGGGCTGTATCCTGAAAAGTCCGTACATCCGTCTTGACCCGAACCGGCCGTTTCCGATGGTCTGCACTGCATAGGGGTCGGTATATTCCCTGTTTCCGACCTTTAATCTGTAGGCATACTCATCCGGATCAAGGTCATATATCCTCATGGCATATACATCGCCTATCCTGCAGGATGAAGGAAAATTCAAAGAACAGACCTTCTTCAGACTTTTCCTGTCGAAAAGCTCAAGCACAAGAGGTCTTGATGTCCGGTTCTCAACCGCGATATTTATGCTGTCTTCGTGAAGGGTCACTCCAAGTCTGTCGAAATCCCCTGTCTCCGTTCTGAATCTCTTCATTAACGGTCTTCCTCTATCTGAATCCCTAAAGCCGACACGGTCCGGCTACAAACATTGTCCGAAAAAGTGCGAAAACCACAGAGTATTTTATCACATTTTGTCCTTTCATAGCAAACAGGCTTTTTTAGGCTCAGATCCTGCTTATTCGGATTCTGGAAAAGACATTCTTCATCTCCTCCCACATCTGCATGTCAGTCCATATAAGCTCCGGTCTTTTATCCTTTTTTCCCAGACAGCAGGTCAGGTGATATCCCGGGCAGGGATACTCATAAAAAAACAGCCTTCTGCCCTTAAGGTCCACCCTGTTTTTTTCATAATCTATCCTGATCAGTTCTTCCTTATCTTCACCTTCCCTTTCAAAAAGCGAAAGGCCCAGCCCTTCTTCCTTGCAAAGAGCCTCCCTGAAGGTCCAGATGCGGCAGAATTCCTTCTGCTTATCCTCAGCAATTTCCACCCTTGCCCTTTCATGCTCATATAAGAATCTGTTCAAAAGATCCGTGTCCTTAACCCTTGAGTCCTTCTCCACATCTATCCCCGCCCTCTCCTGTCCGTAAATTATGCAGACCAGGTCTCCTGCGTGGGAAATATTAAACTCAAAATCCTCCCCGTCCTTTCGGCAGAACTCTGTCCCTTCTTTCCCCGGCTTTAAGACGAAGGGCTTTCCGAATTCATTTTCTGATATCCTTATCTCCCCTTCGCCGAAGGTTTCAAAAAAAACATATCTTAAGGCCAGCTCCCTGACAAAGGCAGTCAGACGCCCTTCCTCAAACCTGTACCTTTCTATGCCGGCTCTTGAGTCCTCATCAAGAAGGCCCGTGATCTCCCCGTAGCTTTGTTTTACATCGACGGCTTTTTTGTCGCAAAGAATGATCTTCATAACCCTTTCCCTTTCCCCGGAATCTATGCTATTATAGCAAAAATATCTGAATTTAACTAAAGGAGGAAAAAATGGCTGATGATATCAACAGGGATGAAGGCGAGATAGTTGTAGATCTTGACCTTGATGACGGCACAAGCGTAACCTGCGATTTTGTTACGATCTTAAATGTGGAGGGCAGGCAGTACATCGCCCTGACGCCCCGGTCTGACAGTGAGGACGAAAACGAGGAGATCGATGTCTGGTTCTATGAGCTGATAGGCGATGTGGAGGATCTTTCAAAGGAACCCGAGCTTGTCTACATCGAGGACGACGACACCTACGAAAAGGTTACCGACGCCTTCGATGAGTATTTAGACGGTCTCGAATTCGACGAGATGGCAAAGGACGAAGACTGAAGCTTTTTAGCTCCTGACCGGTTACTCATATATTCAGGCTCTCCACCCTGTCAAGGAGAGCCTTTGTTTCATGCAGGAGTCTGTCCGTCTCATGGTTTCCCTCTTCCTTAAGCACTCCTGCCTTGACCTTCCTGCTGATCAGCCTCAGATTTCCAAGCAGGGCTGCCTTATCCAGGGCTTCTTTTAAGATCTCTTCATCCTCAGTCTCAAGATAGGCCTTAAGAAAAAGATTATAGAACTTCCGGCACAGACCGAAGGATATCCCCAGATAGGGATCCGTGTCCTCTTCATCCACATTCCTGTTGGAGGCATAGTAAATATACATATCCGCCAGTTCAAAGACGGGATCTCCGGTTGAAAGCCGGTCCATATCTATAAGCAGTGCCTCACCGTCCTGCAGAAAAACATTGCTTGTGTGAAAATCCCCGTGGATCAGGTGATCTGTATCCGGCATTTCGTTTATTAGCCTCATGCATCTTCCTGCGGTCTCAAAATCGATATTTTCAAGCCCCTGCCTGATATATCTCCTGAATCTGTCCCCGGCGTCGGGAAAGGCATCTTTTTTATCCTCTTTTGTTCCGTGGATTATGTGAGCCAGGTCTGACATGACCCCGGCATAGTAGCTGATCCCGGACGGGTTTCTTAAAATGCAGGCCGAAAGGGTCTCCGAATTAACAAGCTCATACATGGCTCCGTACCGGTCTCCAACGGAGACTATCCCGAAGGAGATGGCGGTGGGGATCCCCAGGACAAAGGCCCTTCTGCTGAGGGCTATCTCCCTTTCCACATCATTATAGGTGTTGTTGGGGTTATAGACCTTAAGGATCAGCTCATCATCATACCTGTAGACCTCCCCCTTCTTGCCGCTTCCGATCAGCCTGCAGCCCTCCACGGAAACTTCCCTGTATTTCCTGTATCTGGTCTTGTCAGAATCAAAGGTGCCGGGCCAGATGTGGTTGATGTTCTTGATGAGCTCCTTATAGGCTCCCGTTCTGTTGAGGTCATATTCCAGATATTCCGCAACCGTCCGGTAATACCAGCACTGCTCACCGGGATCCTTCTGATTGAAGCTGTTCCAGAGGCTTTCCCCGTTTTCGCTGTAGTCCCTGACAAGAGACCGGATGTTTGCCAGCTTATCGGCAAGCCATAGCATCTTAACCCCGATGTCCCCGCTCTTTTTAAGCTTCATCAGTGACAGTTCCTTACGCTTTTTCCAGCTCTTTCTCCTGTCCTCATCCGGAAAGGGGGTCTCTGTCTCCGAATCCACCAGAAAGGCAACCCTGTCCCCGAATTTCTGCCGGATCTCCTCAATGGTTCCTTCAGTATCCTCAACAATGTCATGAAGGATCCCGGCTGCGATGGTTTCCTGATCGGATGTCAGCGTGGAGAGGATCTGCGCCACCTCCAGGGGGTGAAGGATATACGGGATGTTGTTTCTTTTTCGTGTCTTTCCCCGGTGCATGAGGGTTGCGTATATTATCGCCTCCTCAACCAGGCTCATATTTTCGGTATCCATGTCCATTTTATGTCCTGTCCTGTTTTTTTGATGCTTAGATCATCCTAAGCCCTGTCTGCTGCCCCGTGGTCAATTCTCAGCTTAAAAGCCGGGATTTCCTTCCCTCTTCCTCTTAACAAGCTGTAAAACTGTTCCGGCTGCGATCAGGGCAAGTCCCAGAAGGTCTGTCACGGCGCCCGGGAAAATGAGGAGAATTCCTCCGGCAATGAGTATGATCCGGTCATAAAACTTCATGTTCACAAAAAGATATCCCTCCAGCGCAGCCGCCACTCCGAAAATACCGATAAAAGCGGTTAAATATATGAAGATCACGTTGACTGCACTGGAATCGATAAGGAGCATCTCCGGATTGAAGCAGAAGATGTAGGGGATCAGGAAGGCAGCCACTGCCATTTTTGTCGCATTGACGGCCGTCCTCATGGGGTTTGCTTTTGCTATGGCACTTCCGGCATAGGCAGCCAGTGCCACAGGCGGCGTGATGTCTGCAACTATACCGAAATAGAACACAAAGAAATGTGCCGCAATGATCGGCACTCCCATGCGGGTGAGGATGGGTGCGCAGGTTGCGGCCATTATGCAATAGGTTGCTGTTGTGGGAACTCCCATGCCAAGGGCAATGCAGCAGAGCATGGTCAGAAAGAGGGCTATAAAGAGCCTGTCTCCCGCCACGGAAACGATGGCATTTATCATTTCACTGGCCAGTCCCGTCATGGTAATGGTTCCGGAAATGATCCCGGCAACACCGCAGGCTGCACCCACCGTGATGGTTCCCTTGCCGCCTGCCTCCAGGGCTTCAAAGGTTTTCTTTAAGGTGAAGCAGCCTGCGGTCTCTTCCCCGGTTCCGTAAGCCACTTTGGCAGCCGGATTTTTTACCCCTGCGGCCTTAAGAGCCTTAAATGCATCCCGGTAGCTTCCGCTTAAGATCCCGTCAAGGATGCCTGCCCCTATGGCTACGGCTATGGAATAGGCTGCCGCCCTCTGCATTGTCATCATGTTTTTTGAAACCCAGATGACAAGGAGAACCAGGGGTGCAAGAAGATATATCTTTTTCAGAAGTGAAGTAAATCTCGGAAGCTTCTCAGCCGGGATCCCTGTCAGACCATGCTTTTTTGCCTCCAGATGGACGGCAATAAAGATGCCCGTAAAATAAAGCACTGCCGGAAAGACTGCCCTCATGAGTATGTCGGAATAGGGAACACCGATTATATCCGCCATTAGAAAGGCGGCAGCTCCCATGATGGGGGGCATGATCTGTCCTCCGGTGGAAGCGGCTGCCTCCACGGCTCCCGCAAATTCGGATCTGTAGCCCGTCTCCTTCATCATGGGGATGGTAACGGAGCCTGTGGTAACGGTGTTTCCGACGGAGGAACCGCTCACCATACCGCAAAGGGCGGAGGATATGACCGCAACCTTAGCGGGACCTCCCGCAAAACGTCCCGCGACACAGTTTGCAATGTTGATGAAAAGCTCTGAGATCCCGGTGCGTTCCAGAAAGGCTCCGAAGACTATGAATACCACTATGTATTTTGAGCAGACATTGATGGGCGTTGAAAGTATGCCTGTTTTGGCGTAAAAAAGATTCCTGACAAGATACTTCATCCTTCCGGCAATTGAAGGGTTGGTCAGACCGAAAACCATGGCGTAGACTATGAAAAACATGGCAACGATCAGGATGGGGGTTCCGACGCTCCGCCTTGTCACCTCTAAAAGGGCAACGATACCGATGAGTGCCACCACTATCTGAAGGGCAGAAAACCTGGTTCCCTGCTGGATTATCTGCTCCGCTCTGAAGGTATAGTAGAAAAATGCTCCTGATCCCAGGATCATCCCGCAAAGATCATACCAGGGGATGTGATTGGGTTTTGCATTGTTCTTGTTCGCCGGATAGAGAAGAAAGCCGAGAAATACGATCATCCCCATGAAGGAGGTGAGTCTTATCTCCTCCAAAAAAGTCGCAAAGAGGGTTACCCAGATGGAAAAGAGGGAAAAGGCAATAAGCACCAGCTTTACTACGACTGGTGCCTTTCCCGTAAAGACCCGGACATTGGACTCCCGGTCATATTTTTTCATAACCTCCTCGAGAGTCTCCTGTCCTGTTTCAAACTGTTCCTTATCTCCAACCTTACTGCTCATAAAACCTCCTGTTTCCCAAAAAATGTCTGTTCAGAACATTTCTGTCTCTGAACAGTTACGACCGCCCTGTGGGCTAAGCCGGGTCTTCGTCTGCTACTCGGACTTTACTTCGATCCCCTTTTCCTTAAAGTAGCGTGCCGCCCCCTTATGGAAGGGAACGGTTATCCCCGACGTGGCATTCTCCGCAGAAAGCTCCTCTCCCTTGGCATTTTCCTTACTGATGTCCTCAGTGTGGTCGAAGATCGCGGCCGTCAGCTGATAGACTGCCTCTTCATCAAGATCCGCATCCACGATCATCGTGGCCTTGATGGTGATGGTCTCCACCGCCTCATCCTGTCCCGGATAGGTGCCCCCGGGTATGGTCATGGGAGCGTAAAAGGGGCAGTTTTTCATTATGTTGTCTCTTAAGGCTCCGTCAACCGGGATAAGGAAGACCCCGTTTGTTGTTGCAAGCTCGGAGATGGCAGAGGTGGGGGCACCGGCAACGATGAATGCGGCATCGATCTGTCCGTCCTTTAAGGCCTCCTTGCTGTCATCAAAGCTCTGATACTGGGGTTTTATATCGTCTACGGTAAGACCGGCTCCCTCAAGCACATCTATTGCATTAAAATATACTCCCGATCCCGGAGCCCCGATGGATACGCTTTTTCCCTTAAGATCCTCAACGCTTCTTATGTCCTGCTTCATGGTGATCAGCTGGACAGTCTCTGCATAAAGGGCACCGAGTACACGGAAATCCCGGCAGGGGCCGTCACTTTCAAAGGACCTGCTCCCGTCCCAGGCGTAGTTCATGACATCAGACTGGGTAAAGCCAAGCTGATAGTCCCCGTCTCCTATGCTCTGTATGTTTGCCTTTGAAGCGGCAGTTGAAACCGCCGTCACGCTGTAGTCGGTGTAGTCCTTCATGTACTGGGAAAGGACTCCTCCGAAGGCATAATAGGTGCCCGAGGTTCCCCCGGTCCCCATCATCATCCTTTCGCTGCAGCCTGCAAGGATGCAGGGAAGGACTAAAAGGGCTGCAAGGCATATGATCTTTTTTATTTCTTTTTTCATTCTCCCTTCACCTCCAGGATCTTCATGACCATATCAGCACAGAGCGGGATGCTGACCTTTCCCACATCAAAGCAGAAGGTGTAATTTGATGCATCGAAGATGTCTGACCCGGTGTACTCCCTGTAGAAGGTCCGGCGCTTGCTGTCATGCTCCTCGGCATATTTTTTAGGATCCCTGTCCCCGTTTTCAGCAAGCTCCTTTATCCTTTTCAGCTTATTTTCCATTCCCGCATGAAGATAGATGCTGACAGTGTCGACACCTGCATCCGACAGGATCCTGTCCGCGCAGCGCCCCACGATGATGCAGGGTTCTTTTGCAAGTTTCAATATGACATTCTTTTCGGCATCGAATATGGCATCGTGCGAGCTGCTGTAGGATACGGTGCTGTTTAAGAAGTCATGGATAAACTTTGAGGATCTGCTCATCTCCTCTCCCTCCCGCTCCACATCCTCTTCGTCAAAGCCGCTTTCTTCCATGGTCTTTTTAACAAAATCCCTGTCATAATACGGTATGTTAAGACGTTCGGAAAGAACCTTTGCAAGCGCCCTCCCCCCTGCACCGTATTCTCTGTTGATCACTATTACCGGCAGTTTTTTTTCATTCATACCAGGCTCCTGTCTTTTTTTGATACTATTTCTCCTTAAAAACTTCCCTTGAATCATACCACAGGATCCGCCTCTTTACTATATATAATGCTGCCCTCCACACACATTTTTATCTGTCCGGAAATTATGATATGATAATTCCATTACGGGTTGATCTAACAGGGTGAAACATATGGAAAACAAAAACATCGAACAGCGATAAGAAGTCTGAATCAGCTGATTGCTGTTGTAGACGGCAAAACCGGAAGCCTTTCCGAATTTGACCACAATAAGGAGCTGGAAAATCTTACAAAAAGCACCACATATGAAGACTTCCGCAGTGACCTTTATTTCAATATCCATCCGGCGGACAGGGAAGCCTTTGCTGCATTTTCTGATATCGAAGGGATCCTGAAGAATCTGAAGAGCAGGATCCATATCGCAAAGGAATTCCGTATCCGCCACTCCAACAGGCGCTACTACTGGTCTGAGATCACAATGTGCAATTCATCCCTGGAGGACAGCCCCCGGGGAGATGATTTTTTACTGCTGATCCGGGATATCCACAGCTGGAAAAGCCGGGAGCTTAAGGAAGATGCCCAGCTCCGTTCCCTGCTTAAGGATCTTCAGGACAGATATGACGACCTCTTTGAAGAAAACATGAAGGATGAACAGACCGGATGCTACAACCGAAAGGGTCTGAAATATTACACGGATATAATAATCAGGCAGGCAAAGGATACCGGAAACCATCTTTTCATATGTGTGGCAGACTTGAACGGATTAAAATATATAAATGATACCTACGGTCACGCAGCAGGAGATGAGGCAATAGCCGAGGTTTCCTCAGAACTTTTGCGCTCTGCTCCGGAGGGGTCAAGGATAGTCCGCACCGGCGGCGACGAATTTCTCCTGATGGCATCCCTTCCTGAAGGCAGCACTGCTCCCGATGAAATGGGTACAAAACTGGATGCAGGCCTTGAATCATATAACAAAAACAATCCAAGGCCCTACAGGGTCGGAGCCAGCTACGGCTATGTTTTTCTGCCCCTTAAGGAAGGCATGACAGATCTTGATGAATACATAGAGATAGCAGATAAAAAAATGTATGAAATGAGGGTGCAAAGGGATGAGCACAGAAGGGCCTGATGCTGTTCAGGCTCCCTTATGCTCTTTAAGCCAGCTTATGATGTCATCACTTTCATAAAGTGGCTTTCCGTCAACAAACAGACAGGGCACCTGCTCCTTTCCTCCGACGCTGATGAGGGTCTGCCTGTCATCTTCGTTTTTTCGTATATCGTGAAATTCAACATCTGTCCTTCCCTCTTTTTCGATCTCGTTTATGACCTTTCTGCAATAGGGACAGGTTTCAAACATATAAAGCTTCAGTTCCATATTAAACTCCTTACTCCTTATTTAATCTCTTCTTTATCTCTTTAACGGTGATCTCCAGAGCCTTTATCCTGGCATATTTTTTATCCACGGATTCAAGGATGTGCCAGGGTGCAAAGGCTGTGGATGTCTTTTCGATCATCTCATCGATGGCGGATTCATACTGATCCCACTTTTCCCTGTTTCTCCAGTCCTCGTCGGTGATCTTCCACTGCTTTTCCGGAGTGTTCTGCCTGTCATTAAAGCGGGCAAGCTGGGTATCCTTATCGATCTGAACCCAGAATTTAATGATCAGGGCTCCCCAGTCCGTCAGTTCCTTTTCAAATTCGTTTATCTCGTTATATGCCCTCTGCCAGTCATTTTCAGAGCAGAAACCCTCGATACGTTCTACCATCACCCTGCCGTACCAGGTTCTGTCAAAAACAGTGATATGACCTGTCTTCGGGAGTCTCGTCCAGAATCTCCAAAGATAGTGTCTTGCTTTTTCATGGGGCTCGGGACTGGCGATGGGCTCCACCACATAGTCCCTGGGATCGAGACTTTCGGTGATCCTCTTTATGTTCCCACCCTTTCCGGCGGCATCCCAGCCTTCATAGGCGATGATCACCGGAATCTTTTTCCTGTAGAGCCTGTTTCCCAGATCCCTCAGTTCCTTTTGAAGCCCGTCAAGCTTTGAACTGTATTCTTCATCCGTCAGCACCTTATCCCTTAAGGGAATGTCACTGAGCTTTACGGTCTTAGACATGGGGAAGGCATTCTGCAGGATCGGAACATTCATCTTCCGGTTGGTCAGGGCTATGTCGATCCCTCTGTTTAAGAATCCAAGCACCTGAAGCTCGGCATATTTCTTATGCCTTGCATCTATGATGTACCAGGGTGCCCTTGACCCGTTTGTATCCTCCAGGTACTCTTCATACATATCAAGGAAAGCATCATAGTTTTTATTCTGGAAAAGATCCTCCCTGTCAACCCGCCATCTGGTATCCTTGCAGCCCTTAAGTTTTTCCAGCCGCCTTTTCTGTTCCTTTTTTGAGATATGGAAAAAGAATTTGATGACAAGATAGCCGTTGTCACAAAGCTGCCTTTCAAACACATTGATGGAATGAACCTTCTTTTTATAGTCCTTTTCCTCAAACCTGCCCTCTATTACCCCGTCAACAACCTCCTCCATCCAGCAGGTATCAAAGAAGCGCATCTTTCCGGCTTCCGGTATCTCCTTTACGTACCTGTAGAGGAAGGGATATCTCTTTTCCTCATCACCCGGCTGCCGGTCAAGGGTCGCCACCTTAAAAAACCTGGGATCGATATTGCGGATGACTCTTCCTATGATCTCACCCTTTCCCGCGGCATTCCATCCTTCAAAAATGACCATCACAGGGAGCTTTGCATCCTTTATCTTCATCTGTGAGGCAAAAAGATGGGCTCTTTCTTCAGCTATCCTAGTCTTAAGTTCCCCATCCTCCGGTACCCTTGCCCTGACAAAATCCTTCAGCATACGATCCCCCCTTTCAGTGTGCTTCTTTTTCAAACATATTTATCTACGGCTATCGATACATTTCCCTTCTTTGTCTCACGTTCTGTCCCGCAAAAGACGAACTTTCCAAACCCCCTGACAGAAAGCACATCCCCTTCCCTGACACTACCTTCCGGCTTCCCTTAACCGGTCATTTTACACCCGGCATCTTCAGACACTCTCTATACAGTATACGACAGAATACCCGGATGCGGCAAAAAAAAATGCAAGAGGGGTATTTCATGTACTTCCATGTATGATATGATAGTAAAGTAGTAATTGTTTTTTGTGAGCTGTGGGAATTTTGCATTACTGAGCGTACAATCATTCGATATTTCTACATGGCGGAAACGGAGGATTGGATATATGTTTGGCAGAAAAAAGAATAATATGAAGTCTGAGGCGGAATTAAGATACGAAGCTTTGGAAAAGGAAAATGCTGAACTCAGGAAAAAACTCGAAAACAGCGAGACAGAACTTGAAGCTGTTAATACCAGCACCCACCTCGGGATATGGAAATGCTTTTACGATGAAAAAGGCAAACAGCTTGGCTGCATGTATACGGATGAGTTCAGGCGTATGCTCGGCTATAACAGGCAGGAGCTTACAGATACGCTTGATTCGTTGGGTGCGATCATTCATCCTGATGATACTGAGGCTGCCTTCGGAGCCTATCTGGCGGCAGAAGGTGATAAGACAGGTAATACCAGATATGATATCGAGTACAGGATCAGGACAAAATCCGGAGAATATAAGTGGTTCCACGCGGCAGGCGAGTGTATCCGCCGGCCTGACGGACTGCCAAAGGAGTTTATCGGAACATTCTCAGATATAGATGAACAGAAGAAAAGATCCGAAGTAATGCTGCATGATAATAGACGCCAGACAGCGGTGGATAAGATGATGCTTGAGGGCAGCTGGAGCATGGATCTGACAAAATATGCGATAGATGATCCCAATTCCCCCATGGTCTATTCTGATCAGTTCAAGAAGATCCTGGGATTTTCACCGCGCTCTTCTGAATTCCCCGATATCATGCAGTCGTGGATCACGAGAATACACCCCGATGATGTTTCCGGAGCATCCGAAGCTATGGGCAAACAGTTATCAGACCCCACAGGTTCCACTGTGTTTGATATGGAATATCGTATCAAGGGCAAGAACGGCGAATATGTCTGGGTTCGGGCATCGAGTTATGTGGTCTGGGAAAACAATGTTCCGGTAATGGCCGCAGGAACAATTCTGGATATTTCAGAAGAAAAGGAAAACAGGGTTCGTTTCCGTGAGGAAATGGAACCTACCATTGAATCTTTAAGAAACGGCATAGCCGAGATCGCTGCCAATGTGGAAAAGGCAACCGTTCAAATGCAGGATGTGGCAAGCAGGCAGGAAGAGGTAAGCCTGGCAGCAAACGAGATCGAAGAAGCAGTTACTTCTTCAATGGAGATCATCGGAAGCATACAGAGCATTGCAAGCCAGACAAATCTTTTGTCTCTTAATGCCTCCATCGAAGCCGCGAGGGCAGGTGATGCGGGACGGGGATTTGCCGTAGTTGCAACCGAGGTTCAGTCCCTGTCCACCTCCACAAAGGATACAACGGAACACATATCGGAAAAACTCACACATGTCAATGAATCCGTGAAGGGTATCCTTGCCAAGATAAGGCTGATCGGTGAGAGCATCTCAGAGGAAACAAACGAAATGAGCACGATCAATGCGACAGTTGAGGAGCTTCACGCATCCGCAGATGTTATTGGTCAGATGACTAAAACTCTCTATAAATGATCTTAAATCCGGAAAGCGGGATCCCACAGCATTACTCTCTGTTCCTGTTATTGCATTATGTTGGGATCCTGCTTTTTTTCATTTTCCGATTATCTCCTCCGAATCCAGGATGATGGTAAAGGGTCCCTCGTTCACAAGACTCACCTTCATATCCGCGCCAAATTCCCCTGTCTCGACTTTTTCCACCTGTTCCCTGCATTTATGAATGATATACTCATAAAGCCTGTTTGCTTCATCGGGAGCCCCCGCTTTTATAAAAGAGGGTCTGTTTCCCTTTTTGCAGTCCGCATAAAGCGTGAACTGGGATACGAGCAGCAGACCGCCGCCAATGTCAGCTAAAGATAGATTCGTTTTTCCCTTATCATCCGGAAATATCCGGAGCCCCAGAAGCTTGCTTACCATTTTGTCGGCGATCTCCTCCGTATCCTTTTGTCCTACTCCGACAAGAACCATCAGTCCTTCTTCTATGCTTCCTTTTACTTTTCCGTCTATCTTTACATCCGCCTGTGAAACAACCTGTATTACGAATCTCATTTTTTCTCAAAACCTCCCTGTTGAGTTGTTTAATCCCCCGGATCATTATAACTCATTTTTGCAACTTCCTGCGGACGAAATCGGAAGTTGTCCGCAGGAATCCCGCGTTTGGCGTTACTATTCACGGTTTTTTGCACCACAAATTGAGCGGAAGCAGTTTTCATACGTTCCAGCCGGTTTCCGTATTGAGTTACTTATCTTGGAGGGGAGTTAGATAAGATCATACACTGCGTTATCGTCGGTCGTCGATGCGTTAACATCCCCCGTGGCAGACTTAATCACCCCGTCCCCCCGGGCCGTTCACTTTTTTTGCTGCAAAGCCCTGCCACACTCTTTCCGACCGCCGCGCAAAAGAAAATGATAAAAAGCATCCTGGGCGGAAAACATAATAAAAGGAGCAATGCCGTGGCAAAGGGCTTTTTAAGCTGCGCTCCCAAAACCGTTCCGTTAACTGCTGCCGCAGCAAAAGTCGCATGCTTTACAGGATCCTCCGGAAAGAAAAAAAGAGTCATCGCAAAGCCCATGCAGGCACACGAAAAAATGAGGGGGAAAAAATGTCCTCCCTTCATTCCCAGATTGATGCTAAGAGTAGTCATAAACAGCTTTACAAGACAGATACCAAGCAGAAATATGGGGCTGTAGGAAACAAATGTCTCCATGAGATCCTTCATCTGATCCTCTCCCGAAAACATCGCAAGCGGAAGCACAACACCCGCAAAACCGATCACCGCCCCGCACACCGTTTCCCTGATGATCGCCGGCATTCTTTGTCCGAGGGTAAGTGTCAGCTTTTCACAAAGTTCAAAAAGAAGGTACAGGATGAGCCCTGCGGGGATATAGACAAGCAGAAACAAAAAATCCCTCTTTTCCATATACACTTCCGAAAACGCAGGAAAGCCTTCCATTGCAGCCCCAAACAAAGTACCCAGAAGCCAGGCTGCAAAAAAGGCAGAGATAGTGGAAACACTGTAAAGGAGCACCTTGTTCCCCTTTGACATTCCCAGAACGGTTTCCCTTTTTTCCTCTTCAACGGCCATTATCCCAAAAAGCGGTGATCGGAATAACTGGCTTAAGGTCACAGCCTCCCCGATCTCGGAAAAAAGCGCCGTGTTCTGCTTTGCAAAGCTGACATTATCTCCGACCCAGTAGCAAAGGGCAGCTATAATGCCTGTAAGTCCGGCTTCCGGACCGACGCTTGCCCCACAGACCAGAGGAATAAAAGCACATAAGAGCATGACAAACATCGGATGATAGTCATAATGCTTATCCTTCTCGATCTTTTTCATTACCTTTTCGAGTTCCTCAGGATAGTCTCCGAAGCGTTTGTGCAGAATGCCCACAATCAAACCTCCCGCTGTGCAAAATACCACGGGCATGTAAAAAATACCGGTCTTTTCAGGGAGCATATTCCAGATACAGCCTGAGCAAAGTGCCACCAGCTTAAGGAATCCCCAGACCACAACTCCCGCAAAGGAGCCCATGATCACCATCAGCAGAATAAGCTTTACTGTATTCCCCGTCTTTTCTCTCATCAATCCCTCCCGGCAGACTGTCAAAAAATATTTTTTTTAATCTGCCGTATATCCTTAAAATCTTATATATAATGACCCCTTAACCCCGTCTCCAGGGATCATCAGATCATTCACCCCAATAATCTATAGACTCCTGCGTGCGTCCTGATATTCCAAACAGCTTCATCATATAATCTTCACGTTCATTAAACATTTGAACAATGATCACTTTCTTTGCTTCGATCCTGTAAATAAAGTAATTATGATTCGTAAATAAATACCAATAGTCCGTATCGATATCATACATACGGGATATACAGACACCGCTTTTTTCGTGCTGTCCAAGCATATCTACGTGATCTGCCATTTCTGTCAGGATTTCTTTTGCCTTCTGTTCACCATACTCTCCGGTAAGCTTTGTTTTAAGACTCAGAAGTTTTCTTTTGACAAGCCGGGAATACTCAACCTTCTTCATAAATCAAATCCCCAACTCTTTTCTAAGCTCTTTAGAAGATATCGTCCCCTCCATGGCAATGGATTGCTCACCCTTTTGCATCTCTACCTGAAATTTATATAACGCAAGCTGCTTTTCCAGATCATCCAACTCCTGCATATTTATCAAGGCAATCTGTCCGCGCCCGTTCTTGGTCAAATAAACACGACTGCCATAATTAACTTCTTTAACCACACTGGTGTAATTTCGAAGGTCGGAAATCGGTTTAATATTTGGCATAACATCGCCTCCTCTCTTGCGACCATCTTACTATCAAATCCATTGTTTTGCAACAAAATTTGTATGCAAATTTTACAGCAACCCATGTTGGCCGTATTCATTTATAAGACAGATACGATAAAATTCCCGAAGGTGACAAACAGCAAGGCTGACTGGTGGAAGACCTCAAACGAAAATGTGGCAGATTTTGCCACCACCAAAAAGGGACGGCAAGGTTAAGGGAATTGCCTATGGCAGCAGCGACATCTCCTGTTTCTATAAGGGCTTTACCTTCAATACCACAGCCTACATCGAAGACCCGGAGATGATATTTGGCGGTAAGGAAATAAAAAATAAGGACAAGCTTGAGAGGAGGAAAGCAATGGAAAAACATCATGAGTGATAAATAGCATCCCCTCTGATTTGGCTTGTGAAATAAGAAGCCAATTTCGTTTTGCTCGTCCAGAAAAATCTTTTTTATGTTTACGGGAAATTCTGAACCGTCTCCGTTAACTCCCTTAAGTGCCCATAATAAGACATGCGTATCTAACAGGTATTTCATGAGCCGAGTCCAAATAGTTCTAATGTGCCGTAATCTATATCATCAAAATTGGCAGGAAATGAAATCTCCTTTGCAACGCCAAGACGCTTGCTTACATTTTTTTTAGTGTGACCGTCTTCTGGCAGGGTCTCTAAAAAAGATATAAATAAATGCAGGTCAGAAGGATCTACACCTTATCCCCCCTTATCTCCTCAAGGAAGCGGGAAGGCGGGGTTTTTCTGCCGTCACGTTCGTTTATGTAAGAGATGAAAAGGGTTCTTTTTGCCCTGGTCAATGCAACGTAGAAAAGGCGCCTTTCCTCCTCTTCTTCACTGTTAAGGACGGTTCTTGAAGGCGGGATCACCCCTTCATTGGCATCGGGGATGAAGACCGTGTCAAACTCAAGCCCCTTGGAGGAATGCATTGTGGTGATCAAAACCCCCTCCTTATCCCGGTCCTCTTCTTCTGTCATACTTTCACTTTCTTCAATCCACTCCTTTACAGAACCGAAAGCCTTTGCTCTTTCAAGCATCTCCTCAGCAGTTTCAAGCATGGCTTCATAGGCCTCCCTGTCCCTTCCTGCCGTCATTTTAATGTGATCCTTGAATCCAACTGCGTTTAGAAGATAATGCACAGCCATGAAGGGCTTCATTTTAGACATCCTTTCCCTGTCAGTCCTCAGCCTCTTTATCTTCCCGCAGGTCTTAAGGTCCTCTGCGCTTAAGATCAGAAGCCGGTCAAGATCAACAGTCTCATCCGGCAGGCAGATCCCTAAGATCCCCCTTTCGGGCTTATTCATGATGTTTAAGAAAACCTTCCTGCTGTCATCGCCGCAGACAAACCTCATATAATCCATTATGTCCTTACCGATCCCTCCGGAATAAATGCTGTTTATCCTGCCCTTAACCCTGCAGCTGATCCCCAGCCTCCTTAAGCCCTCCGCATAAAAGCCGCTCAGGGCATTGGTTCTGAGAAGGATGGCACAAGAAAGACCTGTCTGCCCGATGTCAGCTTCAGAAAGTTTAAGGGCTATATTCCTAAGTTCCTCATTCCTGTCCTTAAATTCTTCGATCGTAAGCCTCCCCTCCGTGAGATCAAAGGGCTTTATTTTCTTAAAAAGCCTGTCCTTATTATGACCTATGAGGCTGAATGAGGCTTCCACTATCGTCGATCTTGACCGGTAGTTTGTGAAGAGCTCATATTTTTGAACCCCGGGATGTTCCGCTAAAAAGGTCTGCATGATCCCCGGAGTCGATCCCCGAAAACCGTAGATCGCCTGATCGTCGTCCCCCACCACAAAAAGATTGTCCCTTTTTCCCGCAAGCAGGCACAGGGTCTCATACTGGACCGGATTAACATCCTGGAACTCATCCACGCAGATATACCTGTATTTATCCCTGAACCTTTCAAGAACAGCACTGTGTTTCAGAAAAAGCTCCCGGCATTTGATGATCATGTCGTCAAAGTCAAGAAGCTTAAGTTCCTTAAGCCTGTCCCCGTAGGCTGTGACCACGGAGGTCATCTCCTCTTTTGAAAGACCGCTTAAGGTCTCTCTTTCAGCCCCGTTCTTAAAGGCGCTGATGTCACTGATCAGATCTGCGATCAGGCCTTCTTTATCGCAAGTACTGATTTCCTGCTTTTTAATTATCTCATTTAAGATCCGGTGTCTGAGCGAGCTGCTCAGGATGTTTTCAGAAGTCAGATCAAATGTATGTCTCAAAATCAGAAAGAAAACGGAATGGAAGGTCCCGAAGGTCATGTAGGGAGCCTTCTTATAGATCAGACCGGCTGCCCTCTCCTTCATCTGTTCGGCTGCCGCCCTGGTGAAGGTTATGACCAGAATGTTTCCGGGAGGTATGCCGCATTCCTCAGTCAGAAACTTTAGTCTGTGGGTCAGCACATAGGTCTTTCCCGACCCGGGACCTGCAAGGACGAGCGCCGGCCCGTCCCTGTGTCTTATGGCAGCCTCCTGAAAAGAGGATGCTTTTGTTTCATTCATCTGTCTTAAGTCCCTCCTTCAGCTTCCCGATCCCCTTTCTTATCCTTTCAAGGGATTCTTCCTTTCCCAGAAGCTCCATAAGCTCTGTAGCTCCGCCGGGAGTTGACATCTTTCCGGAAACGGCTGTCCTTAAAGGCCAGAGCACGTATCCGTTTTTATATTCATGAGTCTGGGCAAAGCCGGTTAAGAAGGCATAGAGAGAATCGTTTGAAAAATCCTCCAGACCTTCAAGCTCGGGAAGGACCTCGCTTAAAACCTTAAGAGAGCTTTCCTCATCTGTCTTCATCTTCTTGTGCTTATACATGGAGATGTCATATTCGGGAAGCTCCTCGAAGAAATCGATGTGATCTTTTATATCCGGGAAGATCTCGATCCTGGTCTTGACCATCTGTGCGATCTTTGTAAGGTCCAGATCCTTTTTAATAACCTCTCTGATATAGGGCAGAGCCAGGTCAAAAAACCGGTCAAAATCCATGGCCTTTATGTATTCGCCGTTCATCCATTTAAGCTTTCCGAAGTCAAAGACTGCCGGAGACTTGCTCATTTTCCTGTAGTCGAACTTTTCAATGAGCTCATCCTTTGACATGATCTCGTTGTTATCCTCGGGAGACCAGCCCAAAAGAGCCACAAAATTCACGATGGTTTCAGGCAGAAATCCCTGTTCCAGAAGGTCCTCAAAGGAGGAATGTCCCGACCGCTTTGAAAGCTTCTTATGTTCCTCATCGGTGATCAGAGGACAGTGGACATAGGTGGGAACCTCCCAGCCAAAGGCCTCATAGAGCCTGTTATATTTGGGAGAGCTTGAAAGGTATTCATTTCCCCTGACAACATGGGTGATCCCCATGAGGTGGTCATCCACAACGTTTGCAAAGTTATAGGTGGGGAATCCGTCGGACTTGATGAGGATCATGTCATCCAGCTCCGAATTATCCACGGTGATCTCACCGTAGATTTCGTCCGTAAAGGAGGTACTTCCCTCAGAAGGGTTATTCTGCCTGATGCAGAAAGGCTTCCCGCTCTTCAGATTTTCCTCTATCTCCTCCTTTGAAAGAGACAGACAGTGCTTGTCATAGACGGTTATCTCCTTGTCTGTTCCCTCGACCTTTGTTTTAAGACCTGCCAGTCTTTCGGGGCTGCAGAAGCAGTAGTAGGCCTCCCCCTTCTCTATGAGCTTTTTAGCATGCTCCATATAGATCCCGGACCTGACCCTTTCGGACTGGACATAGGGTCCGCAGTTCCCACCCTTGTCGGGACCTTCGTCATATTCAAGTCCCGCCTTTTCAAGGGTTCTTTTGATGATGTCAACGGCGCCTTCCATCTCCCGTTCCTGATCGGTGTCCTCTATCCTTAAGATGTAGTCACCCTTGGAATGCCTTGATATGAGGTAGGCATATAAAGCTGTCCTTAAGTTTCCCACATGCATCCTTCCCGTAGGTGAGGGTGCAAACCTTGTTCTGACCTTATCCATTTTATCTTCTCCTTCGTTTAGCCCAGATGATGATACCGAAAACAAGTATCAAAACGGGCAAAAGTATCGCAAACAACAGACTATATAATATCACAAAGCCTCTGGAAACGGTAATATATCCGGTCTGCAGATCCTTGGCAGGGATATATATGCTGCTTTCGGTCCCAGGTGCCATGTCGCCTGCCGCATCCACTACCATGGATATGTTCGAATCTCCGACGACCGAAGCCGCATCATCCGTCAAAGCCATTGCCCCGGAAAGAAGAGCCAGCTTCATTTCCCCTTTTGTTATGTATGCCGCCGTCACAAAGGAGCCGCTTTCAGCCCCTTCGGGTTTTGAAAGAGGCTTATCGCCTGAAATGTCATCGGCGATGAAGGCTTTATCAGAGGTAACAAGGGCATCCCTTAACTCAACTCCCTCCGGAAGCTCCTCATCCTTAATGATGGCCTGGGCATAGGGAATGAAGGCATAGCGTCTTTGTCTGTAGAGGGTATCAGTCATGGGGCTTGATGAAACCTCCGGCAGAAGATACATGGGGTTATTGCCGTAGAAACCTCCCGCGGAGCCCTCAACGACTATGCCGTCGCTCAACTTTACTCCGAATCCCTCAAAAACGGAATTGAAATTTTCAAGTTTTCCTTCCTTCTGACTGTACTGGGTGGCGATGAAGGCCTTTCCCCCGTCTTCAAGGTAACTTATGACCTTTTGGGCTTCCTCCTTTGAATAGTCCGAGGTGGGAGCACAGATAAAGAGTATGTCCGTGTCCTCTATCTTTTCAACCGAAAGCAGGTTCAGGCTTTCCATCTCAAGGTTTTTCTTCTTAAGAGCCCTGTTTAAGAGCGTAAGCTCCGGGATCTCAAGCTCCCCGTGGCCTGTCACGTATTTAAGCATTGTCCTTTCTTCGCTCATAACCGAGGAGATCGCCGATGCCAGCTGGCCTTCCGCATCTATACCCGTTACATTTGTGGAAAAAGACTCATAGTCCATCTGAGTCTGGATCATGTCGCTTTGATGTATGAGTCTCACATTATCACCGCATTTGACAAGAATGTCTCCCCGGGCGCCTTCCTCGTCGGTCAGGGATGACAGAAACTGCGGGTTCTTTGAAAGATCCACATATTTCAGGCTTATGAATGAGGAATTTGAAGCATAGGCAGAAAGGGTTTTCTTTATGATCTCATCCGTTGAATCCTCGTCGCTTAGGCAATAGATCTCAAGCTCCTTATCCACGCCCTTAATAAAATCCAGGGACTCCTCGCTTATGGTATAAAGACCGTTTTCCGTCAGGTCAAACTGTGTCACCTCATCTGGCAGGGAAAGCACGATGAAGTTCAGTAAAACCGCAGCAGCGGTCACTACGATAACGGCGGAAACCGAATAGGCTGAGAGCCTGAGGTTTTTGACCGAAACGGTGTATCTCTTCCGCTGGATGTTTTCGTAGGTCAGAAAAAGCATTAAGAAGATGATGCAAAGATAATAGACCACAGCCCTTAAGTCCAGGATCCCGCCCATGAGATTATCCAGTCTTTTTCCTGTGTCAAACCAGCCGAGCACCCTTGTGAGCAGATTCCCCTCTGAGGATATGATACCTGTCACAGCACTCATCATAAAGGTGATAAACAGCGCCGCAAAGGTCAGAACCGCGGATATGATCTGATTTTCAGTAAAAGATGAAACGAAAAGTCCTATGGCTATGGCCGTCGCCCCGAAAAGGATATAGGCTGAAAATGCCGTTAAACACTCACCGTAGCTGACCTTGCCGAACATGCTCATGATCAGGGGATAAACGACCCCGTTAACACAGGCAGGTACCAAAAAGACCAGCAGCATGGACAGATATTTTCCCAACACAATGAGAAAGATGGGTGTCGGTGAAGTGTAGAGCAGACGGTCGGTCTTCTGTCTGACCTCCGAGGCTATTATACCCATGGTGAGAAGGGGGGTTATGAAAAGAAAGATGACCAGGGATGAACTGATGGTCATTGCCGTTGAGGGAAGACCTGCCGTAAGGTTATAGCCCGTAAAATAGATTCCCGAAAAAAGCAGGTTTGCAGCAATAAAAAGTGCCCCTGTCACGGAATAAAAATATGATCTTAGTTCTTTTTTGATTATCGCTGTCATTCTTCTTCACCTGCCGTTTCTTCAGCCCCGGTCTTAACGGTCTCTTTGTCTTCGGTCTTTTCATCTCCGGTCTTTATTTCATCAGCCGAAGGCTCCCCTTCAGCATTCTTCTCATCCAGGCCGCTTTTGTCATCATTTTCAGGCTCCTCCCCCTCTTCTGCGGGATCCTTTCCCGTCAGTTCAAGGTAAATATCCTCCAGGGAGTGGCTCCGGCTTTCCATGTTAAGAATGGGAACATCCGATGAAGCAAAGGCATAAAAGACCGCTTCCCTTAAGTCCTTCTCCATGGGATAGCCAAGCTCGACAAGGACCGTGCCTTCTTCATTTCCTTCAGTGACCGAGGTCTTAGATGCGCCTTCGACCTTTTGTGCCGCCTTTTTTGCTTCTTCAAGACCTCCCCTGACAAGAAGCTCAATCTTTCCCAGTCCCCTGACCGAGCCGGTGATGTTTTCGGTAGTATCCGATGCCACAAGGCGTCCCTTTGAGATTATCATTATGTGGTCGCAGACGGCGCTTATCTCCTGAAGGATGTGGGAGCTTAAGAGGATCGTATGTCCGCTTCTTAAAGACCTTAAAAGGGATCTTATTTCGATTATCTGTCCCGGATCCAGCCCCACCGTCGGCTCATCGAGGATTATGACATCCGGATCACCCAGGATCGCCTGTGCCAGACCCGCTCTTTGCATGTAGCCCTTTGACAGGTTTTTTATGAGCCTGTCCTTCATCCCGGTGATCCCTGTTCTTTCCATGACATCACTGACGGCTTCCTTCCTCTTCCTGCCGGAAATCCCTTTAAGGTGCCCTGCAAAATCCAGGTATTCCCTGATGGTCATGTCCGGATAGACCGGAGGGATCTCGGGAAGATAGCCTATGTTCTTCTTTGCCTTTATGGGATCCTTTAATATATCATAGCCGTCAATGGTTACGCTTCCTTCGCTTGCGGAAAGATATCCGGTTATGATGTTCATCGTGGTGGACTTTCCGGCTCCGTTTGGTCCCAGAAAACCATAGATCCGGTCCCTGTCGATCGTAAAGCTTAAATCCTTTACGGCTGCGTTCGATCCGTATTTTTTTGTAAGATTTTTGACCTCAATCAATTGCCCATCTCCTTTTCATTTTCCGAAAGCCCCGTGTAGTCCCGAAGCCAGCTCTTTTCTTCCTCTGAAAGAAAACTGTCAAGCTTTTTACAGACATCCTCCTGATATTCCATGTAGATCTTTTTTTCCCTTTCATCAAGCAGATTAAGATCCATCCCCCTGTGGTCAATGGGCACGGCTGTCAGGTTTTCAAACCTGTAGAAGGTTCCGTCCTCTGTTTTTAAGGCCTCCGTAACCAGCAGGATGTTTTCCGTTCTGACACCGAATTTTCCTGCCCTGTAGACTCCCGGCTCATCGGAAACTATCATTCCGGGCTCAAGGGGACAGTCTCTTTTATCTGCCCTGCTCCTGATGCTGACCGGTCCCTCATGGACGTTTAGCATATATCCGACACCGTGTCCCGTGCCGTGTTTATAATCCATCCCCCTGCTCCAGAGCCTCTGCCTGGCAAGGATATCCAGCTGGTGTCCGGTGGTTCCCTTTAAGAAAACCGCGCTGCAGACATTTAACATCCCGGCTGCCACGAGGGTGAAGGCCTCTCTTTCCTCGTCACTTAACTCTCCCATCACCAGGGTTCTGGTCACGTCAGTGGTCCCGCCTTCATACTGACCGCCGGAATCCACCATGTAGAGCCCCTTCTTTTCTATGACAACTTTTCTTTCCTCTGATGGCTCATAGTGGATCACAGCAGCATTCTTTCCGAAGGCTGAAATAGTCTCAAAGGAGGGCCCCTTAAATTCCCCTGTCTCCTTCCTGAAAGCAAGCAGCTTTTTGGCGGCTTCAGTCTCGGTAAGCTCTTCTTCGGTCTCGGTCATGAATTTTATGAATCTGGTCAGAGCCGCCGAATCCTTTAGGAAAATCTCCTTAAGATGCCTTATCTCTGTTTCGTTCTTTACCGCCTTCATCATCACGGAGGGTGATTTTTCGTCAATGACGCCGGCATTCTTTTTTATGAGCCTGTAGTGAAGATAGTTCACACTGTCAAAATCCACAAGAACCCTGCCGGCTGCGCCTCCCTTTTTAAGAAAGTCGGTTATGTCCTCATAGGGTCTTTCAAGTATCCCCGGATAGGCTATGTCAGCTTTTCCGTCGCCGATGAAGATCCTGGCCTTGTCTTCGGTTATATAGAGCCATGCAAGAGCCACGGGATTATAGGGAATGTCCTCTCCCCTTATGTTTAAGATGTAGGCTATGTCATCCAGCCTGCTGATAAAGATCCCGTCGGCTCCCTTCCTTTTAAGCTCCTCCCTGATCCTTCCAAGCTTGTCGGCTGCACTCATTCCCGTAAGCTCATCGGGAAGGTTTGTTATGCCGCCCTTTGGAAACGGGGGTCTCTTAAAGATATCCTTTGTAAGATCCTTTTTATATGAGATCTTCTTTGCGCTCTTCTTAAGCTTCTTTCCCTCATTGACTGTAACAGTTCTTCCGTCAAAGCCTAAAACCCCCTTTGGAGGCATGTTTTCGTCAATGTATTGGTAGACATCCTTTACCCCCTCTTCTCCCATTTTCATGAGCTTTATGCCTGTGTCTTTCAGCTCTTCTTCAGCCTGAAGAAAATACCTGCCGTCAGTCCACAGCAGGGCATCTTCAAGGGTTACGAGCAAAGAACCGGCAGAACCTGTAAAGCCGGAAAAAAACTCCCTGACCTTAAAATAGTCACTGACATATTCGGAACCGTGAAAATCGGCGGTGGGGATGAAGTATGCACTTATCCCCTCCTCCCTCATCACCCCTCTTAAACTCTCTATCCTTGCCCTTATCTCACTCATAGGATCCTCCCGAATTCATTTTCATGTAAACTCCCTTCTTCCGAAGGTTCAGCCTTATGCCTGTCGGCATATTCGGATGCTTTTTTAAGAATATCCGCATCCGCAAAGATATCCCCGATCTTAAAGAGGAGATCCCCGGACTGCCTGATGCCGAAAATGTCCCCGGGGCCTCTCAGCTTTAAGTCCTCGGACGCTATCTTAAAGCCGTCGTTTGTCTTATTCATGATCTGTAGCCTGTCGTTTTTTTCTTTTCTGTCCGAATTGTTCATGAAGATGCAGTAGCTTTGCCTGTCCCCTCTTCCGATCCTTCCCCTGAGCTGATGAAGCTGTGACAGGCCGAATCTTTCGGCGTTTTCTATCATCATGACAGTGGCATTGGGGACATCAACTCCCACCTCAACAACTGTGGTGGAAACAAGGACATCCAGTCTGCCACAGGAAAAATCCTCCATGATCCGGTCCTTATCCTTAGGCTTCATCCTACCGTGAAGGATTCCTGTCTTTATCTTATCTCCGAGAACCTCCCTCATCTTTTCTGGATAGTCTGTCACGTTTTCAAGGTCACCGCTTTCGTTTTCCTCCACAAGGGGACAGATCACATATGCCTGATTTCCCTTTTCAACCTCTTTTTTAATGAAATTCCAGGCTCTTTTCCTGTAGTCCGGTCCCACGAGGCAGTTTTTGATGGGAAGCCTCTTTGCCGGCAGCTCGTCCATGACCGAGATATCCATGTCCCCGTATATGATCATGGCCAGGGTTCTCGGAATGGGAGTGGCACTCATGACAAGGACGTGGGGCATCCTTGATGAGCATTTACTGCTCAGAAGCTTCCTTTGGGCAACGCCGAACCTGTGCTGTTCATCAGTGACTGCAAGAGCCAGCGCCTTAAACTCCACCAGTTCGGTGATCAGGGCATGGGTTCCGATTATGATCTGAGCTTCACCGCTTTTGATCTTCTCCCTGGCCTCTTTCTTTTCCTTGTTGGTGAGGGCTCCGGAAAGCAGAATGCACTCTATGCCAAGATCCTTTACGGACCCGCTTATCTTTTTCATGTGCTGGGCTGCAAGAACTTCTGTGGGTGCCATCAGGGCTGCCTGATAGCCGCTTTTGACCGCATTTATCATGGCCAGCATAGCGATCACGGTCTTTCCCGACCCCACGTCTCCCTGAACCAGACGGTTCATGGCATAGTCAGAGGACATATCCTCCATGATCTGACCGTAGGTCTTAAGCTGAGCCTTTGTAAGTTCAAAGGGAAGGGATGAAATGTGCTCTCTTGCCGCCACACTCTCTTCTATCCTGAAGTGATTTTTCTCCCTTTCCCGGTCTTCCTTAAGGGATCTGACATTCCGGATAAAATAATAAAACTCATTAAAGACCAGCCGTTTTCTGGAATCCGCGATCTCTTCGGCACTTTTTGGACAATGGATCCCCCAGAGGCTTTCGGAAAGTCCCATGAGACCAAGCTCGTCTCTTTCCTTCGCATCAAGAAAATCCTTCGGAAGCCTGCACTCCTTCAGGGCCTTCAGCACATATTTATTAAGAGTTTTTGAGGTGAGTCCCTTTGTCAAAGGATAGACGGGAATGAAGTGTTTTCTGTCTTCTTCATATTCATCTTCCTTAAAGATCCGGGGCTGTGACAGGCTTAAGACATTGTTCCTTAATACCGCTGTCCCGTAGAAATATGCCTTCATTCCGGTTCTCAGGCTTTTTTTCAGATATGGCATATTGTACCAGGTCAGGGTGATCTGCCCGGTTTCATCCTCTGCCCTGCAGTTTAGGATGACCAGATTTCTTACCCTGAGAAGTGAAGGGAGGGAGGTGAGGGTAAGCTTTAAGGCATATCTGCTGCCTGCCCTGACATCCTTTATCTTCACCGGCTCCGGATATCTGATGTAGTCATTGGGAAGGTGGTTTATGAGATCATAGACGGTTGAAACGCCGACCTTTTTAAAAAGGCCGGCAGTCTTTTCTCCCACGCCCTTAAGGGCGCTTATATCATCCGAGATCAGCATTTTTAAGTTATTCTACCGAGATCACGTAGTAGTAGATGGGCTGTCCTCCGGAATATACCTCAACATCAAGATCCGGATACCTTTCGGAAATCTTTCCGGAAAGAGCCTCTGCCTTTTCCTCATCGGAATCCTCGCCGTAGTAGATGCAGATGAGGCTGTCATCCTCAGTTATGAGCTGACCCGTCATTTCAACGGTGACCTCTTCGATGTCACTGCCCACCGAAAGGATGGAGTTCTCGCCGATACCCATATAATCCCCTGCCTTGATCTCCTTGTCATCTATCACTGTGTCCCTGACAGCATAGGTCACCTCGCCGGACTTGACCCTCTTCATCTCTTCCTTCATGTTTGCTTCGTTTTCTTCGGGACTCTGATCGGCAATGAAGCTTACCAGCGCCGTGACACCCTGGGATATGGTCTTTGTGGGGATCACGATCACGTTCTTATCCTCTGTCATGGACGCAGCCTGATTTGCGGTAAGAATGATGTTCTTATTGTTGGGAAAGATGAATATATTGTCGGCATTGACCTTTGCAATGGCATTGATCATATCCTCGGTGGAGGGATTCATCGTCTGTCCTCCGGAAATGATCTCATCGGCTCCAAGTTCCTTAAAGATCTTTCCCAGCCCCTGACCGACCGTAACGGCTATAAAGCCGTATTTCACCCTTTCTTTCAGGCTTTCCTCTCCGCCTTCCTTTTCAGATTCCTTTTTACTGTCGGGAAGGGGGCCTGTGGCTGTTCCTGCAGGTCCTGACTGATCCAGCTCTTCAGCACTTTTTTCCACATATTTTCCGTTATCCAGCTTAAAGAGCCTTTCGTGGTGCTCCTCTCTCATGTTATCGATCTTCATGGAGGTTAAGGCACCGAAGGTCAGGGCCTTCTCAAAGGCAAGTCCGGGATGATTGGTGTGAACATGAACCTTGACTATGTCATCCATGGCGACACACACTATCGAATCCCCTATTGATTCAAGAAAGGCCTTAAAGTCCTTCTCGTTCTTTGCGTTGAACACACGGTTCAGCATTATGATAAATTCCGTGCAGTAGCCGAATTTTATGTCTGCATTTGCCACCGCATCCCGGTTTATGCCGGAAGATCCCCCGGATCCTGTGGAAGCATCCTCCATGGTAAATTCCACGGGATTTCCCAGAAGGGCTTCATAGGCTCCCTTTAACACAGCCACAAGACCCTGTCCGCCGGAGTCCACCACATGAGCCTGTTTTAAGACCTCCAGCATCTCGGGGGTCTGTGACAGGACATACTCTGCATGGTCTATTATTCCCTTTGCAAAGGTTTCAATATCCGTGTCGTCGTCACAGGTTTCCGAGGCCTTTTCCGCAGCCCCTCTGGCCACGGTCAGGATCGTTCCCTCCTTGGGCTTCATTACAGCTTTATAGGCTGTCTCACAGGCCTTGTTGAAGGATCTTGCAATGACCTTCTTTGTGACCTCGTCATGTTCCTTAAGTTCCTTGGTGAAGCCCCGTAAAAGCTGGGAAAGGATAACACCCGAGTTACCTCTGGCTCCCCTTAAGGAGCCCATGGATATGGCCTTGCACAGGGCCTCCATGTTGTAATCATCACCAAGTGCCATAACCTCCTTTACCGCTGAGGTTATGGTGAGGGTCATGTTCGTTCCTGTGTCACCGTCGGGAACAGGAAAAACATTGAGCTCATTTATGGTTTCCTTCTGATTCTTAAGCTCAGCCGCTCCGGAAATGAGCATGCCGGCTATCGTTTTTGCATCCAGCACATTAACAGACAATTTTTCATTCCTCCAAGCAAATCAGTAACTGTTCGAAACCCTCAGGTTCATGAACAGATACGGCACTCAGTCATCTATAACCTTGACGCCCTCAACGAATATATTGATCTTTTCCACATTTAAGCCCGTATATTCTTCTATCCTGTACTTCACGCTGCTCATGAGATTGTCGGCAATGGCCGTTATGCTGACGCCATAGGCAACGATGATGTGGAAATCTATGGATATCTTGTTCTTATTCAGGGTAACGACAATACCCCGGGTTAAGGACTCCTGCTTTAGGAGCCTGACTATCCCGTCCCTCATGGAATATCCGGCCATCCCGACGATCCCGAAGCATTCCATTGCCTCCGTGCCGGCATACTGAGCGATGGTCTCAGCGTCTATCGAAATATTTCCCAGGTCTGTACTCATACGTCCCTTCATATACTCAAACCTCCTGTATTCTTTATGCCGTGGGCCTTAAGGTGTCTTAAACCGGCGGCAATCCCCTGGTATCAGGTCTTTCAAAAATGAAATGATAAAGCTATTTTTGGACAGTTACCTGAAAACAACTATATATCATAGCAAAAAAAATCTCAAAAAACAAATCCTCAGGCTATTGCAACTATGCTGATGCTCCTGTTCTGGGAAAGATCTATGATCTGATCCCCGCACTTGACCACGGGTCTTGCCAGGTCATTCCTGTTATTCATGATGACCTCCCCTTCCATGGAGTTTGAAAGCCTGACCCTGTTGCCGATAAGCTCATCAACTATATGCGTAAGGAAGGTGGTCACGTAATAGGTGTCATATTTCTGAAGACTCTCGTTTTCGATTATCTGAATGGCTTTATAGGGGCACATGGGCTCCCTGTAGGTTCTGGGGGCAGTCATGGCCTCATAAACGTCCGCTATGGCCACCATTTTGGCGAAGGGATCCGTCTCATCAGACTTAAGTCCCTGGGGATAGCCTGACCCGTCTGCCCTTTCGTGATGCTGAAGCACGGCATTTAAGATGTGCTCATCTATCCCGAAGGATTTCTTTAAAAGGTAATAGCCGTGGAAGGCATGGGTCTTTATGAGGTCAAATTCCATCTTGGAAAGCTTGTCCGGCTTCCAGATTATGTCCTGGGGAAGGAGGAACTTTCCTATGTCATATAAAAAGCCTGCGTAAACCAGGGTATCGGCGTCCTTTTCGTTAAGGTTAAACCACCTGGCCATGATCCTGCATATGAGAGCCACATTAAGACCGTGGGCAAAGGACATGCTGGACTCGCTGGGAACTATGAGATTTATGCAGGCAAACAGGGTCTTTCCCAGAAGATTGTCGGGACAGAGCTTTATCGCCAGCTCCTTAAGCTCGGGAAGCCTGAAGGGAACCTTGTTGTAGATGAAGGAATCCACCGCAACCTTGTAGGCGACCAGATTTGCATTGTAGGTTTCCTGAAATTTCTTAAATTCCTTTGAAAGCCTGACCTTTTCATAGTAGGTCTCGGCCAGATCCGAAGGTTCGAGCACGGTGACACCCATGATCTTAAAGGCCTCAATCTTCTGCCTGATGATCCTGTCCACCTTCGTGCCTTTTTTTATGGCGACATTTCCGCCGATAACGATATCCTCCGCCAGGATCTGTCCATCCTGAAGCGCAGCAGCTGCAACTACTTCCATTAAACCAACTCCCAAACTACCACAACTTGTGCCGGGGCATAAGCCCAACCACTACATTATCCTACACATACCGAACTGTCAAGACAGGCTTACTGTTTAACCGTATTTGAAGACCCTGCCGTATTATGATAAAATAGCGGGTATGAGATTCATAGAAAACCTGTATCTGGGTGAGATGGCAGGCCGGAAGGCCGGGAAGCTTAAAAGAAAGATCAAAAAAGGCTCTCTGACAACGGGAGCCTATGTTCTGTGTCTGCCCGACGACCCTGCCGAGCCTGTGGAATTCTTTCAGGCCCGTCTTTTAAGGCAGGACTATTACAAAAGACACGAGCCTCTGATCATCGGTCTTGCCGCAGATGAGGACGAAGCCATCGAGCTTGTTTCAAAGATCGTTAAGGACTGTATTGTTAAGACCGGAAGCCTCAGACTCCGGCAATATACGGAATCGCTGACATGACCGTTTTTCTTGCCGTTTTAAAAATAATCGGGATCATCCTGCTCATACTTGTCGGCATTTTGCTCTTCCTTCTGCTGGTCATACTCCTTGCCCCCATCCGCTACAGTTCGGAGGGGAAATATGATAATGAAAACAGACCCTTGATCACCGCAAGGGGAAGCTGGATCTGTAACATCATCCGCTTTTATTTTTCCCTTAAGGGTAAAGAAAAGGATTATTGCCTTAAGGTATTATGGATCACTGTGTATCCAAAAAAAGACAGGGCTTCAGAAGATGATGACATTGAAGGCATAAGTGATAAAAAGTCCGAAAATAAAACAACGACAGACGAGGGATCTGATTCCGAAGAAGCAGCCGGCGACAGGGAATTGTCGGATAAAGAAGCCACAGGAGAAGGAGCCTTAAAGGAAACAGTTCAGGAAGGGGCAGGCACAGAGGCTGATGATGATGCAGGTTCGGAAGTCAAAAATACAGAAGAAGCCCTTGAAAGGCTTAAGGGAAAGCTGTCAGAAACAGATCCGGATATAACAGAGAAGGAAAAGGACAAAAGATCTGATAAAAAGTCCTTCTTTAAGTCCCTTAAGGAGGGTATCGCTAATTTCAGGTTCAAATTTAAGAAGTTCTGTGATAAAATAAGATCCGGTAAACTGAAGATCGAGGACATGGTCTCAAAGATCACGGATCCAAGGACCGGGGCTGCAGTCAGGGACCTGCTTTTTGAACTTAAAAAGCTCCTTTATCACATGCGTCCCAGAAAATTTCGGCTCTATCTCAGGGCAGGCTTTGAGGATCCCTCCCTGACGGGGCAGCTTTACGGGTTTTATAACTCCCTCTACGGCATACATATGGGAAAGCCGGAAATAGTCCCCGATTTTGAACATAAATGCCTTGAGGGTGACTATCTCATAAAGGGACATCTTCAGCTTTTATTCATTCTGATCGCATTAGTCAGGCTCTACTTCAATAAAGATGTCATGCGTCTGTGGAATATGATTAAAAAATAAAGATATAAACAAAAGAAATACAAGCGTTAACAGCGCGGAAATGAGGACAAAAATGGCTGATGTAAACATTGATAACATGATCGACTCTCTTATGAAGGGCATGGGTGGTTTTTTTTCCACAAAGACTGTTGTGGGTGAGCCCAAAAAGATCGATGATACCATCATCATCCCTCTGGTCGATGTGACCTTCGGGATGGGAACCGGGGCCGGAAGCAATGAAAAGAGCGCTTCAGGCGGCGGCGGTATCGGCGGAAGGATGACTCCTTCTGCAGTGCTCATCATCTCCAACGGAGTCACCAAGCTGGTCAACATCAAAAATCAGGATGCTGTCACAAAGATCCTGGATATGGTTCCCGACATGATCAACAAGCTTACGGAAAGAAAGGACGGAAAGTCGGAGCTTTCCGCCGAAGAAGCCATCGACATGGCCTTTGACGAGGTCGATGCAAAAAATGAAGCAGATACCCATGTGGCAGTCAGCGGAACCGATACGGTTAAAGCTGAGTAAAAAGGCTTCAGGGACTTCTGCATTCTCCCGGACAATAATTAAAAAGAGCGCACCGGTCTCAGCCGCCTGCGCTCTTTTCTTTATTCAAGTATCTCTTCTATCCTTTTCAGCTCTTTTTCCGCGTTTTCGCTGATCTCTTCCCGCCGGATCCTTTCAAGGCAGTCCCTGATGTCTCCGGTCTTTTTTATGATCTTCAGAACCCTTTCAAACTCCTCAAGTCTTTCATCTGCACGTTTCAGCAGGTCCGAGGCAGCCTGCCTCGAAATCCCCTCTCTTTCTCCGATCTCGGAAAGGGACATGTCCTCCAAAACCGTGCAGGCAACTATCCTCTTCTGCTTTTCGTTCAGAAGATCCCCATAGTAGTCAAAAAGCACTGTCCTCCTTAACAGCCTGTCCATCAGAGGGTCGTCCTGACTATTTTAGGCATGAAGCCTTCTTTTTCGAGAGTCTTTAATATCTGATCCTTATGCTCGCTGCCGAAGGCCTCCAGGGTTATGCGAAGCTCCACCTGGGCACTCCTGTTTGTGGTGACAAACTGGTTGTGCTCGAGCTTTATGACGTTTCCGTTTTCCGAGGCGATCACGCCTGCCACCTTCTGAAGCTCTCCCGGCTTGTCGGGAAGGAGGACGGATACCGTAAAGATCCTGTCACGGTATATGAGTCCCTGCTGAACCACGGAAGACATGGTGATCACATCCATGTTGCCTCCAGACAGGATGCAGACGATCTTCTTGTTTTTGAACTTAAGCTTTTTCAGGGCCGCAACAGTCAGAAGCCCCGAATTCTCAACCACCATCTTGTGATTTTCAACCATATCCAGAAAGGCCATGACAAGATCCGAATCATCCACGGTTATCACATCATCCAGATTCTTCTGAAGGTAGGGAAAGATCCTTTCACCGGGTCTTTTGACCGCCGTCCCGTCAGCTATGGTGGAAACCGACGGCAATGTCACGGGTTCGTTTTTTTTCAGGGAAGCCTTAAGGCAGGCTGCACCCTCCGGCTCCACTCCAATGACCCTGCATTTGGGATGAAGGAGCTTTGAAAGCACCGAAACACCCGTGGCCAGACCCCCTCCCCCAACAGGGACAAGGATCACATCAGTCAGGGGCTGTTCCTTAAAGATTTCCATTGCAATGCTGCCCTGGCCGGTTGCCACCGCCTCATCGTCAAAGGGGTGAACGAAGGTATAGCCCTTCTCCTTTGCTATCTCAAGGGCTCTTTCACAGGCCTCGTCATAGACATCACCGAAAAGAATGACCTCTGCCCCCAGAGCCTTTGTCCTGTTCACCTTGATGAGAGGTGTGGTCGTCGGCATGACTATGACTGCCCTGATCCCGAATCTGGCTGCAGCAAAGGCCACGCCCTGGGCATGGTTTCCTGCAGAGGCCGTGATGACACCGCGGCTTTTTTCCTCATCTGAAAGCCTGCTTATCCTGTAATAGGCTCCCCTGATCTTATATGCGCCGGTTTTCTGCATGTTTTCGGGCTTTAAGAAGACCCTGTTATTATTTCCCACAACATTTGAAAAATACTCGCTGTATATCAAAGGGGTCTGTGAAACAACCTCCGTAACCTTCTCTGAGGCCTCCTCAAAGGCCTCCAGGGATAAAAACTCACTCATGCTCTCATTCTCCCTTCAGACTTCTGAAGAATGCAAATGCATCCTCCTTTTCCTGCTCCGTAGCCCCGATGACCACTTCCTTTTCTCCGTCGATGGTCTCGTAGGTCGTGGTTCTTGCCTTGATCTCCCGCTCCTTTTCCTCTTCCTTTTCAAGGAGCTCTTCGCTGCCTGTAAGAGCAGCGGCATAACCTGTCACATCAAATTTCTTAAGGTCGGTGATCTTCTCGCCTACACCCACAAATTTCACCGGGATGGACAGCTCGGTTTCTATGGCTATGACTATCCCGCCCTTTGCGCTTCCGTCAAGCTTTGTCAGCACCACCCCGTTTACATCCGTGACTTCCTTAAATTCCTTTGCCTGTTCCTTTGCGTTCTGACCGGTGCTGGCATCGACCACCACCAGGGTTTCCTTGACGGCTTCCGGGTATTCCGAGGTGATGATGCTGTTTATCTTTTTCAGCTCATTCATCAGGTTCTTCTTGTTATGAAGCCTGCCTGCCGTGTCGCAGATCAGGATATCGGCATTTCTTGCCTTTGCAGCCGCGATGGCATCAAAGACTACCGCCCCCGGGTCTCCTCCCTCATTTCCCTTTATGATGTCGACTCCGGCACGCTTAGCCCACTCGTCAAGCTGTTCGGTGGCCGCTGCCCTGAAGGTGTCCGCTGCTGCAAGCACCACCTTTTTCCCAAGCCTTTTATACCTTGCAGCCAGCTTTCCCACCGTCGTGGTCTTTCCGACTCCGTTAACTCCCACCACAAGTATGACAGCCTTTTTCAGCTCGAAGTCATAATCATCCCTTGAAAGCTTTTCTTCAAGCCTTTCCTTCACAATGTTTGAAAGCAGCATCCTGCAGTCATCGGGATTTTTGACCTTCCCGGCTTCGACCCTCTTTCTGAGTTCTTCGATTATCTCCTCAGAGGACTCAAAGCCCACATCCCCCATCACAAGGGTCTCTTCAAGATCCTCATAAAACTCCTCCGAGATCTCCTCATAGCCCGAGAAGAAACCTGTCAGTTTTGAAAAAATACCTGCCATCGGTAAAACTCCTTATTTATACGTTTCGTCGCTCAGATCTACCGCCACCTGTGTCGAGACGCCCTTTTCCTGCATGGTTATACCATAGAGCCTGTCCGCCTTGGACATGGTGCCTCTCCTGTGAGTGATGACGATAAACTGGGTGTGTTCCGTCAGCTTTTTTAAATATCCGGCAAACCTGTCCACGTTCGCCTCATCCAAAGCAGCCTCGATCTCGTCGAGAAGACAGAAGGGCGAGGGCTTCATGTTCTGGATTGCAAAAAGGAGGGCAATGGCCGTTAAGGCCTTCTCACCACCCGAAAGCTGCATCATGTTCTGAAGCTTCTTTCCGGGAGGCTGGGCGATTATCCTGATCCCCGTTTCGAGGACATCCTCCTCATCCACCAGCTCCAGTGTTCCCTTTCCGCCTCCGAACATCTCTATGAACACAATGTTGAACTGCTTTTGTATCTCGGCAAACTGCTCGGTAAACTGCTTCTTCATCTGTTCATCAAGCTCTTTGATTATGTCCTTTAAGTCCTCCTCGGCCTTGATGATGTCATCCCTCTGGGTTGTGAGGAAGGTATAGCGCTCCATGAGCTCCCTGTATTCCTCGATGGCATTTACATTGACATCTCCCAGTTGTCTGATCTCCCCCTTCAGCCTTACGGTGTTCTGCTTCATTTCCGCTATGGAGCCGGGATCCGGCTTTGCAAATTCCCTGCAGTCTCCCAGAGTCAGCTCATATTCATCCCACATATACTGGGTCAGGCTCTGAAGGGCTCCCTCATTCTTTTCCTTAAGGGTCTCCAGCCTGTATTTTTCCTTATCAAGCCCCAGCTTCTTTGAAGAGGTCGTGTCTCTTTCAAGAAAGATCTTCTGCCTTGCCTCTTCCAGCTTTTTGCTTTCCTGTTCCTTTTCCTTAAGTTCTTCGGTCTTCTTATCGTTTATGTCGTCTGCGGATTCGAGAGTGGCTTCAAGCTGTTTGATCTGATCCTTTTTGGCCTCCACATCCTCGGCGTTCTTTTTGATGTTCTCCTCGGCATTTTTAAGCTCTTCAATGGATCTGAGCCTCTCTCCCTCTATCCTGTCGATGTTCTCTTTTTCAAAGGCAAGCTGCTGCCTGTAGTTGGAATTTCTCACGGAAAGCTCGCCCACACTTTTTCTTAACTCGCTGCTTTCCTCCTTCAGTTCCTCAAGCTGCCTGTTTAAGAAGATTGCTTCCTCATCAGCTTCTCTTTCGGTCTTTTCCGACAGGGCAAGCTGCTTTTCATAGCCTTCCTTTTCCTCCCTGACATTTTTGATGTTCTCTTCCAGGCCTGCTCCTTCTTTTGCTATACCCTCGCAGTCACCCGCAGCCCCCTGCTTCTTTTCGTTTGCAGCGTCCAGGTTCAGTTTGACCGTGCTTAAAGAGATCTGAAGGTTCTGCATCTTCTCTGAAACAGCCGCAGAACTATCCCTTAAGCTGTTCCTTTCATCCCTTAATTCCTCTATGATCCTTAAGGCCTCATCCCTGCTCTTTAACAGATCCTTCATTTCTGAGGATAGCTCATCTATCTCCCTCTTCCTGCCCAGGAAATTGCTCTTATTCCTGAAGGAACCGCCGGAGATGGAGCCTCCGGGATTTAAGGCTTCTCCCGCAAGGGTTACTATCCTTAAGGTGAAATTGAAGCGTCTGGCAAGCTTTATGGCGTTGTCCACGTTGTCAACAACTATATAGTTTCCAAGAAGATTCTGGGCAACTATCTCAAACTGTTTTTCCACCTTCACCAGGGTATCCGCCATTCCTATGACACCCTCACCGTTTAAGGCATCGGGGGCGTTAAAGTCCCTCTTCTGGATCGAATTCAGGGGAAGAAAGGTCACTCTTCCCGCTCTTTCCTGTTTTAAGAATTCTATGAGTTTTTTGGCGGTCTGCTCATCCTTTACCACCACATTCTGCATGTTGGCTCCCAGGGCGGTCTCTATGGCGTTTTCATACTTTCCGTCCACCTTTATTATGTCTGCGACCACACCGTTAATGCCGGAAACGGTTCCCTTGCGGCTCATGACGGTCCTGACCGCATTTCCGTAGCCTTCATATCTTTCCGCTATGTTTTTCAGGGATTCAAGCTTTGTCTTGCTCTCCCTGTAGGCTCCGTCAAGCTGCCTTTCGGCATCCTGGGCTTCCTCCAGCTTTTTTCTGATCTCCGTGATCTTCAGCTCGTTTGAGGAATTCTCCTCATCAAGCTTTGCTATCTCTTCACTGAGGCGTTTTAATTCATCCTCATATCTTTTAATGATCTCTTCCTGTGAAGCCTCATCGCTCTTCATCCGAAGGAGCCTGGAATTAAGCTCGGCTTTCTTGATCTCATTCTGTTCAAGAAGAGTCTTAAGACGCTCCAGGTTTGCCTTAATCTCACCCCTTGCGTTTATGGTCTCAACCACGACCTGCTCTTTTTCCTTGATCTGCACTCCGATCCGGGCGATCTTTTCATCATATTCCTCAAGGGCACTGACCTTGTCTTTTCCGGCCTCTTCAGCCTCCTTTGCCTGCTTTTCGATCTCTTCCCTTTTTTCCTTCAGGACGGCAAGGCTTTTTTCCTGCTCCTTTACGGTGTTTTTGATGCTCTCGATCCGGGCATTGAAATGCTGGTCCGAATTGTGGATGGAATTTATCTGTTCCTTTAAGACCTGGATCTGGGCATCGATCTTTCCCTTCTGGACGGAGTTGTTTGAAAGCTCGTTCCTCATATTGTCAATGAGCTCTTCAATGGCTGCTATCTCCCTGCCCAGGGTGTCATACCGGTTCTTACTCTCCTCAAGATATCTGTCAGTTTCGGCACAGTCCCTTTCAACCGTTTTAAGCTTCTCGTTCAGCTCCTCACTCTGCTTTTCAAACCTTAAGGATTCCACCACAAAGACGTTGGCATCCAGTTCTTTGAGTTCTTCCTTCTTTTTCAGGTAGATCTTTGCGGCCTCGGACTGCTTTTCCAAAGGACCCACCTGGCGTTCTACCTCGGAGAGGATATCGTTTAAGCGGACCAGATTGTTCTTTTCCGACTCCAGTTTTTTAAGTGATGCATCCTTGCGCTTCTTAAACTTGACGATTCCCGCTGCTTCGTCAAAAAGCTCCCTGCGGTCTTCCGGTCTTCCCGAAAGGATCTTGTCGATCTGACCCTGGCCGATGATGGAATAGCCTTCCTTGCCTATTCCCGTGTCGTAAAAAAGCTCATTGATATCCTTAAGACGGCACTCATTGCCGTTTATGAGATATTCACTCTCTCCGGAACGGTAGACCCTTCTGGTGACCGTCACCTCGTCATAATCTGCCGAAAGAGCCCTGTCGGAGTTATCTATGCATATTGCCACAAAGGCATAGCCCATGGGCTTGCGTATCTCGGTTCCGGAGAAGATGACATCCTGCATGGAGGCACCTCTTAGCTGCCTTGCACTCTGCTCTCCCAGAACCCATCTTACAGCATCGGCCACATTGCTCTTACCCGAGCCGTTTGGGCCCACTATCCCCGTTATACCGTTTAGGAAATCCAGTTTGATCCTGTCTGCAAATGATTTAAATCCGTGTATTTCAATGCTTTTTAAATACATTTATGCCTTCCCTGACTTTAAGTTTAAATATGCCTCGTATGCCGCAGCCTGCTCCGCAAGCTTTTTTGACTTTCCGCTTCCCCTGCCCTCTTCCCTGCCGTCGATCAGGGCAGCCATGACAAAATTCCTGTCATGATCCGGCCCGGTTTCCTCAAGAAGCTCATATTGAAGTGTCATTCCCCTTTGCTGGACATAGGTCTGCAGGATCGACTTGCTGTCGGTGTAGAGCACTCTGTTTTTATAATCCTTAAGGACAAACCTGTTTACAAAGGCGGTTGCCGCCTCCATTCCGCCGTCAAGATAAAGAGCCCCGATCAGAGCCTCAAACACATCCGACACCACAGAATCCCTGTAGCGGCTGCCCTGTATGTCATCCCCCCTACCCATGAGGATGAATTCCGAAAGCTCCAGCTCCTTTGCGGCAAGTGCCAGAGATCTTTCGCAGACGAGGGAGGATCTTAAGTTTGTAAGCTTTCCCTCATCAAACCCGGGGTTTTCCTTAAAGATCCTGTCGCTTACTATGAGTTCAAGAACCGCATCACCAAGAAACTCCTGTCTTTCATAGTCTCCGGTGATGTTTATGACCCTTTCATTCATCAGGGAGGAATGTGTCAATGCGGTGTTGAGATAGTCCTTGTTCTTAAACTCCCAGCCTATTCTTTTTTCCAGCTCCAAAACGGGATATCTGTTATTCATTATTAACCCTATACGCGCAACAAGCCGGGAGCATTTCCCGGCTTACCTGTGCTTCGTTGCCCTTTTATTTTTCTCTTGCCGATTTTATCTTGCTGACCGCATCTCCCACGGTCACGATCTTTTCAACCTCATCAGTATCTATAACGATCTCAAACTCCTGCTCGATACCCATGATGATCTGGAAAACATCCAGGCTGTCTGCCCCCAGATCATCCGTAAAGGTGGTCTCAAGAGTGATCTCATCCTTATCAACATTAAGAACCTCAGCTATGATCTCCTTCAGTTTTTCAAATTCCATAATGCTTATCCTCCATTTATTCCCGGTTTGATCCGACATTGTACATTTTTATCAAATTCATGCCAGTTTAGCATTTTTCAGGCAGAACCATCCTGCCTACAGATTCAGCTTTGAGCGTATCCTGTCGTTTATCTTCTGTTCCTTAAAGGTGACACACTGTATGATCGAATTCGTCACTTCCTTCCTTTTGGCGTTCCCGTGGGTCTTTACCACAAGCCCGTTGAGTCCCAGCAGAGGCGCACCGCCATATTCCGAAGCATCAAATTTCTTAAGGGTCTCTTTCAACTGTTTCTTTATCAGAAGAGCTCCCAGCTTTGATGCAAATGAACTCATAAGTGCTTCCTTAAGCTGTCCCAGAAGGAGGCTGCCCGTTCCTTCAAGCATTTTTAAGGCCACGTTTCCCGCAAAGGCCTCACAGACGATCACATCCGCTCCTCCCATGGGGATGTCCCTTGCCTCAATGGAGCCCGTGAAATTAATGTCAGGGCAGGTCTTGAGCATGGGATAGGTTTCCTTGACCAGGGCATTTCCCTTTTCCTCTTCGGCTCCTATGTTCAAAATGGCAACCCGGGGATTTTTTACTCCCATGACATATTCCATGTATATGGCGCCCATTTTTGCAAACTGAAGAAGATGTGAGGGTCTGGCATCCACATTTGCCCCGCAGTCAACAAGGAGAGATACCCCCTTTGCGGTAGGGATCAGTGGTGCAAGAGGCGGTCTTTCAACCCCTCTGATCCTTCCGACGATCACCTGGCCTCCCACAAGCACGGCACCGGAGCTGCCGGCCGAGATAAATGCATCGCACTTTCCCTCCTTAACCAGATTGAGTCCAACAACTATGGATGAATCCTTCTTTGTGCGTATGGCCATGACCGGCGGTTCACCGGTTTCTATGACCTGGCCCGACGGAGTGATGTTTATCCTGTCTGCAGGATATTCATGTTTACTCAGCTCACCCTTAAGGATCTCCTCATTTCCCACCAGATATACACTGATATTATCCTGTTTTTTAACAGCGTCAACCGCTCCGGCTATTATCTCTGCCGGGGCATTGTCACCTCCCATGGCATCGAGTGCAACATTGACCATCTCAGACATCCATACTCTCCCGCTTATGGCCGTGGCCGAAAAACCTTTAAGAAAGCCACATATACTACAACTTAAGTATCATACAAGAGTAGAAAAAAAAAATCAACCACTGAACAGTAACGGAGTAACATATCCTTAAGCATGTTGATTTTAAGGATCATTTATATTAAAATCTGAGTGTTATGAAAAATGAGATTAAATTTGATTCCGATTTTACAAAGCAGCTTTATACAGAGGTGTCGGCCATTCAGGATATGCGAAAGATAGACCGCCCCTACATTTCAAGAAAATATATGTGGGCTGTCTGGCAGAAGGTATATAAGGCAAATTTCGGCTGCACCAGACATTTCATCCTTCCGGAGGAGCGGTAATGATAAGCGGTCAGTCCCCCCTGCCGGGGATATTGCAAAGCCGGAGGATTTATCATTAAATAAAAAAAATAAAACGGACGGCTCCTGCCGTCCGCTTTCATTCTTCTTAAGATTATCAGCCTACTTCAACGATCTCTTTTTTGTTGTAGGTTCCGCAATTCTTACACATCCTGTGGGAAAGCATCAGGTTTCCGCACTTGGGACATTTAACCAGGTTCATGGTATCCATCTTCCAGTTAGCCCTTCTCTGATCCCTGTGACCTTTAGAGGATTTGTTCTTGGGACATATAGACATCTTTTACACCTCCTATCGTTTCGATATATCTGAAAAATTACCTTATTTTCGCCACACTTGAATGATTATACTGATACCGCCTTCATTTGTCAATCAGTTTTTTTAAGTTTGATGAATGCGAAGTTTGATGAATGCCCTGAACCTGCTTTGACAAACAGCAGGTATATCAGGCTTGCAAGCATCACCCCCAGCATATCTATGACCACATCCTTCACCATTCCGGCTCTGCCGCTGACAAAGGTCTGGTGAAATTCATCCGATGCCGCATACAGAAGGCATATGCCCCAGGAAACTAGGATACGCCGTCCCCTGTCCTTTATGAAAACACCTGATGAAAGCATGACAAAAAAGAAGAGGATCGCATATTCCGTCATATGGGCAGCCTTTCTGATGAAGGGCTCAAGGAGGACTATGAGATATGCCTGTGTATATACGTCTATGGTTATGAACCTTCCGACAAAGCCCAAAAGGCGCCCGGTCACCGTCATGCTCTGATCTGTGGATATCGCTGCCGGAGCATCCGAAAAGAGATATATCACGGTCATCCATAAAAATGCGGGTATAAACCTTAAAATACTGCCTGCCCTTTTCATCACAGATGCAAGAGCCCTATGTCAGGGCTTTTTCTCATCCCTTACTATGGCTATGTGGACATCCTTAAGCTGCCTGTCTTCAACCTCCGCCGGCGCCCCCATCATAACATCCTGGGCGTTCTTGTTCATGGGGAAGGGAATGATCTCACGTATGCTGTCCTCTCCGGCAATCAGCATGACCATCCTGTCCACGCCGGGAGCGATCCCCGCATGGGGCGGTGCTCCGTAGCAGAACGCATTGTACATGGCAGGGAACTTTGCCTTGACATCCTCTTCTCCAAGACCTGCGATCTTAAAGGCTTCTATCATTATCTCAGGATCGTGGTTCCTGACAGCCCCGCTTGAAAGCTCAACCCCGTTCACCACCAGATCATACTGCCAGGCAAGGATATTTAAGGGATCCTTATTTTTAAGGGCTTCAAGCCCTCCCTGGGGCATGGAGAAGGGATTGTGGCAGAATTCCAGTTCCCCGCTTTCTTCCCCGATCTCATACATGGGAAAATCGACTATCCAGCAGAATTCATAGCATTCCTTATCCATATGACCGGGAATTGCTTCACCGAGAGTCTTGATGAGGGTTCCGCCGGTCTTATAGGCCTGGTTTTTATTTCCGGCACTGATCCCGACAAAATCTCCGGCCTTTAAGCCAAGGGCAGAGATTATCTCCGATGCCTTTTCCTGGAGGAATTTGGCGATCCCTCCGCTGATCTCTCCGTTTTCACCAACCTTAAACCAGTAGGGCTTAGCTCCGGAAACCACTTCAACATCGGCGCAGATCTTATCTATCACCTTTCTTGAGCCCTCAAAGCCGGTCACAACCACCGCCTTGATCACATTAGGTGAGGCAAAGGGTTCAAAGCCGCAGTCTGAAAGAAGCCCGGTCACGTCGGTAAGGGTCAGGTCTATCCTGAGATCAGGCTTATCCGTCCCGTATTTTTCAAGAGCCTCCGTATAGGGTATCCTCTTAAAGGGTGCGGATGATGCCCTGTCAAATTTTCCGTATTTTGCAAACACGGGAGGAAGCACGTCTTCGAGGACTTCAAACACATCCTCCTGGGAGGCGAAGGCCATCTCCATGTCAAGCTGGTAGAACTCTCCGGGAGACCTGTCTGCCCTGGCATCCTCATCCCTGAAGCAGGGAGCGATCTGGAAATACCTGTCAAAGCCGGAGGTCATTAAGATCTGCTTAAACTGCTGGGGAGCCTGGGGAAGGGCATAGAATTTCCCCTCATGAAGCCTTGAGGGCACCAGATAGTCCCTTGCTCCCTCAGGTGAGGAGCAGGTCAGGATGGGAGTGGTTATCTCCATAAAACCGTGGGATATCATTGCCGAGCGCAGCTCGTTTATGACATTGCTCCTTAATATGATGTTCTTTTTAACCTCAGGGTTTCTGAGATCCAGATATCTGTACTTTAATCTGGTGTTTTCATCAGCCTCCCTGGACCTGTTGATCTCGAAGGGGAGCTCGTTATATATGCATTTTCCCAGGACTTCTATCTTTGAAGGCAGAACCTCTATGTCTCCCGTGGGAAGAGCCGGGTTTTTGCTGGACCGCTCCCTCACCTGTCCGGTGATCCTTAAGGTACTTTCACTGTTTATCCCGGACAGTTTTTCCATCATTTCTTCCGTTTCTATCACGATCTGGGTGGTTCCGTAGAAATCGCGAAGGATAAGAAAGCCGAGATTTTTTGCCACCTTCCTTAAGTTTTCATACCAGCCGCAGAGGGTGACCTCGCTTCCGCAGTCCTTAAGCCTTAACTCATTACAGTTATGTGTCCTTGATTGAAACATTTTCATTCCTCCAATTTCTGTTTTTCTTCGGGTATGGTTATATGTATCTTATCTATCCTGTTCTTTGAGATGGTCTGGGCCTCAAGCCTGACACCGAATGTATCATAGACCACCTCACCCTGTCCGGGTATCCGGTCTAAAAGACCTATCATATATCCGCCGATGGAATCATAATCCTCCGATTCAAAGGAGGTGCCGATCTCATCATTTAAGTCATCCAGCTTAAGGCTGCCTTCGACCACATACTCATTTTTCCCGACACTGGTTATGAGCTCCTTTTCATCTTCGTCATATTCATCCCTGATCTCTCCGACTATCTCTTCCAGAAGATCCTCCATGGTCACTATGCCCTCGGCTGCCCCGTATTCATTTAATACGATGGCCATGGACACGGACTCGGTCTTCATCTCGATCATGAGCTCGGAGGTCTTTTTCATCTCAAAGGTATAATAAGCATCCCTCATTATATCCCGGAGCCTGAAGGATCCGTCATCCCTTACCAGAAAGAAATCCTTAAGATTCAGGACACCGATTATGTTGTCCGTGTCATCCTTATATACGGGAAGCCTGGAATACTTTTCCTCCTCAAAGATCTCCCTGACCTCGCTGTAGGTGCTGTCTATGCTGATCTGGGCCACATCTATCCTGGGGATCATGATATCCCTTGCCCTGCAGTCGCCGAAGTCAAACACGTTTTTTATCATCTGCTTTTCTTCGGTCTCGATCACCCCGTTTTCATGACTCACATCAACTATGGTCCTCAGCTCTCCCTCGGTCATGCTCACTTCCGGATTGTCTATCTTTATCCTCAGGATAAAGGCTACTGCCTTGCAGATCTTATCCACCACCCAGATCAGGGGCGTCAGCACGATCATCAGGGCATATATGACACCGGAATAGGCCAGGGCCATTTTTTCGGATGCCACCGCAGCCGCATTTTTGGGCGTGATCTCGCCGAATACCAGAAGAACCAGGGTCAGAGCGGCAGTCATAAGGCCCACGTTCAGACCGATGGTGATGGCAACCGTTGTCGCCAGGGCGGAAACAGCCACATTCACAATGTTGTTTCCCACGAGGATTGTGGTGAGCATCCTTGAATAGTCCTCATGGATCTTAAGGACCCTCTTTGCCCTCCTGTTGCCTTCCTTTGCCAGGGTTCTCATCTTTATACTGTTTACAGTGGTGAGAGCTGTCTCCGCAGAAGAAAAGAATGCGGAAAGGAGTATGAGTATGATAAGCAGGATCCATTTAATCATCATAATACGTCTATAGCCTGCTTTCTGAGCCTGGCGGCAGCTTCCCTGATGTCGGGGCTTGCAAAGATCCCGCTCCCGACTCCGAAACCGCAGATACCGGTTCCTCTTAAGCTGTTTAAGTCAAAATCCGTTATTCCCCCGTATGCCACAACGGGTATTGCAACCTCAGAGCAGACCTCCATCAGTTCCTCGGTTATCTGGCTCTTTTTTATCCCCCTGCTTTTTGCCGCCACAGGTCCGAAGAGCACAAAGGAGGCTCCCATTCTCGCTGCATTTATGGCATCGGTAACAGAGCCGGTCATGACACCGGCTGACCTGTCCACCCCGAACTTTCTCCTGATCTCTCTGGAATTAAAATCCTTATATTCCACCACGATCCCGTCTGCGTCCATGGCCTCTGCAAGCTCCGTGTCCCCATAGACCAGGAAGGGAACATCATACATGCCGCACATGATCTTTATGAGGGCAGTCTCCTTTAATATCTCATCCTCGGAAAGGCCGCAGTCATAGAGCATGACCGTGCTGGCTCCTCCGATGACCGCTTCCTTCACGGCCTCATGGAGCGGGATGTCTTTTTTCTTATATGAACCTTCGGTGACAGCTATAAGCTGCATGTCTCTTTTCTTTAATAGCATAGCTTACCGGTCCTGCTCCTTAAAGAATTCCCTGAAGGAGCTGTAGCCCTGACTGCTTAAGGTCTCCTTCTGGAACTTTTTGTTCTTTGCCATGGTGACGATAAGAACCGTCACTCCCCTGCCCCTTAAATCCGCAGCCTCCTTCATTATCCTTGAAAGACCGGCTCCGTCCATGTTCTTTTCAACAAGAAATACGGTCTTTTCATTTTCTTCGGGCACCCTGTAGCCCTTTTCGGTAAGGATGGTGATTATCCTTTCAAAGCCTATGGAAAAACCGCAGGCAGGAACGGGATTTCCCGTAAAATTACCGATCATGGCATCATATCTTCCGCCTCCTGCAACCGACCCCTTAAATTCCTCCATCTCGATCTCAAAGATGGTTCCCGTATAATATCCCATACCCCTGACAAGGGTGGGGTCAAAAACTATGGAGTAATCATTCGTTTTTACGGCATCCGCCGCTTCCATGATGCGGATCAGATCGTCAGACACCTCCTTTGAAAGGCTGCCGTTAAGCCTTTCAAACAGCCCGTGCACGGTCTGTGCCGGCCCGTACTCTCCTTCGAAAAGACCGGTATAGTTTTCAACCTTCTCTTCCTCAAGACCTGCCCCCATAAGTTCCTTTTTGACTCCCTCAGGCCCGATCTTGTCCATCTTGTCAAGGATTATATAAACCTCCGGAAGCTGATCCTCGTCAAAGCCGCAAAAAGAGGCCATTGCCCTGAGGATCCTCCTGTCGTTGATCCTTATCTTAAAATCCTTAAAGTCAAGCCTTGAAAGGAGGGAGGCCGTGGCGTTTATAAGCTCCACCTCGGCTAAGGGGCTGGGATCTCCGAGGATATCTATGTCGCACTGCATGAATTCACGAAAACGCCCTCTTTGAGGTCTGTCAGCCCTGAAGACATTTCCAATCTGAAGTGCCTTAAAGGGCATGGGAAGTTTACTCTGGTTGTTGGCAAAATATCTTGAAAGGGGAAGGGTCAGGTCGTACCGAAGACCGGAGTCGCAAAGGTCGTTTTCCTTTTGGGCGCCTGCGATATCCAGCTTTTCTCCCCTTTTCATGATCTTGAAGATGAGCTTTTCGTTCTCACCCCCCTGGTTGGAGCTGAGGTTTTCAATATGCTCCACACAGGGGGTCTGCATGGGCAGAAAGCCGTATCTTCCGTAGGTTTCCTTTGCCAGGTGGATGACATGATCCCTGAGTTTCATTTCATCCGGCAGTATATCCTTCATGCCCGTGACGGGCTTTTTTAAAAGTTCCATCCTGGTGTTCCTCCTTATGTTCCTCCATGAAAAGCGGTTTTATTCCACGAAGGGATTGTATTTTTTCTCATAGCCTATGTCCGTTTCCTCACCGTGTCCCGGATAGACCTTGACATCCTCCGGCAGGATCAGGAGTTTTTCCTTAACAGACCTTAAAAGGGTACTCATGGAGCCTGTGGGAAAATCGGTTCTTCCGACGGAGCAGCAAAAAAGCGTATCTCCCGAAAAAAGCAGCCTGTCGTCCTCACTGTAAAAGCAGCAGCTGCCTTCCGTGTGACCCGGGGTAAAGATGAGCTTAAGCTTCAATCCGGCTTCCTCTACTATCTGGCCGTCACTTAAGGGGACATAGTCCTTTACAGTGCAGGAGCTGATCCCGTTACCCGAAAGGTTCAGGTCACCGTTCTTAAGAAGACCATCCTCATTTTTGCAGGCATAAACCTTTACACCTGTCTCCTTAACGACCCCCTCTACCCCCATGATATGGTCAAAATGACCGTGTGTCAGGCAGATGGCACATATCTTAAGTCCCCTGTCCTTAGCAAAGCCCAGGATCCTTTCCGGATTATATGCCGGATCTATCAGGATCGTTTCCTTTGTTTCATCATTGATGTAAAAATACACATTGGTCTCAACCGGACCAAGGATCATTTTCAATACACTCATATCAACCACTCGTCCTTTTTATCTCTCTGACATTTTCAACGGATCGCAGCTTGTTTACGATCCTGTCAAGTTCAGCCGTATCATGTATCTCAAAGGCAAGATTTATGGTGGCCACCCCGTGCTTGTTGGTTCTTGAATTACACATGTTTATGGGAATGCACTCTTCTGTAAATATCTTAGTTATGTCAACCAGTAATCCATTCCTGTTATTGGCAAAGATGTTTATCTCCGCCACATAGGTCTCTCCTGTGCCCCTGTCATCCGGTCCTTCCTGCCACTGGGCATCTATGAGCCTGGTCTTTTCGTCATCAAGCAGGTGTATGATGTTTTCACAGTCCGTCCTGTGGATTGAGATCCCCCTGCCTCTTGTGACAAATCCTATGATCTCGTCTCCCGGAAGAGGGGAACAGCATTTTGCAAAATGAACGGATACGTCATGGACGCCCCTGACGATTATTCCTCCCTGAGACCGCTTTTTAATGCTCTTTTTACTCTGCTCCTCGATCTCACTTAAAACCTCTTCATCCGTGACATGTCTGACGTGATCCCTTTCATAGCCCTCCAGCATGCGGTTTATGACCTGGCCTTCCTTTAATCCGCCATGTCCGATAGCCGCATAGACGGCATCCCAGTTTCTGAAGCCGTATCTCTTCATGACGGCATCCATATATTCCGGATGCATGATGTCCGTTATTGAGACGGAATGGGCGCGGCAGTAGTCCGCGAAGGCCTCCTTGCCCTTTACTATGTTGTCTTCCTTCAGTTCGTTCTTAAACCACTGGTTGATCTTGGATCTGGCCTGGGTGCTCTTTACTATGCCCAGCCAGTCACGGCTGGGTCCCTTTGAGTTCTGTGAGGTTATGATCTCTATCCGGTCACCGTTGCTTATCATATAATCGATATTGACAAGCTTGCCGTTTACCTTGGCTCCTATCATCCTGTTGCCCACAGCCGAATGGATGGCATAGGCAAAATCCACCGTGGTGGAGCCTGCCGGAAGGGTTATGACATCCCCGGTGGGTGTGAAGCAGTAGACCTGGTCGGAAAAAAGGTTTAAGTCACCCTTTATTATGGTGAGAAACTCCTTGTTGTCCGACATGTCCCGCTGCCATTCAAGGATCTGCCTGAGCCAGGCCAGCTTTTCCTCCTCCCTCATGTCCGGGGTCTTGCCGTCGCTGGCCTCCTTATATTTCCAATGGGCGGCAATACCGTATTCAGCCGTTTTGTGCATATCGTAGGTTCTGATCTGGATCTCGAAGGGAACCCCTCCCGGGCCAATTAAAGTTGTATGCAGTGACTGATACATATTGGACTTAGGCATGGCTATGTAGTCCTTGAACCGGCCGGGCATGGGCTTATACATCTCATGGATTATTCCCAGGGCCGCATAGCAGTCCTTTACGGAATCAACATAGATCCTGACTGCAAAAAGGTCGTATATCTGGTCCAGGGTCTTGTTCTGGTTGACCATCTTTTTGTAGATGGAGAAAAAATGCTTCACCCTGCCGTCAACGGTGGTCTTTATCCCGGCCTCATCCATATGGTGCTTGACTTCAAGGACTATGTCCCTGACCATCTTCTCTCTTTCGCTTTTTTTGACCGCGATCTTATCCACAAGATCATAATAGATGTCCGGCTGGAGATATTTCAATGAAAGGTCGTCAAGCTCCACCTTTATCTTCGAGATTCCCAGCCTCTGGGCTATGGGCGAATAGATGTCAAGAGTCTCCCTGGCTATCTCCTTCTGTTTTTCCTCGGGCTGGAATCTTAAGGTCCGCATGTTGTGGAGACGGTCTGCCAGCTTTATGATTATGACCCGGATGTCCTTTGCCATGGCAAGGAACATTTTTCTCAGATTGTCGGCCTGGAATTCCATCTTGTCGCCCTGATACTGGAGCTTTGAAAGCTTTGTGACCCCATCCACGAGATAAGCTATCTCCCTGCCGAATTCCTTTTCCATATCCCCGATCGAAAGAATGGTGTCCTCCACCACGTCATGCAAAAGACCCGCGGCAATGGTTTCCTTATCCATCTCAAGATCCGCAAGGATGGTTGCAACACTTAAGGGGTGGATTATAAAGGGTTCCCCGGATTTTCTCACCTGATCCCTGTGGGCTCTGTCCGCTACCTGATAGGCCTTTTCTATCATGGATATGTCATCGGAGGGATGATATTTTTTAAGCTTGTCCGTCAGTTCCCGGTAGAGTTCTTCGGGACTTGCAAATTCCCTGTCCGGCAGCACCATGGTGCCGCGGTCGATTATGACTTTATTTTCTTCGGACATACCATCTCCTCCTTTCTCTGATAATAAAAAAAGCAGTCCTGCCCCGGCAGGAACCCTTATCCCCCTCACTCCCTGTTTAAGAGATCAAGGACTTTCTTTTCGTCGCAGACGTCGTTGAGTATTTTGCCCTGGGCATAGGACACTCCCACCTTCTTTAAGATGTCCAGTTCCTTCTCATCCTCAACTCCCACTGCCACCACCTTCTTGTCCATTCCGCGGATGAGCTCGATCATGGCCTGTCCCACACCGAACATCTGCCCGTTGTTACCCACAAAACACTTATCTATGAAGGCCCGGTCGATCTTTACAACGCTTATGGTAAAGTCACTTAAGCAGGCCAGTTCTCCCAGCTTGTTCCCGAAGTTGTCAAGAGCCACCTCGCAGCCGTAGGCGCAGAGCTTCCTTATGTTCTTGATGAGCATGTCCCTGGAAAAGGCCACAGAGCTCTCGGTTATCTCGAACATGAACCATTTTCCTTCAATGCCGTAGAGTTTCATCAGATCGATGAGATCCTCCGCAAGAGACCTCTGCATACACTGGGCCATGGAGAGATTGACTCCTATCCTTTTGATGCCCACGGACTCCGGATCATTCTCGCTGATGAACCGGCATACCCCTTCAAAGACCCTGAAGCCCAGCCTTAGGATCATCCCGCTCTTTTCCGCTATGGGTATGATCTTTTCGTTATCTATGATCCTTCCCTCTTCGTTCCTTACCCTGGCAAGAGCCTCCAGGGCAACGGGTTTCCTGGTCTCAATGTCAAAAACAGGCTGGAAATGAGCCTCGATACGATCCTTTTCCATTGCCTCAATGAGGGTTTCCTCCATGCGGTCATTCTTGAGTTTTTCCCTGATCCTGGTGGAGTCCACCACCACAAAGTCCTTGTCCGTTCCCTCCCTGACCTCGATTGAAAAATATCTGAGACAGCTGATCACGAAGTTGGTGTCAGCCTCTTCAAAATTCTCCCCGGGAAGGGATACGATCACGGGAGAAAGCTCTATGTTGACATTGTCCACGCTCCAGAGCGACATGAGATCCCTTCGTATCCTGAAGACATCATTTTCGAAGTCATTTTCAGACTTTCCCTGAAACACAACAATGAAATCCATCTCATCGGTATTGAAAACCATGCTCCCGCTGTAGTTTCCGAGATACTCGTTTATTGACTTCATAAGATCCACATAGGTCTGTTCCCCGTAGATATCTTTAAGGAACCTGTGGCCGGAGATGCATATGTGCAGGAGGGAGACCTTCTTTCCCTCGCTGAACATCCCGTCCAGGTATTTTTTAAGGGCAAGCATGTTAAAGCAGCCGGTTTCTATGTTTGTATAGCTGCCGGGATCCTCAAGCTTGAGATAGACGAAAACGCTTCCCAGGGCTATTGAGACACTGGCGATCAGATATCTCCTGTTTACCGCCTGAAATGCTGCGGCGGCTATCATCATGATACAGAACAGGGCCATTGCGTTTCTTCTGTGCTTTTCAAGCCTCTTCCTGAATACGATTATGTAGATAAGGGTGGCCAGAAGGAGGAAAAAGCCCGTGGCCACTCCTATGTCCGTTGCCTGGCCGTAGGTAAATATACTGTAGGCATCCACGTAATAGTAGATGGGCAGAACATAGACTGCCGGAATCGAGATCGCCTCAAAAAGGACGAGACCCAGAATATATTTCTTTTTAAGAACAGATCCGCCGTATATCTCCGTCAGTGTATAGCTGAACATGGAAAGAGCAGTCAGGGTCAGGGTGACGATATAGGTCTTGCAGACAAAATCATTCAGAGCCGGCGAGATCCTTCCGATGTTAGCCAGGTTTATCGTATAGATGGAAGCGATGTCAAAGGCAGTGCTTAAGGCGACGGACAGGATCAGCCCCTCAAAGGAAATGTCCGCCAGAAGACCAATCTTCTTCCTTGTCGCGTTCATATATATCAGCATGACCGCAAGTATCATGCCAATGACCTGCATTTGTATGTTAAGATTTATCATGATCTTTCCTTATGATCAAAGCAGCCGGACCGGGATCCGGTCGATACACATAACTTGCCATTTTTTGAAAGTTTATTATAATACAAAATGATGTTAGGGTCAAAAATGTTTAGGAGAGTGTCCGGCGTTTTTTACACAACACTGCAAAAAGAGGCTGTCTGGCAGCATCCGGTGCAGTCAGGTAAAAACCGGCTTTTATGCAAGGAGGATATTAATTTTGATTGCAGCAAATAATGTTACCTACAGAGTAGGAAAAAAAGCCCTTTTTGAGGAGGTCAACATCAAATTCACGGAAGGCAACTGCTACGGTCTCATAGGAGCAAACGGAGCAGGCAAATCCACCTTCTTAAAACTCCTGTCAGGAGAGCTTGAAACCACCTCGGGGGATATCAGTGTGACACCGGGACAGAGGATCTCCGTTCTGGAACAGGATCATTTCAAATATGACTCAAACATAGTCCTGGATACGGTCATCATGGGAAACGAAAGGCTCTATGAGATCATGAAGGAAAAGGATGCCATCTATGCAAAGGAGGATTTTTCCGATGAAGACGGTGTCCGGGCAGCCGAGCTCGAGGCTGAATTTGCCGAAATGAACGGATGGGAAGCCGAATCGGATGCCGAGACTCTCTTAAACGGTCTGGGGATCGGAACCGAGCTTCACCGTTCCTACATGGGAGACCTGGCCGGAAACGAAAAGGTCAAGGTCCTGCTTGCAAGGGCCCTTTTCGGAAATCCCGATATCCTCCTTCTGGACGAGCCCACAAACCACCTGGATCTGGATGCCATTGAATGGCTGGAGGAATTCCTCATTGATTTTGAAAATACCGTCATAGTGGTTTCCCACGACAGATATTTCCTGAATAAGGTCTGCACCCACACAGCCGACATAGACTACGGCAAGATCACCCTCTATGCCGGCAACTATGATTTCTGGTTCGAATCCAGCCAGCTGCTGATCCAGCAGATGAAGGAGGCCAACAAGAAGAAGGAGGAAAAGATCAAAGAGCTTCAGGAATTCATTTCAAGATTCTCCGCCAATGCTTCGAAATCAAAGCAGGCGACCTCAAGGAAGAGAGCCCTTGAAAAGATCGAGCTTGACACCATCAAGCCCTCTTCGAGAAAGTACCCCTATGTTGATTTCCGTCCCGACCGTGAGATCGGCAACGAAGTCCTTGCCGTTGAGAACCTCACCAAATATCAGGACGGGGCTATTATACTGGATAATCTGACCTTCACCTTGAGGAGGGAGGACAAGGTTGCCCTGATCGGCTCAAACGAGCAGGCCATCACCATGCTCTTTAAGATCCTTATGGGGCTTGAGGAACCTGACAGCGGAACCTACAAATGGGGTGTCACCACCTCCCAGGCCTATTTTCCCAAGGATAACACGGATGAATTCAATAACGATTACAACATCACCGAATGGCTGACAGGCTATTCCCCGGTCAAGGATGTCACCTATGTCAGGGGCTTTCTCGGAAGGATGCTCTTTCCCGGCGAGGACGGGGTGAAAAAAGTAAGAGTCCTGTCCGGAGGCGAAAAGGTTCGCTGCCTTCTTTCAAAAATGATGATCTCGGGCGCCAATGTCCTGCTTCTTGATGAACCCACAAACCACCTGGACATGGAATCCATCACTGCCTTAAACAACGGTCTCATTAAATTCCCGGGTGTTGTCATCTTTTCCTGTCACGATCACCAGTTCGTCGAGACCACCGCTAACAGGATCATCGAGATCCGTCCCGACGGAACCATCATAGATAAGATCACGACCTATGACGAGTACCTTGCATCCAATGCGGAAGCAAGGAAGAGTTTTGTTTACACCGCTCTCACAGAGGACGACGAAAATTGAGTTTTCCGGGCAAAAAGCTTTTATGTACGGATCTTGACGATACCCTGCTTTGCGGAGATAAAAGCATTTCAGAGGGAAACCTTTCTGCCATAAGAGAGCTTTGCAGGCAGGGTCACTTTTTTGCCTTTGCAAGCGGCAGGCCGGTTCAGAGCTGTCTTCCCATAGCCAGGGAATACGGTTTTGACAGGCTTGAGGGCTTTTTTATAATAGCCTACAACGGTGCCCTGATCTATGACTGCTCAAGCTCTTCTACGGTTTATACGAAGCCTCTCGAAAGAAAATATCTGAGGCTGGTCTTTGACGAAGCCCTGCGCTTTAACATCCACTGCCACACCTATGACAGGACAAATGTGGTCTGTGAGCGGCATACTGCCATGCTGGACGAATATAACAGGGTCATAAAGATGCCCCCTGTCATAACGGATGATGTCTGCTCCTACCTTAAGGTCGAGCCCTTAAAGATAATCTGTGCGGAGCTGAACGACAGGCCAAAGCTTGAAGCCTTCAGAGACCATATGGCTCCCCTGGTGGAGGGACATCTGGACTCGGTTTTTTCCAGCAACCGCCTGCTGGAATACAATGCCTGCGGTGCAGGCAAGGGGGCGGCTGTCCTTAACCTCTGCGATATCCTCGGCGTGAAGCATTCCGACTCCATTGCCTGCGGAGACCAGGAAAATGACATTTCCATGATAGAGGATTCCGGGATCGGCTGTTCAGTTAAAAACGGGGTGGAAGCCCTTAAGGAAAAGGCGGACTATGTCACGGAAAATGATAACAACAACGATGCCATAGCCGAGGTCATAAACAGATTCGTTCTTTAAATCTACTTAGCTGTTCAGAAACCGTAGGGCTATGAACAGCTGCTTTTTCAAACCGGGGTAAGACAGATGAAGGTCACCGGCATCATCGCTGAATTTAATCCCTTTCACAGGGGTCATGAATATTTCATAAAGGAAACACTTAAGGAAACCGGGGCGGATCACATCATCGCCGTCTTAAGCGGCGACTTTACCCAGCGGGGAATTCCGGGACTCTGCGACAGGCATTTAAGGACTCTTATGGCTTTAAGGGGCGGTGTGGATGCGGTCATTGAACTTCCCGTTATGGCCTCCTGCGCATCGGCGGAGTTTTTTGCTTCCTCCGGGGTTTTTCTCCTTAACGCTTCGGGAATAGTTACGGACATTTCCTTCGGAGTCGAATACGGAAAGCCGGAGGATCTTTCCGGGATAGCAGGAGTCCTTCTGGCCGAACCCGAAGAATACAGACTGGTCCTGAAGGAGGGCTTAAGGAAGGGACTTTCCTATCCCCTTGCCAGATCCCAGGCTCTTAAAGAGGTTCTGCCCTCTGTCCCTAAGCTTTCAGACATCTTAAACTCTCCCAATGATATCCTTGCCATAGAGTATCTTAAGGCCTTGAAAAGGCTTGACTCCCCCATTACCCCACACCCACTGAAAAGATACGGGGCGGAATATAACGATGAAAAGATCAGATCCGTCAATTCCTCTGCCCTTGCCATAAGAAAGGCTGTTGAAAAAGACGGAGACCTTTCCTCGGTTAAAGACCAGGTTCCCGGTTATGTTTTCGACCTGTTAAGTGAGCAGTTTAATATAACCCTGCCCATATTCCCCAGGGACTTTTCCGCTCTGACGCTCTACAGCCTCCTTAGGGCATGCCACAGCGAGGGCACCCTTACCGGATATGCGGACATTTCGGAAAGCCTTTCCGACAGGATCATAAAGAAACTGCCGGATTACAGTGATCTCGAAGGCTTCACGGGAGCGATAAAGACCCGGGATATGACCTACTCCCGGATCTTAAGGTGTCTGATGCATGTCCTCCTTGACATGAAAAAGCCGGAGGAAGCCCTGAATGAAAGCAACTCCTTCATCCGAATCCTGGGCTTTAAGGAGACTGCTTCTCCCCTGATAAAAGAAATGAGAAAAAGATCCCCCATACCCGTCATCTCGCGTCTCAGTGACGGTCCCAAACTCCTTTCCGGCAAAGCCTTAAAAACCTTTGAGCAGGATCTTTTTGCCTCCGAGCTCTACAGGACCGTGATCTTTAACAAATTCGGAACAAGGCTTTCCTCAGAGCTTTCCCGGAGAATGACGGGTAATGGGGGGATCTTTACCTTAAGCCCGGGTCTTTAGACCACTTCATCCATATCGTCAAGGAAGAGACGTCTTAAGGTGGTCTCTTCAAGTTCCTCCTCAAGCCTTTCCTTCCGTTTCTGAAGCTCTTCCAGGCGTTTTTCCTCATATTCCTTCTGTCTGAGTCTTCTTTGTTCGATCCTTTCCCGCCTGAATTCTTCCTCGGTCTTTTTGCTGACCCCCTTCCCGTTTTCGGTCCGGTCTTTCTTCTTAAACACAGCTTCCTTCTGAGAAGGCTCCTTAAAGGTGTCCGCCGGATTATTCAGCATTATTATATTTCCTCCCGACGATCCGGGAAGGCTGATATCCGGACTTTCTTCCAAAGCTTCATTTTCCTCGGCCGAAAGATCCACATGCTGCACGGTGCCCATTCCAAAGCTTTCCTTAAGAAAGAAGCCCGTAGACCGGATAAGACCCCTTGTCCCGGCATCCGATCCCTTCAGGGAGAACTCCGTTTCCGCCTCCCCAAGAAAGATCGCTCCGATGTCCGCTTCCTTAAGATCCATCAGCACATCCCTTCCGGTTTCATCCTTAAACCAGACCTTAAGCCTTTCAAAGACCCTGTCGTTTTCGTCTATCCAGCCGTTGTTATCCAGGTCGAATCTTCTCAGTTCCCCGAAGCCGTCCCCGGTTTTTGCGCCGAAAAGCTCTGAGCCGTCGTTTATGATACCATCCTCATTTTCATCAAGGGCCAGAAAGCCTGATCCCCTTTTCAGCATTGAGATTTCCTCCTTTTGCCCGTCCATATCAAGGTCAAAGCTGAATTTCTGATCCGAAAGGCCGGTAATTGCCGAATCCACGTTAATGACCAGGGGATCCAGAAGGGCATTTACGGCTATGGGAATGCTCACGTCCATGTATTCCATATAGCTTCTGCTCATACTGATATCAAGGTTGAAGTCTATGCTCCTCCCATCCTCTGTCAGAGCCTGCCCCTTTGCATGAAATTCTGTGCTCTCATGCTCTTCAAAGGTAACCATCCTTTGCTGAAAGGCGGAATTGTAAGATGGGGAAAAAGCCGCCTTTCCCCCCATGGCACCGAAGGCTCCTCCATACATGAGCCTCTTAAAGAGAATGACAAAGAGGTCGAACTGAAGGGAAAATTCCTTTGAAATGTCATCACTGCCTTCATCTGCCTTCAAAACACCGGCGGCAGCAGGTCTCCCCTGAAAAAAGTGCTCCTTAAGGTCACCCTGTCTTCTTTTGTCCGCCGTGTAGTTGTTTGAATCCTCCTCCCACCCCCGGCCGCTTAAAAACTCATCCCTTCCGTTACTTAAGGCATTCTGTGCAAGCTGTAAAAAATCCGGACCCTTTTCCTTTCCCGTCCCTGCCTGAAGACGGGAATACTCCCGTGATGAGGTCATCATCACATTACTCTGCGCTATCTTCATATACTTTGACTCCTTATATCAAAGGCATTCCTTTGCAGCCAAAGCATCCCTCCTTTGATGCCTGTACTGTTACTGCTTACGTGGTCAACCAGAACAGGGTGTCTTTAAGAAGAGCTTAAACCGTTCCGGACCGGTAAAAGCTAATCCTAACAGAAAAAGGCATCCAAAATCTTCGATTCCTTCGAAAATTTAAGATGCCTTCCGTAGCCTGTCCTTATGAACAATGATACTTTCTATCTCCGCTCCCGACATTGCTCTACCGGAATTAAGTATCATCTACACTCTGTATATCGGCTTATATGAAATTTTAAACACCCCTGATCCGTCTTTTTGCTCTCAGATGAAAAGTCCTATTTTTTGTCCGCAAAGGTATTTTCCGTCAGGTTTTCAAGCAGGCAGTGCCTTAAGAAGGTCAGGGCAGCAGTTGATGCGCTTTCCCTTATCTTAGCCCGGTTTCCCTCGAAGTTAAATTCCTTCACCTTAACCTTGCCGGCAACAAAAACCCCTATGTAGACAAGTCCGACCTGCTTTGTGCCTGTATCCCCTGAAGGTCCGGCTATCCCGGTCAGGGCAACACAGGCGTCGCTTTTGGCCGCGGCTGCTCCTCCCTTTGCCATCTCCCTGGCGCACTGTTCGCTCACCGCCCCGAACTTGTCCAGTGTGCTCCTCTTGACACCCAGATACTTTCTCTTTGCCTTGTTTGAGTAGGTCACAAAGCCGATCTTTATGACCTCCGATGCCCCGGGGACACTGATGAGCCGGGATGAGACCATTCCGCCGGTTATGGATTCGGCGGTTGAAAGAGTCATATTATTCTCGTTTAAGAGCTGCATAACAGCCATTTCAAGACTCACATTCTCATCCGTTGTGAAGATCTTTGCACCGAAACGCTTCTTGATCTCCTTGACCACAGGCTTTAAGAGCTTCCTGCATTCCTTCTCATCCCCGCCCCTGGCGGTCACCCTCACATCCACCTCACCGTTTTTGGCATAGGTTGCAATGGTGGGATTGTCCTGGGAATCAATGAGATCCTTTAAGACCGTTTCAACCTTGCTCTCACCCGAGCCGCAGATCTTTACCATATCGGAAATAAAGAGGTCACTGCTCTGCTTTCTTAAATACTCATCAACATATTCCTCCCACATTGCGGTGAGTTCTCCGGGAGGTCCGGGAAGGAGGATCGCTTTCGCATTTTCTCCCTCAATGATGATCCCGGGAGCCGTCCCGTTCTTGTTGTAAAGGACAATGGAGCCCTCGGGAACAAGAGCCTGCTTGCGGTTGTTCTCCGTAAGCTCCAGTCCCCTTTTCTCAAAGTATTTCTTAATGTGCTTCCAGGCCTTTTCGTCTTCGATAAGCTTTTTTCCAAAGGCTTCGCTCACGGTTTCCTTGGTAAGATCATCCTCAGTGGGGCCGAGTCCTCCGCTGAATATGACGATATCCGACCTTTTCAGGGCAATTTCCGTAAGTTCCTTAAGCCTTGAGGCATTATCTCCCACTACCGTCTGGTAATAGCAGTTCAAACCACAGGAGGCACATTTTGCGGCCATGAAAGCCGCGTTTGTGTTTACGATGTTACCCATCAGCAATTCGGTTCCCACACAGATCAGTTCAACAGTCATATCCACCTCCTCTGTTAATGCAAAAAAAAACGGTTAAATCCTGTCGTATGTCCTTAATTCTTCAAAACGTTTTTATTCTTCAAAACATAATCCCCAAGGGATATTACGGTAAGAATCAGTGCCGCTGCGGTAACGATCCGGGAAATGACCGACATGACCGGATTATCGATATCCGCGATAAGCAGGATCACCATTGCCATCTGAAAGACGGTCTTGAACTTGCCCCACCAGCTGGCTGCTATGACCACCCCGTTATCGGAGGCAATGAGCCTGAAACCGCTGATTATGAACTCTCTTGCAATGATCACTATGACTATCCAGGCAGGAAGCCTTTCAAGCTCCACAAGACAGATCATGGCAGAGCACACTAAAAGCTTATCTGCCAGAGGATCCATGAATTTTCCAAAATTAGTAACAAGGTTATATTTTCTTGCTATCTTTCCGTCCAGCATGTCCGTCAGGCTGGCGGCTATAAATATTCCCAGAGCCACCCATTTTGAGGCATCTCCGAAACAGTCAGTCAAAAGCACCCCCACAAAAAAGGGCACCATCACGATCCTTAATAAGGTCAGTTTGTTAGGCAGGTTCATATCTCTTCTCCCAGCAGGTCATAGCCGTTTGATCCGGTGATCTTAACTTTCACAATATCTCCCGACATAAACCGGTTTTTCGTATCTATAAAGACCATTCCGTCAACTCCGGGGGCATCCCTGTAGGTTCTTCCCACATAAACCCCCTCTTCGGGCATGAGGCCTTCTATCATCACATCAAAAAGCCTGCCCTTAAGGGAGGCCTCCTTTTCAAAGGACAGCTTTTGCTGGAGAGCCATCAGCTCATCCCGTCTTTTCTTCCGGACGGCAGCTTTTATCTGCCCCTTCATTCCTGCGGCAACTGTCCCTTCCTCCTTTGAATAGGCAAAGACTCCCAGTCTGTCAAACCGCATTTCCTCAATGAAGGCCTTTAATTCCTCATGCTGCTCATCAGTCTCCGTCGGAAATCCCGAAATCAGGGTTGTCCTTAAGGCAGCATCCGGGATCTTCTCTCTGATCCTTGAAATTATGTCAACCAATCCCTTTTTATCAGTCCTTCTTCCCATGGCCTTCAGGATCCCGTCATTGCAATGCTGGATGGGAAGATCGAAGTAATCACAGATCTTTTCTTCCGAAGCCACCGTATCTATAAGCTCATCATCTATCTCCTCGGGATAGCAGTACATCAGCCTGATCCAGTCGATCCCGTCTATGGCGCACAGCTTTCTTAAAAGCCGGGGCAGGGTCTTTTTTCCGTAAAGATCCTTTCCGTAGAGGGTAGTTTCCTGCGCCACAAGGATCAGTTCCTTCACCCCGTCTTCTGCCAGCATGGCCGCATCCCTGACAAGGGTCTCCTCGGGAACACTCCTGTAGGCTCCCCTGATCTTCGGAATGATGCAGTAGGTGCAGTTCTTGCTGCAGCCTTCTGCGATCTTAAGAAAGGAACTGTAGGCTCCCTGGGTGAGGATCCTGTGACCCTCTGCATAGGAAAGGCGGTCTATGTCACCGGTTCTTTGGATCGAAATACCCTTTTGAAGATCCCTGACGACGTCCACGATCTCGGTAAAATGCGTGGTTCCGATGATGGAATCCACCTCCGGAAGCTCTTTTTCCATCTCCTTTGCATAGCGTTCAGCCAGGCAGCCGGTGACAATGAGACCCTTAAGCTTTCCTGTCTTTTTATATTCACCGGCCTCAATTATGGTATTTATGCTCTCTTCCTTGGCATCCCCTATGAAGCAGCAGGAATTGACTATGATGATATCCGCCTTTTCCGGCTCATCGGTAAAGGTAAAGCCTGCCTCCTTCAGCAAAGAGAGCATCTGCTCAGAATCGACCAGGTTTTTGTCGCAGCCTAAGGAAATAAGCATAATGGACGGGCTCTCACCCGTCCATCTGAGGTTTTCACCTGTTTTATTCTTCATCTTCGGTACTGTTTAAAATCTTAAGTTCACCGCTGTTTAATTCTTCAACAGCAATGGACAGGGGTTTTTTATCACCCATCCTGACCAAAGGCTCCGAACCCTTGATGATCTGTCTGGCTCTTTTCGAAGTGGCAAGCACGATGGAATATCTGCTGTTCACTATGGGGGTTTCTCCCTCCTCACACTCCGAATTGACAACCTTCATAAGGTCTGAGTACGACGGATGTAACATGTTTTTTCCTCCATTTCATTATTTTTTCAGGTCACTTTTCAGACTCTCAACAAATGCTGCCTGATGACCGGGCGTAAAATGTGCCGCCTTGATCATCTCATGCAGCTGTCTTGTGCATTTATCTATATCATCGTTAATAACGATATAGTCGTAGTTTTCTATTCCCTCGGATTCCCCCGCGGCTCTTTTCATCCTCTTTTCAATGACTTCCGGGGTCTCGGTTCCGCGTCCCGTCAGTCTTCTTCTGAGTTCTGAAACGCTGGGAGGAGTCACGAAGATGAGAAGGGTGTCGGGATATTTTCTTTTTATCTGCATGGCACCCTGGATCTCTATCTCAAGAACCACATCCCTTCCCTCGTTAAGCTTTCCCTCGACAAAGGACTTCGGAGTGCCGTAATAGTTCCCCACATATTCGGCATATTCCAGAAGCTCGTCGTTTTCGATCATCTTTTCAAATTCCTCACGGGTCTTGAAAAAATAGCTGATCCCTTCTTCCTCTCCGGGTCTCGGACTTCTGGATGTGGCCGAAACCGAAAGAGCATAGCCTTCATAGTCCTTAAGGAGTCTCTTCATGAGGGTTCCCTTGCCCGAACCGGCAAAGCCGGAAACCACCGTCAGTATCCCGCGCCCACTTATCTTCTGCAAAAGAACCTCCTTACCCGGCCTCCGGACCGGAGCCTGAATTAAACCGTGACATAAGTGTTTCCGGAGTCAGAGCCGAAATGACTATGCTGTCGTTTTCCATGACTATGACCGCCTTTGCCTTTCGCCCGTGTGTGGCATCTATGGCATTTCCCGATGCTCTGGCATTTTTTACCATTCTCTTCGAGGGTGCCGAATCCGGTGTCACGATGGCGATCATGCGGTCAAGATTAACGATGTTACCATATCCTATGTTGATCAGGTTACTCAATGTTCTGCACCTGTTCCCGGATCTTTTCTATGACGGTCTTAAGTCCTATGGCTCTGTCGGAAAGCTTCAGGTCATTTGCCTTTGAAAGCGTGGTGTTTGCTTCCCTGTTCATCTCCTGGGCTATGAAATCCAGCTTCCTGCCGCAGGCACCGCCTTCCCTGAGGCAGATAAGCATGCTGTCAATATGGCTTTTGAGCCTGACGATCTCCTCGTCAACACACACCTTGTCCGCATATATGGCGGCCTCGGTTATTATCCTCGATTCATCCGCGGTGATCCCGGATGAGGACAAAAGATCGTTTATCCTGTCCGTTAGTTTTTTTCTGTATTCCTCTACTATCTGCGGAGATCTCTCCTCGATAAAGCCCACATCCTCCTTCATTCCTTCAAGCTTTGAAACAAGATCCCTCTTAAGGTTTTCCCCCTCATCAAGTCTTGCCTTAACAAAATTCTCACAGGCTCCCCTGATGCACCTTTCAAGGCCGGGACGCAAAGCCTCCTCGTCAGGACTCCCCTCCTCCATGGTGAAAACATCAGGGTATCTGGAAAGAGTTGAGATCCTGACATCGTTATCCAGATTAAACTCAGATGCCATCTTATTCAGGTGATCCATATATTCATGGGCAAGAAGACTGTTATACCTGACCTTTTCCTGGCAGGCACTGTAGTCCTCAAAGCCTACGAAAACATCCACCTTCCCCCGCTCCATATATTCCTTCAGAATATTTCTGACCGGCCCGTCAAAGACCGCAAGAGATCTGGGAAGCTTGATATTCAGTTCAAGATACCTGTGATTGACGGCTCTTATCTCAGCTGTAAATTTCCTGTCATCTTCATTTATCTCGCATCTGCCGAAGCCGGTCATGCTCTTTATCATGATTGATCACTCCCTTACGGGTCTTCTCCTCGTTCTTCAGGAAACTGCATACAGCTTAACTGCACGCATCAGCCCTGCACTACATTTAGATCTCATAAACCCTCTTCTGTGTGATCCTGCCTCATTTAAGCAGGAGTCTCATTCTTAATGGCTTTATAAAGCTCCGCATCGGTGCAGCGGATGTAGGGATTAACATAGAATACGGCGAGTATTCCGCAGGTACAGATGGCAAGCAATATCCAGCCAATGAAAGAAAGATCCAGGCAGAAGGTCTTCCACTTGTTTCCATTCATAAGCCTGCGGGATTCATTTATTGCATCCATTGCGGACATTTCGGGATTTTCGGCAATGATGTAGGGAACCAGTCTGTAGGAATAGCCCTTTATGATTCCCGGAATGATAAAGAGCAGGGTCCAGAGTACAAGGAAAAGATCTCTTAAAAAGAGGGTCCCCACATTGTGCATCCACGCCGGTTTAAAGGCACGTCCAAGAGTATCAAGAGCAGCAGGCTCTTCAGTATTCTTTAAGAAGAAATATTTACAGCCAACCTCAAGTGGGTTAAAAACAAAGATATCAATGAGCTTCACAACAACAAGTGCAACTCCGAGGATGGCAAGAACTATCATCATGATGCTGACAAACTGGGGATCCTCGCTCATCTGGTCGGAAATGCTCTTTGAGTTGCTTCCTGCCGTTGAGCTGTAGCCTGCAGCGGTTGCACTCATTATCAGTGACGAAACAAGGCAAAGACCGTAATTTGACTTCATCGCAGCCTTTCCCTTTTCTTTAAGTTCACTTATATTCCACATGATAACCTCCTTTATAAACCCTGGTTTATATTTTACCGAATGCTGTCGATGTCCTTTTTTAAGCTTTTGAACAAAACACCGGGAACAAAAAAGACTCACCGGACAGTCATATTTCTGGGCAACAAGCCCCTTTATGAACAGATACTCAAACTATTATATATTGACCTTAAGAAAAAAGCAAAACCTCTTTTTGTCAGAACACCCCGTGATGGTAATTTTCATCGCGGGGTGTTGGTCTAATCCTGAAAAAGGATCATTATTCAAGCGAACCGTACATTAAATACCAGTAGCCGTAGGGTGAATGCCAGGTTCCCTTAAGATTCGGCTTCTGAAGCCAGAATTCATTGTAGTAGGCAACAGGGGCACAGGCCGCATCATTAAGCATGATCTGCTCTGCCTCATGGAGCTTTTCATAGTGCTCTGCAAGATCGGTGGTCTTCCTTGCATCATCAACAGCCTTGTCAAAGTCGGGATTTGAATACTTTCCGTCGTTGTTTCCGTTTCCTGTCTCCAGAAGGTTGATCATGTTCGAAGGATCATCCCAGTCATAAACCCATCCGTTACGGGCTATATCAAAGTTTCCCGAACGTCTGTCGGCTGTGACCGTCTTCCACTCCTGGATGTTGATGTTCATGGTGAGACCAAGTTCAGCCCATGCAGACTGGAGGTACTCGGCAACAGGCTTATGATAGCCTGCATCATTTGTCAGATATTCAAATTCAGGGAAGCCCTCGCCATTCGGATAGCCTGCCTCCTCAAGGAGCTTCTTTGCCTTTTCCAGATCAGCATCATAATTTGAGGTATCAAAATGATCGCCGTATTTGCTCTTTGTCACCTCTTCAAAGGAAGAGCCTTCCTTTTCATCTGATACGCCCGGGCCGACAAAATTCTTTGCGGGTGAAAAGGTTCCCTGCATGATGGTTCCTGCCACATACTCCCTGTCGATGGCAAGTGAAAGCGCCTCCCTTACCTTTGGATCTGTAAAGGGCTCTCTCTGGGTATTGAAGGAAACATAGTAGGTTCCCATGATAGGATCAACATAGAACTCGGAATTTCCTTCAAGAGAAGGGATCTCCTCTGTGGGTACGTCCTTTATAAGGGCAAGATCCCCGTTCTGATATGCGGAATATGCTGCGTTGGAATCCTCGATAAGGTGCCATACGATGTTTTCAAAGGTTACATTTGCAGCGTCCCAGTAGTTGGGGTTCTTTGTAAATACGATCTGGGACCCGTCGGTATATTCGGTCATGTAGTAGGGGCCGTCCGTGATGTAGGTCTCGGGATTGGTGGTCCAGGCCTCTCCGTTTGCCTCGATGGTAGCCTGCTGAACGGGAACCATTACCGCAAAGGCGCAGATCTTGTCAAAATATACGCAGGGACTTGTGAGCTTCACGACAAAGGTCTTTGCATCGGGAGCGGAAACCGCAAGCGCATCCACATCTCCTGCCTCTGCCTTGTCATAGCCTTCAACATAGTTTAAAAGATCATAGCCGTAAGGTGCGGCAGTGTTGGGATCCGCTACCCTCTTCCAGGAATAGACAAAATCTTCTGCAGTCAGATCCGAACCGTCAGACCACTTTAAGCCGTCCCTTAAATGGAAGGTCCAGGTGAGTCCGTCATCGGACACATCATAGGACTCTGCCAGGCCGGGAACGATGTTATTATCCTTATCAAACTTGAGAAGTCCCTCAAATGCGTGGATGATCATGTTTGCCCCGTCAACCGCGGAGTTGAGGGCGGGATCGATGGTCTCAGGTGAAGGTCCCACCTGCACATCAACAGTGTTTGTTCCTGAAGCCGCTCCCGAAGAACCGGCTGCTTTGGCATCCGAAGCCTCGGTTTTGGCATCGCCCGCCGGTGCCGCTGAATTCCCGCAGCCTGCAAGAAAAGCCGACGAGATCAGGATCGTTGTCAATAAAACCGCAATGCTCTTTTTCATAAATAATACTCCTCCTTTTAAAAATTAACATATATAACCAAAACCGCTCATTGAATACGGCTTTAAGTTATTACCAGTTCCATGTTGCCCTTATTGCTTTTTTCCACCAGATCCCTGTGATGACAGGCACAGAAATGCCCTTCGGAGATCTCCTCAAATTCAGGAACCTTTTTACTGCAGAGTTCATCCGCATAGGGACATCTTGTACAGAAAGCACAGCCTGTCGGCGGGTTTAAGGGACTCGGCACATCACCTTCAAGTATTATCCTCTTTGACTGCCTGGCTGTCCTGGGATCAGCAACCGGCACCGCGGATATGAGTGACTTTGTATAGGGGTGCCTGGGATGAAAGATAAGTTCCTCAGACTCCGCCAGCTCAACCATATGTCCCAGATACATAACCCCTATCCTGTCGGATATGTGATTGACCACCGAAAGATCGTGGGCTATGAAAAGATAGGTCAGCCCCAGCTCCTTCTGCAGGTCCTCAAACATATTCACAACCTGAGCCTGGATCGAAACATCCAGGGCCGAAACCGGCTCGTCGCAGACTACAAACTCGGGGTTTACCGCAAGGGCTCTGGCTATTCCCACTCTCTGCCTCTGCCCTCCCGAGAACTCATGGGGATAGCGGTTGGCATGCTCCGAATTAAGCCCGACCTTTTCAAGAAGACCTATTATCCTGTCATAGCGCTCTTTTTTGCTCCTGCAGAGCTTATGGATATCTATGGCCTCTCCGACTATGTCTCCCACTGTCATCCTGGGATCCAGGGATGCATAGGGATCCTGGAAGACTATCTGCATCTTTTTTCTGTAGGGCATCATATCGGCTTTAAGCTTCTTTTCCCCGTCAAAGAGGACATTGCCGTCATAAATGATCCTTCCGGCGGTGGGCTCCACCAGCCTCAATATGGATCTTCCCGTGGTGGTCTTTCCGCAGCCGGATTCCCCAACGAGTCCGAAGGTCTCCCCCCTGTTTATGGTAAAGCTTACTCCGTCCACGGCCTTTACCACATTTTTTGAGCCCGCAACAGGGAAGTACTGTTTCAGTCCTTCGACTTCAAGCAGTTTTTTGCTCATTGTCCCTTCTCCCCCTTTGCACTGTTTTGCCCCTCAAACTCCATTTTCTTTAAGAGCCAGCATCTTGAATAGTGTTTTCCGTAAAAATCCGAATCATCATTCATGTCTTCAAAGGTACCCTCAGGGCTGAATACGGTCTTTTCGGGTTTTCTTTCAAGACAGATCCTCATGCAGGAATCACACCTGGGTGCAAAGCCGCATCCTTTGGGAGGATTTAAGAGATCCACCGGGGTTCCCTCTATGGGAACAAGCCTTGAATACTCCTTTTCCTGAAACCTGGGTATGGATCTTAAAAGTCCCTTTGTGTATTCATGCCGGGGATCATAAAAAATGTCATCAGTCGTACCGTATTCCACGATCTCACCCGCATACATGACGGCTATATGGTCACACATGGATGCCACCACCCCCAGGTCATGGGTTATGAGGATGATCCCCATCTTAAGCTTCTGCCTGAGTTCGTTCATAAGCTCCAGGATCTGGGCCTGGATCGTAACATCAAGAGCCGTTGTGGGCTCGTCGGCTATCAGGAGCTTTGGCTCGCAGGCTAAGGCTATGGCTATCATGACCCTCTGCCTCATTCCGCCGGAAAGCTCGTAGGGATATTGCTTAAGGCGCCTTTCCGGCTCATTTATCCCAACCAGTGTCAGGAGCTCCTTTGCCCTTTCCTTAGCCTCGGCTGCAGTCTTGTCTCCGTGGACACGAACCGCCTCTTCGATCTGGTTCCCGATGGTATAGACGGGATTTAAGGAGGTCATGGGATCCTGGAAGATTATGCTCACTTCCTTGCCTCTTATATGCCTTATCTCCTTTTCGGTCATGAGATGGATGCTGTGGCCGTTGAAGTTCACCTCTCCGCCCACGATCCGGCCGTTATCCGCAGTCAGTCCCATCAGGGAATAGGCCGTGACGGATTTTCCGGAGCCTGACTCACCCACTATGCCAAGAACCTCTCCCTCCTTCATCCTGATGGAAACATCGTTTAAGGCCTTGACCTCACCAACCGGGGTAAAGAAAGAAAGCTTTTCATGTTTTATGTCAACTAAATATTCACTCATATACTACCCTTTTATATTTCGTAACTGTTGAAACCTGCAATGTCCGGACAGTTACCATTATTTTTTCATTTTAGGATCGAAGGCATCCCTTAAGCCGTCACCCAGAAGATTAAAGCTCAGGATGATGATAAATATCATAAAAGCGGGTGCAAAAAGCTTTTCGGGATAGGTCTGAAGTCCATTTAAGGCATTTGATGCAAGGGATCCCAGGGAAGGCATGGGAGCCTGAACACCCAGTCCCAGAAAGCTTAAGAAGGACTCCGTGAATATGGAAGAAGGTATCTGAAGTGTTGTTGTAACTATCAGGGTTCCGATGCAGTTTGTGATCAGGTGCTTCCTTATTATCCTGCCGTCCGATGCCCCAAGAGCCTTTGCTGCCGTCACATATTCATTCTGCTTTAAGACCATGATCTGGCCTCTTACTATCCTTGCCATTCCCACCCAGTAAAGGAGGGCAAATACAAGAAACATGGAAACCATGTTGGGTCCGAGAGCCGTTATCCAGCCGAAGCCCGCGACCTTCGCAAGGTTCTGCAGGGGGAATTTCAGCACCTGGGCCAAAAGGATTATGATCAGCACGTCGGGAATGGTATAGAGCACGTCCACTATCCTCATCATGACCATATCCACCTTCCCGCCGAAATATCCGGCGACAGCCCCGTACACAGATCCTATGAGGAGGATCAGAACCGAGGCTATGATACCCACGGTCATGGAGACCCTGGCTCCCACAAGAACCCTTATGGTGTAATCCCTTCCGTTCTGGTCGGTTCCCAGGAAATGAGGAAATATGCTCTCTCCCGCGTCCATCCTTTCCAGTTCTTTTTTTGAGTATTCCATGATACCCAGCCGTTCAGACCCCTTGACCTGCTCTTCATATCCGTAGGGATAAAAGGCGGGAACGATAAAGGCAAGAACGATCATCAGGCAGACCACCACAAAGGCGGTCATTGCTATCTTATTCCTTCTGAACCTCCTGAAACCGTCCCTCCAGAAGCCCACGGATTCCCTCATGATCACAAGGGATTCCTTTTCGTCCAAAGTGGCCGGAATAAAGTCTTCGGCTTTTAACTGTAAAGACAGTGGATTTTTCTTTGCTTCCAATTTATGTTATGCTCCTTATTTTAACTTGATACGGGGGTCGATAAAGGCATAGGCTATATCAACGACGACATTCATCATTATGATGAAGCAGGCAAGAAAGATCGTCGTTCCCATTATCAGCGGATAATCCCTGGAGGGAATTGCACTTACAAATTCGTGACCCAGTCCCGGGATCGTAAAGATCTTTTCTATTATGAAGCTTCCAGTCATCAAAGAAGCCATGAGAGGTCCCAGATAGGTGACGACAGGAAGGATGGCATTCCTCAGGGCGTGCTTGAATATGGATTTGAAGGTGGAAACACCCTTTGCCCTGGCTGTTCTCATGTAATCCTGTCCGATGACATCGAGCATGGAGGACCTCATGAGCCTTGCTATGTAGCAGGTGGGGTAAAGGGAAAGAGCCGCCACAGGCATGATATAGCTTGCCGGAGTCGTAAGCCCCAGGGAAGGAAGGAGCTTAAGCTTTACGGAAAGGATGTACATCAGCAGGGTGGAGCTTAAAAAGCTGGGTATGGCTATGCCCGCCGTTGAAAACACTATCAGAATGTTGTCCAGGGTCTTTCCCTTGTTATAGGCCGCAACCGCCCCCAGGGGAACGCCAAGGAAGACGGAAACAAGGACTGCCAGTCCTCCCAGCCTTGCAGATACGGGGAACTTGTTACGGATGATATCGTTGACGGTAAATCCCCTCTTTTTTATAGACATTCCCATGTTTCCGTGAAGAAGGTCGCCCATATAGGTCAGATACTGTGAAAACAGGGGCTTGTCCAGTCCGTACTTTGCCTCCATTGCTGCCTGCGCCTGTGGAGTCACGGCTTTCTCGGCAAGAAAGGGACCTCCGGGGACAAGATTCATAATGAAAAACGTCAGCGTCGCCACAACAAAAGCAGTCAGAACACCAAAAAGGATCCTTTTTATGATATATTTAACCATATCCGCTCTCTTTCTCAAAAAAATCTTCACAATTATATACCATATTTCCGCAATATTCAATGACTTTACGGGACATATTGGCAAATTTGTTACTGCTTACGTGGTCAGCCAGACCACGTAGGCAGTAACGGGTTCGGCACATGAGAATTGCCTTCGGCAAAGGTGAATTTAAGATAGACAGATAAGATAAAGGAACAGGCCCGGGGCCTATTCCTTTATCGTTTTTCCTGTGAGTTTAAGATATGCATCCTCATATTTTTCTATGGTCTTATCAATGACCTCCTGTGGAAGTCTGTAGTCGCATTCCGGATTTTCCTTCAGATAGTCCCTGACATACTGCTTGTCAAAGGAAGGCTGTCCCTTTCCGGGTTCATAGCCCTCATAAGGCCAGAAACGCGAGCTGTCGGGGGTGAGCATCTCATCTCCCAATACCACTTCTCCGTTTTCATCCAGCCCGAATTCAAATTTTGTATCCGCTATTATTATCCCTCTTTTCAGGGCATGATCCGCACATTTTTCATAGAGTGCCAATGTGCAGTCACGTAGCTTTGAGGCATATTCCTCACCCCTGCCCGGAAACTCCCTTTCGATGACCTCTATGCTCTTTTCATAGGAAATGTTCTCATCATGGTCTCCAAGCTCCGCCTTGGTGCTGGGTGTGTATAAGGGCTTTTCAAATTTTTCCGATTCCCTCATCCCTTCCGGAAGCTTTATCCCGCAGATCTCTCCTGTCTTTTGATAGGATGCCCAGCCCGAACCCGTGATGTAGCCCCGGACAATGCACTCTACGGGAAGCATCTTCAGCTTTTTCACGAGCATTGACCTTCCCTCGAAGGAGTCGTTTCGGAAAAATTCCGGCATTTCCTTCGTATCCGTGGAGATCATGTGATTTTTCAGAATGTCCTTTGTAAGGTCGAACCAGAAGGCACTCATCTTTGTCAGGATGACTCCCTTATTTGTCACCGGGTTTTTAAGGATATGGTCAAAGGCCGAGATCCTGTCGGTCGCAACAAGGATCAGGTTCTCTCCCGTATCATAGATCTCTCTTACTTTTCCTTCCCTAATGGGTCTGTATTCCTGCATCATTCCAATCCTCCTATATATAAATAACGAACTATTTCCATATAGTCCGGTCGTTTGTGCTTATGTCAGAATATCGCTCCGAAAAGGCCGGCGGACACAAGTCCCATGATGATCCCGGCCAGAACAACCCCCAGCATTACCGCAATGACACTGTCCTTAAAGTCCATATCAAGAATGGATGCCGCAAGGGCTCCGGTCCAGGCTCCCGTTCCCGGAAGGGGGATACCCACAAAAAGCAGGAGGGCAAGAAAGAGTCCCCTTCCCGCCTTGGCCTGAAGCTTCTCTCCCCCCTTATGCCCCTTTTCCAGGCAGAAGGTGAAAAACCCTCCGATGACCGGCTTATCCTTTCCCCACTCCAGCACCTTTCTTGCAAAAAAGAATATGATGGGAACAGGGAGCATGTTTCCTATGATCGCAACCACATAACAAAGCCAGAGCTTCAGGGGCTCGCCGGCTTCTATGAAGGCTATGGCATAGGGGATGGCTCCTCGAAGCTCAATGAGCGGAACCATGGATATGAAAAATATCATCAGGTAATGAATCATTTTATGATCTCCTCCAAAGCATCAAACAGGGCATCCATCTCCTCGTCGGTCCCGATGGTTATCCTTAAGTAGCCGGATATCCTTGCCTTATTGAAATGCCTGACAAAAATATCCCTCTTTTTAAGTTCTTCAAAGACCTCTTTTGCAGTCTTTCCCGAAGGGGGACTGGCAAAGACAAAATTGGTGGATGATCCGAAAAAGGAAAAGCCCATCTCCTTTAGTCTTTTCTGGGTTTTCTCCCTTGTTTTTATTATCTTTCCGGTTATCTCCTCAAAGTATTCCCTGTCCCTGATGGCGGCAGCCCCGGTCAAAAGAGCAGGCGTGTTCAGGGTGTAGGAATTGACGGAATATTTAACGTCATTTAAATATTTTATAAGCTTTCTGTCACCGAAGGCATATCCGATCCTCATTCCAGCAAGAGCCCTGGATTTTGACATGGTCCTGACCACGATAAGGTTATCGTATCTGTCGATCAGGGGAAGAGCCGTCTTTCCGCCGAAGTCAATGTAGGCCTCATCCACGATCACAACGCTGTCCGGATTGGCTGCTATTATCTCTTCTATTTTGTCAGGCTCAAGCAGGACTCCGGTGGGGGCGTTCGGATTTGCAATGACCACGCCTCCGTTTTCCCTTTTATAGTCTCCGGGACGGATCTTAAATTCATAATCCAAAGGGATGGTCTCATAGGGTATCCGGTAGACCTCAGCCCAGACATCATAAAAAGAATAGGTGATATCCGGAAAGATGACCGCCTTATTTCCCGCAAAAAAAGTGAGAAAGCACATGGAAAGAACGTCATCGGAGCCGACACCCGCAAATATCTTATCCTCATCAACCCCGTAATAGTTACCCAGTTCCCTGATGAGAGTCTGACAGGCAACCTCGGGATAAAGCCTTAAGGATCCGGCATCCATATCCCGGATCGCCCCTGAAACCTCTTTTGAAGGCGGATAGGGGCACTCGTTTGTATTCAGTTTTATTACCTTTCTGTCCGGCTGTTCCCCCGGTGTGTAGGGAACCACCCTTCTTATATTATCTTCAAAGCTCATTTTCAAATTTCAAGTTCTTCTGCCAGTTTCTTAAAACCGGGAAGAGAATTAAGGCAGGTCTCATAGGAAACACAGTAGGCAAGCCTCACATAGCCCGGACACATAAAGGAGCTCCCGGGAACCAGAAGGATGTGATGTTCCTTTGCCTTTGCCACAAAGTCCTTTTCATCCTCCACAGGGGATTTTATGAACATGTAGAAGGCTCCCTCGGGTCTGATGCATTCATAGCCGTATTCCTTAAGGGCATCATAGAGAAGATCCCTGTTTTTTGAATAGTAGCCGATGTCTGCCTTCTCATCTATGCACTCGGCAACAACCTTCTGCATGAGGGAAGGGGCATTGACAAAACCAAGGATCCTGTTTGCAATGGTAAGGGCCTGAAAAAGCCTCTCGTAATCCTCTGCCTCGTCCGGAAGAACAAGGTAGCCTATCCTTTCTCCGGGAAGACTTAAGGTCTTGCTGAAGGAATAACCCACAATAGTGTTTTTATAATACTTCGTGATATAGGGCACAGAGGCTCCGGTGTAGACAAGCTCCCTGTAGGGCTCATCGGAGATTATGAAGATCGTTGTCTTATATTCTTCCTGCTTTTTGTACAGGACATGGGCGATCCTTTTAATGGTCTCTTCTGTATATATGACTCCCGTGGGGTTGTTGGGATTATTGATTATGACCGCCTTTGTTTTTTTGGTCACCGCCCTTTCAAGTTCATCTATGTCAGGCTGGAAGGTTTTTGTGTCCGGCTTTATGGCGATGAGCTTTCCGTCATAGTTTGCCACATAATTCTTATATTCCAGAAAAAAAGGAGCAAAGGTTATGACCTCATCTCCCGGATCAAGGAGAGCCTTAAGGGCACAGTTTAAGCCTCCGGCGGCTCCCACCGTCATCAGGATGTTATCTTCCTTAAAGTCCGTGTCAAAACGCCTGTTAAGGGAATCGGCGATCTTTTTCCTGACAGAGGGAAATCCCGCATTTGACATATATCCGTGAAGATCCGTGGGATCCTCTTCCCTTAAGAGTCTTTCTATGGTCGTCCTTACCTTTTGGGGTGCCGGAACATTGGGATTTCCCAGGGAAAAATCATAGACATTTTCCTTTCCGAACTGTTCCGCCATTTTCAGGCCTTCTTCAAACATCTGCCTTATAACGGAATTGTTGTCCACAAGTCCCTGCATTTTTGATGATATCATTTTTTTATCCCCCTCATCTTCAGGTGTCTCTCATCAGCTTAATCAGAATCGTCTTCTCTCATTTCAGGACAGAGACCTTTGGCCAGTAGCGGAAAAGTGCCTTACCCACTATCCCGTCCCTGTAGAGATAGGTATTCTTCCAGTATCTTGAATCCGCTGAATCGTTGCGGTTATCTCCCATCATAAAATAGGCTCCCTCCGGAACCACATAGGGTCCGAACTCTCCCAGTGTCTCAACATTAAGATAAGGCTCGTCAAGAGGGTTTCCGTCGATAAAAACGGTGCTGTCCCTGACCTCCACCCTTTCTCCCGGAAGTCCTATCAGTCTTTTTATATAAAGGACACTTTCATCATCGGGATTCTTAAAGATTATGATGTCCCCCCTTACGGGGTCACCGAAAAGATATGAAAGACGGTTTCCGATTATCCTGTCATTTGCCATGATGGTAGTCTCCATTGAAGAAGACGGAACCGTGGCATTAACTATCAAAAATGAATTTATGGATAAGGAGATCAAAACTGCGGCGGCTATGACCCCCACCCACTCAAGGATCTCCCTTACAAGGCTTTTAGCTGTCATCTTTTCCACCAGGACAGGGCATTTTTACGCAACAACTCATACATTCTACCTCACCGGGGCAAAAATGACAAGTTTACTCTTTTGTCAGGCTCTTTTCAGTTTTTCAGTTCCTTCTTGTTTTTGTACATGGCTGCATCGGCTCTTTCAAAGACATCGGCAACCTTGGTGTCACCGCCCCTTCTTTCGGACATGCCGCAGGCTATGACCACTTTGTTCTCCTCTTTGTTCCTCTTGTTCCTGTCAGCCATGATATGCATCATAAGCTCTGTTTTGGAAAGATTCCTCTCTTCCACCACAACAGCAAATTCGTCCCCGCCGATCCTGTAGACTCCGCAGTCCTCGAAGACCTCTTCTATGATCCGGCAGGCCTCCTGAATGAGCCTGTCTCCCTCCTTGTGCCCCAGGGTATCGTTAACCTGTTTTAAGCCGTTTACATCACAGACCACAACCGCAAAGCCCGTGGGTTTTCCCGCCTCGATGAGTTCATTCAGCTGCTCCTCGGTCTCTTCATATGCATGCTTGTTTCCGGCGCCCGTCAGAGGATCCACCTTAGCCAGCTTTTTGGCATCCTGAAGCTGCTTTTCATTTTCCTGTTCCCGTCTTACCACGGCATCTATATCATTTACACCCACGATGAGCTGGGGTCCGTCCTTTTCCTCTACCAGAACGGCCTTTAAGCTGACGTGATTGGGTCTGCCGTTTAACATCAGCCTGTACTGCATGGTAAACATGCCGATCTCTTCTATGTCCTTCATTACCTTGTCTTTTTTGAATTCCTTCAGGCATCTGCTGAGATCGTCCTCATATACCACAAGTCTCATCTGCTCATGAGTCGTTCCGAAGAAATCCTCACCCTCCTTTAAGAGGTTAAGATCCTCATATTCATTGCTGGCAGTATATTCAGTGAATCTGTCATTTTCGGGATCTACGGTGTAGATGCAGATATAGTCTCCGGAAAGGGCTGAAATACGCTGATAGGTGGCGTGTTCTTCCTTCATCCGCTCGGCAGCCTCCTTGGCCCGCATCTGTGCATCTATGTCGCTGACTCCGACTATGATATGATCCTCCTCGTTTCCGGCTGCGACCGCCTTCATGTTCACATAGACCGGCCGTCCTTCGGTAACCAGACGGTAGGTGGTCACAAATTTTCCGATCTCCTTTATGGTAGAAAGCACATTCTCCTTGGTAAAGATATCCACAAAGCCCTTGATATCCTCCCTGTAGATGTATTCAAAGGCATCTATCCTGCTCTGTCCGAAGAAATTCCTGCCCTTTCTCCTCATTTCAAGATCGGTGATCCCGCTCCTGGAGCTGTATTCCATAAAGGAATCATCATTTAAGTCCACATAGTAGACCGAATTATAGTCCGTAGCCAGAGCGGTGGCGATCTGTGAATAGGTCATATTCTCACTCTTGACCTGCTCATAGGCCTGCATGGTCTTTATGTTCTCCTGCTTTACCCTGACCATTTCCGAAACGTCAAGGCTCATGCCCAGAAGGCACAGGCGGCCGGTGGCATCCACAAATTTAAGCTTTGTGGTCTGGAAGGAACGCTTGTTTCCGGCCGCATCCAGAACCTCCTCATGGAAGGTATAGGGCTGATCCATCTCAATGGCGATCTTATCATCCTCTATGAAGTGAGCGGCTGTTACGGGGTCGAAGATCTCGGCATCGGTGCAGCCTGCCACCTGCTCGGGTGATGACTTGTGGGCATATTCCGCAAATTTCTTGTTGCAGGCCAGGTACTTTCCGTTAATTACGTCCTTGGAAAAGGTCAGGGCCGGCATGTTCGCAAGAAGGGCGGAGATGGATTCGGCCAGCTCACCTATCCTCTTTTCCGCCTGTACCTGACGGGATAAGAGGGAATTGGCCTTTTTGAGCTTTTCACTTTCAGCAAGCAGCTCCTGATGCCTCATCAGAGGTTTTTTAAGCATATATCCCGAGATCAGCATGGCCACACAGAGAAAAAGGAGGGTTATGACAAAAACCGCAAGGAGGGTGTTTAATATCAGCCGGTGTCTCTGCATGTCAAGGGTGGTCAGGGAGATATCAACACCCATGTAGCCGATCACGGTTCCGTCCTTATCCCTGATGGGCTTGCCGTAGCCTATGATATCCCCGTAGATATCCTGATCAGAAATGGAAAGCTCGATGCTGTATTCCGGATCCGAAAGGGCAGCCATATCCTGTCCCACAAGATAGTCCACTGATCCGGGAGGACAGACAACGGAATAGCCCGCATCCACAAGATATACCACAGCCCTGGTGGGCTCATCCACATAGAACAGATAGAGGGAGTCGGCCTGTGTGGCATGGAGCATGCTCCTGAGATCCGCATGGAGAGACCTGTATTCCGGAGTTTCATCTATCCCCTTAAAGTGACTGACATAGGCTTCAAATTCCGGTGTACCCATATATTTGTTGGTCACCTGATCATCAGTCCTGTCATATATCTCTTTAACCCTTTTCTTAACGGCCTTCAGTTCACCCAGATCGATGCTGGCAGACGCGGTGCTGGCCATTTCCTCGGCCCTTGTCTCGCACAGCTCATCCTGATACCGCCTTATGACTCCGCTGAAGAATGTCACGGAGCAGAGGCTGCTCAATATGATGGCGGCTACTACAGTTAATATGGTTTTTTTACGGATAGCAAAGTCCAAAGCTTTTTCTCCTTTCCTTTCCGGGATTCAAGTGTTTAAGACCGGTCATGTTTTTCCGGCATTGCCGATTATGAAACAGCATATGGGCAATCAGGCAGGCAGATATGCCAGCTGATTCATATTCGGGGCGCCAGGATCTGAGAGATCATTTCCATCATGTTCTGCCTGTCCACGGGCTTTGACAGGAAGCCGTTCATCCCGGCCTCCATTGTCCTTTTCCGGTCTTCTTCAAAAACATTTGCGGTCAGGGCTATGATGGGCACAGCGGCATTGACGGGATCATTAAGCCCTCTGATCCTCTTAGCCGCCTCATCCCCGTTAAGCTTCGGCATCTCAAGATCCATCAGAACCAGATCGTAGTGTCCGGGAAGAACCGATGACAAGAGAGCCACTGCCTCATCCCCGTCCTGAGCCTCCTCTGTTTCAAAGCCATACACATCCAGCATGGCACAGACGATCTGACGGTTTATCTGGATGTCGTCAACCACAAGAGCCCGCCTTCCCGTGTAATCCACCCCGCTCTCAGACTTATCTCCGTCAGGGATCTTATCCGTAACCGGAAATTCCAGGGTTACAAAAACCTCACTTCCGGTGTCGGGTCTGAACTCTATCTCAATATGCCCGTCCATCAGCTCAATAAGCTTTCTGGTTATGTTCATCTCAAGATTCTCGCCTCCCGGTTCCATGCTGCCGGCTTCGTTATCGCTTACCAGAGCACCCAGTACCCTTTCCTCTATCTCGTGAGTGTAGCCTACCCCGTTATCCCTGATGGAAAACATGTAGGTGGCTCTTTCGTTTTCCGAGGCTGTGAGCTGGAAAATCCCAAGCTCTATGATCCCACCGTCCGGTGTGTATTTGATGGCATTTGACATCAGAAAGAGCAAAGCCTGGGACAGAAACCTCCGGTCGCAGATTATGTTTTCATTATCGATATCCGGAAAGGCCACGATGATCCTCTGCTCCTTTGCCTTTGCCCTGCTTTTTAATACATTCTGCAGCCTTGCCACTAAGTCCCTTAAGTTCACAGGCTCCTTTGAAAGCTCTACCTTTCCGCTCTCTATCCTGTTCATTTCAAGAACATCATCTATGAGCGAAAGAAGATGATCTCCCGAAAGTCTGATGCGGTTAAGATAGTCCTCCACCTTCTGACTGTCTCCGATATTCTCAAGAGCAAGGTCGGTGAATGCGGAAATGGCGTTTAAGGGTGTCCTTATGTCATGGGACATGGTGGAAAAAAGAGAATTATTTGCCTCGTTGCGCTCTGCGGCATCCACATACTGCTTATGGATCTGTTTCTGCCTGTTTAATATGATGGTAAAGAGTTCAAACATGATTATAAGGGCAAATATGACAACGATTATGTGTATCAGAAACCCTGTTGTCAGGATCGACGTATAGCCCTTTTTATCCGGCTCTTTTAACAGGTCTGCCCTTGTCTGAAGCTTTGTCCACATATTCGTGGAGTAAAACAGCAGAAAGAACATAAAAAGCCATATTGCCATGGAACCGCCCAGCTTATGCTCCTTATCCATAGACAGAACGACCCGGTAATATGCCAGTCCAACGGCACTCCAGAGAGCCAGTATCATATAGTCCTGCCTGGCAAGGCTTTCTCCCGTCACAAGATTCGGGATCAGCATCAGCAGAAAGATCCCGAAGGTCATTATGATCCCTGCCAGGGCATGAAGCCTGACCACCCACCTGTTTCGGGCATGGATAAAGGCTCCCGTGGAAACACAGCCGTAAACCACGGAGATCGCAAGGGTTGAAATGTCAACCGCCCAGGAGATCATGTTCATTCCAAGAAAAAAAACAGGAAAAGAAACAACAGCAAGCAATATCAGAGCATTTACGGGAACTCCCTCCTTATTTTCCCGGGCAAAGGATTCCGGAGCCAGACGGTCTTTTGCCATGAGTCTCAGGGTGTGGGAAGCAGCCGCCATATACCCTATGCAGCACCCGGTGAGAGCACTGAAATAAGCCAGGCAATACATGACAAGACCAAAATCCCCCATATGCCTCCTGACCCCGTAGAGGGTAAGCAGACCGTCAAAGGCCAGCTTTTCCCCACCGGCTGCCATATAATCCCCCCAGGTCCTGTAGGTTTCCGGGATCCCGCAGTTCGAAAAGATGACCATTGCCGCATAGACCATAGCTCCGAAGGCTATGGCAGTTCCGGCTGAAATAAATATCCTTTTAATGCTTAATCCGGTTTCGGATATTGCCCTGGTCACTGTCTCAAAGCCAACAAAAAGCCAGGGAGCCAGCACCACCACCGTCATTATCTGTGAGCCCTCCTTCATTCCAGTGGAGGGAGAAAAAGCAGGATAAAACAGGGTTGCAGCATCTGTGTGCATCATCATGCCGACAATGAGAACCGCAACGGAGACAAGGAGAACACCCGCCAGAACGGACATGACCTTCAGAACTTTTTTGTAGCCCCTTCTTACCACCAGAAAGCTTATGATGACCATAAATACCGCTATGACCAGGTCGCTCAGACAGACATCGTGTCCCATGAAGGTATAAAGATGCACCGCCCCGGATCCCCCGATAAAGAACCTTCCCATGGCTGCCATGGCGGAGGAATTTGCCCAGAAGACAGACATGTAAGCAAGGAGAAGGGACCATATCACAAAAAAGGCATAATCCGGACCAAGTGCCCTTCTTATGAGCTGATAGGTGCTCGATGTTCCCGGGAAGGACTTTATCAGACAGTAGTAGTTATAGCAGATCACCATGGCAAAAACCGCGGCGATCCCGAGTCCCAGAAGGGAACCCGCCACCCCGGCCTTCGGAAGAAAGTTTGTTGCAGGCATGACAAAACAGCCCCAGCCGATGATGCAGCCGAGAGCCATTGAAAAAACCCCTGTCTGTTCAAAAAAAGATTCTTCCCTTTTTCCCATGCTTACCGTTCTGAAACCCTTTCGTATCCAGCTAAACGCTTCAGGGTATATACGTTTATAATTTTACCATACTTCATCCTGTATTATTCACCGAATAGATCGGTGGCGGCGTAAAACCGCATAGTTCCTTGATATTTTAATACTGTTGCTTTCATCTAATAGATGAAAAAAGAGCTTCTGATTTGGTATAATTTAGGTGTCC
>Ga0310695_10000428_pt1 | contig 109976 bp, 86 predicted proteins | sample RumenRJG_04DNA_FD_203882 | JGI IMG/M metagenome (GOLD analysis project Ga0310695, IMG submission 203882) | Bovine rumen microbial communities from Lethbridge, Alberta, Canada - RJG_04 (v2) (version 2) | ecosystem: Host-associated > Mammals > Digestive system > Stomach > Rumen | place: Canada...
ACGTCAATCATTTCGACAGCATGGATGATTTCAAACGTCAGCTCGCCGACTACATAGATTATTACAACAACAAACGCATCAAGCTGAAACTAAAAATGAGTCCGGTGCAATACCGAACTCATTTCTGTAGACAAATTAACTGATTTTTTAATCCGTCCAACTTTTTGGGGTCACTTCACTGTTGGGGCAAGCCTCTTTTCAATAAATCTGTCGTGAATTATCCCTCGTAGAAGGGCATCTTGACGGTGATGGCCTTGAGGAGTTTCTCGCGGATCTTGATGTAGATTTCGGTGCCGATCTTGGCGAATTCGGCCTTGATGAGGGCGGTGCCGATGTTCTTGCCGGTGCTGGGGCTGGGAGAGCCGCTGCGGACCTCGCCGATCTTGTTGCCTTCAGCGTCGCAGACATCGTAGCCGTTGCGGGCGATACCGCGGTCAATCATCTCGAAACCAGCAACTTTGCGTTTGAAGCCGGCAGCCTTCTGAGCCAGGAGGAGTTCCTTGTTGATGAAGTTGTTGTTCTCGGCTTTCAGCTTGACGATGAATGCCAACGGAGCCTCGAGGGGGCTGACGGTGTCGTCCATCTCGTGGCCGTAGAGGGCGAAGCCCTTCTCGAGACGCAGGGTGTCGCGGCAGCCAAGACCTGCGGGCATAATGCCGTATTCCTTACCAGCCTCGAAGACAGCGTCCCAGACCTCGATGGCTTTCTCTTTGGGGATGTAGATTTCGCATCCGCCTGCGCCGGTGTAGCCCGTGGTCGAGAGGATGATGTTGGGAATGCCTGCGAAAGTGAGGATCTTGAAGGTGTAGTACTCCATGTCGACGATGTTCTCAGAGGTCAGCTTCTGCATGGCCTTGAGTGCGTTGGGACCTTGGACAGCAAGCTGAGCCCACTGCTCGCTCTCGTTGACGAAGTCGCGACCGAGCTCCATGCCCATCTTGTCGGCAATCTGGCTCATCCAATTCCAGTCTTTGTCGATGTTGGCAGCGTTGGGGACCATGAAATACTCATCGTCGTGAACGCGATAGACGAGCATGTCGTCTACGACGCCACCCTGACCGTTGGGCAGGCAGGTGTACTGCACCTTGCCGTCGAAGAGGTCCTCGATGTTGTTGGTGGTGACATACTGCATGAAGTGCTTGGCGATGGGGCCTTTGGCTCGGAACTCGCCCATGTGGCTGACGTCGAAAACGCCAACGTTGTTGCGGACGTTGTTGTGCTCTTCGACAAGACCTGTGTATTGGATAGGCATGTTGTAGCCTGCGAATTCGGCCATTTTAGCGCCGAGTTTGATGTGTAAATCTGTGTAAGGGGTTGTTTTCATTTATATAAATTTAAAGTTTGTTGTCGATTGATTTACATGGTATTTGCTGTTACATGTCCTAATCTAACGATTAGTTTCTTTTTTTATTGTATGCAAAAGAAAAAAAAGGCAATAAAACGAACGGATTTGCGTTTGCATCTGTAAATAAAACATAACCGACAGCATGGTTAGATATATTTCCGACAGGGATCACTACAGCGAAGTTCTTGCCCGTTGCGAGGGGGTGAAACACGACCTATGGATTGCAACGGCCGACATCAAGGACCTGTATGTCGAAGACGGGAATAGGGTAGTGCCGTTTCTGTCGGTCCTCGACAAGCTGACAAAACGCGGCGTCGACGTCCGGCTGCTGCACGCCAAGGAACCTGGAGGAAACTTCCGCGACGATTTCGACCGCTTCCCGGGCCTATGGTCCAAGCTGGAGCGCAAACTTTGCCCGCGAGTACACTTCAAGATTATGGTCTTCGACTGCTCGATGGTGTATATCGGCTCGGCCAACCTAACGGGTGCGGGTATCGGTATGAAGGGCGACGGGACACGAAATTTCGAGGCTGGCATACTTACCGACGAGACCGCCCTTGTCGATGCCGCTGCCGACCACCTCGACAGCGTATGGCAGGGTGTGCACTGCAAGAAATGCCGTCGCAAAGATTTCTGCGGCGACCGGATTGAGAATTGAAATTCGTACGAAAACGAAGACGAAAACGAAGACGAAAACAACTCTTCACCCTATAACCCTTTAACCCTATAACCCTATAACCCTTTAACCCTTTAACCTTTCAAACCCTTTATGACCGAATACGAAAAAATGATAAACAACCTTCCGTACGACTATACGGACGAGGATATTCAGCGGCGCATTCTCCATACCTACCATGCCATGCGCGCCTTCAACCAATGCGGAGCCTGGGATATGGACGAGGCACGTCGCTGCATGCTCGACTTGTTGCCCAATGCCCACCCGTCGGCACTTGTCATACCGCCGTTCCACTGCGACCACGGCGAGCGTATAACCCTTGGCGAACATGTGGTAATCAATTTCAACGGCGTATTCCTCGACGGCGGCGGAATCACCATCGGCAACCATACGCTGATAGGCCCCAACTGCCAGTTGCTGACTCCCGACCATCCGCACGACTACATCGAGCGTCGCAAGACCATCGAGACGGGCCTGCCTATCCGTATCGGCGACGACTGCTGGCTGGGGGGCGGAGTGACGGTCTGTCCCGGAGTGACGATAGGCAACCGCGTGATTGTCGGTGCCGGCAGTGTGGTGACACACGACATACCCGACGATGTGGTCGTGGCTGGCAATCCCGCAAGGATAATCCGCAAAACAGAAAACGCCAAATGATCACCATCGATACCACTGAAATGTGTTCGCACCTGCAGCAGAAACTATTTGCCGATGACGGTGTCTATCATCATATATGGCTGGCGATGCAGGACGATGCCGAAGTCACTGCCTTCGTGCGTTCGCGCCAGCTGCATATCTACCGCAATGGAAGGAAGGTGCTGGTTCTGCCTGGCAAGTCGGCTCCGAAGATAATCAGAGAAGACCCCTTGTGCGATATGCTTGCATCGGAGGCTCGGTCTGCGGTAGAGTCATGATAATATTTGAACCTTAAATACTTATGGCAAAGAATTTTGAAGATAAGATACACGATAACCTGCATCAGTACCTTGTCGGCATGAAGATGGTCGACGAGCGTCTGCAGGAGTGTCCCGACGTCGAGGAACGCTGGCCGTCGATAGGCAATTCCTATATCCCCGACGGCGCGCGCGAGTTCCGCAACTATCCCGTTGCCAGCCTCGGCTGGATGATGTATATCGGCATGGCGGTCGCCAAACTATGGGATGAAGAATGCCAGTGGCATTCGATAGCGTCACGAAGTGTGGCGAGCAGAGTGAAGCCAAGCGGAGAACAAAACGAATGGGGAATCTACTCGCAGTTAGACGACATGTACATCTATATGCGCGACAAGCGCGGCTACGACTATATGGACGAGTTTATTCGCGAGGATGTGTTGATGCTTCGTGGCAAGGAATCGGACGCACTCGAGGAGGTCGTCAGCGAATGCGCCACACGTGTCAACTACGAGCTGATGCGCGAGCGTTTGGAGCCAGGCACGAAAGAAGCCTTCGATGGCTATGTGGCTTGTCTGCACCAGCTCTACCTTTTCGGCATGGCCATGCAGCTTCACCGCATGGGCTACCACATGAAGCGGGTAATGTAGCTTTAACCCAATAAAACCTTTAAACCCCTAAACCCCTAAACCCCTAAAACCCTAAAACCTTAAAACCCTAAAACCCTATAACCCTAAAACCCTATAACCCTAAAACCCTCCGAAACTGCCTGATGCCCTCTTAAGGCTGTCCAGCCGTATTTCAAAGTCCTGCATCGATGTGATATTCTCGGGGTTTAAAGGGGCAGTGTAATAGTCGACAGGAGAGGGGGCTTTCTCTGTGCCAATGGGCCGTTTGGTCGTAGCTCTTCCTCTTGGCATATATTTGTTTTTGTTTTAATCTTTCAGGCATCCGATAGGCACCACCAGCACGCCGTCTTTGCGTTGGTATGCATATTCCCCTCCAGTCAACACCATCAGAAAGGATGGCTTCCCCATCTTTTCTTCATTCACCTTCCTGGCCAGTTCTTGCAGATGTTCGGAAGCTTCGTCTATCTGTTTTGCTCCAAGTTTCACCTCCACAGCGGCCCAACGGCCATCATTCAAAGCGACAATCATGTCTGCTTCCAACCCGTTTTTATCACGGAAATGATACACCTCGCCATCATTAGCCTGCGCATAGATTCGGACATCTCTTGTGCATAGGGATTCAAATAGCAGACCAAAGGTATTAAAATCTTCTAACACTATTTTAAGAAATGGCCAAAAATAATTTTAAGAAATGGCCAAAATTATCCGTCTTCGAACATACGTTTCGCAAACTCTTCTTCTGTCAGAACCACCTCCCAATGCTCCTCGTCGCGGCGCATATTGGGCAGCGTGTTGTCGCCGTTGACATAGATGACGTCGAATTCCGTATCGCGCGTACGGATGTCCATCTTGTCGAAGAAATTGCAGAGTTTTTCGTTGTCCACCTCCTTGCAGTTGCGCCAGATGACCAGCGTCTTCAATCCGTCGCGGCGGGCATCACCGTCAAAGACCGGTTGATCTACTATTCCCAGCTCATCCTTCCCTTCTACATGTCATTCCTCCTCACCGAGGTGTGAGTAGAACAAGTGGCGTCCACGTTGTCTTGTTAGAATTCACCAATTTGATGTATTCTGAATCGCGTTTATTAGGTGTGAGATGCCGTAATTGGGCGGTTTTAAGTATTTTGTAATTAATATAATATAGATTTCAATTAATAAAAAGTTGCATTTCTGGAGATAAAATTGTAAATTTGCAGTCTCAAAATATATATAAAACAATACTAATGCACTATGATAGAGGTAGGCGACATAATTACCAATCTTGTGCCAACTGAACCAACGAGAGTTACTTCGGTAAAGAAACTGGGTGGTAGCTATTCTATCGGCTATATTGGCATCAACAGCAACCGTAGTAGTTCGAAGATTGTCACATCTGCACAGATGGAGGCTCTCGAGAAACTGACGCAGGAAGGAGCTTTCAACTTTAAAGGCGATGCCGAACAGTTTGTTCTCTTTGCTGAAGCCGAGCGTATCAATTCTGCCTATCAGTTTGATCCTCTCTTTGCCATCAACTGTAGTGTTGTTGATCCGCTACCCCACCAAGTGGAAGCAGTATACAAGTATTTGCTACCTCAACCAAAAATTCGTTTTTTGCTTGCTGACGACACAGGTGCTGGCAAAACCATTATGACGGGGCTTCTTATAAAGGAGCTACTTATGCGTCATATGGTGGAACGTATCCTGATTGTCACTCCGGGAGGTTTGACCAAACAATGGCAAGAGGATGAGATGGGAATGAAGTTCAACATCCCGTTCAAACTAGTCAATCGTGGAATCTTTGCCTCCGAACCCAACATCTTCCAAACTGCCGACCGCATCGTGACTTCCATCGATTTCGTCTGTCGCGAGGATGTGATGAATGTGCTATCGATGAGCAATTGGGATATGGTGATTATTGATGAGGCTCACAAACTCTCTGCCTATGAATATGGGGAGAAACTCTACCGTTCTAAACGCTACGAGGTGGCTCAGATGCTTGCCGGCCAATGCGAGCACATGCTGCTGCTTACTGCCACACCCCATCGTGGTCGTTCTGACACATTCAAAAAATTGATGCAGTTGCTTGATGAGGATATCTTCGCCACAGCTGATCTGGCTGCTGAGCGTGTCAAAGATTTGGGGCAGAATGGTGTTAACAAGTTCTTCATCCGTCGCTTGAAGGAAGACATGAAAGACTGGGATGGAAACCCTCTATATAAGGCACGACACACGAAAACCATTTCCTACGACCTCACTCCGGAAGAGGAGCGCCTTTACCGAGCGGTGACCGAATACCTCACTCCACGCAAAGAAGCCGCACGAGAAAGCAAAAACATCCATGTTGCACTTGCCTTGCAGGTGATGCAGCGCCGACTCACCAGCTCCATTTTCGCCATTAAGAACACCCTGGAACGCCGATGGACAGCATTGCAGAGTTTGGTGGATATGCTGCAGCAAAATCCCCAATTGTGGAAACAGAAACAAAGACTGGATGATATCGATGTCGATAACCTCGACGATTACGACGACCTCGACGACGAGCAGAAAGACAAACTCGACGATATTCTTTCCGACCCTCGCAAGTTCCGTATGTTCACCACAGCAAGCAGTATGGCCGACCTTACCAAGGAGGCTGCAGAACTGAAACATCTCTACGAGATGGCGTCGGAACTCTATACCCAACAGCGTGAGGAAAAGAAATATCAGGAATTAAAAAGCTTGCTTCTGTCTCAAGGTGTCGTCGATGGTGAAAAGCTGGTTGTATTCACCGAGCACAAAGACACCCTGCTCTACCTTCAGGAGCGACTGAGTAACAACGGCTATGCCGTTGCTGTAATCCACGGTGGCATGTCGGTTGATGAGCGCCGCGAAGCACAGTACCAATTTATGACTGGCAAAGCCCAGATACTCATCGCCACCGATGCTGCCGGCGAAGGTATCAACCTGCAGTTTTGTCGACTACTTATCAACTGGGACATTCCTTGGAACCCCAATCGTCTGGAGCAGCGCATGGGACGTGTGCACCGCTATGGCCAGAAAAACGACGTGATGGTATTCAATATGGTAGCCGCCAACACCCGCGAGGGTCAGGTACTCACCACGCTGCTCACCAAACTCGACCTCATTCGCGAGCATTTGGGCGACGACCGCGTCTACGATGTCATTCAAGATGTACTCAAAGATGTCTCGCTCGACGATATACTTCAGTCGGTGCTTGGTGGCAAAGAGTCGGAACTCGACCGCTTCATCAGCCAGGATGACGACCAATTGCAAAATTTGTTTGCGAAGAAGATTGACGAACAGGACAAAAGCCTTTCCCACAGCACCGTTGATTTTGCTACTGCACGCGAACTGAAAGAAGACAGCGACGAGCGTCGTCTGCAGCCTATCTTCATACGCCTTTTCTTCGAGCGTGCTTTCCAATATCTTGGAGGCAGCTACGAAGAGGTGCAGCCGGGCATCTACCGCATCACCCATGTGCCTGACGTTGTGGCGGAACGACTCAAAAACGATTATCGTATCTACACCGATAACCTTCGCGACCTCTTGTTCTGTTTCGACAAGCATCTCTTCCTCGATTATCAACTTACCAATCCCTATAGCGGAAAGGCCCACTACATCAATCCAGGCAATCCTCTTTTCGACAGCCTAATCGATGTGGTGCGCGACAACTTCCGAGGCGAAGCGTTGATGGGCACCGTACTTGTATCGCCCGAGGATTCGGAGCCGTATTTTGCCTACTTCGTCAAAAACCAAATACTCGACAATCGCCCATCGCGCAGCAGCGACAGCGTTGCCAATGAGTTGCTGACATTGGTTTGTCAGGATGGTGACGGCCGCTTCGCAAGCACTTCACCTGCCAAATTGCTCGACCTGTGTCCACCTTCTACCTTTGCCAAAGAGGTGACACCTCCCGATGTTACCCGCGAGGATGAGGTGTTGGAGTGGTGCTATACCAACATCACGGAACCGCTTTTCGAAGAGACACGCCTTCGCGTGGAAGAAGACTCCCAGCGTCGGCTGGAATACCTGCGTACTGCTTTCCAGCAGGTAATACTCGATGTACAATGCGAAATCAACGAGCTGCAAGGAAAGGCCTTGCTGCAGGATGACGAGAAAACACAACGCAAACTCCAGGCAAAGACAGCCCGCTACGAAGAGCTGAAGCAGAAGCAGCAGCGCCGACTGGCCGAGATGACCCAGATGGTGGAACTTTCGCCCAAAGCCCCCGAGGTGATGGGGTGCGCCTATGTGGTGCCGTTGGGACAGATGGAATACCGCAGCACTTTCGGCATGAGTCGCGACGACGAGGTGGAGGCTATCGGCATACGAGTGGCTATGGAATACGAGCAGGCGGAAGGGCGCACTCCGAATGATGTGTCGAAAGACAATGTGGGTTATGATATTCGTAGTTTGTCGCCCAGTGGGCAGAAGCGCTATATCGAGGTGAAAGGGCGTGCTGGCACCGATGGTGTGATGCTGTCGGAAAACGAGATGAACCGGCTGGCGCAGTTGGGCGACCGTGCTTGGTTATATATTGTCATCGAATGCAAAGGTACACCGCAGCTGTTCTGCATCCAGAATCCTGCAGGCACTATGCAGTTCGAACAAAAGAGCAAAGGTGTGCAGTACTATCTGCCACTCGACGAGTGGAAAAAACGAATTGAAAACAACTAAACCTATCTCACAATGAAAGCCAAGAAACTGATTGAGGTGGCAATGCCCATCAAAGAAATATCTGCCGAGAGTGTGCGCGACAAGTCCATCCGGCATGGACATATCTCCACGTTGCATCTGTGGTGGGCGCGTCGTCCGTTGCCCACTTGTCGGGCGGTGGTATTTGCCAGTTTGGTGCCCGATCCCTTGGATGAACACTGTCCCGAAGCATTCCGTGAAGCTGTAAAAAACATACTGGAGGACGATACTTACCGACCCTATAACGACATCCCCTACACAGCGGCTTTCGACATCATGGAGGATAACTTGCGCAATCGACTGATGATGTTCATCGGCAAATTCAGCGACAAGTGTCAAAATGACATGAGAACCGGCAAGAGCACACCTCCCAAAGACCAGTTGAGCGACGGTTCCCTCATCAAGTGGGAAAATAAGGACAACCCTCGTATACTGCGAATGGCGCGCGAACTGATATGGGTGGCCTATAATAGTGACCGTACCCCAACGGCCTCCTACAAACAGTTGCACGAAGCATTCGACCGAGCTTTCGATGCTATTGGCAAAGCGGAGACTAAACTTTACAACATACCCGACCGTCACATCGAAACGCCACATGTGTTAGAGGCAGAACGGGAGTTGAAAGAGACCATAGACAATTTCCAGAACCAGATGCCTTCGGTGTTGGATCCTTTTGCTGGAGGTGGAGCCATTCCTTTGGAGGCAGCGCGATTGGGATGCCGCAGCTATGGCAACGACATCAATCCTGTTGCACATATCATCGAAAAAGGTAGCGCCGAATTCCCGCAGAAATATGGGAAGCCCATAGTGATAAGCCGAGAGGAGTTTTTGAAGAAATATGGCCATGAGGGAGAACAAATGGCACAGGAGACAGCCAGAGGAATAAGTTTCGACGGAACAAGTTACCATATCCCCAACCGACTGGTGTGGGATGTGGAGTTCTATGTAAAGAAAGTGTTGCGAGAGACCGAAGCCAAAGTGGGTTGGATGTATCCGGAGGATGAGCAGGGTAACAAGCCCATCGCTTTCTATTGGGCAAGAACTGCCACCTGCTCAAATCCTAGTTGCAAAGCACAAGTGCCGATGTTGAAGGGATTTAATATTGCCAATACATCTGCATCCCAAATATACTTGGAACCTCATGTGGAGAATAATAATATTACATTTGAAATAATACAGGGGAAAAGCCCATTAAAAACCGGATGGAATAATCGTGGTAGCATCACATGCCCCTGTTGTGGAAGTGTCACCGATGCAAACCAAGTAAAGCAACAATCGTGCACAGAAGGGCTGACGCCAAGACTAATTGCCGTTATTTCAGAAGCACCTAATGGAAAACGTTACGCGATTCCAACTGATAAGCAAAGGGACGTGATGAGAAAGCAGTTGGGTGAAATATCTCGTCCTACAGAACTCATGCAACGTAATTCAAACGGAGGTGACACATTCCCATGGGGCTTTACTAAATGGGGAGATCTTTTTTCTGACAGGCAATTATACATGCTCTCTGCCTTTATAGACGAGATTAAGAAGAACGCCGAAGAACTTGGTGGCACTCCATATACCAAAGTCCTTCAAACCTATATTGCTCTTTGGTTTGATAGAGTAGCATTGATTAATACTTCTTTCGGTCGATGGCATACTTCTAGAGAGACAATAGAACACCCATACAGTAGGCAAGCTATTGCTTTTGTGTCAGATTACCCCGAATCGAATCCATTCTGCACAAGTTCTGGAAGCGCATTAAACCAGTTAGATTGGGTGTTGCGCTATATTGAATCGGAGAGTGGCTCACCTATTTCTGCCTCTTTCGCAAACGCGTCAAGTGGGGAAAAGTCTCAATTCGGCAAAAAAGAACTGACGGCAGCTGTTACCGATCCACCCTACTACGATGCTATCGCTTACGGAGATATATCAGATTTCTTCTATGTATGGATGAAACGAACTCTTGGTGATATCTATCCCATCAATTTTTCCACACCGCAGACACCAAAGAGCGAAGAATGCACCGCTTTGAAACATCATCACGAAGGTAGCGAGGAAAAAGCAAAACGACATTTCGAGCACAAACTAACCGAGATATTCGATGCAATCGAGGAACAGACGACAGATATTGTCAGCATTATGTTCGCACATCAGAGCACGGAAGCATGGACAACTCTATGTAATTCTATTCTTGATGCCCGCATGAATATCACAGGCAGCTGGCCGATGGATACCGAGATGGCCAATCGTTCGCTGGGATTGGCTGGCGCTGCTCTTGAAAGTTCTGTTACCGTTGCCTGCCATCCTTCCGAGCGCAAAGGCTTCGGAGAATTCCGCGAGGTGAAACGCGATATTGAGCGTAAGGTAAAAGAGGAGGTGGAATCGCTCTATGCTCTTGGATTCCGCGGAGCAGACCTCCTGACGGCTTGCTTCGGGCAGGCGGTGAGTGAGTTTGGTCGATACAAGACAGTGGAAAAGGCTGACGGCAGCACCGTTACGGTGGCAGAACTGCTCGACCTGGCGAAACAGACTGCTTTCAACGCGCTGTTGCAGGGAATAGATGCCGACGACGAAACACGTTTCTACATCGGTTGGCTACAGATGAACGGTATGGGAGAGACCGACTTCGACGATGCCACCAAGTTCACCCGTGTGGGTATGAATATCGAGATAGGCGACATCTTCCGCCAAGGCTTGCTGGTGCGCGACGGAAACAAACAACACTTGGCAACAGCTGCCGAACACTTGGAGGCTCATTCAAAATCGAAAGGGACATCTAAAAGTGACCTGCTGATAGAGCAAGTGCATCGTGCGATGCTGTTCTACAAGGGTTCCGGCGGTGACCGTCGCGAACTGCTGCGACTGATACGCGATGTGGCACCCGACGCCAACGACTCCTTCTGGCGCGTATTGGCATCGCTCAAAGAGCTGCTGCCTGCGGGCGACGACCTGCAGCAAGTGCAAGGACTACTGCAAAACGGTGAAAACCTGCGCCGCGAGTGCAAGGATGTCGACAACCAAACATTTACACAAGGTACAATTACTTTTGGTGAATAAAAAAACAGTTTAAAAATGAACGAGAATATATCTAAGGCATTAGGCGTTTTCCTCGAAACCATGCGACCCATGGTGGTGGCCATAATCGAGAAGAACTTTAAAAACAAAGAATGGGACGAAGTGTTCTATAGCACTCTTTCGCCTGCGGGGCAGAAACAATGGAAACTGACGCTGGCCAGCAACGACAATTCGCTTTTCGACTACGACAAGAAGAATCTGATTGACTATGCCAATTTGGCATCGTTTGCCCTCAACTTCAAGGACCAGCTGGCCGGTGAGGCCGGTGGAAAAAGGGAAGCCAACCGAATCATCAGCTGCCTGCAGGAACTGCAGGATGTGCGAAACCGTTGTCAGCACTTCCAACCCATCGACGAGGACGACACCGACAGGGCTTTCAGCAACATGAAGACGGTAGCCAAAGTGCTGGAACTGCAAGACCTGTATGACGAGGTGGTGCGCATAGCAGAAGGGCCGGCACAAGAGGTGCCAAGACAAGAATCAACACAAGAAACGATAGAGAAACCCAAAGACGATGCAGCACCCGTGGCCAACAGCGGCCGACTGAAAGCATGGTTCAACAACGCCATTCCTCACTACGACATACGCAACAGCGTGCTCGACGAGTCGATGTTTGCAGCCAACCTTAACGATGTGGCCAATGGAACAGGTTTGGAGGTATACAGCAACCCTGTTTCGTTTTTTGACAAAACCTACATCACAGATGGATTGCGGGATATTGCCCGACGGGTGGTAAGAGCATTGAACGGCGAGGAATCGGAAAATCGTGTCATATCGCTGCAGACAGGATTTGGTGGGGGTAAAACCCACACGATGATCTCTGTATATCATATCGCCAAATTGGGACGCCAGTTGAGCACCATGCGAAACTGCTCTGAATTGCTTGGCGTCGACATAAACCCCACTTTCGATGCCGCCCACGTGGCCGTTTTCACCAACAACACAACCGATGTGGTACAAGGGCGTCAGGTCGAGGATGATTTGGTAATCAATACCCTGTGGGGCGAGATTGCTTACCAATTGGGTGGGCGTGAAGGCTATGAGAAGGTGAAACAAAACGACATTGAACGCACAGCACCGTCGGCAACCATTTTCAGACCTTTGTTGGAACAATACAGTCCTTCATTGATACTGATTGATGAGTTGGCCGACTATTGCAACAAAGCGGCGAGCAAGAAAGTAGGAGCCAGCACGCTCTACAACCAGACGGTGAGTTTTGTGCAGACATTGACCGAAGTGGTTGCCGCTGTGCCACGTTGTGTGTTGATTGCTTCCTTGCCCGCCAGCGCCACAGAGGTGGCAGCATCCAAAATTGGAACGGAAATCCTGTCGTCACTCGAGACTCGTATTGTCCGTGTGGGTAGCAGCATCAAACCCGTTGATGACGAAGAAATCTACGAAGTGGTTCGCCGTCGCTTGTTCGAACGTTTTGAGTCGGAGAGCGAGATTGAGAATGTCGCCAACAGCTATAGGAACACCTATCATAATGTGCGCAGCTATTTGCCCGCCGGTAGCGACAATATGGCATATATCAACAAGATTAAGAAAGCCTATCCATTCCATCCCGAGTTGATTGACCTGTTCCGTCTGCGATGGGGAAGCGACCCACGTTTCCAACGCACACGAGGCGTGTTGCGCTTGCTCGCGTCAATCGTACAGGACTTGTGGAACCGTCGTCGTTCTCTCGAGGGAGCGCAAGCGCTCATCCATACTTCCGACGTGAACCTTGAAAACCTGGCTACAATCACCGGCACCATTAACAACTTAATGGGCAGCAACTGGGACACCGTGATGCAAGCCGACGTGTATGGTACATCGAGTAATGCCTATAAGATTGACAACGAAGATCCTATGAGCAACATCGGACGCTACCATCTGACACAAGGGTTGGCCACCACTTTGATGATGGCATCGGTGGGGAAGGTTCAGAATAAAGGTCTTGATATGAAAGCCCTGAAATTGGCTGTTGTGCGTCCCGATGCCTTCAACCATAACGATGTGGATACCGCAATGAACAAGTTGGAGGACATTGCCCACTATCTGTATGTCTCCAACGCTACCGGTGGACGCACCTATTGGTTCCATTCCAAGCCCAACATCAATATCCTCATCAACCAAGCCAAGAGCGATGTGAAGACGGTCGATATGGATGCCGAAATAGTACGTCGGTTAACGACTGCCGCCCGTAGCGTTATGGGAATGAAAGTGCTGGTGGCGCCTACTGACAATGTGCCGGAACAGAACTCGTTGACAATGGTGGTGCTTGCACCCGAATACTCTATGCCGACAAACGGAACATCGCGTGAGATAGATAAACTGGTAAAGAACTTCGCCTTGTACAGGGGCAATGCCGACCGCATCTACCGAAATACAATTTTCTATTTGGCTCCTACCGAAGTTGGGATGTCCACTTTGCGTGACAAACTGTCGGAATATCTGGCTTGCCAAAAAATCTTGAACGAATATTCCTCTCAACTGGAACGCGACCAGAAAGTGGAGGTAAGTGGGCGCAAAGACGACTGTGAGAAATCGGTGACGGAAGCCATCATTGGCGCTTACACCAAAGTTTTGAAATATGGTGCCAAATCAGGATTGGAATGCTATGATATTACGAGAACTGACAACCGTTTGACAGAATACCTTGCCACAAGAATTCCCCAAGAGTTAAAAGAGCAGGAAATGTTGATAGAGTCTATAGGCAGGGGACAGCTTGACCGTGCTGGATTGCTTCCTTCGGATGGGAATGATGTGCAGGTTAAGAAGATTTATGATGCGTTCTTACGGTTTGACGACAAACCCATGTTGATGAGTAGTGAAGCAGTGAAGAATGCGGTGAATCGTTATTGCCAGGAAGGCATTTTCAAGGTTGCCGTGAAACAGGGTGAGTTGATTACTCGTCTTTACACTAAGGAAACTGTGCCATTTCTGGATGTCAACGACGAAAGCTACTGGCTGGTGGACAGTAATACCACGATGCCGCAAAGTGCGCAACCGGAGAAGCAGGAAGGCGGAGAAAGTTCCAAAACGCCGGAACAGCAGGAAGTGCACGAAGCCAAATCACCAGAAGAGGCACACAGCGTGAAAACCTACCGGCAGGTGACCATCTCCGGCAATGTGCCAATGGAGAATTGGACGCAACTTTTCACTAGTTTTGTCAATACACTGAAAAACAATAATCTCCAAATTCAGGTTACCTTTAAGGCAAAAACCACGTCGGCCAACCCATTGACAGAGTCTTCTGCCACCATCCGTAGTGTTAAAGAATCTGCCAGCCAGCTTGGATTGGATTTTAATGCAGAATAGTGCGGGTTACTAACTAAACAATAAACAAAACATCAAGAATATGGATCCTGCTAAGGCTATGGAAGAAGGGAAAAAGGCGAACAGGGAAATGATTGAACTGTTCCGCTCACTTCCTGATGATTGTTACAGCATCGAACTGATGGAAAAAATAGTATCGATGCCAATGTGGTGTGTCGACAACAATGAGGACAACCTCGACGTGGGTGTGGCGCTATATGAAGCGTACCAATCGGAAAACCTGCTGGATGACCCTGCACACTTTGAGAAAATCATTGCTCTTTTCCGTAAGACGTTGAGTATTTATACTTATGGTCCAAAAATGGACAGGATGAAGCTGGCTGCATACGAGTTCTTCAAGCGTCGCTCGGAAGAAGACCCAGAGAAATACTTCGACTCATATATGGGTATGGCTGTTGACACTATGTGGCTGCGGAATGAGGGAATTGATGAACATGAGGAATGGAATCGTATCCTGAAAGAAATGAGAGAGAAATACGAGGAGAAGCCGGAAATGTATCAATATTGGCTAGGATATGCTCTCGTAAAGAATGCGAATTTTGATTATGAGTCGGAAAGTGTGGAGGATAAAGACAATTCTTTAGAAAAGCTAAGAGAAAGTCTTGAATTGGCCATCGATTACTGTAAGACGAACGGAGTCTCTATGGGCGCGTTGTTTGACCCAATACATATCAACTATCTAATCATAGAAAGGCTGACGGAACTTGGCAGAAAAGAGGAACTTATACAACACTATAAAAAGGTAATTGAACTGATAGACAAAGCCAATGCAGATACTGTTAGATCCGATGGCCGTCCAAGGTATTCAGATATGTACGCCAAAGCTATGATGGATTTGTCGAAGGCCCTCGAGGAGTCCTCGCCGAAGGAGTCGGAGATGTATCTGCAGAAAGCAAAGAAATACATACAGGAAAATGACTTGGAGTATCTGTTTATGCCAAATGATTATGACGATTGGGGAAACTAAGATAACTTATATAAAAAAGGAAATGGAGAAGGAAGAAGGAACACCTACCCTTGACCTTTACGTCAAAACAAATCCATCGACAAACAATTAAATAACAGCACAAAAACAATAGATTATGGCCGAAAAACAACAGGAAACCGAAGAGAAGACCACCAAAAAGGGGGCTTTCAGCGTGACTTTCGAGGATGGCACAGTCATTCACGAGTCAAAAAGTGTGGACACATTCGTCAAGTCGTTGCAGAAGATAGGGCTAAAACGTATCAATGAAAGTCAGTGCCCTGAGCATACGAAGTTCAAGGTGGTGGATACCCGGGAAAAAACTGGAAGTATCCAAGAACAGAAAAAAATCGTGGTCAAGGAGGATGGTAATGATGTTGCTTACTATATCTACACCTCGTTGAAAGACGTGCAAAAAGTTGACGACCTGTATAAGATTTCCGACTATTTGGGCTTGAATTTAAAAATAGAGGAATATGGTGCGGCACGGGAGGCTAAGACAAAACTGAGGGTGACCTTCCCCAACGAAAACCTGGTGATAGAAAAAAACACGGCGTCGGCAACATTCATAGAGGCTGTCCAACACATGGATTTGTGGAATGTGATGATTACGGGAATCGTTCTGCATGGTTCGCCGGTGGTGTCGAGGAAGATGAGCGTGAAATACCCTAAAGAGAGCACCCCGATAAACGGTTTCTACGTTACCTATCACGGTGACAACGAAGTGAAAAAAACAACACTTGAAAAAATTGCCGAACGACTGGAGAAGCGGATAGAGGTGGAAATTGTCTGACCAGACATCATTGAGAACTCCAAAGACGTAGGAGTGAAACTAGGCAAAGACGTGCTCCAGCAGGTGGAGTGAGATGAGCAATAATAGGGATAACTGTTAGTTTTGAAAAGGTATGAATGTTGAACTGGTAACAAAAACCCAATCTGAAGATACCCTCTATGGCGACGTGTGCCAAATTATTGATGGTGCAAGGTCGCGTATTGCCACATACCTGAACACCGAGGTCTGTATGACCAACTGGTATGTCGGCAAACGCATCAAGGAAGATGTTCTCTTCAACCAGCGTGCCGAATATGGCAAAAAGGTGCTCAAAAACTTGTCGGCTCGGCTTATTGACCGTTATGGGAGCGGATGGAGTGTGTTCAAGCTTCAACATTGTGTACGCGCTGCGTACACTTTTTCGGAGGAGGAAATTGTGTACGCAACGCGTACACAATTGAGCTGGACACATCTGCGAACCCTAATGGGTATTAAAGACCCTCTTGAGCGACGGTTCTATGCCCAGATGTGTGGTATAGAACATTGGGACACACGTACCCTCGATGAGAAGATTGACCAGCAACTCTATCAGCGTACCGCCATTAGCCGTCGCCCGGAAGAAGTTATCCGAAAGGAGTTGGACGCCACGAAAGAGACCAACCACCTCCTGCCCGATATGGTATTTCGGAGCAGTTACTTTCTCGACATTCTCGGGCTTCCGGACATCTATACGGAGAAAGATCTGGAGAATGCAATCATCACGCAGATGGAGGGCTTCATCGGCGAGCTGGGTTCCGACTTTTCCTTTGTCGCCCGGCAGAAAAGAATAACCGTCGACAGCACCGACTACTATATAGATCTGCTCTTCTTTCACCGAGAATTACGTCGGTTGGTGGCAATCGACTTGAAACTGGGCAAATTCAAACCCGAACACGAAGGGCAGATGCTGCTCTACCTGCGCTACTTGAACCAAAACGAACGCAAGCCGTGGGAGGAGTCGCCCATAGGACTGATACTATGTTCCGAGGGCAATACAGAGCACATCGAATACCTGATGCTCGACGAGAACAGCCCCATAAAGGTGGCGCAATACTACACGCAGCTACCAGACAAGAAACTGCTTGCCGAGAAGTTGAAAAAAGCTATCGCCATTGCGAAAGAGCATTGTCAACAGCGCGATAAAGAGAAATGCCCCGTCGCGTCAAACAGCTTAGATTTACCGAACAATTAAATCCCCATCAATATGACCAAACTGGAAAAGCTTTACAGCATCATCGAGAATATTAATAATTATAATTAATAATGATATGTCACGTTTAGAAGATTTGTATAAAGCAAAAGAGATTTTGCGTCGAGAGAAGCTTGAATTGAGCGATAAACAGGAGAAGCAGTTGAATGAGCTTGAAGAGGAAATCATCAAGAAGGAGATCATTTGGGTGCGTCAAATAGACGCACCTTTTTTTATGACTTATTCAAAGTATGACCAAAATATAACCAAATTTGGGATATAGAAGAAAAAGGATTTTGCATTTTGCTCTTTTAGGAGTTATTTGCAAAATCCTTTTTTCGTACCCCGGGAGGGACTTGAACCCTCACGCCGTTGCCGGCAGCAGATTTTGAGTCTACCGTGTCTACCATTCCACCACCAGGGCAGGTTTTTTGGTTGGAAAATGAAAAATGAAAATCGAAATATGCTGTTGTCTTTTATTTCATTATGGCTTTTTCAAGCCCATTTGTCATCTTCGTTTTCCGAACGCAAAAGTACGCATTTTTTTTATTCTGACAAATTTTTTTTCATTTCTTTTTGCAATCCAAAAAAATGTAGTATTTTTGCAATCCATTTAAATCCATATAAAAGGCATGCAAACATCTGATAAAGTATTCATTTTCGCGGGTCGTGCCACTGCCGACCTCGCCCGTCGTGTGGCTGAAATTTATGGAATACCTCTCGGCAACTCCACAGTTTTTCAGTATGCCGACGGTGAATTCCAACCCTCTTTCGAGGAAACAATTCGTGGCGGAATCGTTTTCATCATCCAGTCGACGACTCCTCCTACCGACAATCTTTTCGAACTCCTTATGATGGTCGACGCTGCAAAGCGCGCCTCGGCAGGCAAGATTGTTGCCGTAATACCTTATTATGGGTTTGCCCGTCAGGACCGCAAGGACAAACCGCATGTGCCTATCGCATCGCGACTTATAGCTGATATGCTTGTGGCTGCCGGTGTCGACCGCCTTATCACTATGGATCTCCATGCCGATCAGATCCAAGGTTTCTTCAACATCCCTGTCGATCACCTGTTCGGCTCGTCGCTCTTCATGCCCTATATCCGCGAGAAGTTCGATATCGAGGATGTCATGTTCGCTTCGCCCGACATGGGTGGCAGCAAACGTGCCGGCATGTATGCCAAAACACTCAACAACAGCTTCGTGATTTGCTACAAGCATCGTAACAAACCGAACGAAATCGGTGAGATGCGTCTCATCGGCGATGTCGAAGGCAAGCATGTCATCCTGCTCGACGACCTTATCGACACAGGTTCGACTATCTGCAAGGCAGCAGGAATCATCAAAGCCAGCGGTGCCAAGAGTGTCCGTGCCATGATTACCCATCCTGTCCTTTCCGGCAATGCCATCGAGAAAATCGAAAACTCTGAACTCGAAGAACTTGTGGTCAGCGATACAATCCCGCTGAAACGTGAATCGTCGAAAATTCGTGTCCTCTCCTGCGACTGGCTTTTCGCCGAGGCTATCCGCCGCGTCACCAATTGCGAGTCGCTCGACAACCTCTACGAGACGACAATCCATCACAAGGGTGTGATCCACAGAATTGAACATTGATATTTTTATTAATTAACCTATTTTATAATCATTAAAATTTAAACAAAATGAGAGTAGTATCTATGAGCGGTGCTCTGCGTGAGCACGTAGGGAAAAAAGATGCTAAGGCTTTGCGTCGCGACGCAAAGGTTCCATGTGTTATGTACGGTAAGGACGAGCAGATCGCTTTCAGCGTTGCTCAGACTGCATTCGACCGCATCATCTTCAATCCGGAACCTTGCTTTGTCGAAATCGAAATCAACGGTGTCAAGCATAGCGCTATGCTGAAGGATATCGAATTCCACCCCGTAACCGACATCGTCTATCATGCTGATTTCTACGAACTGAGCGACAACAAGCCCATCGTCATGTCAATCCCTGTCCATACCACCGGTACCTCTGTAGGAGTTATGAAGGGCGGTAAGTTGGCTTACAAGCAGAAACGCCTCAATGTCAAGGCTCTGCCCGCTAACATGCCTAATGAAATCCTCATCGACATCACCAAGCTCGATGTCGCACAGCGTATCAAGGTCCAGGACATCCAGACCAACAACTACGAGTTCCTCAACCCCAAGAGCAGCGAGATCCTCGTCGTCAATAGCACCCGTGCATCCGCAACTGCCGACACTGAGGATGCTGCTGAATAATGGTTGCTTGTCAAAAATGCCTATAGAGTCGCGACGACTGTTCGCGACTCTTTTTTGCATATACTGTCAGTCGTTTCGTTACATATTATCAGCTGTTTATGAAGTACCTCCTTTTCGATCTCGATCGCACGCTGTGGGATTTCGACGGCAATGCCGACCGTACCTATCGTGCTATGTATGACGTTTTCGGATTGGAGCAAATGTGCCACGTAGATTTCGACACTTTCCACGAACGTTATCGTGTTATAAATGATACCCTTTGGGAAGCTTATCGCAACGGCACCGTCACCAAGGAGATGGTGGCGATTCGTCGCTTCTCGCTGACCTTTGCCGAGTTCGGCTGCGATGCGTCGTCGCCTGCCATCGTGCGCCTGTCGCAGAAAATGTCCGACTACTATGTCGTTGAGGGTACCCGTCAGACAGGACTTATGCCAGGCGCACGCGAGTTGCTCGAATGGCTTGACACTCAGCGTGAACGCTATAGTCTTGCTGTGATAACGAACGGCTTTTCAGAGGCTCAGATTCCAAAGATGCGGACATCGGGGATTGACCGTTTTTTTAGCAAATTCTTCCTTTCGGAGGATATCGGATTCATGAAGCCCGACCGGCGGTTTTTTGAGGTCGCCCTCCAACGGCTTAATGCAGAGCCAGACGAGTGTCTCGTCATTGGCGACGACTACAAGGTCGACATTGCCGGAGCCATGGCTGTCGGTATCCCGCAAGTGTGGTACAATTACAGACACCAGACTCTTCCTCAGGGTGCTATGCCGCCGACTTTGGAGATTGACAACCTCTTGTCTCTGAAAACAATTCTTGATGCACCCGAACCCGTCGGCGCCTCTTCGTCCACGGGGACAAAACACTCAAACGACAAAAAATAACACCTCAACAACCAGTATTTCAATATTCCAACATCCAATAACCATGCACAAATCAGGATTTGTTAATATCATCGGTAACCCCAACGTAGGAAAGTCCACGCTGATGAATGCCCTTGTCGGCGAGAAGCTCAGCATCATCACCAGCAAGGCGCAGACAACGCGCCATCGCATCATGGGCATCGTCAACGGCGAGGATTTCCAGATTGTCTATACCGACACCCCTGGCATTGTCAACCCACACTACAAGCTCCATGAGCAGATGATGGGTTTTGTTGGCAGTGCCCTTCAGGATGCAGACCTGTTTCTGCTTGTCACCGAAGTGGGAGAGACCCTCAAAAACCAACAGGTGTTGCAAAAGGTGATTGATTCTGATGTGCCTGTAATATTGGTCATCAATAAGATAGACCTGTCCGACCAAACCTCCATCGTGGACAAGATGGCCTATTGGCAGGCTCAGATTCCGCGTGCCGTGGTGGTCCCTTGCTCTGCAACCGAAGGCTTCAATGTCGATAAAATTTTCGACCTCATTCTTGAAAAACTCCCCGAGAATCCGCCCTATTTCCCAAAAGATGAGCTTACCGACCGTTCGATGCGTTTCTTTGTCTCAGAGATAGTCCGCGAAAAGATTCTCTTGCTCTTCGACAAGGAGATTCCGTACAGCTGCGAGGTTGTTGTGCAGAGTTACAAAGAGGGGGAGACCCTCGACAAAATCTCAGCATTGATTTTTGTCGAACGCGAGAGCCAGAAGGCCATCATTATCGGTCATCAGGGCAAGTCAATCAAAAAACTTGGCATCGAAGCACGCAAGGACATAGAGGAATTTACCGGCAAAAAGTGTTTCCTCGATTTGCGTATCAAGGTGCTGAAAGACTGGCGCAACAGCGACGTGGCGCTGCGTCAGTTCGGCTACGAAACGAGCGACTGACAATCCGTTTTCTCCCTGTAGGATTATTCTGCTACGGTTTTCAAAAGACCGTCATATCACTCTTGCGCAGGATTAGAAATACTCTATCTCGCGGGTGACGATGTACTGCATTATAGGGTCGCCGTCAATGAGTTCGCTTTCGGTGCGGCGTGTCCAGTTGCCGTTAGTGTCGTATTCGTATTGGAAAATAGTGATATACATTTCAGGCTCAGCCTCGCTGTAGTCGTAAAGTGTCTGCGATACGGGTTCGTTGTTTTCGTCGTACTCGTAGCGCCATTCCTGCATTTTTTTGCCGTTACGGTCAAAGACGACTTTCTTGTCGACGTTGTTGCCTGCGTAGGTGAAGACTTCGCGTTTGTATATGTTGCCTGCGGCGTCGTTCAGCGAGCGCTGCACCAGTCGGCCTTGTGCGTCGAAGCGCACCAGTGTGCGGCTCTCAATCTGGCGCTCGGCATCTTCTACCCACATCTCTTTCAGTACGTTCTGTGCATCGTATGAGTAGTATGTGCGGCCAATGACATTCTCGTTGTTGTCGACAATCTGCTCCACCGTCGTGAGTCCGAAGCCGTCGTGTTTGAAGCGCGAGCGGAAGATGATGTCGGCCTCGGGAGTGACGTAAGCCATTGTTTTTCGCCAACCTTTGCTGTTGTATGTGGTCTCAAGACGCTCCAACATATCGCCTTCCGAGGTTACGCCTTGGAAATCAGTGCGAGCCTCGTAGGTCACCTTTGTCACGTTTTTCACTCTGCCGTGCAGCCCGTCGAGGGTTACGTCGGAGGCAAGTTTCTGGGCTGGAAGCATGGCTGTCAAACCCATAAAAAGTGTAGCGAAAAGAATGTTTCTTATTTTCATAACAAAGTGTTTCTTATCAGTTTGTGCTATATTTGCAAAGATTATTGATTCAACTCTTAAAAAGCAAAAATACAAAAGTTGGGCGACATGGCAAAAAAATTCGTATTTTTGCAAACTTAAATCAATAACGGATGTCTACGCAAAATATTATATTGCTATGTTTTATTTTATACACGGCGTTGCTTTTTTTCGTCATGTGGCTCACATCGCGCCGTGCGTCAAGCAATGATGCTTTCTTTCGTGCCGGTCGCAAATCGCCTTGGTTTGTAGTGGCTTATGGTATGCTCGGTGCTTCGTTGTCTGGCGTGACATTCATGTCGGTTCCGGGAGGTGTATATTATGGTGCATTCACTTATATGCCCCTTGTGTTCGGCTACGTCATCGGTTATTTTGTCATCGCTTTTCTCCTCTTGCCGCTCTATTACAAGCTGAATCTCACATCTATCTATTCTTACCTCGACCAACGCTTCGGCAGCACGTCGGAAAAGACAGGCGCCATATTCTTCATACTTTCACGTCTTTTGGGCTCTGCACTGCGCATGTATCTGGTTGTCTTTGTGCTTTATGAGCTCGTGTTCCGCTCGTGGGGCATCCCGTTCTGGATTCCCGCGGTGTTGTTCATAGCCCTCATTTTGCTCTACACTTTCCGTGGCGGACTGAAGACCGTGGTGTGGACCGATACACTGCAGACCACCTTCCTGCTCCTCGCTGCCATAGCCACGGTGGTGGTCATTCTGAAAAACCTGAATATCAGTATTCCCGAACTGCTTAGCGCCAGTGCCTCCGAAGGCTATACACGCATTTGGGAAACCGATTTCAACCACCCAAAATTCTATTGGAAACAGATAATCTCGGGGGCTTTTATTACAATCACGATGACGGGACTTGATCAGGATATGATGCAGAAGAACTTGACTTGCAAGTCGCTGCGCGATGCGCAGAAGAATGTCATTACCTCCAGTTTCCTCTTTGTTGTGGTGAATCTGCTTTTCCTCACGCTCGGTGCTGCCCTCATATACTATGCCTCGCATACTGGACTGCAACTTCCGTTAGGTGCCGACGGACGTGTGTTGGGCGACAAGATATATCCTATGATAGCGCAGTCGATGGGTGGCTTCACCCTCGTGTGCTTCATTCTTGGCATGGTCGCTGCAGGCTACAGTAGCGCCGACGGCACATTGACGGCGCTGACGACAACGTTCTGCTATGATTTCCTCCATTTCGACAAGCGCAAGAGCCTCGACGAGAAGAATCAGGTGCGCTATCGCAAGATGGTGCATGTCGGTTTTGCAATCCTTTATCTGCTGGTGATTATAGCTTTCCGTCCATTTCATAACGACTCGCTGATTAACATACTGTTCGATGTCGCCGGCTACACCTACGGCCCGCTCCTCGGCTTGTATGCCTTTGGCTTGTTCACCAAGTGGAGTGTGCGCGACCGCTGGGTGCCTGTTGTTGCCGTTGTATGCCCTGTGATATGCTATCTTCTTAAAATCTATTCCGCACAACTCTTTGGCGGCTATCAGCTCGGATTCGAATTGCTTCTGCTCAACGGCATACTCACCTTTGCCGGTCTTGTACTCATACGCCAAAAGTCGCCCGCATCAATTTAACGAAAACGAAGACGATAACGAAAACGAAAACGATAACGAAAACGAAAACAAAAACGATAACGAAAACGAAAACAAAAACGAAAACGAAAACGAAAACAAAAAAAGAATCCCGTAATAACGTAATCCCGTAATCCCGTAATAACGAAAAACAAAAAAAAAAAACAAAAAATAAAAAACAAAAAACAAATAACAAATAACAAACAAACATATATTTTATGCATAAACGATTTGTGATAAAGCTTTTAACACTTGTTTTAATAGCCTTTACCCTCGACTCATGCAGTCAATACAAGGTCTATTCCGTCAAGGACAACCCAAACCTTCGAATTGGTGGCGGGGTGATGTATGCTCTTCCCAAAACGCAGCTCTGTGTTGCTGTGACTGTCGAGCGACGCGACTTGAGCAAAGCCCCATACAGTGCCTACGCTATCGACTATCTCGGCGTCGACCCCAGTGCTATCGACACCTCTTTCCAGATTGTCGACATCGATGTCAGTGGACGCAATGTTGCCGACCCCGACTATTTCTATTACGTCAAAGTCCGTCGCGGCTCGGTGTCGGTCGACAACAACCACTTGCTCCTCGCCATAGGAATGGATGCACAGGCCGCCAATCCAGCGAAAGAACAAAAACAACCTTCGGCCACCAAAGTGAAGACCGAAGTGCGTCCCGAATACAACCTGTACGACCATGCCGACACGCTCTATACGCGTTTCGACGCGCCTGGCTATCCCACGATGGTGTCGACCCGCAAGGATGTGCGCAGTGTCAAGCAACGTGCTGCTGCCGCCGCCGAGCGTCTCGACGAGGTGCAGACCAAGAAACAGGAACTTCTTAATGGCGAGTACGAGGGCTCTTACGGTTCTGAATCAGTTCAGTATCTGTTCTCGCAACTCGACAGGCAGGAACGCGAGATTGTCGCTTTGTTCTGTGGCACGGTGCGCCGCGAGACGGTCACTTTCTATGTCGATCCGGTGATGAAACGCAAGGAAGATTTCACCGACACTGTCGTGTGGTTCTCTCCGCAAACCGGTTTCTCGTACGAGGCCGACAGCCTTGCCGAAGGTGTTTTCCCTCTTGTCTGTACGGTACATAGCGACAACACTATGCGTTCTGCCAACCGCTTTGTGCGCTACCATACTTCGGGCGTGACGTCCAACAGTGCGGCAGGACATACAGGAAAGGCGGCATCGAAATCCCGCTCGCGCAAGAGCTTCCGCTACCGTATACCCGAGCAGGCCAAGGTCGATGTCTTCACACCTTCCTATTCTGTGAGTTGCTCGGTGCCTCTGTCGCAACTCGGCCCTATCGTCGAATTGCCGCGATTCAGTATTACGGCCATTTTTGACCCTGTAACCCACGACTTGATAAAGTTAGAACGCCGACAGACATCGACGATGACTTTTTGAAAACTATTAATTTATTAACGTTCACATGCCATTCGAAATATTGATTCTCGGTTCTGGAGCGGCGACACCTACATTTAACCGCAATTGCAGTGCGCAGTATCTAACGATTTGCGGCACGCAAGTGCTTATAGACTGTGGCGAATCGACGCAAAACCAGATACGTAAATACCACAAGAAGTTCCAGACCATCAAAGCGATATTCATCTCGCACCTTCACGGCGACCATTTCTTCGGCCTGCCGGGACTCATATCGACTATGCACCTCTGTGGACGTACTGAGCCGTTGACGGTCTATGCTCCCAAAGGTGCACGCGAATCGCTCATGCTGCTATTCGAAGTGTCTGGTACCGAGCTGAGATTCGAACTGACAATCAACGAGATTGATACGCTCGAACCCGTCGAGATTCATCGCGACAAGTATTTCCGTGTCGTGGCATTCCCGCTACATCATTCTCTTCCGACCTATGGTTTTGTGTTCGAAGAGTTTACGCCTCTTCTCAACCTGCGTCCCGATGTCAGGGAGCAATACGGCATGTCCAACGACGAATGTGTGCGTGTGAAGCAGGGCGAGGATCTTGTCTTGGCCGATGGTACCGTGGTGCCAAACGTCGAGTTGACGTTTCCTCCTGTAAAACCGCGTCGCTATGCCTATTGCTGCGACACGGCCTACGACGAGTCGATTATACCTGTTGTGGCGGGCGTGGATTTGCTCTGCATGGAGAGCACATTCGGCAGAGCCTTCGAGCAGTTGGCCAAAGACCGTTGCCACTGCACTGCGGCACAGGCAGCCTCCATCGCTCTTCAGGCGGGTGCCGGAAAACTGATACTGACGCATTTCTCGGCCCGTTTCATCGACACCACACCGTTGCTCGCCGAGGCACGCTCGGTTTTTGCCAATACGGAGTGTGCCGCCGACGGCGCAATTTTCAGAATCGAGAATCAAACGGAACAGCTATAATTTTTATACACATCCAACAATTTCAATGTCCGACTTACTCTTACAACTCAACGAAGCCCAGCGCGACGCGGCAGCCTGCACGGAAGGCCCGGTAATGATTATTGCCGGTGCCGGAAGCGGCAAGACCCGAACCCTTACATATCGCATAGCTCATCTTATCGAGCTCGGCGTCGACGGCTTCAACATATTGGCTCTGACATTTACAAACAAGGCTGCGGCCGAAATGAAGGAACGTATCACCAAGTTGGTAGGCAATGAAGCCCGTAACCTCTGGATGGGCACCTTCCACTCCATCTTTGCCCGCATCCTGCGCGCCGAGGCCGACAAACTGGGCTACACCAACACCTTCACCATCTACGACAACGATGATAGCAAGTCGGCCATCAAGCAGATTGTCAAGGCGATGAATCTCGACCCTAAGGTCTATAATCCTGGTTATGTGCTCAGCCGCATCTCGATGGCCAAAAGCAGCCTGATAGGACCGGAGGACTACTGTACAAACCCTGAAATTCAGCAAACCGACCAGACGGCCAAAAAGCCCATGATTGGTGAGATATACAAGCTCTACAACCGTCGTCTCCGCAATGCCATGGCGATGGATTTCGACGATTTGCTGTTCAATACCAATATTTTGTTGCGCGATTTCCCCGAGGTGTTGCTCAAATACCAGAACCGATTCCGCTATATTCTTGTCGACGAGTATCAGGACACCAACTATGCCCAGTACCTCATCGTCAAGAAGTTGGCAGCGCGTTTCCAGAACATCTGCGTGGTGGGCGATGATGCGCAGAGCATCTATGCCTTCCGTGGCGCCAACATACAGAATATCTTCAACTTCAAACGCGACTATCCGACGGTGAAGCTCTTCAAGCTGGAGCAGAACTATCGCAGCACGAAGAATATCGTCAATGCTGCCAATTCTATAATTTCCAACAATAAAGAGCAGATACAAAAGGAGATATGGACCGACAACGGCACCGGCAACCTCATCACGCTCCTGCAATGTAGCGACGAACGCGACGAAGGCAACAAGGTGTGCGAATCGATTCTCGACGCACATATCGGCGACAACCGTCCTTTCCGCGACTTCGCGATACTTTATCGCACCAACATCCAGAGCCGTGCCATCGAGGAGGCTCTGCGCCGCCAGAATGTCCCTTACCGCATCTATGCCGGCATCTCTTTCTACGGCCGCAAGGAAATCAAGGATGTGCTGGCGTATCTGCGCCTTGTCGCCAACAATCACGACGACGAGTCGCTGGCTCGCATCATAAATCTGCCGGCACGTGGTATTGGCAACACCACGGTCGACCGTCTCCGTCTGGCCGCATCAGACAACGATGTGAGTATCTGGACGGTAATGGAGAATCTTTCCTCTTTCGGATTGGGTATCAACAGTGGTGTCATGAACAAGATCGACGAATTCATGACGATGATCAAACTCTTTTCGTCGCACATCTACGACACCAGTGCCTACGACCTCGCCAAACGCATTGTCAACGCCTCGGGCCTCATCACGATGCTGCGCAACGACGACGACCCCGACAATGCCAATCGTATCGAAAACATCGAAGAACTCCTGAACGGTATACAGGAATACTGTGAACGTGAGGAAACCATAACCCCCGATGCCGACGATGCCGGTGCAGAAACCGAGAGCGGTCCCGTTTTCAAGACTCTCGACATGTTCCTTCAGCAGGTGCTTCTGCTCACCTCCGAGGACAAGGACGACGATAAGGATGCCGACAAAGTGTCGCTCATGACCATCCATGCTGCCAAGGGATTGGAGTTCCCGTACGTCTATGTCGTCGGCATGGAAGAGAACCTTTTCCCGTCGATGCTCTCTATCTCTTCGCGCCAGGAACTTGAGGAGGAGCGACGCCTGTTCTATGTCGCTGTGACTCGCGCCGAGGTACAGCTCACGTTGTCGTATGCCACCATGCGGTTCCAGTATGGCAATATGTCGTATCAGGAGATGAGCCGTTTTGTCGAAGAGATCGACGACCGTTACCTGCTGATGCCGCGTCGCAGACCGTCGTTCCCCAAGGCGGGTTCTATGCCTCGCAGCAGGATGGGCTCAATGTCGGGCGAAACGTCTTTTGTGCGCAAAACCGCAAAACCGGCACAGCCACCGGCAGGCTTTGTGCGGAAACCCAGCGGGCCGACTATGGGAAACAGTCCGGCCGAGATCGATGCCATCCAGACGGGCATGACTGTGCAGCACTCAAAATTCGGCACCGGCAAGGTGCTCTCCGTCGAAGGCAGCGGCGACAGCCGCAAGGCGATAATATTCTTTGAAGGGGTAGGACAGAAGCAACTGATGCTCAAGTTTGCAAAACTCTCGATAGTAGCGGGCTGATTCTTGGTTGCTTCGTCTCTTAGGCATATACCAGATAGCTGAACTTGTCATCGCTGAATAATTCGTTGGCAAGCTCTCTTATTTCTGTGGCTTTCACGTTCTCAATGTCGCGCTGCATCTCTTCGAGCGTGTCGACATGGTCGTAAGTCAGACGGCTTTTTCCGATGGCTTGCATCTCGTTCAATGCCAGTTCGTTGTTGATAGCCATCTGTCCTATGTACTGTTGTTTGGCGGCGTGTAGCTGCAGTGTGGTGAGGGTTTGCTCGCGGAAGCGGAAAAGTTCGTTTCTGACCAGTTCCAGATAGTGGTCGTGGGCTTCGGGGTCGATGCCGGCATAGATGTAGAAGAGGCCGGCGTCGCTGAATGGCGAGAACTGCGACTCGATGGTGTAGCAGAAGCCGTACTTTTCGCGTATGGCCACATTGAGTCTGGAGTTCATTGCCGGGCCGCCGATGATGTTGTTCAGCAGCGAGAAGGCCACCTTGCGGTCGTCGAAGGTGTCGACGGCGGCACATCCGGTCATGATGTGCATCTGGTGTGTATGTCGCTTCAGGGTGATGTCGAAGTGCTGGTATTGTGGCGCTTCGCTACGGTCTGCTGCCGAAGTCCTCATGCTGTAGTCGCCGAAATAGCGTTCGCAGAGATGCACCACTTTCTTGAAATCGGCATTGCCGACAATCGAGATTACCATGCGGTCGGTGGTGTAGTTGCGCTGCAGGAAATCCCTTATGCTGTCGGTGTCGAAATGCTTGACGTTTTTCTTGCTGCCCAGTATGTTGTGTGCCAGCGGGTGGGTGCCGAAAATGTATTCCTCGAAGTCGTCGTAGATCTGGTCGGCCGGTGTGTCTTTGTATGAGTTTATTTCTTCAAGAACAACATCTTTCTCTTTTTCAATCTCTTTCTGCGGAAAAGTGGAATGGAAGATGATGTCGGCAAAGAGTTCCAGACATCGTTCGAGGTGTATCGAGAGCGACGAAGCGTAGATGCATGTCTCCTCTTTGGTGGTGAATGCGTTGAGTTCGCCTCCGACGCCGTCAATACGGTTCAGTATGTGGTATGCGCGGCGGTGTTCGGTGCCTTTGAAAATGGAATGTTCTATGAAGTGGGCCATGCCTTCGTCGCTGCCCTTCTCGTCGCGCGACCCGATGTTGATGTATACGCCCGAATGTGTTACAATCGAGTTGTTCTGTTTGAAGACTATCCTTATTCCGTTGTTTAGAGTATGATATTGATACATTTATGTTTGTGGTTAGTTGTTGGGTGGTTTGTGACTATTGTTGCGGCGTGTTTCCGGTCACTTGTTCAGCCACTGTCTCTCTGTGCCATACTGTCAAGAGGCACAGAAACAGTGTCGAGAAAACGCATCCTGCAAGGGTCTCGATGGTGTCTTCCGACACGAAGGAGATGAGGATGATGCATATCAGGGCTGCCGCTACGGGCAGTTGGAGGAGTCTCTCTTTGCGTAAGGCTCTGACGAAAGCCACGGCGATGATAGCAAATCCGACGATGCCAAAAGCCACAAGCAGTGTCAGATACTGGTTGTGTGCATGTTTTGTGGTTCCTGCCAACTGCGACTTGTCGGCTTCGAGTTGCCGGTGGCATTCGTCAACCACGTCGCCGGTACCTACACCTGCTATCGGGTGCTTCAGGAACACTGTCCAGGCGTTTTTCCACAGTTCGAGACGCTGTGCCATGGTGAATCCTTTGACGGCACCGGTCTTGCGATGGCATTCGTATTCGAACAGCATCACGTAGTACATCTTTTCTATCGCGTTGCCTTTGATGTAGATAGGGTTGGCGATGCCTTTCTCGATAGCGGCCACGTCGTCTTTGTCGAGCAGCTGCATGCCTACGCTGTCCTTGGTGGTTCCCAAGGCGTTGAGGTATCTTATCAGTGTGAGGCAGATGCTGTATTCGTTGGGGGTCGGGGAGTCGATGTCGAGGGCGCTTCGTTTCGACCACTCTTGTCTCAGCTCTTCCTTGCAGATGTAGTGGTTGATGATGTTGCCGTTCTCGATAAGGCCGTCGCTCTTGTGGGTGTAAGGGTTGCCGTTGGCGGTGGTGGTGGCGAGTGGGGCGGTGGCGAGCGGTATCATGTCGTAGTAGCGGTGCACCATCACCGTCGACACGGTGCATACGACTGCAAGCATTGCTCCGAGCAGCGATGCTATGCCAATGCGTAGCCCTTTGCTGTGGATGCGTTTCCAGTAGGCTGCCAGAACTATTGACGCGGTCATGAAGAGTATGATGAATGCTGTATACGAGCGTAGCAGCAGCAGGAAGTCGACGAACGATGCCATCATGACTATCACGACCCACGACAGCCAGTCTGTCAGGCAGATGGCGATACAGCTACGTCCTTTCCGTTGCGACAGTTTCTTGTAGCGCTCGGTGAGGAACCAGGCGGAGAGGGTCAGGGCCAGGCATACGTTGAGCGAGAAGCGGATATGCGATATGAAGGGAATGATTTCGCGGTAGGGGAGGTCGGCTATCGTCGCGAGGCGTATGCGTCCTATAATGGTTGCTACGAATACTGTAGCCGTGAAGGTGAAGAAGAGCCACGTGAGCTGTTTGCGGTTCAGCGGCTGCGATGTCAGCACGACGAGCGGTATAGCCAGCAGGGGCAGCTTCTTGAAGATGTCGTCCCATCCGTAGGCTGTGTTATCGCTGGGTATCATCCATGCAAGGTGTATGCACATCAGCACTACGAATGCGCCGAGCAGCGGATTGGCACGCAGTCTGCCGTCGGCTGTGAATTTGCGCCTCATGTCCCATTCCAACGCCCAATTCACGGCAAGGAGTATCTCCATGCCGCTCATCATGAATTTGCTTACCGACTGGGCTCCAGCCAACACAAACAGCAGCAGGAAGTATATTGCATGATGTATCGTCAGGCGTATCGACCTCTGGCCCGATGCATCACAGACTGTGGGAAAATATGTTTGAAGTAGAGACAAGGGAAGGGTTTGAAAGGTTAAAGGTTAAAGGTTAAAGGGGTATAGGGTTAAAGGGTTAAAGGGTTAAAGGGTTAAAGGGTTAAAGGGTTAAAGGGTTTGAAAGGTTAAAGGTTAAAGGTTAAAGGTTAAAGGTTAAAGGTTAAAGAGTTAAAGGGTTAAAGGGTTTGAAAGGTTAAAGGGTTTGAAAGGTTAAAGGTTAAAGGTTAAAGGGTTTGAAAGGTTAAAAGTTTGGAGAGTTAAAATATTACTATTTAAACTTCTCTTTTGAAAGATTTTTAAACAGATTTTCGAGCGATTTTGAGCGCAGCGACCAAAAAAAGAAATTTGTGGTAACCTCTAAAATTTCGTTTAATTCGTACAATTGCTCATTGCATTTTCTTTATTCATTATGTATTCGCAGGCATACCACGCCGTTTGAAAAGTAATTATTAGAGGTGCCCTTATTATTTTTTGAGGATTTCGTTGTATTTTTTCTTGTCTTTAAGTATTTCGATAGCTTTCAGCACTTCGGGGTCGGTTTGCAGCGAGCCCTCCAGTCGTCCTCCGGCATAGTAGTAGCGTACCAGTATTTCGGCTTTCAGCATTTCGCTTATCTCTTCGCGGAATTTTTTCAGGTCGTCCGATTTGTCCTGTTTCAGCTTTTCCTCAAGGTTTTCAATCTGTTGCGAGAGGGCTTCGTAGTAGTTCTCTTCTTTGGCTACGTCGCGCAGTTCTTTCAGCAGGTGTTCGGTGTTGGTCGAGTAGCTGTAGTCCTTGTCCGACAGGTATTTGCAGAAGTCGTTGTATATCTCGTCGCTAATCTCAAATTCAGAGGGCGGTGCTATGGTTGCGTGTTTCTTGACGAATTCGTTTACGTAGTTGAAGATGTGGAATTTGGATATAAGAGTAGAGCTTAAAGCCGACATGTATTCCGGCTCCACCTCGATGTCGGGTTCTATGCCGAAGCCGTCGTATACGGTTCTGCCGTTCGATGTCTTGAAGGCAGTCTTGAGCGAGTCGGGCACCTTGGTGGCGCGTCCGTTTTCGTCACGATGGCTGTAGTCGAGGGCCTGAATGCAGCGTCCGCTGGGAATATAGTATTTGGAGACGGTTATCTTCATCTGGCTGTTGTAGATGAGAGGCATCACGTTCTGCACCAAGCCTTTGCCATACGAGCGCGAGCCTACGATGACGGCTCTATCGAGGTCCTGCAGGCTGCCGGCAGTGATTTCCGATGCCGATGCGCTGTATCCGTTGATGAGTACGGCAACGGGTATCTCGGTGTCCTCCGGTGCCATGCGTGTGTAGCTTCTGGTGTTTTTGGTCGACACCTTGCCTTTGGTTTCCACTATCAGTTGTCCTTTGCGCACGAAGAGGTTCACCAGGTCCACGGCTTCGTTCATCAGTCCGCCTCCGTTGTTGCGGAGGTCAAGAATGAAGCCTTCCATGCCGGGGTTCTCGCGTTTCAGTCGCACGAAGGCGTCGCGCACGTTCTTGGCGGCCTCCTTTGTGAACTCGTCCAGTTTCACGTATCCTATATTACCTTTCAGCATGCCGCTATAGGGAACGTTGGGGAGCCTTATCTCGGCGCGTGTTATTGTGCGTTCGAAGCTTTTGCCGTCGCGTTCCAGTTTCAGAACAACGTCGGTGCCGGCCTGTCCGCGCATTGCCGAGCTGACGTCGCCGTTGTTCTTGCCTTGGGTCGATACACCGTTGACGGCCAGGATGCGGTCGCCGGCACGCAGCCCTGCTTTGTCGGCGGGTAGGTCTTTGTATGGCTCCGAGATGTAAATCTTGTCGCCTTGCTGGTGAATGAGGGCACCGATGCCGCCGTATTCGCCAAGCAGTTGCAGCTTCACGTCCTCCATGTCCGATTCAGGATAGTAGACAGTGTATGGGTCGAGCGATGCCAACATTGCGTCGATGGCTTTCTTCATGGTGGCACCCGGGTCGACGTCGTCGACGTAGTTCACATACAGCGTCTGGTATACTTTGCTGAAAATCTCAAGGTTTTTCGACAGTTCGAAACTGCGGTCTTGTGGCATTGTGGTCTGAGCTTTTGCTGATGGCATTAGCGTCAGTATCGCAGTCATTGTAAGTAGGACAATCTTTCTGGTCATTGTATATGTGTATGTTGTTGTTGTTCAGTTTAGCGCAGCCGTCGTCTGCTTTCAACGGCACCACTACAAAACGACATAATGTATTATTTATTGTTTTTCGACCAGACAAAAATCCCGAAATAACATAATCCCGTAATCCCGAAAAAAATCCCGAAAAATAAAATCATCCTCCCCATCCAACTTTGTCAAGTCTTCCGGAGGGCATGATGGGGTTGCCGCGAAGGAATGCGTCGACTTCGGCGTCGAGAAAATAGAGATTCCGTGAATTGTTGAAGCGGTAGGCCCTGATGATGTTGAGCCGCATCCATCGGTAGACGGTGCTCCGCGAGATGTTGAGTTTCCGTTCCAGTTGGTCGACGGTTATCCAGTTGTAGTCTGTTGATTGCACAATTGTTTCCATGTCAGTGAATTTTTGTGCAAAACTACTGGTTAGCAGCTCGAAATGGCAGAATAGTAGTGTTGCTGTCGCAATCGTAGCGAAAATACTCTTAACAATGTCCAAATCAGAAGGATGAAAGCCTTATCGCTATATTTTTCCGCTATATGCGGCTATAGTGTCGCTACCTCAAATCGCTATCGACTCGCTAACAGAATGTATATGGGTTTACATTACTGTTGTACAGCGTATTGCAGGCGGTGTCGAAGTGTAGCGAAAATAAATGTAGTTGGCAAGTGCCTGTTCAGTCTGCCAGTGACGACTTTACGGTGAAATCCGCGTCGTCGGAACGTTCAAAAACGCGGTTCACAAGAATGTATTTGGGTTCGTCCTTGTAAGCCGAGCGTTTGAGGTTGGTTTGCAGATGTTTCATCTGCCAGTATTTCTCGAAGAAAGCCCATTTGATGTCGGGATCGACGACGGTCTGGAAGCAGCATGCGATGCGTGCCGCCACGGTGACGGTGCATTTGGGGGTGGGGCGGAGGTTGACGTCGACCAGGCCTGCGTCGCAGAGCCGTTGCCAGTAGTAGACGGCCTTGTCGCATGCCACAGCATAGTAGCGGCGGTCGTTGCGGAGCGTGGCGATGGTCTGTCGGTCGACCGGTCGCGGCGCACGTTTGCGGTCGAGTTGACGCGGTGTGTTGCCATGGGTTGCGGCCAAGGTGTCGGAGGCTGAGAGCTGCACTGTCGGCTGGGCGCTCTGTCGTGGTGCGTTGGCGGCGCGCAGGTCGTCCACCTGCTGCTGAAGGGCCTTGTTCTGTCGTCTGAGTTCTTCGCAGGTGGCCAGGGCGGAGTTGAGTCGGTTGAGGAGGAAATGTTCGCGGCGGAGGAGGGTCTTTATTTCGCGGTCGCGTCGGTCGATGAAGTCAAGATACTCCGTGCTCTCCGTCGACTGTGGGGTCTGCAAGTCGGGGGAGTTCAATTCGGTCAGTATCTCATCGAGCGTTTCCATCGCTATTGTTTTCTGCTATGGTTCAGGTATTTGTCAGAAGTCTCCGCGACGTTTGGTGTCGCGGAGGGGTATGATTGTTATGTTTTATGCTATTGGCGGCGACACGCTTGTGCCGCCGCCAGGGTTGGTCTGAATTTTTTTATTTTTTTGAGCCACCTGCGAGGGCGAGGATCAGTCCGAGGGCGACGCCGAGGAGGGCGGCGAAGAGGACCTGGAAGGTCTGCGGCAGGATGAAGGTAATGGTGTGTGCCGGGAACCAGAAGAGGGGTATCGTCTTCTTTATGACCACATTCCACTGCACGTCCCAGTTGACCTTGGTGGCGAAGATTTCGCGCATCTTCATTGGGCGCAGCAGTCCGCGTACCGTGCCGCCGTTGTCGAGGATATGTATGTCGGTGCATTTGTGGAAAGTCATCATGACGGGAGCGAAGATGCTGTTCATCAGCACGCTGACGGCAAAGGCGATGCCGAGTTTGCCCCATGTGAATTCCGGAGCCTTGAAGATCTCGACGAGCGAGGAGGGGTCACTGCCCATCACCGTGGCAAGGAACACCGGCACACCGCTTTTGAAGATGACCATGGCCATGGCGATACACATGCCGAGGAAGCCCCACACCATCATGCGCGGCACTATGCCGAAGCCCGGTTCGTTGTACACCCCTTTGCGGATGCGCAGGGCAAGCATCTCGCCGAGGGTGGCGAGTATGGCGAATTTGAAGAATGCCATGATGTAAGGATGGGCGTCGGTTGTTTGCTTGAACCAGTCGAAAAAACCTGTTGCGGGAATGAAAAACGGTGTCAGTACTGCGACAACGCACAAAATCAGTATCCAGTCTTGTCTTTTCATCGTGAATTGTAAATGTGTGTATTAAAGATGTTTAGTTGCTGTGTTAGTAATGCTTACGAAATGCAAAGATAATAAAAAACATTGATATATGTTAAAAACATGAAAAAAAATACTATTTTTGCAAATTCAATTTTCAACTTTTCTAACCTCATGTCTGCATTGCCTCCTCTATTCCTCGACCTTGCCATAATTCTCATTACGGCAGGTGTCATCACGGTAGTTTTCAAATGGTTGAAACAGCCCCTTGTTCTGGGCTACATCGTTGCCGGTTTTTTCATAGGCCCTTATTTCCCATGGTTCCCGGCAGTGAAGGATGCCGCCGACGTGCATGTGTGGAGCGACATTGGAATCGTGTTCCTGATGTTCGCTTTGGGCTTGGAATTCAGCATTAAAAAGCTCAAACGTGTCGGTTCTACGGGTGCCATCACGGCATTGACGGAGCTGGCGATAATGTTCCTTATCGGGTCGAGTGTAGGACGCCTGATGGGATGGTCGTCGATGGAGTGCATCTTCCTTGGCTGTATGCTTTCGATATCGTCGACATCGATCATCATCAAATCGTTCGAGGACCTGAAACTCAAGCAGCAGAAATTCACCTCGTCGGTCACCGCGGTGCTCGTCGTGGAAGACATGATTGCGGTGCTTCTGCTTGTGATACTCTCGACCATCTCGGTGAGCAAGAGTTTCAACGGCGGCGAGTTGGCCATGAGTTTCGTCAAGCTGATATTCTTCCTCATAGTGTGGTTCACGTTTGGCATATTCCTGATACCCACTTTCTTGCGTTGGATGCGTAAGTACATGACCGAGGAGACGCTGTGTATCGTTGCCGTAGGTCTCTGTTTCGGTATGGTCGTTCTCGCCTCGTATGCAGGATTTTCGACGGCGTTGGGTGCCTTCGTCATGGGTGCGATATTGGCCGAAACCATCGAGGCAGACGTCATCCACCGCATCATCACTCCAATCAAGAACCTCTTCTGCGCCGTGTTCTTCGTCTCGGTGGGTATGCTTGTCGACCCGCAGATCCTGGTCAAGTACATAGGTCCTATACTGATAATTGCCGGCACGGTGATACTCTTCAAGTCAAGTGCTGCCACGCTGGGCATCATCCTGTCGGGCAAGGACTTGAAGACGGCCATCCAGTCGGGATTCTGCTTCTGCCAGATTGGTGAGTTCTCGTTCATCATCGCCGGTCTGGGTCTCTCGTTCGGTGTCATCAACCCCGACATTTACCCCATCATCGTTTCTGTTTCGATAATCACCACATTCGTAACGCCCTACATGATCAAGGCGGCCAATCCGTTCTATAGCAGGGTGGAACCGCGCCTGCCGCAGAAGCTCAAGGATGCGCTGGAACGCTACAGCAATTCGGCAAAGCAGACCAATCAGAGTGTCTCGGTGCGCCTCTTCCTCAAGAAGCAGCTGTCGTCGATACTTATCTATTCGGCCATCAATGGAGCTCTTTTCTTGATTTCCAACTCGTTGCTGAAGCCTTTGCTCAACAGTATTATTACTCAGGCCGACGGCTCGCCATCGTTCTGGGGTAATATGATAGGTATGGTCGCTACCCTGGTGGTTATGCTTCCTTTCGTCTGGGCTTTGGCTGTGCGCAACGTCAACCGTCAGCGTATCAAGGAGCTGCTCGACTCGAAGGAGTATAGTCAGGCCATCGTCATACCTGTGCTGCTGCTGCGCTATTTCCTTGCGCTGTTCTTCATCGGCCTCGTCATAGGCAGCTACATCCACCTCGCCGTAGGTTTCCTCGTCATCCTTGCAATCTTCATAGTGTTGATTGTCCTCTTCTCCAAACGGACTATAGGTTTTTATCAGCGTATTGAGAACCAGTTTATTGAGAACTTCAATTCGCGTCAGGCGCAGCAGTCGTTCAAGATTCCGACTCTTCTCGAAAGCAATTTCTACCTCGAACGCATACCGGTGACTCAGTATTCGCCATTCGCAGGTCGCAGACTTATGGAAACAAATTTCCGCGAGGACTATGGCATCAATGTTGTCTCTATCGAGCGTGCCGGTGAGGTTCATGATTTGCCGGCCAAGGATACCATCATATTGCCGGGCGACCGCCTGTCGGTGATGGGCAGCGAGGACCAGATTGCGCACCTTCGTAGTGCTCTCGATGTGGAGCCTGACATGCTGATTCACGACCATAGTGACAATGAATTGAATATCTATCGTTTGACGGTGCATGACAACAATCCGTTCATTGGTCTCACTATTTCGGAGTCGCATTTCTCGCAGCACTACCATGCTATGATTATTGCCATCGAGCGCGACGGGAAGCAGATTCTCAACCCGCGGTCCATCACGCGCTTTATGGAGGGGGATGTTGTGTGGTTTGTGTCGCCCGAAGACCTTGATATCCATCGATTCACGACGAACTGATTTTCCTGCTTGCTTGGAGGGGGATGCGCTACGCGCAGAAATTCTTCAGAATTAATTTCAAATTTTTCAAATTGGTGTTTTGGGTCGCTGCGCTCAAAATCTTTCAAAAATCTGTTCAAAAATCTTTCACTGCCCATGCTTGGAGGGATGCGCTACGCGCAGAAATTTTTTTTGAACACGAATTACTCGAATAGTACGAATCTCTTTTTGGGGGGTCGCTGCGCTCAAAATCTTAAAAAAATCTGTTCAAAAATCTTTCACTGCCCATGCTTGGAGGGATGCGCTACGCGCAGAAATTCTTCAGAATTAATTTCAAATTTTACAAATTGGTGTTTTGGTCGCTTCGCTTAAAATCGCTCGAAAATCGTTTTGAAAATCTTTCACTTTTTTTTGAACACGAATTATACGAATAGAACGAATAATTTTTCTTGCCTATATTCACGAATGGTCGCACACGACCTGCGAATTACACGAATTTCTTTTGGTCGCTGCGCTCAAAATCTTTCGAAAATCCGATGGGGTCGTTACGCTCAAAATCGCTTGAAAATCATTTTGAAAATCTTTCAAAAGAGAATTTTAAAACAGTAATATTTTAACCTTCAAACCATAAAACTCTCAAACCCTCAAACCCTCAAACCCTCAAACTCTCAACCCCTAAAACCCTAAAACCTTCGAACCCTCAAACCCTCAAACCCTAAAACCGTCAAACCCTCTAACCCTCTAACCCTCTAACCCTCAAACCCTCAAACCCTCAAACCCTCATACCCTTTCTCCCCCTCTCACCCCATCATGAATCTCACTATCGGGTGGATGACTGAGGAGTCGTAGACTATTTTGTCGCTGCCTTTGAAGCGGGTGCGTCCGAAGGTGAAGCAGGGTCTGGAGAGAAACAGCTCGCTTTCGTAGGCGCGTCGCGAGAGCAGTGGCATCCTGTAGAGTTCCAACTGGTCGCGGAGCTCGCTGCGGAGGGTGCCGTCGAACTCTGGCAGCGAGAGGAAGGCTTCGCGCACGGCGTTTCTCGACAGGCGCAGCCGCACGGTGTCGGGCAGGGGCGAGCAGAAGAAGGCGTCGAGCCCCACGTCGAACGCGACGCTGAGCAGGGCGTCGAAGCGGTTCTGCTGGACGACGGAGTTCTTCGTGTTTTTGGGGAAAAGTGACGAGACGGCTTTTATCAGTGGCGCGGCCTCGTCGAGGACGGCCTGCGACTGCAGACGCATCTCTTCTTTGCTCTCGGCAGGAGGGGTCTGCAGGTCGAAAGCACGGACAAGGGCCAGGAAATTGAGGGTGGGGGACATTTTTTTTTGATTTATTTTGGGATTGCGGGATTGCGGATTTTTTTAAAAAAAAAGCCCCCTTGTCGTAAGGGCAAGGGGGCGGGAATTGGAGGGGTTAGAGGGTGTAGCTGCCGACGTAGGTCGACTTGGAGGTGTTGCCGTTCGAGGCGCGGCGCATGGCGAGGTAGGCCACGGCGGTGTCGCCAGTCCAGGCAGTGGGGACGGTGATCTTTGCTGAGCGGTCTGAGCGGGTCGCGTCGGTGAGTGCCCAGACTGCCTTCTTCTGGGTGGTGTTGTAGAGGAGCAGCATTGCGTTGTCGGTTGCGAGGGCGTCGCCCTGTCCGCTGTTGTCAGCCCAAGTGACGGTGAGTTCGCCGTCGGCTACGGAGCCGGAGGGGTCGTAGGGGAGGTCGACGGTGCCGTTGGCGACGACAACTTTGTTGTAGTTTATCTCGTAGTTGGGGAAGGTGCCTGAAATGGCCTCTTCGAGGTTGATGACCATGGCGGCGTTGGGGGCTGTGATTCCCTTGGCTTTGTCGGCGAAGCCGAGGCTGACGAAGCCGTTGACGGTCGAGAGGAACTGCGACACGAGTCCGAACTTGGCGCGTTGCTGCTGCTGTGCCTCCGAATTGCGGTCGTTGTAGCTCAGGGCGCGAGCCTTGATGATTGCTTTACCTTTCCAAGAGGAGCCGATGACGGGACCTACTTTGCCGGAGAAACCTCCGAGAATGCCTTGCTTGATTTTACCCATAGTTGTAATGTTTTAAATGGTTGATAAAATGTTTTTTACTCTGTCTTTGCGGAGCTCGTGGGGGTTGCTTCCGGGTGGCGGGCTGCCGGTCGACCTTGTCGGGGCGGTGTCGTGAAGTCGCGCGCATCCTCTTGACGTGCCGCCGTGTCGGAATAGCATCTGGTGGTTGTCGCCGAGCCGGCTCCTTTCTGCGTCGCCCCACGTTCTCCGTGAAAGACGATGCAAAAATAATGCAGCGGGAAGCGGGGTCTGAAAAATAGAATTGATATTGAGTGATATGAATGCGAATGACACATTATGACACATCGTTGCACAGTTGCCGAAAGCGGTGAAAAAGGGTGTCTTGGGTGTCGAAAAACAGAAAATCGGACAGGGGGAGGTCGCTGCGCTCAAAATTTTTCAAAAATCGTATTGAAAATCATTTACTTCTCTTGCTTGGAGGGATGCGCTACGCGCAGAAATTCTTCAGAATTAACTTCAAATTTTACAATACAACCTCTAAAAATCGTTTAATTCGCGTTTTGCTTGCAAAACAAATTCCTTAATGGCAACATATTAATTCGCTCAATTCGTTTAATTCGCCGTTTGAAAAGTAATTATTAGAGGTGCCCACAAATTTCTTTTTGGGGTCGCTGCGCTCAAAATTTTTCAAAAATCGTATTGAAAATCTTTCAGTTCCTTGCTTGCTGGAGGGATGCGCTACGCGCAGAAATTCTTCAAAATTAATTTCAAATTTTACAAATTTCTTTTTTGGGTCGCTGCGCTCAAAATCGCTCAAAAATAGTTTTAAAAATCTTTCAGTTTCCTGCTTGCTGGGGGGATGCGCTACGCGCAGAAATTCTTCAGAATTAATTTCAAATTTTACAAATTTCTTTTTGGGTCGCTGCGCTCAAAATCGCTCGAAAATCTGTTTAAAAATCTTTCAAAAGAGAATTTTAAAACAGTAATATTTTAACCCTCCAAACTTTCAACCTTTCAAACCATTCAAACCTTTCAAACCATTCAAACCCTAAAACCCTGAAACCCTAAAACCCTAAAACTCTCAAACCCTAGAACCCTAGAACCCTGAAACCCTGAAACCCTGAAACCCTGAAACCCTAAACCCCTAAAACCCTCAAGCCCCTTTTCGCGATGCGAGAATGAGCTTTTTGAATTATTTTTTTGTAAAATACTTGATTATCTGATTTTTTTTTCTATTTTTGCAGTTCTAAATGACTTGTTTGTCGTGGTGTAAGTGATTGATTGTTTGATTGTCGTGATTTTACTATTTATAATAAATATATCAAACATAAAGACACACCGCGATAAATTGCGTTAAATTTAGTATATACAGGGAAAAATATAACACTTCATACAATGCAAATACTAAGAAAAGAACTAAACTACTCAAAGAAAAAATCTTTTTCGATGCTTGGGGCGGCGCTGTTTGTGGTGATGGTGCTGTGGTCGATGTCGCTCTCGGCACAGAAGGCGTACACCATCAGCAGCGGTAACAACTATTTGGCTCACCGCTACAATACGACCACCTCGGGGTATGAGCTCTATACTACGACGGTTTTCAGCGATTCGTGCGTGTGGTATTCGCCCAATACCAACAACTATTACTTTATGTCAAATGACGGCAGTACCAACTTTTATCTGAGTGCCGCCTTCGCCACCACACCGACAGCCGATGGTGCCTATGCCACCAACTCTGCATACGGTGCCGGAGCACTGCTGACCATAGTGGCAGAAGATGATGCAGTTAGGACCTTGCTTGGAAGCAATACGAGCAACTACTATTTCTACAACTGGGACTGGGGTCTGGCTCACGGCCAGCAGTACGCAACCGGAACATGTCCGTCGGAGTTCAATAGCGCAGGTTCCGAGTGCTGGCGAGCCTACTGGCTGGTATACGACAACGCCCTTGGCGACAGCGAGCCGCGGTGGCACATGAGCACCACGTCGAGCTACGAGCCCTTGGAACACATCGCCACCTTCGAGCCAGTGCGTATCATACGCCACCAGGTGACTGCTGGCGCACAGACTGGCGGTCTGTCGGCCATCAGTGGCGGAACTGTCAGCTTTGGCGGCAGCATCAACCCCACAGCCACCATCGGTGACTACAGCGACCAGATCACGCCGGAATACACGTCGTTGGCAACAGGAGCTCTCGACAACTGCCGTGGCGACTGGACAGTGCGTGTGTGCGACACCATCTGGACGACGCACAATTTCTGGCCCTCGATGTCGTACACCAACGACCTTGGCACAGGTGTTCCTCCGTCATCGGAGAATGACTACAACGCCGGCCAAGTCACATCCTACCGCTGGACGCTGAGTGGCGAGGGAACAGCATACCTGATCCTTACAGGCGAAAACACCAATGCGCCGACGGTGACCTACAGCACATCGTGCCATGACGCCAGTGGCAGCACGGCGACGCTGACGCTGACCATCACCTGGCCCGACGGCTCGACGCAGAGCGCCACGGCTGTTATAACAATACCGCAGCATTTGGAGAATCCTACTGCCATGACCGTTGCGCCGTCCACTCTGGAACTGGTGGAGGGCGGTGCAGCCGGCGAGTTGGAATTGACCTTCACGCCCATCGAACATGTCAACACCACGGTTAACTCAGTTTCGTCGGCAATTGCCATCGCCACGGCATCGGGCACCACGGTGACTCCTGTGTCGGTTGGTCAGACGACCGTCACGGTGACGTCGGCAGTTGCACCTTCGGTCAGCGGCAGTGTCACGGTTCTGGTGCGTCCTGCAGCACCGACGATAAGCTACACTATGTCGAACGACCAGGCTCTGGTGACCATCACGAACAACAGTTCGCAGTCCGGTCAGCTGCAGTACAAAATCGGCAGCGGTGACTGGACGAACTACAGTGCCGCCTTCCTCGTCAACAGCGGTGTCGAGATTACGGCAAGGTTGCTGTGCACCACGTGCGGCACCTGCGGCAGCGGCATTACCTCGCCCGAGGTCAAAGAGAGCCCGCGTGTTACGTCGGGTGTGCGTGGAAGCTACGTTATCCTCAACGACTACGAAGACCATTCGTGGAGCTACTACAGCGACCCGCTGTGCCCCATCCGCAGCCTCAATCCCGTCGACGTGAAGATAACCTACTACGGCAACGGCACCAACAATATGACTACGACCGACGTGGCCGACAACCCGACATCTTTCGGTGCCAACGCCACGGGCGTAAAGGTTGGCATTGCCGCCGGCGAGGACCAGAATACCTTCGTCTACTACAAGACCCTCGAGCGTCTCGACGGCAAAGATGCCACATCCATCGACGATGCCAACGATGTAGCACCCTATACCACCATCCCCAACCCCTTCCAGGTAAGACCGGTGTATGGAACTGGCAATACAAAATATCGCGGCTTCTATGCATGGCGTGTGAAGGCAAAATCAGCCAGTCTGACAATAAAGAATGCTGCCACACCTACAACCACCTATGCTGTCGGTGGTATAATTCCCGCAGAGACCAAAATCCTCTTCAGCACGGCTAACGAATACGGAGACACAGTGGAATTCGAAGCCCTTTGGGCACGGGCATACGTGACTACAGGCTCAAGTAATATGAGTAGTTTTGTTGCCTCTGACGTTACCAGTGCCTACGAACGCAACTTCCATGTTGTCAATGCCAATGCCAATACGAGCAGCTACCAAAAGGCATATCCCTGCACCGTAATCGGTCGTGAGCCTAACAGCACAACACTTAACGGGAACAGAACTCTTACAAACGCCTTCACGGCATCTGCAGATACCAAATTTGAGGATGTCGTATTCAATGGTGGTAATTATACAGCAAACAACCACATACTGATTTTCGGCAGAGGTAATACTGGTACTGTGGGTAGAGTACAAGGAATAAGCGCCACAACCAACTCTGCCCTCGACTACACTATCCGTATGGAAAGCCTCGGAGGAACCAGCGAAGTATATTTCTTAGGAAGGGATTGTACTGCGAGATCAACAATATACGTCAATGTTGTCCTTGGATGCGACTACGACAGGTCGCAGGGAGATAACAGCAAGCTTACTGTGGCATCCAATTCGGATATAAAATATAATAGAGCAGGAGATATGACCGATGCAAGAAACAGAAGTGCAGTAACATTCAATTGTGTCGTCAAAAGCGGAACGTTCCAGTCGAATGTAACTAACAATGCAGATGACGGACAGACATTTTATTGTGGATTTACAAACCTTGACAATATCAATCCCTATAATGGACTCAGACGAATTACTGTAGAAGGCGGTGCTTTAGCCAGCCTCACCGGAGGTCGTGGTGCGAAAAATGCTACATACACGAACCAAAATGATACCGTGGTCTATTTCCGTATAAAGGGAGGAACATTCAGGGGTAGCCTTGTTGGAGGTGCTACAAATACAGAATCGCTTGGCGGTCGCAAGATGGTGATTACAGGAGGTACGGTGCAGGGATGGGTCGCTGGAGGTGCAAATGGAACCAATACCACTGCGAATGCTGCTGCTACTACAGGCAATTCATATTTATATATCGGCGGAAATGCCATCATTGGTGGAGAAAACCCAAATCTTGTTGGTGTGCCCGGTACTGGACGAACACAAACCATGGGAGGCAATGTCTTCGGAGCAGGTCGTGGCAATAATGGACAGGCCGCAAGCATAGTGAACTCGACAATCGTCATTGCAGACAATGCTGACATACGATACAATGTCTATGGCGGCGGCAACTACGGCTATGTTGTTGACGGCGGCCATGCCGACCTCCATATCCTTGGCGGCACCGTACATGGCGCCGTTTTTGGCGGAGCCAACAATCAGAAGGGGCCTTCTGTTGGAGTCACCATGCGAGGAGGTACCGTTGAGGCCGGTGTCTTTGGAGGATCAAATATTACAGGAACTGTTGCAGGTCCCGTAGAGATGAATGTCATCGGCGGCACAGTGGGCGTCAGCGAGAGCAGTACGGCCAACGTGCATGGTGGCGGATTCGGTAACAGCACCGGGGTTACCGGCAACATCGACATCGTCATTGGCCATGCCGACAGCAGCGCCACACAGCCTACCATCTACGGCGACGTCTATGGCGGCAGCGCCATGGGTACCGTCAACGGAACGGCATACAGCTCCGGACGCCATACTTTGGTCACCGTCAACCAAGGCCTCATCACCGGCAACGGCACAACCAACACTGCCAAAATCAAAGGTGACGGCTCGACCAACGCACAGACCTTCACGGCCACGGGCTCGGTCTACGGCGGTGGACTGGGAACGGATAGTTATGCAGCCAACGTCTATGGAGGCACTGTGAAGGTGACCGTCAACGGCGGCACTATGAACCGTACTTTCGGTGCCAACAATCGCAACGGACTGCCCTACGGCAGCGTGGAGACGGAGATCACCGGCGGCACGATAGGCAACGTCTATGGTGGCGGCAACGCAGCAGCCTATGGCAACCAGACTAACAACACTACGCCCAAAGTGACGATGACCGGCGGCACGGTGCTGCACGATGTCTTCGGCGGTGGTCTGGGTGCTAATGCCCGCGTGACGCGCGACACCAGGGTCGACATCAAGGGTACCTCGGTGGTCAACGGCAACGTCTTCGGCGGTGGCAGCGAGGCTGAAGTGGGCAACAATACGACAGGTCGCAACACTCTCGTGAATATCCTCGGCAGAGCACGTGTTGACGGCAACGTCTATGGTGGCGGCAACCGCGCCAAGGTGTGGGGAAACACTGTTGTGAACGTTGGAGAGTGATCCTGAATAACGCTAATATCTTGATATGGCTCGCGGCGCTTGCGCTTGCGAGCCTTTTTTTTGAACACGAATAATTATTTTGGTCGCTGCGCTCAAAATCGTTCAAAAATCGATTGGAAAATCTTTCAGTTCCTTGCTTGCTGGAGGGATGCGCTACGCGCAGAAATTCTTCAGAATTAATTTCAAATTATACAATACAACCTCTAAAAATCGTTTAATTCGCTTTTTGCTTGCAAAACAAATTCCTTAATGGCAACATATTAATTCGCTCAATTCGTTTAATTCGCCGTTTGAAAAGTAATTATTAGAGGTGCCCACAAATTTCTTTTTGGGGTCGCGGCGCTCAAAACCGCTCGAAAATCGTTTGGAAAATCTTTCACTGCCCTTGCTTGGAGGGATGCGCTACGCGCAGAAATTCTTCAGAATTAATTTCAAATTTTACAGATTTCTTTTTTGGGTCGCTGCGCTCAAAATCGCTCGAAAATCGTTTTAAAAATCTTTCACTGCCCATGCTTGGAGGGATGCGCTACGCGCAGAAATTCTTCAGAATTAATTTCAAATTTTACAAATTTTTTTTTGGGGTCGCTGCGCTTAAAATCGCTCGAAAATAGTTTTAAAAATCTTTCACTTTTTTTGAACACGAATTGTACAAATAGAACGAATATTTATTCTTGCCTATATTTACGAATGGTCGCACACGACCTGCGAATTAAACGAATCTCTTTTGGGGTCGCTGCGCTCAAAATCGTTCGAAAATTGGTCTGAAAATCTTTCTATTGTTGCTGACAATTGTGGGTAGGGATAGGCAATCGCGGGCAGGGATGCCCGCGTACCAAGGCAGGGATGCCAGCGTACCATATTGGCTTGGTACGCGGGCATCCCTGCTTGGAGATGATTTTAATTATTAATTTTTAAATTTTAATTTTTGTCACGTCATTTGGTCGATGGTCCAGACGAAGGCGCGGATGCCGACTTCTTCGTTGCGGCGGTCGAGCTTGCGGACGGCGGTGAGGATGTCGTCGACCTTGGAGTCGTCGACGACGGTCATGATGGCGTTGTTGAGCTCGGGCCAGGCATGGGTGCCGCGGTGCGGGTCGCCGTTCTCATGGCCGCGGCCCTGGATGTTTTCCCAAAAGGTGAAGCCTCGAACGCCAAGCGTGTCGAGTAGGTACTCGACGCGCTCGTTGTTGGCTTGATTATAGACTATTAAAATGGATTTCATTGTTTCTTTTTTCTTTTTTCGTTATTCTTCTTTCCTTTGTTCTTTTTTTTTTCGGAATTACGGGATTACGGAATTTTTTCTTTTCTTTCTCTTCTCTTCTCTTTTTTTTTTCGGGATTACGGGATTACGGTATTACGGGATTTATTTTTCGGGATTACGGGATTTATTTTTCTTTTTTTACTTTTTTTATTTTTTAATAATTTATTTTTCTTCGAGATTGATGTTCATGAAGACGAATTTGCGGCGTTCGCGTTCTTTCTTTTCTATTTCGCCTTTGCGGTTGAAGATGCCGTAGAGGATGGGTACGACGATGAGGGTTACGAAGGTCGAGACGGTGAGTCCTCCGATGACGACGATGCCGAGGGTGGTCCAGAGTTCGGAGCCTTCGGATGTGGAGGTGGCCATGGGGATCATACCGAGGATAGTGGTGAAGGCTGTCATGAGCACGGGGCGCAGACGGCTCTTGCCGCTGAGTGCGATGGCTTCGTAGAGTTCGGTGCCTCGTTCGCGCAGCAGGTTGATGTAGTCGACGAGGACGATACCGTTCTTGACGACGATGCCGATGAGGAGGACGATGCCGAGCATACCGACCATGTCGAGGTTCTCGCCAGTGATGAGGAGTGCGAGGACGACGCCGCTAAGTGCGAAGGGAATGGCGAACATGATGATGAAGGGCTTGCTGAAGGACTCGAACTGCGATGCCATGACGATGTAGACGAGCATGATGATGAGGAGTGCGAGTGTGACCATGTCCTTGGAGGTTTTCTGCTGGTCCTCGTAGTTGCCGGCGAGGGCTACATGGACTCCGGAGGGGATATTGATCTGGTCGATTTGCTGCTGCACTTCCTGAGCCAGCTGTCCGAGTGAGGTCTGGTAGGGCATGACGGTGAGGGTGAGGTAGCGCTGGCGGTTCTTGCGCTCGATGGTGGGCGGGCACCAGTATTCGGAGATGTCGGCGACTTCGTTGAGTTTGATGATCTGGCCTGTGGCTGTGGGGATGGAGAGCTGCTCGATGTCGGTGATGGAGGAGCGGTATTCCTCTTTGAGTCGTACGACGATGTTGTACTCTTCGCCATCCTCCTTGAGGAATCCGGCGGCCATGCCGTTGACGCGGTTGCGGACGTAGAGGGCCACGGTGGAGCCGTTGAGACCGTGGAGGGCGAGTTTCTGCTTGTCGAACTCTATTTTGAGTTCGGCGCGGTCCTCATCGCGGCTGATCTTAGTGTCGCGAGCGCCGTGTACGTTCTCCATGACGCGGCGGCGCAGCTCTTGCGTGAATGCCGTGGTCTGGTCGAAGTCGTAGCCGTAGATTTCGACTTGGAGGGTATTGTTGCTACCGCCGCCCATGCCGCCTTGCGACACCTGGAAGTTGACCAGCTCGGGGTATTCGTTGAAGCACTTGCGGAGGTCTTCCTGCATATCGAAGATGGAGCGGTCGCGGTCGTACTTCTTGGTGCAGCGGATGGACATGCTGATTTTGTTGTTGGTGGTGCTGTTGAAGAGTGCTGCGAAGCCGGCGTCGTCGTTGGAGCCTGCAGAGGTGGAGATGACGATGACGTCGTCGCCGAGGATATTCTTGATGTCGGCTTCCATGCGACGGGCGGTCTTGAGGGTCTCTTCGATGCGCGTGCCGCGTTGCAGCTCGGCGCTGATGGAGATGGAGCCGTTGTCCTGTTCCTTCATGAAGTCCATGCCGATTTTGCCGCTGAAGAAGGGCAGCATGGTGACGATGAAGAAAGCCAGCGCGATGAGGAGAGTGATGCGCTTGTGGTTGAGGCACCAGCGCAGGACGTTGGAGTACCAGTTGTCGACGGCGTCGAAGGCGCGTCCGATGGTCTTGGCGTAGGTGAAGCGCTTCTTGGCGGCTTTCTGTTCGGCTTCTTCGGCGGCCTGGCGTGTGAGGTAGAAGGGTTTCTCCTTGAGCATGAGGCTGCTGAGCATGGGGATAAGGGTGATTGCCGCCGTTGTGGAGACGCAGACGACGATGGTGATGATCCAGCCCAGTTCCTTGAACATGATGCCTGCCATGCCGTTGAGCATGGTGAGCGGCACGAAGACGGCGACAAGGACGAGGGTCGTGGCGATGACGGAGGTCCAGACCTCGTTGGTGGCGCAGATAGCTGCTTCGCGCGGGTTCTCGCCGCGTTCGATGTGCTTGGTGATGTTCTCGAGGACCACGATGGCGTCGTCGACGACCATACCGATGGCGACGGTGAGTGAGGCTAAGGAGATGATGTTGAGCGAGCTGTCGCTGATGAGCAGGTAGATGAACGATGTTACGAGCGAGATGGGGATGGTGAGTCCGATGATGATGGTGCTGCGCCAGTTGCCGAGGAAAACGAGGACGACGAGGACGACGAAGAGGAGTGCGTAGAAGATGCTCTCGGCGAGGCCGTTGATGGCGTTGACGATTTCTTCGGAGCCGTCGCGGATCAGCGTGCATTCGAAGTCGGGCGGGAGAGTTTTCATGATTTTGGTCATCTCCTTCTTGACGGCGTTGGCGATGGCCACGGTATTGGCGCCGGTCTGCTTGGTGATGATGAGACGTCCGCCGTCGCGGCCGTTGATTTTCTCGTCGAGTGAGAGGTCCTTGATGGTGTCGCGCACGGTGGCGAGGTCACGGACGAAGACTTGGCGTCCGGTGGGCATGGTGGCGACGACGATGTTGGCTATTTCGGAGCTTTCGACGTATTCGCCCTTGACGCGCATCTGGTACTGTTCCTTACCCATCTTGACGGTTCCGGAGGCGAGGTCGAGGTTGTTGGCGCTGATGGCGTTGCCGACCACTTCGAGGGAGAGGCCGTAGGCATCCATCTGCTTGGGGTCGAGGTCGATATAGACGTAGCGTTCGGGGGCGCCGCTGACGGTGATGTTGCCGATGCCGTCGATGCGGTTGAGGACGTTGACGACATTGTCCTCGAGGATGCGGTCCATGCCCGAATAGCTTTCGCCTGCGGTGAAGCCGTAGACCATGATAGGCATGGCCGAGGAGTTGAGCTTAAGGATCATGGGGCGCGAGACGCCCTCGGGGAGGTTGTCGTAGAGGAGGTCGACGTAGGAGCGTATGTCGTTGAGGGCCTCGTCGATGTCGGAGCCCCATTCAAATTCGAGAGATACGACGCTGAGGTTGTCGCGGCTGTTGGAGGTGATGTTCTTGAGCCCGTCGACGGAGTTGAGGGAGTTTTCGACGATTTTGGTGATATTGGTCTCGATTTCGCTGGCGTTGGCGCCCGGGTAGGTGGTCATGACGGTGACGTAGGGCGGGTCCATTTCGGGCATCTGGTCGATGGGGAGTCGCGAGAGGGAGAAGAGGCCGAGGATAATGACGGCCACGAAGATGAGCCCTGTAGTGATGGGCTTGTTGATTGCTGTTTTATAGATAGCCATTTCTTTAAAGTTTAAAGTTTAAAGTTTAAAGTTTAAAGCTTAAAGATGATACAATTATTGTTGAAGATTTTAATTCTCAACAATTTCGATGATGCTGCCGTCGACGAGGCGGGCTTGGCCTGTGGTGATGAGGCGGTCGCCTTCCTTGATGTCGCCGGGAGTGGTGGGGATGATTTCGATCTGGTCGTCGAAGCGCTGTCCGAGCGTTACGGAGACGCGGCGAGCGGTGTTGTTCTCTTCGTCGACGACGAAGACGTAGCGGTCATTGCTGCCGGTGAGCTTGAGGACGCTCTGGTAGGGGGCTATGAGTGCATCGATTTCACCAAGGGCGAGGGTGGTGCGTACATACATGCCTGGGCGGATGCGTTCGCCGGGGTTGGGGATATTGAGCTTGGCCTGGAAGGTGTGGGTAGAGGGGTCGATGGTGGGGTAGACGATCTCGATGGTGGCAGGGAAGACCTTGTCGGGGTAGATGTCGCTGAAGACGTTGACCTTCATGCCTTGCTTGACGAGCGGGAAATAGCTTTCGGGGATATTGATGATGGCTTTGAGGCGGCTGATCTGGCAGAGCTGCAGGATGGGAGCGCCTGTGTACATCTCGCCGTCCTCGTAGTTCTTGGCGCTGATGACGCCGCTGAACTGTGCCTTGACGAAGGTGTTCTCCTCCTGGAAGCGTTCTGTCTCGACGAGCTGGTCGTATCCGGCCTTGGTTTGGTCGTAGACCTGTTCGCTGATGCTGCCGCTGGCTTTGAGAGCGGTGACGCGGTCGAGCTCGGTCTTGGTGCTGGCGAGGTTGATGCGCGTGGTGTTGAGCTGGGTCTGATCCATGCGGACGAGCATGGCGCCTTTGCTCACACGGCTACCTACCTGTACGTAGATGTGCTCGATGTGGCCTGTGATGGAGGGCGAGATGTTCATGGTCTCGTAGCCCTCGAGGGTTGAGGAGAGTTCGAGCTGCTTGGCGATGCGCTGGTTCTTGAGCTCTTGTACTTTTACTTTCTCGGCTTCTTTCTTTTCGGTTGTTGCTTGCTGGGCCTCTTTCTTGCCGCCGCCGCAAGCGGTGATGGATGCAGCAACGAGGGAGGCAAAAACGATTTTAAGGATTGTGTGCATTATTGTTGGGGTTTTTATTATTTTTCTTTCTTTTTTTTTTTCGGGATTACGGGATTACGGTATTACGGGATTGTTTTTTTTTCTTCTCTTTTCGTTTTCGTTTTCGTTTTTTTGGGGGGGGATTAGTTTCCTAAGAGGTCTTGGAGGGCTACTTCGGCGCTGACTACGCTCATGACGGCTTGGATGTAGTTGCTCTGAGCTGTGATGATGTCGGTGCTGGCGTTGGTGACTTCGAGATTAGAGGCGTGGCCGTATTTGAATTTCTCGGTGGTGTTGTCGAAGACGCGTTTGGTGACGTCGAGGTTTTCCTTCTGTATTTGATAGGTCTCGATGGCGTTGACGAGGTCGTAGCGGAGCTGGTTGTACTGTACGCGGAGTCCGTCTTCGGCCTGCTGCTTGCTGTTGAGTGCTTCGGCGAGGTCGATTTTGGCGGACTGGATTTTAGCGTAGCGTGTGCCGCTGCCGAAGAGGGGCAGTGAGATGCTGGCGCCGACCATGTTGGGCGGGGTCATGTTGAAGCCTTCATCCTTGCCGAAGTAGGTCTTGGCGCTGTACTGATAGTAGGCCGAGAGGGTCGGGGTGAGGTCCATCCAAGCCATGGTGACGTTTCGGCGGGCCACTTCCTCGTTGCGCTTGAGGAGCTGGTAGGAGTGGTTGCGCTCGATGTTGAAGTCGGTGAGGGCGAGTTGGGCCATGTGGTTGATATCGAGCACTTCGTCGAGCGAGGTGGTGAGTTCGAGGTGGCTGTTGACGTCGGCTCCGAGCTGAAGTATCAATGAGTTGTAGAGCATCTGCAGTGAGCGTCGGTTGGCGTTGATGCTGCTGCGGAGCGAGGCTACCTGTACGTGCAGCTTGTCGGCCTGTATCTGTTCGGCTGCGCCTGCCCTGACGCTCTGCAGGGTGGTCTCTTCGAGACGCTGCATGTTGGCGAGGCTGCTGTCGAGGAGTCCGACGATGTCTTCCATGACGAGGATGGAGACGTAGACGCTACGGACCTGTGAGCGCGTGGTCTGCTCGGTTTGTTGGCGCGAGATGTCGACCATGTCGCGGGCGATGTTGTTGAGCATGACGCCAACGATCTGTGCGCCAGTGAGAGCCATGGAAGCGGTGATGCTGAAGGTTCCGCTGGGGTTCATGGGGATCACGGTTCCGCCAGTGGACTCGTTGCCGCTGCTGGGGATGGAGATGGGCACGGTGTAGGAACCGATGGTGATGCTGTCGGGCAGCATGGAGCTGAAGCCACCGCCACCGCCCATGACCATTTCGTAGCCGCACATGTTCTGATAGTCGAAACCGGCTTTGACCTGTGGCAGCATCGAAGCAATGGTCTGCCAGCGGGTGTATTCGGCCTTTTTGGTGTCGAGGTCGGCGTTGAGCATTGTGCGGTTGTGCTCGACGGCGTAGTTTTGGGCCTCGGCGAGCGATAGGCGAAGAGATGCAGGCTCTTGAGCCATAAGAGGATGAAAGCTTACGGCGGAGAAGACCGCAGTAGCGATAAGAGTTTTGAACAAGTTGGATTTCATTAGATGTAAGACGTTGTTATAGATGGTTAACTTTCAAAGTTGTACATTGTTTTTTTGAAACGTTCCTCATTGCGGTCGTATCGTTCGATGGCGGGGATGGAGAGGAGTCCGCGCATATAGGTGAAGCAGACCTCGTTGAGGCGGTCGGGGAAGGAGGTGTCGGAGGGATGGAAGCTGAAGTTGTTCTGCTTCACGTAGTATTCTATTGTATTGATAGCCTGGTGAATGTCGACCCCGTTGCGGAGGTCGCCGTTAGCATAGGCTTCTTCGAAGAGTTTGAGGAGGATGTTCTTGACTTTGTCGCCAATTTTTTTGAGTTGTTTTTGAGTGAGCTCGGGGTAGTAGAACTCGGCATCGTGCAGGAGCCTTGAATAACGCATGTTGTTGCTTGTGGCATAACGGATGACGAAGAGCGAAGCAAGGAACGGTTCGTCGGTGTCGACGAAGCGTTCGATTTTTTCCATACCTACATCGCAGTAGACCTTGGCAAGACATTCTTGTATAAGGGCCTCTTTGCTGTCGAATTTTTCATATATGGTTCGTTTGGAGATGTGCATGTGCATGGCAAGCTGATCCATGGTAACTCCCTTGCAGCCATGAGTGTTGAACAACTCGATGGCATTATCGATGATTCGCTGTCGAACTGGGTCGCCGGTCATATTTTTTGATTGCTAATATTTTATATAATGATTACAATAATATATATAAAGGAAAAAGAAAGTGCAAAGATAAAACAAAAACTGCGAAAACCCCGATGGTTTTTTCGCAGTTAAAAGTTAAAAAAAACAAAAGAGCGCTTGAACTGTAAAAAGCGGCTGCTGTAGTTACTTGTTTGGCTGTTCAGGGATGGGGTTGAGCGTGCCGAGCTGTACTTTCATGCAGGTGCCCTGTGCGATTTCGATAGTGGCTTGGCTGCCGGTGATTGAGACCACGGTGGCATGGATGCCTCCGGCGGTCATGACGCGGTCGCCTTTCTTGAGGCTTTCGCGGTAGCGTTGTTCCTCTTTGGCTTTCTGTGATTGCGGACGGATGAGGAAGAGGTAGAAAACGGCGATCATTGCCGTAATCATGATGGCTGTTTTCCAGCCGGTTGAGATTTCAAGGAGTAGCATGGGTTTTATTATTTTTATTTTTTTCTTTTCGGGATTACGGAATTTTTTTTTCTTTTTCCTTTTTTTTTTTTCGGGATTACGGGATTGTTATTCCGTTATTGATTTTTCGGTGGTGGGTTTTGGGGGGAAGGCGAGGGAGAGGAGGATGCTGCTGATGAGTATGCCGAGGATGGCAAGGAGTGAGGCTATGGTGCTGATATGGAAGTCGAAAAATTCGCCGGCAATCATTTTAAGTCCGATGAAGCACAGGAGTGCGCCAAGGCCGTAGCGGAGGAGCCAGAACTTCTCGGTGACGTCGCTGAGGAGGAAGAAGAGGGAACGCAGTCCCATGATAGCGAAGATGTTGGAGAAGTAGACGATGTAGGTGTCGGTGGTGACGGAGAAGACGGCGGGGATTGAGTCGACAGCGAAAATGATGTCGCTGAACTCGATGACGAGGAGGACAAGGAAGAGGGGTGTGATGTAGTTCTTGCCGTCGATTTTGGTGAAGAAATTGTGGCCGTCGAGGGTGGGGCTGACGCGGAAATGCTTTGAAGCGAAGCGTACAGCGGGATGGTTGGAGGTGTCGATTTTCTCGTCGCTTTTGTCGCGGAACATCTTGATACCGCTGAAGATAAGTATGACGCCGAAGACGGCGAGTATCCAGCTGAGGCGAGTGACCAGTGCTCCAACGGCGAAGATGAAGATGAAACGCATGACGATGGCGCCGAGGATGCCCCAGAAGAGTACGCGGTGGTAGTATTTCTTGTCGATGCCGAAGCTGACGAAAATCATGATCATGACGAAGATGTTGTCGATGGAGAGCGACTCTTCGAGGAAATAGCCGGCAAGGTATTGCTCTGTTATCTCGCTGCGATAGACGGCGAGGGCGGCTTCGTAACCGCCTGAGGCTGCGGCTTGTTCGACAGCTTTGAGCAGCTGGGGCTGGTTGGCAGAGTAGGCCAGGAGTGAGTCGAGGTCGCTGATGCCGTGAACCCATTCTGCATGGAAGAAAAGGAGTGCAGCCATAGACATGGCCAAGAGTACCCAGATGGCGGTCCAAAGACCGGCCTCTTTGATTTTGATTTCATGGTCCTTTTTGTGGAAAACGCCAAGGTCGAGGGCGAGCATTACCACTATAAAAACCATAAAAACAACGAAGAAGAGAATTCTTGATGTCATTGTAGTAGGTTATTAAAAACTTGCAAAGTTACATAGTTTTTCTGTTTTTTCAGAAAAAAATAATTGTTGTGCAATAATATACTTTGCATGGCGTTAGGTTTGTGATTAAAATTCAATCGGAAAAGGCAACAAGAAAAAAGACACAGAATGTACGGGAAGCTGTTTGTAAGTTTTTGGAAAATTGGCACTTTCACCATAGGTGGGGGGTATGTGATGATTCCGATAATGGAACAGGAAATCGTGGACAGGCGCGGCTGGATAAGTCGCGAGGAGTTTATGGACTACCTGTCGTTGTCGCAGGCCATGCCTGGTATTTTTGCTGTGAATATGGCCACGTGTATCGGCCGCAAGCTTGGCGGGATATGGGGTGTGGTGTGCGCAATTGCCGGCAATGTGCTGATGCCGATAGCGTTGATATTGATGTTGTCGATGTTTTTCCGCTATTTTCGTGACAATGTTATCGTTGAGCGAGTGTTTATGGGGCTTCGTCCGGCGGTAGTGGCGTTGATTGCCGCTCCGGTGTTCCGCATGGCGAAGTCGGCCAAGATATCGTGGAGCAACTTCTGGATTCCGCTTGTGGCGGCGCTGTTGATATGGCTGTTCGGCGTGTCGCCGGTGTGGGTGATTGTCGCTGCAATGGCAGGCGGACTGGTGTGGGGGAGGGTAAAGGTTAAAGGGTAAAGGTTTGCTCCACTTCGGTCGCAGGCCTGCAAGCAGGCAGAAAGGTTTGCTCCACGTTGGTCGCAGGCCTGTAAGCAGGCAGAAAGGTTAAAGAATTCGCAAGTAAGGATGCTTGCGTACAAAAAAAGTGATAAATGATACTATTAGAGTTGTTTTGGACATTCCTTAAGATTGGCATCTTCACCTTCGGGGGTGGATATGCCATGGTTGCACTGATTCAGAACGAGGTTGTGGTGAATCATGGTTGGATGAGCCAACAGGAATTTACCGATATTCTGGCTGTCAGTCAGATGACTCCGGGACCGATAGGTATCAATACGGCGACCTATACGGGCTATACCGCGGTGGTGAACAGCGGGTTGCCTGTGTGGGAAGGCGTGGCGGGGTCGCTGCTGGCATCGCTGGCGGTGATATTGCTTCCGGTTGTCGCCATGCTGCTGGTGTATGGGTATTTGTCGCATCATAGGGATAATCCTGTCATTGATGCGATGCTCAAGGTGTTACGTATCACTGTGGTGGGACTTATCGCTGCGGCTGCGATGCTGTTGCTGACGGAGGAGAGTTTCGGCCATCCGGGGCTGAACAAACAGTTTATTGTCAGCGTGCTGATTTTTGTCGGGGTGTTTTATTTTTCGCTTCGTCGCCGGACGAACCCGATAGTGCTGATTGTGGCGTCAGGAATTGTTGGGCTGGTGGTGTTTTCGGTGTGAGTTTTTTTCCCCTATTTTTTCTTTTCTTTTTTTTTCGGGATTACGGGATTACGGGATTACGGGATTACGGTATTTCTTTTTTCTTTTCCTTTTTTTGAGTTTTTAGGGTTTTAGTCGCAGAGGACGTAGAGGTCTTCGCGGGGGTTGAGGAAGAGGATGGGGATTTGCTCGCGGTTGACGAGGGTGCGTAGTTCCTGGACTCCGAAAAAGAATTCGAAGCCGTCTTTTTCTTTTGTCGTGACGGCAATCAGGAGGTCGTAGTCGTTGGCGTGGGCGAAACGGAGTGCGTTGATGTCCTGGAAGGTTGATTTGCTTTGGATTGAGTGTTGTTCGAAGGAGATGTCGAGGTCGTCGTAGAGCTTGGTGAGTTGGGTCATGTTGGCCTGCCATTTGGCGTGGAGGAACTGGTCGCGGTAGTCGTAATGGAGGACGTGCATGCGGCAGTTACATAAACGTGGGAAATAGCTGGACCAGATGAATTTGTCTTTGCTTTCCTTCTTGAAGTCGACGGTCATGGCCACGTCTTTGATGTGGGCGGAATCGGCGAGGGGTTTCTGAACGACGAGGAATGCCGTTTTGCAGTCGGCGAAGTTGTGCATGATGGCATGGCGACTCAGCGGGCTCCGTCGTCGTGCATGGGGAACGACGGCTGCGACAATGGTGACGGCGTTAAGGAGTTGAGGCAGAGCGGTCAGGACTTGTCGGGTGTCGCCTTTGAGTGCGGCATAGGTGAGGTTGGAGGGTTGGAGCTGCAGGCGGCTGTTGTCCAGCAGCTGTTGCCTGATTGCTTTTAGTCTGCTTTCGGCCTCGTCGGGGGTGAGCGAAGAGTAGCGCTGGTCGCATATATGCATCAGTATGAGACCCTTCTGCAGTATTTGAGCCATTTGGATGCTGTAGGAGAGCACAGCGTCGGAATGGTTGAAATCGGCTATGTAGGCAATGATGAACTGATCTTTTTTTTCTTTTTTAGTCATAGTTATCGGATTAAAGTCACGTCGCCCTTGAGTTGTGTCAGCTGTCCGTTGGCACACTTTATGCGGCAATAATAGACATATACGCCCGGCATGCACCAGTTGTCGCGGAAGCGTCCGTCCCAGCATTGCGTGATGTTGTCGCTTTCGTACACCTTCTCGCCCCAACGTGTAAAGATGGCGATGTGGAAGTCGTCGACCCACTCGCCGGAGATGCAGAGGCAGTCGTTCTTGCCGTCGTTGTTCGGAGTGAAGGCGTTGGGGATGAAGATGTTGGTTTCGCCGCAATCGACATTGATGCATCCGACGGCCACAGAGTCGGTGTGTGTGCATCCGAGGCTGTCGGTGGCGGTGACGTAGAAGACGGTGCTGTCCTCGAGAGTGGCGACGGGGTTGGTCGAGGCTGGATTGTCGAGCAAGTCGGAAGGGCTCCACCAGTATGTGGCGCCCGAGATGGGCGTGACGTGGAGCGTAGTGCTCTGTCCGTTGAAGACGAAATCGGCATCGGCCCATACGTGCATGCTGTCGAACGATTGCAAAGCCGGAATCATGATGCTGTCGTGCTTCTGGCATCCGTTGGCATCGGTGGCCACGACGTGGACCATGCCTGGGCAGAGGTTGAAGGCGGTGGCTGTCGTTTCGCCCGTGCTCCATTGGTAGCTGCATGGGTCTTGTCCACCGGTAAGGAGAGCCGTGGCACTGCCGTTGCACATGCCGGCGCAGGCGGCGCGTTCGATGGAAAGCGACAGCGAGAGGTCGACATTTTCGAGTACTTCGACGGAGTCGATGAAGGTGCAGCCGTTAGTGTCGGTGATTTGAATGACATACACACCTGGGCAGAGGTTGGAGCGCGAGGATGCTGTGGAGCTGTCGTCGAGCCACAGGAACTGATAGAGCGAAGGGCCGTTGACAGAGACAGACACCTGTCCGGTGCAGCTTTCCTGGCAAGCGATATGCACGACATCGAAAGAGACGACAGGCGCGGGGCGGTCAGGAATAGTGAAATCGGTAGCCACCTGGCAGTTGTTGGCGTCGATGGTGTGGTAGGTGTAGCTGCCGGGGCAGAGTGCGGAGTAAGAGTATTGTGGGTCGGTTCCGCCGTGTTCGGAAATCCAGTGCTGGACAGGCTCTTGAGCGAACGAAGTTTGGACGACGACTGCGGAGGCGTCGCACGAGCCCGGGCAGGAGGGCAGTGCAAGGAGGATGCTGTCGACGATTTGTGTAAAAGAGATCTGGATGCTGTCGGTCTTGTAGCATCCGCGGTCGTCGGTGACATGCATGTAGAGCCATTGCACGTCGGAGGGGTCGAAGGAGTAGGAGCCGCTGCCCATATCGGAATTGAGCGTGTCGGTGAGGTCGCGGTTTGACGACCACTGGTAGGTGATATTGTTGCCTTGCGCTTCGATGTCGAGCGTGGTTGGGACGGAGCATGTCGTCGGGTTGCCGACGATGTGGGCTTCGGTTTCGCCAGCCAGGACCACCTGTTGCACCATTTTGCCGCAGCCGTAGTTGTTGCCCGTCATGATCCAGAGGCTGAAGACACCCGTCTGGTCGGTTGTGGGGTTGGCTATGTTGCTGTCGCTCACTTCGCCCACGGTCCAGTGGTAGGTCAGTCCCACTTCGGGTTGCAGACCTATCTGGATGGTCGAGCCTGGGCAGGTCCTCAGCGTGTCGAGTTGCGGGACATTGGTGCCGCTGAGGATAGTGATGGTATGTTCGGTGGTGTCGCTTTCGCGGCACCCTCCCGGCATGAAAGCTATGAGGCGGACGGTATAGAAACCGGCAAAGGCGTAGACGTGCGTGGGGTTGGCGTCGGTAGAGGTCTGGCCGTCGCCGAAGTCCCAGAGATAGGACGTTCCGCGTCCGGTGTTGTGGAAAGTGATTGTCGTCGGGTCGCATTCGTCGCTGCGCGTATAGTTGAATTCCGCCACGGGGAAGTCGTCGGTGAGGTTGAGACGGAAGATGGCATTGTTGCAGTTGTTGCTGTTATTGTGCTGGCTATAGGCGCCTGTGGTCACGGGGAAGTTGTCGTTTTGCGAGCAGCTGGCGCAGACCGACTGGTAGATGGTGCCGAGGCGGTCGAAGCGGCTGGTGCCGCCGTCGACGTGGTCGCTGCCGCTATAGTAGTTGCCTGCCGAGCTGTGTTGTTCGCCGAAGAAAGTGGCATAGACGAGGTTGTTGGCATCGATGTCGAGGCTCATGATATAGAAATCCTGTCCGTCGGTGGAGCTCTGGTAGGCGTCGGGCGTGACGGTGAGGTTGGACGTGCCGCCGCTGAACCAGGGATAGGTGGTTCCATTCCAACTGAAACCCAGGAAAATGCGTCCCCAACCACTAAGGTAGATACGGTTGCAGATGTCGACAGCGAAGGCCGTAGGCGAAATGTTAGGGCTGCCGGAGCCGTCGCCGAAAACGGTGCTCCACTTGAGGCTGTCGAGAGCCGGCGTGAAGCGAGCCAGGAACTGTCCGCTGTTAGGGGTGTTGTAGTTGGCGTTGTGTATCAGTGTGCTGCCAGGAGCCTTGGTTTGTCCGAAGATGAAGACATCGCCCGTTTTGCCGCAACGCACGAAATAGCTTTGGTCGTAGGAGGTGGAGCCGAACATTGTGCTGGCCATCATGACGTTTCCGTAGTACGATATTTTGGTGACGAAAGCGTCGGCGCTGCCACCGCTGTAGTAGTTACGGTAGCTTCCCTGTGTTGTGGGGAAGTTGGGGGAGTTGGTGCCGCCGGTGACGATGACGTTATAGTCGTTGTCGCAGTCGATGGAGTAGATGGCATCGTCCTTGATGCCACCGAGATAAGTGCTCCACATGAGATGCGCGAGATTGTAGTCGATTTTGAGGACGATGCCATCCTGCCGGCCGCTGTTGTTGCCCTGGATGCAGTTGGTCGAGACCGGAAAATCGGTCGAAGAGGTTGTTGAACCCACGTAGATATTGTTGAGGTCGTCGGTGATGATTTCGCCGCGGGCGCCGTCGCCATAATTGAAGTAGAGCGAGTCGTTGCCAATCATGACGGTGTTGTAGTCGAACGAGTTGCGATAGTTGAGGCCATCGTTGCCGCTGCCGCCGATGAAGGTAGAGGCCTGCAGCTGGGTGCCGTCGCTGCTGAAGCGGCAGATGAAAATGTCGGAGCCGTTAGGGAAATTGATGGTGCTGCTGTTCTCGTACTGCAGGGGAGTGCCACCGTTGAAGGAGGTGTCGTAGGCGCCAGGAGTGACGGGAAAGTTTGCCGACCCCGTGGTGCCGAAAATAACCAGTTCGTCGAGCGAGTTGACGAAAGTGCTGTGCGGCATATCGGCATAGGAGCCACCGAGATAGGTGGCATAGAGACGGATGGAGCCGGTGGTGTCGAATTTGAAGATGCCGATGTCGGCGTTGCCGTTGTAGGAGCCGTCGTAGGCTCCGAGCGATGTCGGGTAGCCGTTGCTGAAGACGAGTCCCGAGGTGTAGGTGTTCTTGTAGGAGTCGTAGCATCCTGTAGTGCCCCAGTTGTCGGCCGTCGACCCCGTGTAGGTCGAGAAGTAGAGATAGGGGTCGATGATGAGCGTCTGGGTTGTGTCGTAGCGTCCCAGTTCGAAGCTGAGGCGTCCCTCTTTGAGGCGGAAGCGAGCCTCGACTTCGCGTTGTGTTCCGTCGACAATCTGGTAGGCGTAGGGTCGCAGTTCGACGATGTCGACAACCGAGGTGTGGACCACGATGTTGCCGTTGCTGAGGCGCACGCCCTCGGTGCCCTCGTAGCTGATGCTGATGGCGCTGGGGTTGGCGCCTGGGTAGACAATGAAGTCGTACTTCATGGCGTTGCTGGCGGCATAGACCTTGAGGTCGATACCGCTGTAGAGGTTGTGGTACAGAACCGATTGGAAGACACCGACATTAGAGGTCCAGCGGCTTTGGTCTCGTCCGAGGAAGTAGTTTTCGTATCCGGCTTGCCGTTCTGTGCCCTCGACGCTTGTCGTAGAGCAGCCCTCGAAGCGCATGCGGTAGGCGTGGGTGCGGAACGATGAGGGGCTGCGTTTAGGATTAGAGGCATCGGCGTGGCCGGGGTGGTGCAGGTTGGGGTTGTCGGGATGCTCGACGACGAAGGTGAAACAGTTGCGTTCGACAAAGAGAGTGGAGGCGTGCATTTGCGAACGGAAGAGAACCCGGTCATTCCACTGGCCTTTATTCTCGGAGAAAAGAATCCTGGCACCCAGTCCGAGGGTGTCGCGGTCGTTGCGAGCCTGCAAAAGACTGGAACACAAAGACAGGGCTGCAAAAATCAGGATTTTTACTATTGTATACAATATATGTTTCATGACTGCAAAGATACTACTTTTTTTTTATTTTTCATTTTTTATGTGTAATTTTGCAAATTCATATGATAGGCCAGGATACCATACAACGCATTATGGATGCGACACGTATCGAAGAAGTGATTGGCGAATTCGTTTCGATGAAGAAGCGCGGCACCAATTACGTAGGATGCTGTCCGTTCCACAACGAGAAGACCCCGTCGTTCTCGGTGTCGCCGTCGAAGGGAATATACAAATGCTTCGGATGCGGCGAGAGCGGCAATGTTGTCGGTTTCCTGATGAAGCACGAGCACTACACCTATCCCGAGGCGTTGCGCTGGCTCGCCAAGAAGTATAATATAGAGGTCGAAGAAGAGCAACTCAGCGAGGAGCAGATAGAGCGCAATAACGAGCGTGACGCCCTGTTCCACGTGTCGGAATTTGCACAGAAATATTTTGCCACCTTGCTTTATGAGGACGAGATGGGAGTTGCTGTAGGACTGAGCTATTTCCACAACAGAGGACTCACCGACAAGGTTATCAAGGACTTTGGTCTCGGATACTGCCTTGACCAGTGGGATGGCTTTACCAAGTATGCCAAGACTAACGGCTACAGTGACAATGTGCTGGAAAAGACGGGATTGACCATTTTCAAGGAAGGCGGCAAGTCGTTCGACCGGTTCCGTGGGCGCGTGATGTTCCCGATATACAGTGTCAGCGGGCGCGTGCTTGGCTTCTCGGGCCGAATACTCACCAACGACAAGAAGCAGGCCAAGTATGTCAACTCGCCCGATTCGGATATATACAACAAAAGCCACATCCTCTATGGCCTCTACCAAGCCAAGAACGCCATATCGCGTCTGGACAAGTGCTACCTGGTGGAAGGCAATATCGACGTGATATCGATGTACCAGTCGGGTGTGGAGAACACGGTGGCCTCGTGTGGCACATCGCTGACCATCGAGCAGGTGCGTCTGATGAGGCGCTACACGAAGAATGTCACGGTGCTATACGATGGCGACAAGGCAGGCATCAAGGCAGCGTTCCGGGCTGTCAACATGCTGTTTGAGGAGGGGATGCACGTCCGCGTAGTGCTCTTCCCCGACGGCGACGACCCCGACAGCTATGCCCAGAAGTACGGTTCGACGCAGCTACAGGACTACCTGCGGGACAACGAGACCAACTTCATAATGTTCAAGACAAAGGTGCTGCTCGACGAGGTGAAAGGCGACCCCATCCGTAAGGCCGAAGTGCTGAGCGACATAGTCCGAACCATATCGTTGGTCAGCGACCTTCTGGAGAGGGCTGAATATGTGCGCCAGTGTGCGTCGCTGTTGCAGATATCGGAAGAGGCCCTACAGAACGAAGTGGCCAAAACCCTCAACCGCAAGCTGTACGAAAACCTGAACCACAAGCCCGACCCCAACGACAAGGACCTTGCCGACGCGCAGACGCAAGGCGAACAGCAGGAAGAGCAGAAGCCTGCAGAGCAGCCACAAAGCCAGGTGACGCCGTTCATGATTAATCCGGCACAAAGCCAGGAAATCAAGATAGTAAGCCTGCTGCTGAATTACGGCAACGAGCTCCTCTCGGTCGACGTGACGAACGAAGAAGGCAAAACGGAAAAAGAGAACTATACGGTGGCACAAATGATTGTTGGCGACCTGCTTGCCGACGAACTGACATTTGCCGACCCCGTGTGCCAAACCATATTCAACGTGTATGCAGAGAAGATTGAAAACGGAGAGACGATGATAGACCCGCAGATTTTCACGATGCACGATAACGAGCAGGTGAGGAAATTCGCCACCGACAACCTTATGGTAGACTACCATATAAGCGACAACTGGTCGGAAATGAAGCATATATATGTGCCCATGCCCGAAGATAGGCTTCGGGAAGACGTCACGGAGTCGATACTGACATTCAAAATGAAGAAACTGGATATAAAACTGAACGAACTGGACCGGCAGTTCCCGTACTTGACCGACGACAACGAAAAGCTGATGCTGATAGCGCAGAAGATGTCGCTCTGGAAAATAAAGCAACAGCTGGGACAGGCGTTGAACAGAGTGTTTTGTTGAGAATTGAGAATTCAATAATTTAAGGAAATTGTGGATATACAAAGTATAAAAAACAGATATGACATCATCGGCAACGATCCCAAGCTGATATTGGCCATTAACAAGGCCATTCAGGTTGCCCCGACCGACCTTAGCATCCTGGTCACAGGCGAGAGCGGTGTCGGAAAGGAGATTTTTGCCCGTATGATACACGACAACAGCAGCCGAAAGCACAAGAAACTGGTTTCGGTCAACTGCGGTGCCATTCCCGAAGGGACGATAGAGAGTGAGCTTTTCGGCCACGTCAAAGGTTCGTTCACCGGAGCCGACAAAGACCGAAAGGGATACTTTGAGGAGGCCGATGGCGGCACCATCTTCCTCGACGAAGTGGGCGAGTTGCCCCTTGCTATGCAAGTCAAGTTGCTGCGCGTGCTCGAGAATGGCGAGATAATACCCGTTGGCTCGTCGAGTTCGCGCAAAATCAACGTCCGTGTTGTTGCAGCCACCAATGTCGACTTGCTGGCCGCAATACGCAAAGGACAGTATCGCGAAGACCTCTACTACCGTCTGAACCAGATTTCCATTTCCATACCGCCGCTGCGAGAGCGCAAGGAGGATATCGTCCTGCTTTTCCGTAAGTTTGCTTCCGACGTGTCGGAGAAATACGGAATGCCGCTGTTGCGCCTGTCGGACGATGGACGTGAGTACCTGATGGACTATCCCTGGTACGGCAACGTGCGAGAGTTGAAAAACGTTACAGAGCAAATTGCTGTTGTTGAATCGGAGCGACTGATAACCAAGGATATATTGAGCAATTATATACATTATGTTCCGGACGAGAAGATGCCGGTAGTCTTTCAGCAAGAGGGGCAGTCGTCGAACACCATCTCGGACCGAGAGCTTCTGCTCAAAGCCCTCACCATGGGGCAGATGATTAACGAGATGAGGACGGAAATCAACAACCTCAAGCAGATGATCACCACGCTGGCGCATCAGGGCGTAACGCTGCAGCCGGGTATGGACCAGGAAGGTTTTGTGGAAGGAGAGAACTACTACCAGCTCGATTCGGTGTCACAGGATCATAAGTTCCACCACTATGGAGGCATCAAGGAACATGGCTATCCGCCCGAATACAAGAATAGTGCTACGGAGGCTGAGGAGGTTGAATTTCAGGAGTTCCCGGAAGATAGCAAGCCTGCTGGTGCTGAGGGAGAGCCACTCTCGTTGGCAGAAAGGGAGAAGGCAGCCATCGTCAGGGCCTTGGAGCGTCACCACGGACGTCGCCGCCCGGCGGCCCAGGATTTAGGCATATCGGAACGCTCGCTATACCGTAAAATCAAGGCATACGATATAGAAAAATAAAATTCAGGGAATGCTGTTTTGATAAAAAATCGTATTTTTGCAAAAATATTTTAATAAGAATACATGTTGTAGGTAATTAGAATACAACTTGTTAAAGATATGGAACAGGAAACGATACAGATTACATTACCATCTTCAAAGAGTTTGTCCAACCGATGGCTGATGCTCGACTATATGTCGCGTACCGGAATCAAGATAAAAAATATTTCATCATCGAATGACACACAGCAACTCGGCAGATTGCTTCATCAGCTGAAGGCCGGTCGCCGTCATAACTTCGACTGCCGCGACGCCGCAACGGTGGCGCGCTTCCTGCTGGCCTTGCTGTCCATTACCCCCGGCAAGCACACTCTGACGGGTTCTGAGCAGCTGTGCAAACGTCCGATGGGCCAGCTTATCGACGCCCTTCGCACGGCTGGATGTTCGATAGAATGCACCGGAGAAGAGGGCCATTTGCCTGTGAAAATCGACGGAGTCATCCCCACCGGACGCCGTATCGTGATAGACTGCAGTGTGTCCAGCCAGTACGCATCCGCGTTGCTGCTTGCCGCTGCCACCATGCCCCAGGGCGGAATGGTGGAACTCGTGGGAGCTCCCGTGTCCGAACCATATATCGACATGACCCTCAAAGTCATGGAGCAAGCCAAGGTGCAGTGCGTACTCAAAGGCAATCCGCCCACCTACAATGTGGAACACTCCATACCGCAATGCGACATAGTCTCGATCGAGAAGGACTGGTCGTCGGCATCCTATTTCTTTGAAGCCGTCTCGCTTCTGCCTAACGTGCCGGTACGACTGCCGGGCCTGTACCGTGAGAGCCTGCAGGGAGACCAGGCAGTCCGCGAAATATTCAGTCAGCTGGGTCTGACCGTGTTGCAAAGCGAGCAGTCGGTCGAGTTGCGGAGAGAGAAAGCACTGGCGACAAAGCTCGAATGGGATTTCACAGGCACGCCAGACCTTGTTCCGGCCGTTGCGGTTGCATGTGCAGCCCATGGCATTGAGGCACACCTGACAGGTGTCGGCACGCTGCGCTACAAAGAGAGCGACCGTCTGCAGAGTATCAGCTCTGAACTCAAGAAACTGGGTCGCGAGGTGGTGTGCGATGAGAACACCATGACCATTCCTGCCGGTGAGCCGTTCACGAAAGACAATATTCCTGTCGACAAGCCCATCGATGCACACGGCGACCACCGTATAGCAATGGCTTTTGGAGTGTTGAAGCTTCTGAATCCCGCCCTCGAGATCGATACGCCCGATGTCGTTGCCAAGTCGTTCCCCGATTTCTGGAAAATGCTTGACAGGTTGATAAAGAGCTAAGTATTTCTGTTCTTTCGCAATCATATTAGAGCACCTCTAATAATAATTTAAAACGGCAAATTGTACGAATTAAACGAATTGATATTTAGAAATTTGTTTTGCAAACAAAACGCGAATTAAACGAAATTTTAGAGGTTGCCACATATTTCTTTTTTTTGGTCGCTGCGCTCAAAATCGCTCGAAAATCGTTTTAAAAATCTTTCACTTTTTTTGAACACGAATAACACGAATTGCACGAATAATCTTTTCTTGCCTATATTCACGAATGGTCGCACACGACCTGCGAATTGTGCGAATCTCTTTTTGGGTCGCTGCGCTCAAAATCTTTCTCTTTCCTGCTTGCTGGAGGGATGCGCTACGCGCAGAAATTCTTCAGAATTAACTTCAAATTTTACAAATTGATGTTTTTGGTCGCTGCGCTCAAAATCGCTCGAAAATCTGTTTAAAAATCTTTCTAAAGAGAAGAGCACCTCTAATAATTATTTAAAACGGCGAATTGTACGAATTAAACGAATTATTAGAGGTTACCTATAGATATTCTCTTTTGAACGTGAATGAACGTGAATGTCCGTGAATGAACGTGAATGTCCGTAAATGAACGTGAATGTACGTGAATGTTTGTGAATGTCCGCGAATGTTCGTGATTATCTGTGAATGTCTGTGAATTAACAGAAGTTGATTAGATTAGCAATTAGTATTATTCGCTTAATTTGCCGTTAAAAATAATTTCTTTGTCTCGGTGAGCTTTGGTGCGCAAGTATGCATGCTTGCGACAATGATATTTTTCAAAATATTTTTGAAAGATTTTGAGCGTAGCGACCAAATAAGTCAAAACAAAAAGGGGCTTCTGGAGAGAAAAGATTGCTGAAAGCAAAAGCGGTTTAGTAATCTCCAGAAGTCCCGGTATTTCTTCAGGTCGTTAGACCGGAAGGGAACCGAGTCCCCCTTTTCGACAAAATAACAAACAATAGTTTAGTATATTTTGTTGCAGAAAACTTGCAGATGAAAAAAGGTTTTTTGAGTTTTTGTTGCAATCATTACATTGTCAAAAGAATACGGGTGTTCTTTTGGGAAATGGAAACCAATTAGTTTTCATGAATGTCTTGCCACGATATGTCGTTGTATCGTGCGAACCAAGAAATTTGTTTCTTTGCATACTGCCAAGTGTGGTTTTTGATGTCGGTAACGGCCTGTTGCAAAGTGCATTTGCCGTCGAAGTAGCTGAAGAGTTCCTTGTAGCCGACAGTGTTGAGGGTGTTGAGGTGCCTGTAGGGGATGAGCGACTCTGCTTCCTGCAGCAGTCCTTGCGTCATCATGATTTCGACACGGCTGTAGATCCGTTGCCGAAGAGTGTCCCGTTGGCATCGCAGTCCTATCTTCTCGATTTCGAAAGGACGGTCGGGTAGCGGCTTGCCTATCAGTTGGCTATAGGGGAGGCCAGAGGTGTAGATGACTTCGAGAGCGCGTTGGATGCGGATAGGGTTCTTGAGGTCGACGACATTGTAGTAGTCGGGGTCGAGGCGTTTGAGTTCGTTGATCAGTAGGTCGAGTTGTCCGTTGGCGATTCGTGAGCTCAGTTCGTTGCGCAGTTCGGGAGAGGGGTCGGGCATCAGGTTGATGCCTTTGCAGAGGGCATCGATATAAAGACCTGAGCCACCGACAGCAATGACGGTATCGTGGTTGACGAAGAGAGAGTCGAGCAGAGCGAGAGCGTCGTGTTCGAAGTCGTAGACGTTGTAAGGGTTTGATACGGAGCGGCATGCGATGAAGTGGTGCTTGGCGGCTTCCAGTTCGTCGGGCGAAGGGCGTGCCACGCCGATGTTCATCTCGTTGTAGAACTGGCGCGAGTCGCACGAGATTATTTCGGTATGCATCTGCTGAGCCATACGGACAGCGGTAGCCGTCTTACCGATGGCGGTGGGGCCTACTATGACGATGAGGCGTTTCATTGTTCAGATACAGGTGTCAATCCGAGGTCTTTGCCCAGGCTGAGCATCATCTGCCAAGCGGCGTCGCGTTCGTTTGGGATTTTGCCGTCGAGAATGGCGTCCTTGATGGTGTCTTTGATATCGCCAATGGCGTGGCATGGACCGATGCCGAATGTCTGCATGATATCCAGACCGCTGACTGGGGGTTGGAAATTCCGGATGCGGTCTTTCTCTTCGAGTTCGACAAGTTTCTGTCGGACAAGTTGGTAGTTGTCGCGAAAGCGTTTTTTCTTTTCCTCTTTTTTTGAAGTGATGTCGGCTTCGCAAAGAATCATCAAGTCGTCGATATCGTCGCCAGCCTCGAATAGAAGGCGTCGTACGGCCGAGTCGGTGACGATGTCTTCGGAGATTACGATGGGTCGCAGGTGAAGCAGGACGAGTTTCTCGACATACTTCATTTTGTCGCCGAGTGGCAGCCTCAGTCTTTTAAAAATGCGTTTAACCATTTGAGACCCTTTGACTTCGTGGCCGTGAAATGTCCATCCGATGCGTTCGTCGAAGCGTTTTGTCGCCGGTTTTCCTATGTCATGCAGCATTGCTGCCCAGCGCAGCCATAGGTCGTTGCTCTTTTCGGCCACATTGTCAACCACTTCGAGGGTGTGGTAGAAGTTGTCCTTGTGTCCGCGTCCGTTGACGGTTTCCACACCTTTGAGATTTGAGAATTCGGGGAAGAAGATGCGTAGCAGGCCTGTTTTCTCAAGAAGTTTGAGACCTACAGACGGCCGAGGCGAGAGGATGATTTTGTTGAGCTCGGTAGTGATACGTTCCTGAGATATAATCTTGAGTCTGTCGGCATTGTCGCATATAGCTTGAAGGCAATTGTCCTCGATGGTGAAACCGAGTTGTGAAGCGAATCGGATGGCGCGCATCATGCGTAGCGGGTCGTCGCTGAAGGTGATGCCAGGTGCCAGAGGCGTTCGGAGAATGCCGTTGTTCAGGTCGCGTATGCCGCCGAAGGGGTCCACCAGTTCGCCGAAGCGGTTCTTGTTGAGACAGACAGCCATGGCGTTGACGGTGAAGTCGCGTCGGTTCTGGTCGTCTTCGAGGGTGCCGTCTTCGACGATAGGCTTGCGGCTGTCGCGCTGGTAGGATTCGCGTCGAGCGCCGACAAATTCCACCTCCCATTTCTCGCCTCCGTAGTGACAGTGGATCTGGGCGGTGCCGAAATTGCGGAAAATATGTACTTCAGAGGTGTGGTCGATATGTTTTGCCACCTGCTCGGCGAGGGCGATGCCGCTGCCGACGCATACGATGTCGATATCGGAGCAGGGCCGTCCGAGAAAGAAATCGCGCACCACACCGCCTACAGCATAGGTTTCGAGACCCATTTCGTCGGCGACGCTGCCGATGAGTTCATAAATAGGATGGCCGAGATTGATCACTTGAGCAAGAGGTTTTTGTGATTAGTGAGTGTCGTAGTCCTGTTTTCCGGCGAGGTTGCCCTGTTCGTCATAGAACTCCCAGACGTTAGCGCGTTTGCCATTGATGTAGAAGCCAAGGAAATAGGGGATGCCGTTTTCGCGGTATGAGTTGTAGGCTCCGTTTTCGACGCCATTCAGATAGTTGGCTTCGAGCATTTTCTGACCGTTGGCGTAGAAGAATTCCCAGCGACCTTCCTTCAGGTTGTTGATTACGTTGCCTTTAAAGTTGATGGTATAGTTCTCGTTGAAGCGGAAACGCGTCTCGACGCTGTCTTTGAAATAAGCGATGGAGAGAGGCCTGTTGTCGGCAGAGAACTCGATGACCTTCATCGAATCGTAGTCGGTGATGTACTCTTCGCCTTTCTCGTTGTAGAGTTTCCAGTTTTTGGAAGTCTTGTCATCGATGTCGAAGCTGCCTTTGGCGTGCGGTTTTCCGTTTTCGTGGTAGAATTCCCATTCGCCGACAGGCTTGTCGTTGTCGTAATGCTTGACGTACATCAGCTGTCCGTTTTCGTAATACATTTTTTCGCCTACGCGATTGACCTGTCCGCCTTTGCCATCGATGCAGATGAAGACCAGTTTGGGCTGTCCGTCCTTGTAGGTCGAGAAAACAGCATCGTAGGGCCTGTGGCACGAGGCGAGGAGAATCATTGCTGTGATTGCTATGGGGATTATTCTTTTCATATTATAAAGTTTAAAGGGTTTGGAGGGTTAAAGGGGTTTTTGGTTTAGTCAGATTGAGGACGATTCGACCAGACGTTCGGCTGCGGAGTAGGCGCTGACCTTGTTTTCGAGGATGTCGTGGCGTGCTTTTTCGATGCGTTCCTCCATGCCGGGCGAGTTGTAGAAGCGTTCCTTTAGAGTGTTCTCGATAGTCTCGTCGAGAATACGCAGGTTCTGTTGCTGCCGTTTCTGGTAGAAGTAGCCGTTTTTTTTGGTGAAGGCCACGTATTCCAGTATTTTGTTCCATATTTCCTGAAGGCCCTCCTTGCTGTAGGCCGAGCACTGGGTGACGGGAACCGTCCAGCCCGAGTCGGGCATCGGGAAGAGATGCAGAGCGTTGCGGAACTGTTGAGCAGCCAGTTTAGCCTTGTCGGGGTCGATGTCGCACTTGTTGATGGCAATCATGTCGGCCATTTCCATAATGCCACGTTTGATGCCCTGCAGTTCGTCGCCGGTGTTGGCGAGTTGCAGCAGGAGGAAGAAGTCGACCATCGAGTGGGCTGCCACTTCGGACTGGCCAACGCCGACGGTCTCGACGATTACGGTGTCGAAGCCAGCGGCTTCGCAGAGGATGATGATTTCGCGAGTTTTGCGAGCCACGCCACCCAGCGATCCTGCCGACGGGGAAGGCCGAATGAAGGCGTTGGGGTCGGTGGAGAGTTCCTCCATGCGCGTCTTGTCGCCGAGGATGCTGCCCTTCGAGCGTTCGCTGCTTGGGTCGATGGCAAGGACGGCCAGCTTGTGGTTGAGAGCCGTCAGCATTTTGCCGAGGGCTTCGATAGTGGTGCTTTTTCCAGCTCCCGGGACGCCGGTTATGCCCACACGAACACTTTTGCCAGAGTAGGGGATGCACTGTTCGATAACTTGCTGGGCCTTATGGCGATGGTCGAATCTGGAGCTTTCGACGAGCGTAATGGCACGTGAAAGCATCACGCGGTCGCCGTGCAGGATTCCGTCGACAAGTGTATCGACAGGGATTTCGTTGCGCTTGTTCTGGCGCATTTTTTCGAGGTAAAAATTGCTGATTTGCTCAGGCTGTTTGACCCCTTCTTGCACGTTGAGAGCACTTTCGAATTCAAAATTCGAATAAGTTTTTTTATCCTTCTCGTCCATCATAGCTGTTTGACAATTAGCAGATTGGGTGGTATTATAGTTATTGATTCGGAATACAAAGATAAGATTATTTTGAAAAAAAATTTGCCACGTTATAAAATTTGTGTACTTTTGCACCCGATTTCGAGAGAAAAATGGCGGGGTAGCTCAGCTGGTTAGAGCGTCGGATTCATAACCCGGAGGTCATGAGTTCAATTCTCATCCCCGCTACCACAAGAGGCGGTTTCGCAGAGCGAGACCGCCTCTTATACTATCCGGATTTCGAGATGCTCTATATACATATTCCATATTGCCATCACAAGTGCACCTACTGCGGATTCTACTCTGTTGCCGGGAGCCGTGACCGTGAAGCATACGTGGAGGCCGTCTGTCGGGAGTTGTCGATGCGACGGACCACGAAGCCGCTACGGACGGTCTACTTCGGCGGAGGGACACCGTCGCTGCTAAGCCTGCAGCAGTTGGAGCGCATTGTCGACGCCATCCGCGCGTATTTTGACACATCGAAGCTGGAGGAAGTCACGATAGAGGCCAATCCTGAAAATCTGACAGCGCCATACCTCGAAGGGTTGGCAGGACTGCACTTTTTTGACAGATTAAGCATTGGAATACAGTCGTTTTCAGACAATGAGCTGCGCATGCTTAACCGGGTACATACGGCTAAGCAGGCCATGGAAGCGGTGCACAATGCGGCAGTTGCCGGATTCGATAACATATCGGTCGACCTGATTATGGGCCTTCCGGGACAGACGGAGTGGGGATGGCAGGCCAACCTCGACACATTGGCCTCGCTGAGCGATGTCGCAGCCGTGAAGCACCTGTCGTGTTATGAGTTGACTGTGGAGGAGGGGTCGATATTGGAGCGCCAGCTCGCTATGGGGCGGTTGAAAATGCCGGACGAGACCGTGGTCGAGAGAGAGTACGGGTTGCTTTATGCGTGGTGCGAGACGAACGGCTTTGAGCAATATGAGGTGTCGAATTTCTGCCGTCCGGGATTCTGTTCGCGCCACAACAGCCGCTATTGGAACCGGACGCCATACATCGGAATAGGAGCGTCGGCCCACTCGTTCGACGGCACCATACGACGCTGGAACATAGCGGATGCCGTGAGGTATACGTCGGGAGCTGCGACAGGCGATATCCCGTTCGAAAGCGAGGTGCTATCGGAACGCGATGCCTACAACGAATACGTCATGACCGCATTGAGGACGGTGGAAGGCATTGATAAAAAGATGGTTCCAGAGCCGTGGCGCGAACGGTTGGCCCTTGCCGCAAAGCCATATATAGCCAACGGTCTTTTGACCGAGGACGAAGAGCGCTACAAGCCCACACGCAGCGGGCTGTTGCATGCCGACGGCATTGCTGCCGCCATGTTTGTGCTTTAGGATCCGGTCTGTCCGCAGACAACGCCGCCACTGCTGTCGCGCGAGGCACCGGTGACCGAAGCGAGAGTGTTGTTTTGGTTGTTCAGTCGCAGGTAGGCGAGGAGGGCAAAGATAATGGCCTCCTTGAAGTCGACGATGCGGTTGTCGATACTCTCGATGTCGATGGTGCCGATTTTTTCTTTCAGCAGTTCGAGCAGGTATTGGTTGTTGGCACCACCCCCCGTAATAAGCACACGATGGGTGTTGTCGCCACTGTGCGAGATGGAGTCGGCGAGGCGCAAGGCAATATGCTCAGAGACAGTGCGCATAAGGTTTTCGACCGGTTGCGAACTATAGGGTTCGAGATAGGGGAGAAAATTCTTTTCGAACCATTCCTTGCCCAGCGTCTTCGGGGCAGGAACGCGGTAGTATTCAAGAGTTTCGAGACGTGCCAGCAGAGGCGTGATGATTTCGCCGTTGCGAGCCAGCTCGCCACCGGCGTCGTAGGTCATGCCCGTAAGTCCAGCCAGATGGTTGAGAGCCATGTTGCAAGGCGAGATGTCGTAGGCAATGCGCTCGTTGTCAATCTCGTAAGAGATATTGGCGATACCGCCAAGGTTGATGCAGCAGTCGTATTCGCCAAAGAGCAGCCTGTCGCCTATCGGCACAAGGGGAGCACCTTGTCCGCCCAGGGCCACGTCGAGACGCCTGAAATCGTAGACCACAGGCACGCCGGTGACAGCGTGAATGGCATTGCCGTCGCCGATTTGGGCGGTGAATCCTTTTTCGGGTTGGTGGAAGATGGTGTGGCCGTGCGATGCGATGCAGTCGACGCGACCGGGGTGTTTTTCGCGGAAATGCATGATGCATTCGCCGAAATAATGTCCCAGCTCGGCATCGGTTTTGACATACTCTTCGGCCGTGGCGCGGTGGAGCGAGGCCAGACGTTCCCGCCATGCTACAGGGTAGTTGTAGGTTTCTGCTGCGATAAGCTGGAAGTGGCGTTCATCAGTAAATTCGCAGTAAGCGAGGTCGATACCGTCGAGCGAAGTGCCCGACATAAGTCCTATAATATGCATTGTGTGATGTATTTAGTCAATATTGTTGCACCTTTTTGGTTCAGGTGGTCGTCGTCGAAAAAGCAGGTGGTGTCGTCGAGTTGCGAAAGCAGTCGTCGGTCCTCGTTGAGGTTCAGGTATTGCGACTCCAAGTCCACAAGCGAGCGAATTTGTTTTTCGAACTCGGTGTGGTTGGAGTACGACTTGTAGCGGCTGCGTGTGGAGGGTACCTCGACGAGCAGGTAAGGAGTAGAGTGGCTTTCAAGAAGGCGTAGGCATTTGTCGAGCCATTCCAGCTGGTCGTCGCGTACGGTTATGGTTTTGGGTTCGAGCGGAATGGGTTTGTAGCAATAGGGCGTCACCTCGACAAATCCCCCGTTGCAATAGGCGAAATCGACGTAGACCGTGGTGTCGCCGCTTTGGGTGGCGATGTGTGCTATGCTGTCGCGGGTGAGCTGTGCAACGACGGCTTTGTCGCCGCGAAGCATACGGTTGAAATAGCTGCAGCACATGGTGTTGAATACAGGGAGGCTGCGTTGCCTCAACGCCATTTGCAGCATTGGGCGGTCGATGTAGGTGTTTGAAAGAATGTCGATGGCCGATTCGTTGCCGCTGTTCTCCATAATGTCGGGGTGAACCTCGATGACTACCAGGTCTGGACAGATGTTGTAGCGTCCGAAAAAGCGTTGCAGGAGGGCGTAGGTCTGTCGAGGAGTCTGGTTGCTGCTGCCAAGGTTGAGGCTGCGTATTCCGGCGCTATCTGTCAGCCGGGTGTCGAACGAACGGTAGCAGTGAGACGAACCGACAAACAGCACCTCGGGTCCGCCGTGCAAAGCCATATCGGAAGCCTCCTCCAGCCGCAATCCCATCATGCCATAGTTGGCGGGGATGAAGCGGGTGTTTGATTGTAGAGGAAGCGTCCCCGCGAGCCATACCAGAAGCGGATAGAGAATCAGCATTCCTATGCAGAAAATGGCAGTTTTATGGAAGAAAGCTTTCAAATAGTTGACAGAATTTTTTCGTTGCAAAAGTACAAAGAAAAAGTGAAATTGATGAAAATAATAACAAAAAACACACTAATTCAAAAAAAAACATTATTTTTGCAAACTCATTTTTTGCAGAAAGAATAAATATAAAATAAATTAATACAACTAAAAATGAAGAAGATAATCAACACCCCCAAGGCTCCTGCAGCCATTGGACCCTACAGCCAGGCTGTGCTGGCCGGCAACACACTCTACATCTCCGGACAGATACCCATCAACCCCGCCACCAAAGAGGTACCCGAAGGCATCACTGCACAGACCGAGCAGGTCATGCAGAACATCAAGGCAATCCTCGACGAGGCCGGCTTCACGTTCCAGGATGTTGTGAAGAGCACCTGCCTTTTGGCCGATATGGAGTATTTCAAACCCATGAACGAGGTTTATGCCAAGTACTACAACACCGACTGCCCTGCCCGCGCAGCGTTTGCCGTGAAGGGTTTGCCTATGGGTGTCTTGGTTGAAATTGAAACGATTGCAGTAAAATAAAAAAGTGAATTGTGAATTGTGATTGGTGAATCGAATGAGGATGGTGAGCCACCGCTCTCGAATCACTATTCACTAGTCACCGTTCACCCAAAAAATAGAATATGGATTTTAGCTTCACAAAACAAGAAGAACTCTTTCTGCAGATGATTCGTGAGTTTGCAGAGAAGGAGGTGAAGCCTCTCGCCGCTGAAGTCGACGAGGAAGAGCGCTTCCCAATGGAAACTGTCAAGAAAATGGCCAAAATCGGTCTGATGGGCATTCCTGTACCCACGCAGTATGGCGGTGCCGGCGGCACCAATATCATGTATGGTATGGCTGTCGAGGAACTGAGCCGCGTGTGCGCCACCACCGGTGTTATCCTCTCTGCCCATACATCCCTCTGCTGCGCCCCAATCCTTGAGGCCGGCACCGAGGAGCAGAAAATGAAATATCTGCCCAAGCTGGCCAGCGGCGAATGGATTGGAGCTTTCGGTCTGACCGAGCCCAATGCCGGTACCGATGCTGCCGGACAGCAGACCACGGCAGTGCTCGACGGTGACGAATGGGTGCTCAACGGCAGCAAGATTTTCATCACCAACGGCAGCTATGCCAATGTGTTCATCATCATCGCCATGACCGACAAGAGCCTGGGTACCAAAGGTATCAGCGCATTCATCGTCGAGAAGACCGATCCCGGCTTCAGCGTTGGCAAGAAAGAGAAGAAGATGGGTATCCGCGGCAGTGCCACGACAGAGCTTATTTTCGAAGACTGCCGTATCCCGAAGGATCGCCAGCTTGGTCAGCTCGGCAAAGGTTTCGGCCTCGCCATGAAGACCCTCGACGGCGGTCGTATCGGTATTGCATGCCAGGCCCTTGGCATCGCCCAGGGAGCTATGGACGAAACCGTCAAGTACACCAAAGAGCGCAAACAGTTTGGCCGCTCTATCAGCCAGTTCCAGAACACACAGTTCCAGATGGCCGACCTTGAGACCAAGGTCCAGGCAGCCCGTCTGCTGTGCCGTTCGGCTCACTATAAGAAAGACCACGGCATCCCCTACAGCGCCGACGCAGCTATGGCCAAGCTTTTCGCTGCCGAGACCGCTATGGAGGTTACCACCAAGGCTGTCCAGTTCCATGGCGGCTACGGCTACACACGCGAATATCCCGTCGAGCGTATGATGCGCGACGCCAAGATTACCGAAATCTACGAGGGTACATCTGAGGTCCAGCGTATGGTAATTGCCGGAAAACTGTTTAAATAATTAGTGAACCGTGAATAGTGACCAGTGAAACGTTCCCCGTTCGTATCACAGTTCACAGGTTACAATTCACTTAAATAAATAGAAATGAACATAGTAGTTTGCATAAAGCAAGTGCCGGACACCACCGAGGTGAAAATCAATCCCGTGACCGGTACCTTAATCCGCGAGGGCGTTCCCTCGATTATGAACCCCGATGATAAGGGCGGCCTCGAGTTCGCCCTCCAGTTGAAGGACAAATACGGTGCCCACGTCACCGTCATTACCATGGGTCTGCCCCAGGCCGAAGCCATCCTGCGCGAGGCATTGGCAATGGGCGTCGACCGTGCCATCCTGCTGACCGACCGCCGTCTTGGTGGTGCCGATACCCTGGCAACCAGTAGCGCCATTGCAGGTGCCCTGCGTACCATGGATTTCGACCTTGTCATCACCGGTCGTCAGGCTATCGACGGCGACACCGCCCAGGTGGGACCTCAGATTGCCGAGCACCTCGACCTGCCTCAGGTAAGCTATATGGCTGACCTGCAGTACGACGAGGCTTCGAAGACCTTCACCGTCAAGAAACAGCTCGAGGACGGATACCAGATTCTCGAGATGCAGGCTCCCTGCGTCGTCACCGCTCTTGCCAGCGCAGTCCAGCCGCGCTATATGACTGTCAGCGGCATCGTAACCGCATTCGACAAGGAAGTCGAGGTCTGGAACGCCGACCGCATCAACGTGCCCGAGGACCATATCGGCAAGGCCGGTTCGCCCACCAGCGTCTTCAAGTCGTTCCCCAAGCAGCTTAAACCTGCCGGCCAGACCTTCGAGGTAAGCCCCGAAGAGGCTGTCGAACTGATTGTCAACAAGCTGAAGGAGAAACATATAATTTAGTGATCAGTGAATAGTGACCAGTGACACGAACTCCATCGATTCACTGCTCAAAGGTCACTGTTCACCTAAAAAACGAAGAAACAATGAACTTAGCAGAATATAAAGATGTATATGTGTTTGCCGAGCAACGTGACGGCAAACTGCAGAATGTGGCTCTTGAGCTGCTGGGCAAAGCCCGCGAACTGGCCGACGCCAACCAGGAGAAAGTTGTCGCTATGCTCCTCGGCAAGGATGTCAAGCCTTTGGCACAGACCCTCATAGAGCACGGTGCCGACAAGGTGCTGGTGGTCGATAACGACCTGTTGAAGGATTACCTCACCGAGCCCTACACCGAGGCTATAACCCAGATTATCACCGAGCAGAAGCCGAGCATCATGCTCATCGGCGCCACCACCATCGGTCGTGACCTCGGTCCGCGCGTCAGCGCCCGCAACCGCACCGGTCTTACCGCCGATGCCACAAAACTCGAAATCAGCGACGACGAGGCTCACGAGTTCCGCATGACCCGTCCCGCTTTCGGCGGCAACCTGATGGCCACCATCCTCTGCAAGAACCATCGTCCCCAGATGAGCACCGTCCGCCCCGGCGTTATGCAGAAGATGGCTGCCGATGCCAGCCGCAAGGGTGAAATTGTTGACTATAAGGTTGATTTTGACACCAAGAAGATTGCCCGCGTGAAGCTGGTCAAGACCGTCAAGGAAGAGAAGACCGTCACCGACATCAGCGAGGCCAAGATCCTCGTCAGCGGTGGCCGCGGTGTTGGCACCAAGGACGGCTTCGGCAAGCTTGAGGCTCTGGCCAAAGAGCTTGGCGGTGAAGTGTCGTCGAGCCGCGCTATGGTCGACGCCGGCGTTATGGATGCCAGCCGTCAGGTGGGTCAGACCGGTAAGACCGTCCGCCCGGCCCTCTATATGGCTTGCGGCATCAGCGGTGCCATCCAGCACCTCGCCGGTATGGAAGAGAGCGAACTCATTATCGCCATCAACAAGGACAAGTTTGCCCCCATCTTCCAAGTTGCCGACCTCGGTATCGTAGGCGACCTGCACAAGATCGTCCCGATGCTCACCGAGCGTCTCCGCACTATGCAGAAATAACATGTACCGCTGGTTTTCAGCCAGCATACACACTCAGGGAGGCATCCCCTAACCGGAATGCCTCCCTCTATAATATAAACTACAGAAAAGGTCGTTAAGAATCATCAGCATTAAGCTTAAAAACAACTCACTAACACAATGAAACGTACCAGCAAAATCATTGGCGGCATAGCTCTCGTGGCCTTCGGCATCGTGTGGGCCCTCGAACTCCTCGACGTCATCAGCATCAGCCTCGAAGGCTGGTGGGCTCTTTTCATCATCGTTCCCTGTTTCATCAACATCTTCAACGACCGCCGCAAGGCCGGCGCCATCATCGGCTGTGGCATCGGCATATTGCTGCTCCTGGCTGCCCGCAGCATCATCCCCTGGAACGACATCTGGAAGTATATGCTCTGCCTCGTTGCCGTTGTCTGGGGCCTGACGCTCCTGTTTTTCAGCAACAAGAAGAGTGGCGACCGCCGTCACATCAGCGAGCAGGCTGCCCCTGTCGTCCTCGATGACAATATCGAAGTCAACTTCGGCAAGCAGGAATACAGCTACGACGGCCAGCCTTTCGAGGGCGCCGACGTGCACGTCAGCTTCGGCTTCGTGGGGCTCGACCTGCGCGATGCCGACATCCGCGACGGTGCCGTCATCAACGTCGACTGCAGCTTCGGAGGCATCCAGATCCGCCTCCCCAAAGGCGTCTGCATCAACAACCGCATCGACACCACCTTGGCCGGTGTCGACTGCGACTGCTGCACCCAGCCCACCGACGGAGCCAAGACCCTCTACCTCAAAGGACACTGCAACTTCGGCGGGATAGAGATCAAGTAGCCACTATCTCAACACATAAAGCCAGCGGCCCGCAGATTCACTGTGGGCCGCTGGCTTCTTTTTTTTGGAAAAGTGTATTTTTTGCATGCTTATTATATAGGAAAAGTGTATTTTTTTTATGCTTATTTTATAGGAAAAGTGTATTTTTGCAGCATGAAATTTATAGGAAAAATGTAGTTATGCTGTTTAGAAAGATTGAAAATCAAATAGAAAATCATTTTAACACAGGAAGTGATAAAATTCTGATTGTCGATGGAGCCCGTCAGATTGGCAAGTCGTACATCATTAGACACGTTGGACAACGGTTGTTCAAGAATTACATAGAGCTGAATATGGAGGCTGACAAAGTTGGAGCCAGGTTGTTTGCCGAAGCCAAAACTACATCCGATTTTTATATGGCATTGAGTACCATTGCGGGTGATAAAATGGGTGACAAGGCGTCAACACTTGTCTTTATCGACGAGATACAAGCCTATGATCATCTGCTCACTATGCTGAAGTTCTTGCGCGACGAAGACCGTTTCAACTATATAGCCAGCGGTTCACAACTCGGCATTACGCTGAAGCAGACCTCTTCCATCCCATTGGGAAGCATCCGCATACTCCACATGTACCCTATGGACTTCGAAGAATTCCTCATAGCCAATGGCGTGGGCAGTACGTTTATCGATGAAATGCGCACCCGGTTCATGCGCCAGGAAGCGTTGCCCGAAGCCCTTCATAACCGCATATTCGACCTTTTCCGCAAATACCTTATCGTCGGAGGAATGCCCGATGCCGTAAACACCTTTGTATCCACTCAGAACATACTGGAAATACGCTCTATTCAGCAAAACATACATCACCTGTATGGGGTCGATGCCTCACGCTACGAATCGGTGAACAAACGCCTGAGAATACAGCGCATATACGAGATGGTTCCATCCAATATGGAGAATCGCAAGAAGCGCATTGTGGCACAGCAGATTGAAGGCAAGACTGGCAAGTGCATGGCCGACTACGCCAACGAGTTCGATTATCTTATCTCATCAGGCATAACCTTGGAAGTCAAGGCTATCAGTAAACCGTCGTTCCCGCTGATTGAGAACAGCGGCAAGAATCTTCTGAAACTCTATTTGAATGATGTGGGCATACTGACCGGCATACTCTACCGCAACAACATTATGCCCATCATGAGCGATGAACGCAGCACCAACCTTGGCTCAGTATATGAAACTGTTGTGGCTCAAGAACTCCGTGCACATGGATTCAATCTTTTTTACTACGACAACAAAAAAAACGGAGAGGTGGACTACCTGATAGACGACTACGACAACATGTCCGTAGCACCCATTGAGGTCAAGTCAGGTAAAGACTACAATATCCACAGTGCCCTCAACCATTTCTTGCAAGTTGAAGAATACAACATCCGCAAAGCCTACGTCTTCTCCAATACCCGCGAGACCTCCACAACCAACGGCATCACCTACCTGCCTATATATTACGTTATGTTCCTTCAGCAATAGACACAACCCAGCTAACGCATACCTTCTCCCTTCTATATGCCTTCTTTGTTGTAATAATGTAATACTTGAAAATCAATACATTGCATAAGTTGTACGTTAATAACGACAACTATTTGATTTTCAACTAATGGACCTACGAATCTTCGGCGGTCTTTCGGCGAACATTTTATAACAGAATTCTGTTTTTTAACAGCCGTTTTAGAAATACTTTTTTATATTCCAGAAAAAATGAGTATCTTTGCAAATTGAAAAAACGGATGTATGAACAACGAAATACAATTTATATTATATCAGCTACCCGACGAGGAAGGTAAGGTGCAGGTAATCATCAAAGATGAGACCATTTGGGCCACACAGAAGGCAATGGCCGCGTTGTTTGATGTCGGAGTGCCTGATATCAGCAAGCATCTGAAGAAGAAATTCGAGACGGGCGAACTGGACAAGGACGTGGTTGTTTCCAAAATGGAAATAGCCACTCCGCACGGTGCAATTGAAGGCAAGACACAATTGAGTGACACGGCTTTCTACAGCCTCGATGCCATCATCGCCGTCGGATACCGTGTTTCGTCGGTTCGTGCCACCAAGTTCCGCCGATGGGCCACGTCAGTACTCAAGGAGTTCATCAAGAAAGGATTTGTCCTGGACGAAGAACGTCTGAAACAAGGCAATGCGGTGTTTGGCAAAGACTACTTTCGTGAGCTGCTGGAGAAAGTGCGCAGCATTCGCGCCAGCGAACGACGCATTTGGCAGCAAATTACTGACATCTATGCAGAGTGTTCTTTCGATTACGACCGCAACTCGCCTACCACGCGTGAGTTCTATCAGATGGTGCAGAACCGTTTCCACTACGCCATCACAGGCCAGACGGCCCCAGAAATCATATACACCCGTGCCGACCACACGAAAAACCATATGGGATTGCAAACTTGGAAGAATGCACCCGACGGCCGTGTGCTGCTTAGCGACACGAAGGTGGCCAAGAACTATCTTCCTGAAGTCGAGATACGCCGCCTGGAACGTGCCGTCTCGGGCTACTTCGACTACATAGAGGATTTGATAGAACGAGAGAACACTTTCAACATGGAGCAATTTGCAGCCTCTGTCAACGAATTCCTGACCTTCCGTCGCTATGCTCTTTTGCCTGATAAAGGGAAGATTAGTCGCGAACAAGCCGACCGTAAAGCCGAGGAAGAATACAAACTTTTCAACCCAACACAGCAGATCGATTCCGACTTCGACAAAGAAGTGAGGCAATTGTTGGATGGAAGAGAGTAACTGCATCTTATGTATGTCGTATACCGAACGTAAAGGTAACCATGTGTAAGGTGAAACACGGGAGGTGTTGGTCAAGAGTTCGTGATAGCAAACAAAGAAGAATATTTTGTGATTTGCTGAAATTAAAGAAGTGGTATAATTTGCTCTGCAAGTGCGCTGCAAAAGAATACTTGTTTTCATGTAGCATACCTGTAGTACCCGCTTGGTTGAACCTATCATTTCACAGAAGCCCTCATCTACTCCCTGCTATATATGTTGCTTCATTGAACTCGACAGTTTTTTACACTAACGCATTAACAAATTCACACATTCCCGCATTCTCTCTCCCTTCTTTGTGCCATCTTTGCTGTCTGTTGTATTTTTTACTTACAAATTAACGCATTCCCTCATTCTGCCTGGCTCCGCAGAAGACACGGCCTTCGACGCTAGCACGGCCAAGTGCATAGGACTGGAGCAAACGCATTCTCCATGTCCTCTCGGCGACCATTTTATAACTGCATTACATTTCAAACAGCCGTTGAAAAATACTTTTTGTCAATTCGAAAAGATTGTGTATCTTTGCAGATTGAATTATAACGGAAATAGGACAAAGAATGTAATGAAAATACTAGACTTCATAGAAAAGGACGGTGAAGGGAAGTATGCTTGTTATAAAACAAAAAAGATTATCCTCGACCCAAACGACCAAGATACACTTGATTACGACGATAAAGCCCCCGTCGCAACCAATAGTGCCAGTATCGCAGAAACTGACCTCACGCGAAACGAAACTGTTACTATCAGCCAACAAATGATGAAACTGGCCAGTACCCCTCTTTTCTCTTATTTCCTTGATGGTTCTCGACATGTTTACAAAGTAGATGATATTGCAATAGGGAACCGAATCTTCCCATTCCTAGCAGGTCAAATTGTGGTAGGGTGTTGTGTGAGAAAAGACAGAGATATTTTCAAACGTCATTCTGTTACACGAAGGGTTTTACTATCGTTACCTCGTAACTTTAACTATGACGACGACAAAGAGGCAAACTTTTGTCGTATGTACTGCGAGAAAATAAACGAGGAGTTGGCAAAAAATCCTTTTGTGCAGGAACATGGCATCAAGATAGATAAGATTTTGCTTTATCCCACAGACGGGTCAAAGGAAATTACCGCAGATAAGAATGGCTATAAAAACAGCGGTACTGCAAAGATTCAGAACGAGATGACAGACGAGGAGCAGTTGATGGTTGCTGAACTATGCAAAAACAACCTGCTTGACAACGACCACTTCCTAATAAAAGATGGCTCAATAGAATACAATCCCAGCTATTCTAATCTTTCAATCACAGAATGGAACCAACTCCGCTCCAATTATAAACATGTGGTGGGAGTATCAAAGATGTTTAACCCAGACTTACTGCGCGACTTCAAGGGTCATCGACTTTCAAAAACCATCGCCAATTTAAAGCCTTTTGAACGGACAAAGGTTTATCGATACCCGGCTTCTGGCAATCAATCGGAGTTTGCCATGTGGTATCTTAGATTACGAAAAAAAGACTTCCGAGAAACTCACTTTTCCGATGTTATCAAATGCGAAATGGTTTTGGAAGAAAAGGGAGGTCTGTTGGATACCCAGCTTGTTGACCTCATTAGTGCCAACCTTATCCGCGAAGCTTATCCCACTTGTTATGGCAAAGACAGTCGCTGGGCGAACCACCTCTATCCAGTTTTCCTTACAGAAAGTTTCTGTAAATCAAACTATATTAATCAGAATATAATCCTAAATCTCTTTTGATATGACCAAAATTATCGGCAAAGTATCCGCGACGGAAAAGGACCCTTCAACTATTGATGAGTTTTATTTTTGGACTGACAAACGCCAAATATTGAGCCCCTTTGACATCGTAAAAGTAGAGCACGAGTGCAACTCAACAACCTATGGTGTTATAGAAGAGATTAATCATGTGACAGATTCCCCCAGTCATTTTACAAGTTACATTTCCAGCGACTTTGGAGACACTGACGACAATATTGGTAATATGAATCGGCTGTGCATGAATTACGTGAAAGTACGTGTTTCATGCAATACGCAGAACATTTATACTCCGGTATTGAACGACCGTCGTGTCTCTCTATGTGACGAAAACGATATTAAAGTTGCTCTGGGTCTGAGCGAGAAGGATGTACAAAACCCATTGGTGTGTGGATACCTGCAAATGTACCAAGGCGATGCTGCCATTAAAGTCCCTGTAGTTCTCAACTCGCACTTCCTTCTTGGTCCTGATGGCGCACATATCAACGTCTCCGGTATTTCCGGTTTGGCAGCCAAAACGTCATTCTCCATGTTCCTATTGAAAGCCATACAGGAGAAATTCCGTACTGAAAATGGAGAAACTGTTGCCTTTGTGTTTTTCAATGTCAAAGGACGTGACCTTATGGCCATTGATGAACCAAACTCCAAACTGTCGGGCAAAGACCAAAAGATTTACCATGATCTTGGATTATCGGCACAACCATTTGATAACGTCAGCTATTATTATCCATACAGCAAGGATAAAGTAACCGCCAACGTTCAAAGCTATGCACAGCCAGAAGATGTAAACAAACAAATAAAACAAGGCAAAGCGAAGAAGTATAAATTCATCTACGAGAATTGTATTGATAAAATAGACCTTCTATTGGCAAATGAAGATGATTCTACCGGAACGCTCGAAAGTTGTGTGAACTACATAATAAATCGGCAAGAACCATTTAATGCTGTTGACAGTTGGACAACTCTTCGCGACAAGATCGACGAGTGTACCAAAACGGAAGCGAATGGCGGAAAGAAGAATGAAATCCAAGTCACAAGCTGGCGTAAGTTCAAAAGATGCGTGAATAAAGCCATTCAAAACCCACTTTTCGCGAGCAATTTAAACGATGCTACAGGTGAAGTTGATTTGACAGAAGAAATCTCCAATGGACTTACCGCAGGACAGGTAATGGTGATAGATATCGCACGACTCGATGATAACGCCCAAAGTTTTGTCTTTGGAAGCGTTGCTCGAGCCATCTATGATATGAAACTCGGAGCTGAACGAGACAACATACCGGAAAAGGTGATTATGTTTGTAGATGAGTTAAACAAATATGCCTCCAATGATGTTCCCAAAAGTTCACCCATTCTTCAACAGCTACTTGACATTGCCGAACGAGGACGCTCTCTAGGTATTATTCTTTTCTCCGTTGAGCAGTTCCGAAGTGCTATTCACGACCGCGTAAAAGGCAACTGCGCCACTCAGGCCTATGGGCGCACAAATGCAATTGAGGTGTCAAAATCTGATTATAGATACATTCCTAAAGTGTATCAAAATATGATGACACGACTATCGCCAGGAGAGTATATTATTTCCAACCCCGCGTTGCGCTCACTTGTTAACATAAGATTTCCACGTCCCGCATATAAACAATATCCAAATGGTTAACAATATGCAAAACATAAACAATCCAGTTATTGGCATTGATCTTCTGAAAATGCTGATGTTGCAGCTTTACAGTAATCCACGCTGCATCTACCGAGAGTATATACAGAATGCATTGGATTCAATCAACGAGGCGGTAAAGACAGGTATACTTGCCCAAGAGAAAGATGGTCGGGTGTCAATCAGTATTACAAAAAACGACATTTGCATTGAGGACAATGGAACAGGTATCCGAAGTGGTATGGCGGTTAAAGTTCTCACCGATATCGCAAATAGTGTAAAGAATGGCGTTGATACTGCTGGACAGTTCGGTGTTGGCCGTCTCTCTGGGGGTGGGTATTGTGAGATTCTTGAATTTGAAACAACCTACAAAGGTGAAGATGTATCTACAATCGTTTCATTTGATACAATAGCATTGAAAGATTTGGTTGAAAAAAAGCAAATTGATATTTCCGCCGAAGATGCCATGAAGATAATATGTACCACGAGTACTAAGCCGGCTGAACCAAATGAACACAGGTTCATTGTTCGTCTGAAAAATGTTATCAATTCAAGAGAGATTCTGCTAGATATTGAAGAAATACGGAACTATATCATCGAATATGCTCCAATTGACTATTCCGTACTATTTAATTCCTTGATAAATAATTGTCCTCAGACAGAATTTGTAAAGAGACACAAAAAAATAGACAAAATAAGAGTGTCTCTTAATGACTACTCCGATATCGAAAAGGGATATGGGGTTAAAGTTTTAGGCACGGGTGACCCAATCGAGAAAATTCGATTTTTTGAATTCCCAAAACATCCCAAATACGGTTCTCTTGGGTGGGGGTGGTATGCTGTTACAGAATTTTCTGTGCAAATTCCGGAAGAAAAAGATTGCTTGTCTGGAATTAGGCTGCGCAAACATAATATTTCATTAGATAAAGATTTGTTGAACACGGCATTCAAACAGAATCGAGGTAATCGTTATTTCTATGGGGAAATTTTTATAGACAATGACAATATTGTTCCAGATAGCGGAAGACAAGGTCTGGCTGCAGGAGAAGCGGCTGATGCTCTAATGTTAGAAATCAAGAGATACTTTTCTGACACATTAGGTGCTGTATATTATCGTGCAAACAAATTAAAAACAGCGCTTAGCAAAGCATCTGAAATGGTGGGAAAAATCAGTAATCCCAGTTTTTCCAATGCAGTAGAACCTTTAACAAAGAGACTACAGGACTACATTAATGAATTTAACAAGGCCGCCACACCTGATGCAAAAGAAGAAATAAATGATGTTATTGCAATCTATAAAAACAAGTATAATACCGAATTAAAATCTGAAGTAGAGAAATATCTCGCACCTAAACAAGAGCCAAAGGCGGATAAACAAGATATTCTCGATATGATAGCAGCACCAGTAGTGTGCGAGCCCGTCACGCCCACACCTCCTGTCAAAACTCATAGTTCGAATATTCCAGAGACATCTCCAGAAATAAAACCCATTATATCGCCATCTCCACAACAACCTTCAAATCTTCCGAGCACACCGCTGGTCAATACACCCAAACAGAAAAAAACAGTTCAACCCAAATCAAAAGTAGACGAGATATTGTCTTCGCTTGAAGGTAGGCACTACACTCCCGAACAGATTGATTTGCTGAAGAAGGTTTTTAGTACAATGCTTATTGTTTGTTCTTCTTCTCAGAAAAAGAGTGTTATTCAATTAATGGAGATTGCAGTGAATAGCCTCAAATAACATTATGAGACCGAAAAAAAGAAGAAAAGTACTGCTTATTGAACCTAATTATGCCAATAAGTTTCCACCAATAGGATTGATGAAAATATCAACCTATTATAGGAATCGTGGCAATTGGGATGTGGTGTTTTATAAGGGCGATTTGACATCCTTTGAAATAGACCGTATAACAGACAAATGTATTGCCGAACTCGACTTGATTGACAACTCTATCGATTGGGCCATACGGAAAGACAGGATTTTTGACTATATCAAAACTCGCAAACACGATGCTCTGGAAAGCATTGGTATTGATGAGTCCGAATTTGGGTTGTTGTTGCGAGGGAAGCTCGATGACTACAAAAACTACTATTGGAAAGGCATATGGAAGCTGGAACCCGAATGGGATCGCGTGTGTGTAACTACGCTATTCACCTTCTATTGGGACATTACAGTTGAAACAATTAAATTTGCGAAACAACTTGTAAAGAATCCCAAAGACTTGAATGTGGGTGGTGTATTGGCATCCATCCAACCAGATAAATTATATGAAGCAACAGGAGTAAAACCATCCGTAGGGGTACTAAACAGACCCGGAGTATTCGACAAGGAGGACACACAAATAATTGATGAACTGCCGCTCGACTACTCCATTCTTGATGAAATTGACTATAAATATCCAATGTCAAATGCGTTCTATGGCTATATGTCGCGTGGATGCATCCGGCATTGTGCATTCTGCGCTGTCCCCACGCTTGAACCTGTCTATACTCCCTACATTTCGCTTACCGACCGTATCAATGGCATCAGAGAAAGATATGGTGATCAGAAAGACCTCTTGTTGATGGATAATAATGTCCTTGCATCCGAACGGTTTAAAGACATTATCAACGAAATCAAATCCTGTGGGTTTGAACGAGGAGCCAAGTTCTCACAACCCAACTTGCTTGAAATATCTGTAAGGAACCTTCGTGATGGATGGAACGACCGCGCTTATATCCGCAAAACACAGTCGTTGATAAGCGAGTTCTATGGAACGCTTACCAACAAAGAAGAGTCGTATGAGGTTTACAAGATTCTGGAAAAGTACCATATCAAAAAGTTAATTACTTCAAAGAAAGAGCACCTTCTTGCTGCATACGAAGAAATCAAACCTTATTACGACAAGCATTTCCACGCAGGTTTGAAGCAGAGGTATGTAGATTTCAACCAGGGTGTGGATGCTCGTTTGTTTACGGAAGAAAAAGCACGACTTTTGGCTTCTATCGCCATTCGACCATTGCGCATCGCTTTTGATGATATTAAGACTCGTCCAGCTTACGAAAAAGCAGTCAGGTGGAGTGTGGCAGCGGGTATCAAAGACTTCTCAAATTACCTTCTTTATAATTTCAAGGACGAGCCAATAGATCTTTATCGTAGACTTAAGATTAACGTCGACCTATGTGAAGAATTAGGTGTGAGTATTTATTCTTTTCCGATGAAGTATCATCCGCTGTATGGAGAGCATAGTCACGATAGAGATTACATTGGAGAACATTGGAATCGTAAGTATATCCGAGCTATTCAGGCAATATTGAATAGTACAAAAGGCAAAGTTGGCAAGGGCGTTGAATTCTTTGGTGAAGCTTTTGGACACACAGAAGATGAATTTTATGAACTACTCGAAATGCCTGAGACTTTTATTTTGTACCGATTTTTTTTCAAGTGGTTGGATGAGAAAACTGGACGAGGTACAGAACATTGGAGGGCTCTGTGGCAACATTGCAAATCAAAATTAACCAAGGGTGAGTGGAATGAGGTATTGTCTACCATTCATGCCAATGTCTTCAACGACGACATCATTTTAGACTTTACAGATAGCGAGGTAAGAGACCTCCTTCGGTACTATGTGGACTCGCGCAAAGATATCATTACTCCAGGCACAGAACTATACCATCTGAAACAAGAATACGACCAGCATCCAACGAGAAAGTTGCGCAGAAAGGAGCATCATGATGTCTAGCTTTCAAAAATACTATGAATTATTGGTTTGTGACCAGCCGGATTTTATAAAACATTTCCTTATTAGAAATCATTTAAATAAGATTAGCATTGCTGCAGAATGGTTAACGGATGCAGAATACAATTTTTTTGTAAACGGATTTAGGAAAAAAATCATTTTAAGGCCAGACTTTATTTTTAAAAAATTGAAGGAGAGATACAAAGAATCACAAAATGTCGGAAAGGCGAAGGCTTCTATAAAATCAAAGAATAGAAAAGGAAAAGTCCTCGAACAGGTCGCGGTTTCCGAGGGAAAAGACGATGAGGACACGATTCGAAAGCCTTTAGACATAAGACTTCCTATTTCGTGTCAAAAACTTCTTGTTGAACATTTTTTGTCTGCATTTGAAAAATTATCTACAGATGCGCAATGCATACTTAATAAAAACAAGATACGTGGTTATGACCAGATAATTCCATACATAAAGAGGGAAAAAGATGTTGACAATAACTTATTTAAATACAATCGACAACGCACAGCAGAGGTTGAGATTATTCACTTATTTGAATCCTTGCGAGAATATGCTATATTCCTACAGAGCGGGATAAATCAATCAAGAAACGGAATGGCGGATAATTGCAATCATACTACCATTCCTAATGATGAGAAGGAACAGCAGCTGATATTGACACATCAAAAAAAAGAGCAAAAAACATTGCTAAATTCGACTATAAGGGAGCACACTGAAACATCTACTATACAATCATTATATATACGTCTATGGCAAAATCTATCGGTAAGAGCACAAAATGTACTTGCTCTTAATAATCTGACTTCGGTAGAGGACCTTGAGCCTTGGGTATCTGGCACCATAACGTCATTTGGCCATCTTCGAAATTGTGGGAGAAAAACAGAGGATGAGCTAAAACAGATGGTATCAAATTTATTTACAGAAAGGCAGAAAGAGGCATATGCAAATGTTAATACGAATGACAAAATAATTGTTAAGGTTCAGTCCCTAATAGATGACTTTCTTGCAACAGCATCAACTAGGACAGTAAATTTGATGAAATATTATAAGTTGTGTACGACCGAACAATTGCTGCCATATATACTGAATGTTAAACTGATTGCACCAATTCAAAATTATCATTCGAAAACAACAAAAATATACAAAGAGTATACCGATTTTATTAACTTTGCACGCGTTGAGATTGCATCAATGAAACGAACTTCCGATGAGACTGTTATTACGGTCCCTCTTTCCACCTATGTTCCTCTAAAAAACACAGATTGCGATTTTGCCATAAAATTTAAAGAAAAAAATGGTTATTGGCCAATGTTCTCTCTTCTGCATAAGTATTATCAGCTCACCGAAAACATACAAGAACAAATATTTTCTGAATATGCTGGTTTTTATACCAATGTACTTAGATATGATGAGATTTCAAGAAAATATGGCTTGACACAAGAAAGAGTTCGACAAATAATCCATAGTACAAAAGACGCCCCTAACCCCATTGTTAGAGCATTTTTATCGCTTGAAGATTGGGACAAATATCCAATACACAACATATCGTATATTGGGCGAGAGAATATTGATATTGTCACATCCATCGAACAGATGGAGGGGGTGGGCGAATGTACACATCGTATTGAAAATGGTATATACGATTCCTCAACAACGTGCATCTCCATTCACGACATTTGTTTATTACTTCAGTTTTTCGGTTATGAGTGTTATTGGTTGGATAGAAAAAATTGTATAATTTCTTCCTACTATACGCGTGATATTTCAGAAGCAGATCTAATCTTGATAAGTAATAAATACAGAGATTTCCGTTTTAAAAAGGCGTTACGAGAAGCCAAACGACTATGTCGTCTAAGAACAGAGGGAGAAGTGTCAATTTCAATAAAGAATTACTTTGTATTGAATGATGATTATTGGGCAAAAAATACCATATTAGATGAAGAGCAATCAAATACTCTGGCTTTAATTCTAGAAGAGCTATTTGATTCAATGATGGATGTACGTATTGAACAACATCAAATAATAGTAAAACCAAACTTTAATTACTCTGACGCAATATATCAAATTCTGAGATTGTCAGGTAAAAGACTACAAATAGATGACATTTATACTAGATTGGTTTCGTATTGTAATGAATATGGAATCAAATGCAAATATTCTAACCCTTCAAAGATTCGAAGCATTATGTATTCTGACGATAGAATAACCTCTATTGGAAAATCAACATTTTGGGGATTGGTTGAATGGGGTGAAACTATCGGGAGTATACGTAAAATTGCCATAAAAAAAACAAAAAACTCAAGAAACCCCATAAAAATTAATGATTTGTCAAAATTAGTAATGAAGGAACGGCCAGATTCAAATAAAGGTAGTGTGGAAGCAATTATTCGGCAGGCAACAAATGATAAAGAGTTATTACTTTTCTATGGAGATTATGTAGGTCTTCCTAATAGGGAGTATAGCGAAGATTATATTTTAATGCCTCAAACCTTCGATGAATGGTTACAGGCATTCAGGGCTTTTGTGGAAAAAAATAAACGATTTCCATATAGCAGTCAAGATGGATACGAGGGTTACCTTTACAGGTGGCATTATAGGTCAAAGCAGTTGACAGATTTGACTTCTAATGAGATCGTGAAAATAGATGCACTAGAAAAAGAACTCTCCCATTATCCCCATAATGCAACCGAAAACAAATTCCTTCAGAATTGCAATCTTTACAAAAGGTTTGTCGAAGGAAACAATCGCATGTTAAAAGAATCTGACGACAAAAATCTTTTCAAGTGGTTTTACTCAGCCAGTCGCGATTACAGTTCGTATAACGACAATCGCACTAAATACTTCAGCCAACTACTTCAATACCTATCAAGTAAATTATATTAGCGAGATGAGAAAATAGTTTTATGTTGAAAAATAACCATTGTGTATAAACAAAACAATCGAAGATGAGGCGTGTTTTATGAATTAGAGCGTCTTCCTAAATATCTTAAAAGGCCTCGACATCTTCCTCGACTTGACACGAAAGAAACAACCCAAAGATGAAGAACTGGAAGAACTTTGACCAAGAAGGCGTGAATATATGAATGCGTAAATCATAGAATGTATAAATGCGTTAGTCTGTAATTTTGACATTTGAAATAAAACCCGTATCTTTGCACCCAGGAAAAATAAATACAAGATATAATGACAAAAGAAGACATAAGAAAACTTATAGGACGGGATGAATGTACTGAATTAGAGTACAAGTCTGCAAAGGGTGGCTTCCCGGAGAGTTTTTGGGAGACATTATCGGCTTTTGCAAATACGCATGGCGGCATCATCGTGTTTGGCATCAAGGAGAAGGATGGAAATCTTACCCCAGACAATCTCGATGACAACCAAATTGCTAAATACAAGAAGATGTTCTGGGATAACGCCCACAATAAAAACAAACTGAGTGCAACTATGCTGGCCGATCATGACCTGAACATTGATGTATTTGAAGGAAGTAAGATTATGGTATTTCGTGTACCGAAGGCCGCATACGAACTGAAACCGGTATATCTGAACGGAAATCCTTTTGGAAACACCTATCGCCGCAACCATGAAGGAGACTATCGCTGTACGGACTCTGAGGTCAGACTTATGATAGCCGACGCGGAAAGCCAGCGACAATCGTTTGACAGCAAGATTCTTTCAAATTATACGATTGATGACATTGACGCAGTTACGCTGCGGGCCTATCGCCAACGTTTCATGCTACGTCACGAGAATCATCCGTGGAACGAGCTGGACGATATGGCTTTTCTGTCAAAAATCGGAGCCTATCGCGTGAACAGAGACGATGGCAGTGAAGGTTTCACCCGTGCTGGAATACTGATGCTGGGAAAAACGGAAAGTATCACCGACCAATGCTGCGCTCCTCAATTCTTCGTTGACTACCAAGAGAAGTTATCTGATGATCCCATGATGCGATGGACGGACCGTCTGTATCCTGATGGCACATGGGAGGCCAACCTGTTCCAGTTCTTCTACAGGACGTATGGCAAACTGTCGCAGTTGCTGCCCACACCATTTATGCTGAAGGGCATTGATAGGCAGGAGGAATCGACAGCCCATATTGCGTTAAGAGAAAGCTTGGCTAACTGCCTAATCCACTGTAACTACGCACAGCGGGGGAGCATACTAGTAGTAGGGCGGCGTGAGAGTATCACTATGAGGAACCCCGGCTGTATGCTAATTTCTTTGGCAGACTTCTATGCTGGCAGTCACAGCATCTGTAGAAATCCGACATTGCAAAAGTTATTTATGTTTTTGGGCAATGGTGAAAAAGCTGGGAGTGGCGCTGACATCATCAAGAAAGGCTGGAATGATAATCAGTGGCCCACCCCAGAGCTGACCGAGAGAACTCAGCCTGACGAAACCACAATGACATTGAAGCTGAGGGTTGACACAGGTGGCAAAGAAAGAATGCATAATGTCGGAGAGATTGTCGGAGAGACAGTATTATCAAAACTATCAAATAGACAGAATCTTATAGTGGATTTTTTGCGTAAGTCTCCGTCAGCGTCAGCCAAGACCATGTCGGAGAGTCTGTCGGTGAGTCCACGCACAATAGAAAGGGATTTACAGAAACTGACAGCTATGGGTGTTGTCGCTCATAGAGGAAGTGATTTCGGTGGAGAATGGATAGTATTGATATAGTGGTATATGTGATGGCGGAATGCGTTAGTCTGTATTTTTGACATTTGAAATAAAACACGTATCTTTGCACTCGGAAACAATTATTGAAATATGACACAAGATGAATTATATTGTTTAACCACGGTATCCGAGAAGTACAGAAACTATTGAAAGACAACGGCTGCCCAGAAGCAGAATTTAACGTCGGATATCTAACAGCTTTCAATGTGCTGGTGCGAGACGGTGTCGATGGCACCCAAGATGATACCCAAGGTGGCACTCAAGGTGATACCCAAGGTGTCCCTCAAGATGTCCCTCAAGGTGTCCCTCAAGGTGTCCCTCAAGATGTTACTCAAGGTGTTACGGTAGAACTCAACAGATTATTCTCTCGCCAGAAACAAATCATACAATTGATTCGAGACACCCCTCATATTAGTCAAACCGAAATGGCGAAAAAACTTAATGTAAGCCGACAAACCATTTATAGAGATATCGCATACCTGTCTTCTATGAAGTTGATTGTGAGAGAAGGAGCAAAGAAAAAAGGTTATTGGCTTATAGTTGAGTTGCAAGAAATGTTGCAAGAAATGTTGCAAGAAATGTTGCAAGAAATGTTACAATAAATGTTACAATAAATGTTACAATAAATGTTACAATAAATGTTACAATAAATGTTGCAAGAATCAATCAAAGAAATAGAAGAAAAAATCGGAGAGTGATTCATATTCGCAATCTACTTTATTATCGCAAAATCGCCAAACTTGTTAAAAATAGAAACTTTGGCGAATTTAATTCGGTAAACTAATGGAAATACGGAATTTGATGACATTCGAGGACCGGGCGGGGCTGCGGCGGTGGTTGGAGGAGAACCGCGGGCGGGAGCAGGAATGTTGGGTGGCGTGCTACAGGGGGAAGACGGCCCTGACGGGGGCGCTGCCGTATGTCGAAATTGTCTTGGAGGCGTTGTGCTTCGGGTGGATAGACTCTACCGTCAAAAAGATGCCCGATGGACGTCTGGCGCAGCGCATCTCGCCGCGCCGCAAGAACAGCCACTGGACGGAGCTCAATATCCAACGCTGCCAAGAACTGGAACGCCAAGGACTGATGACCGATGCCGGTCGCAGCGCTCTGCCTCAACACAATCCCTAACACACAAACGCATTCTGCATCGCTCCCCAAGAGACACGACCTGCGGCAATGTGCAATAAACCCACTTAGATTTTTGTGTGATTAATTTGTAAATTATACTTAACAAAAATCAATTAATAATAAATTTTATTAAGTATAATTTATAAAATAGTTGTATATTTGCAATATCATTTCGGTTTTTTATAAATATGAAAATCATTGAACGGCAATATTATACAGATGAAATAACAAAATGGTTGGGTAAGGATTTGGCCATTGTGCTTACCGGTCAACGTCGAGTGGGCAAGAGTTGTATCCTTAAATGCCTGAATGAAAAATTGTCAAAAGAGGGAAACGTGATATTTATCGATAAGGAACAACGGCAGTTTGATAATATTCGTACGTACCGCGACTTGAACGAATATATTGACGCTCACATTGTGGAGGGTACGCACAACTATATTATGATAGACGAAGTGCAGGACATTTTGGAGTTTGAGCGTACCATCAGGAGTTTTTACAAAGAGCCACACATTGATATCATCGTTACTGGTAGCAATGCCAAGATGCTTAGTGGTGAATTGACCACACTCATTGGCGGACGTTATATGGAGATATACATCCAGCCGCTATCCTTCAAGGAATTTATTGTGTTCCACCATCTTGAAAACGATACCACCGATGCCTTAGAGAAATATATCGAATTTGGTGGTATGCCTGGACTGGTGCAGGTTGGCCTCGACCATGAAAGTGCAGCCCAATACCTCTCCAACATATACGATACTACCCTGCTGAAGGATGTGGTGATGCGCAACCAGATACGCAATGCCGATTTCCTGGCACGTTTGGTGCAATTCCTGGCCGACAACGAAGGCAAACTGATTTCGGCCACCAATATTAGCAAATACTTGAAATCCACCGGCGATTCTCTTTCTCCGGCAGTCATCATTAACTACCAGAAAATGCTTTGCGAATCTTACTTGATGCATAAGGTATGCCGCTACGACATACACGGAAAACGGCTCTTTGAAAGCAATGAGAAGTTCTATTTTGAAGACCAGGGAATTCGCAATGTCATCGCAGGGGGGAAGAGTGACCACGATGTCGAGAAAATCATCGAAGGAGTTGTCTATCAGCACCTGGTACGTATGGGTTACAATGTGAATGTAGGCCAACTGCAGGCCGGCGAGATTGATTTTGTATGCGCCAAACCGTCGGGGGAGCGTGCCTATGTACAAGTTTCGTACCTCATTGCAGATGATTCCACACGTGAACGCGAGTTTGGTAATCTACGCAAAATCAACGACAACTATCCAAAATATGTCATATCAATGACGCCGTTAGTGTCACGCAACGACGAAAACGGAATAACTCATCTTGGATTGAAACAGTTTCTGACCGAAGGATTATAAAACAATGGAATACATAACAGAAAAGAACAGGATTTACGTCGTCGAGGGCGGCGAGGAGGTAGGGGAGGTAACGTTCCCCGAACGGGATGGCGTCTATGTCATCAACCATACTTACGTCGACGACCGACTGCGCGGACAGGGCGTTGCCAGCGAACTGGTGCGGCGCGCCGTTGAGGAGATTGAACGTCGCGGCGGCCAATACAAGGCCACCTGCAGCTATGCCCAGCTGTGGCTGGCTCGCAATCGTGGTTGCGAAATCACCAGTCCGCTAAGTTGTCCGATAAATTGAGGGCACCTCTAATAATTACTTTTCAAACGGCGAATTAAACGAATTGAACGAATTGAACGAATTAATATGTTGCCATTAAGGATTTTGTTTTGCATGCAAAACGCGAATTAAACGATTATAGAGGTTGCCTTTATTAATAATAAGGGCACCTCTAATAATTACTTTTCAAACGGCGTGGTATGCCTGCGAATACCTAATGAGTAAAGAAAATGCAATGAGCAATTAAACGAATTGAGTCCGACATTTGATTAAACTATGAAGGAGGACGTAGCTGCCCACTCGCAGGCTCCTCTACGCGCTCCACAGGAGCTTGTACCAAGCAAAACGCGAACGTTTCGCAAAGCGAGAGAAAAGAAAACTTGTTTGCTTTTCCGAGCCAAAGAAATGTCAACGAAGATAATTAAACGATTTTTAGAGATTACCTTGAATTAATAGTTCCTATGATGTCACTAATTTATATTGCTAAAAGAATCTGTATCATCCTGTTGGCGCTGAGTATGGTCGGTTGCGCCAAGAAAGAGGCTTCTCGAGAACTACATTCCGAGGCCGACCTCGCAGGGCTGAAGGTGGGCGTGACCGCCGGCAGTGCTTACGACCTGCGCCTCAGCAACCGAAACGACATCACTCTGATGCGCTACAACACACTAAGCGATGAACTGCAAGCTCTTAAACAAAGACAAATAGATGTCATAGCCAAAGACAACTGCTCACTGACTAAGGGCGAAATGCAGCGGCTCGGCGTACGCGTGGCTTTCTTCGGCAACGACTCGCTGCCTTGCGGAATCCCCTTCCGCAAGAGCGACGTGGCGTTGTGCGACTCACTCTCGCACTTTATCGACTCCCTGCAGGCCTCCGGCGAGCTGGAACGGCTGGTGGCTTACTGGCGTGAGTGCGACGACCCGTCGACTGTCGCGATGCCCGACCTTGGACCGCAGCCACATGGCAAGACGCTCAAGGTGGGTGTAAGTCTCGAGCTGGCACCGATCGCCTATCAAGTGGGCGATGCATGGATGGGTTTCGAGGCGGAGGTGATACAGCGCTTCGGTCGTTATGTCGGCCGTCCTGTCACCCTGCAGTACTACCCGTTCTCCTCTATTCTTCCGGCGTTGCAGGCCGGAAGCATTGACCTCATTATCGGCGGTGTATACATCACCGAAGAGCGGCAGCGCGAAATGCTTTTCAGTAGTTCCTACTTTAGTGCATGCACTGCCTATACTGTTCGCGACTCAGAGGGCACCACCACAGGCTTCACTACCCGACTGAAAGAGATGGTTCACAATAACTTGATTGTCGAGAAGCGTTGGCACTACATCGTTGACGGTCTGTGGGAGACGACAAAGATATCGCTCTGCGCTATTCTCCTCGGCTCACTTCTGGGAGCCGTAGTATGCTGGATGCGGATGAGCCGCCGCCGTTGGGTTTCCGGCACCGCCTCGGTATATATCAACCTGATGCGTGGCATACCTATGCTCGTTTTCCTGATGATTATGTTCTACGTCGTGTTTGCTGGCACAGGCCTCAGCGGCAGCACCGTGGCCGTCATCTCTTTCGCGCTGGTCTTCGCGGCCTACGTCAGCGAAATGTTCCGCACCGCCATCCAAGCCGTGGGCAAAGAGCAGACAGAGGCTGGCCTGGCCCTTGGGTTCACCAAGTGGCAAACCGCCCGTCTCATCGTTGCCCCGCAGGCCATCCGCAACGTGATGCCGGTCTACAAAGGACAGGTCGTCACTCTCATAAAAGGAACATCCATAGTGGGTTATATCGCTATTCAAGACCTTACTCGCGCCGGTGACATCATCCGCACTCGTACCTTCGACGCATTCTTCCCACTGCTCATTGTCACCGTGCTCTACTTTCTCCTGGCATGGTTTATCGGCAAAGTCCTCGACCTGTCCGTTGGCAAAACAATAATATGCAAAAGACACTAAAACAAATAAATACTCATACAATGAAACAAAAACTCACCATTACACTGGCCGCACTAATGCTGGCGGCTTGCGCTACAAACAACGAAGAGCAACTGAAGAAAAGGGCAGGGGAGCTCTGCCAATACATTCCTGACCACGAACTGCGCGAGGAGGCTCGCGAATATATGACGGCGGACTTCTATGCCGTGCTGGACACGATGTTCAACTACCTGCCAGAATTCGAGGCTATGGACCACGAATGGCTCTACTATTTCGTCACCGGCAACGGTGGTACCATTGCCGACTACACCGTTACCGCCGTGGAACTGACCGACAAGGACCACGCCGTGGCCACCATCAGTGTGCGACAGAAATGGGATGAAGAAAGCTCCAGTGGAGCTTTCGATAGCGAAGCGGAGAACAAAAAGGAAAGCTCCAGTGGAGCTTTCGATAGCGAAGCGGAGAACAAAAAAGAAAGTCCGATTGACTCAACTGCAGACGTCGAAGAACATAAGCTCTATATGGTGAAGGTTGATGGCCAATGGTTGATGGACGATTTCGACGGACACAAGGCCGACTGCATACGCCACATTGCCATCAGCCGCGATGAGCAGGCTCGGCGCGACGCCATAAGCGACTACCTGGTGAACGAGATTGGCGAACACTACTTGAAGGGCGAAATCTGCATCCCAACCATTGCTGTCGTCGCTTCCGAGCTGGCAGATTCTGACTATGTGCCTGTGTTGTGCGACTGCTGGGTGTTCTGGTACACGCCGAGCGGCGACACGCTGAAGTGCGTCTCGGGCGGCAATCACAGCGGCCTAATGTCGCTGGAGTTGAAAGATGGCAAATATCGTGTGACATCGTTCGAGCAGACCGTCGACGGTGCTGGCTGGGAGCCCAGCGCCCGCCGTATCTTCGGCTCGTATTATGATGTCTATCAGAACATGCACTCCAATCATGATGTCCAGGAGGCCGTCCGCCGCGAGCAGATGCGCTACTACCTGAAGCGTCACAACCTGCACTACCTCTACTACCAGGACTACGGCTGGCCGGCAGTGAAAATTGAAAACTGAAAGTCATGATAGATTTCCGCTCCGAAATAGAGAAGAATCGCGATGAGCGTTATGCCGACTTCCAGCGCCGTCTGTTGCCAACGCTGCCTGCGGACAGCATTGTCGGTGTGCGCACTCCGGTTCTCCGCGAGTTAGCCAAACGTATGGCGAAAGAAGATGACGTTGATGTGTTTCTTTCGGTTTTGCCGCTTAATAGTTTTGAGGAAAACCAGTTGCACGCATTCGTCATCGCGCGGGAGCGCAACTTCGACCGATGCATAGCGCAGGTGGAGGCCTTTCTGCCCTATGTCGACAATTGGGCCACTTGCGACCAGCTATCGCCAGCTTGTTTTGCCAAGCACCACACGGATTTGCTGCCGCACATCCGCCGATGGATGTCTTCCAAACATGAGTACACCGTCCGTTTCGGTATCGGCATGCTGCTTCGCCATTTCCTCGACGACGATTTCCAACCCGAGCATTTGCAATGGGTTACAACCATACGGCGCGACGAGTACTACATCACCATGATGCAGGCCTGGTATCTTGCAACGGCATTGGCCAAGCAATGGGATTCCACTTTCACTCTCGTCGCCGCACTGCCCGAACCATTGCGCCGCATGACTGTCCGGAAGGCCTGCGAGAGCTTCCGCGTCAGCGACGAGCATAAGAAGATGCTTAGAGATTGTTTAAAGATTGTAAAATAAAGATTAATAACTATATATGAAACAATACGATTTCGATACTCCAATAGACCGTCTGGGTACCGACTGCTTTAAGTGGGATGCCCTGCCCGAAATGTACCATCGCGACGACCTCACTCCTATGTGGGTGGCCGACATGGACTGGCGTTCGCCAGATTTCGTTATAGATGCTTTACGTCAACGCCTTGACCACCCCGTGCTGGGCTATACCATGCCATCGGATGGCTATTGGCAGGCTGCAACATCGTGGCTTGCAAAACACTACAATATTCATACGACCAAGGAGAGCCTGCATTTCATTCCGGGTATCGTGGCTGGCATCAGCTATGCCCTGCTATGCCTGACGCAGCCCGGCGACAAAGTGCTGGTCACCACGCCGGTCTATCCGCCTTTCCTCAATGTGCCGAAGGGTTGCGGACGCGAGGTGGTATGTAGCCCGCTGAAAATTGAAAACGGTCGTTTCGAAATAGACTTCGACGACTTCGAACGTAAGGCTGACGGCTGCAAAGTCTTCATTTTGAGCAATCCTCATAACCCTGCGGGCACCCTATGGGGCAAAGAGACGTTGAGTCGGATTGCCGAAATATGCGAGCGCAAAAGCATCACGGTTATCAGCGACGAGATACATGCCGACCTCACGCTGCCTGGCGGCAAACATGTGAGTTATAGCACCGTGTCGGATGCCGCTGCACGCCACAGCATCACCTTCATGGCTCCAAGCAAGACCTTTAACATTGCAGGTATGGGCAGCTCGGTTTGCTACATCGGCGACGAGGACTTGCGGAAACGCTTCTTCGGCTGGCTCGATGCTCTTGGAGTGGCTGGGGGCAACATCTTTGCCTTCGTCGCTGCCGAAGCAGCCTTCGCACATGGCGAGGAGTGGCAGCGCCAGATGCTTGACTATCTGAACGGAAATGTCGCCGCGCTTGCCAAGTTCCTCAAGGACCGGATGCCGAAGGTGAAGGCCGTGTTGCCCGAGGCTTCGTACCTGGCATGGCTCGACTTCAGTGCCTACGGCATACCGCACAAAGAACTGGCCGACCGCTTTATAAACGTGGCACATGTGGTTATGAATGACGGTACTACATTCGGAGGTGAGACTTACGAAAACTGTTTCCGCATCAATCTGGGATGTCCGCGTAGCATGCTGCATGATGTCTTGCAGCGTATGGCTGAGTGTCTGGAGAAATAGTAGTGTGACGGCTTAGAAGTCGAAACCGAATCCGATGTAGAAACCCAAAGCCTTTTCGAGGTCGGACCAATGGACATTGAAACGGATTGGTCCGATGATGGATTTGTATGCGTATTCGAGCGACGAGCCGAAATAGGTGGCGTTGTCGGAGCCGCTGAAGATTTTGGCGACATTCTCCACTTCATGCAGCAATTGTGCTGTGGCGGTCAGGTAATGGTTCTTCCCTAATCGAAGCTGCATCTTGAGACCGGCGGTGCCCAATGTCGGCATAGTGGAGTAGGGGGTGTTGAGTCCGGCGAAGGTGACTTGCTGGTCGAGCATGCAGTTGGCATCGCTGACAGACAGCATGTTGATGTAGGGAGTGACTTGTTGGCTCACGTAGCGAGCGTCGAGGAAAGGAATGAAGGTCAGCCGTCCAAAATTCACGGCTTGTCTGTAGCCGATGCGTATGGCGTGGAAGTCGTCGTGTTCGTGCAGCAGTGCTTTCTGGTACCAGTTGTAGTCGATACGGAAGTTGGAACCATGGGTGGGGAAGTAGGGCTCGTCGAACGAGTCGAAGCGCATTTTCAGATAAGGGCCCAAATAGATGTTGGATTTTTCGTAGACGCCTGTTGAATTGGGCTGTCTTATGTTGTTGGAAAGCAGTGAAGTCTGGTAGAAGTAGTCGGCTCGGAGTCCGAGCTTGATATTCATTTTGCGCCAAGGAGCCAAAGAGAAATACACATCGCCTCGGGCACGGTTAAACTCGATGCGGAATTCGTCGTCGCCCGAGTGGAAGACGCCGTTGCGGGCAGCCTGGTACGAGAGTTCGGTTCCGATGTCGAAGCCGCGTCCGCTACGCATGATTATGTCGCCGCCGACAATTGTGTTCAGTCCCAGTCGTGCCTTGAGGTCTAAACGGGGGCCAGTCAGTTTGTTGGCGTTTATTCCTATGTGAGTTAAGATGGAGGCGAACTCGATGGCGTCAAAACGCACACTACCTCCCAATAGGTTTAGTGGCGCTCTGAAACAGTTGAATTTCAGTGTGTATGGTTCGCTGTCGCCAAGAATCTCGTATGTGACTTTCTCGAAGGCTTTGGTGCCCATCATTTCGGCAATGGCGTTTTCGAGTTCGAGAATATGAACCTGCATGGTGTTGTCGCTGTTCTGGTCGTGCTGGTTGAGCAGTGGAATACGGATGTCGTTGGCTTGGAGGAAGAGGATGTTGAGTCTGCGTCGCAAATATTTCTCTTCCTTTGCATTGATGCCGTCGAACTGGATATCTTTTATTTTTATTGTCTGGCTGTGCAGGTTGACGGCTTTTTTGAAGCGTGAATGTCGAAGCAGGACAACGTTTTTGCCTTCGAGTTGTCGCTTTATTTCGTCGATTTCGTCGGTGTGTTTCATCACGGCCTGGCGTCCTCTGTCGATGATTGTCGCGATGCTGGCATTGTCGAACGAGAGCAGCGAGAAGTCCGACAGTTCGGGCTGGATGTAGATGTCGGTTGCTTTTTTTGCAGCCTCGAACGACTCGCGGCCCAGTATGTCGGAGGTCTGGAAAACCACGTCCACCATGTTCTGCATCTGTCCTGCCGAGAGTGCCGGTGCCGATATGTCGACGCCGATTATGATGTCGGCACCAAGGTTGCGGGCAATGTCGGCGGGGAAGTTGCTGCGCATGGAGCCGTCCATGAGCACCATGCCGTTGGTGCGCACCGGCGTGAAGAGTCCAGGGATGGACATGGTGCTGCGCATGGCGGTGACGAGGCTGCCGCTATGCCACACCTTGGGTTTGGCCGAAATCATGTCGCTGGCTACGCATACGAAGGGTATAGGCAGTTTGAGGAAATCGATTTCGTCACCGTAGCCTACAGTAAGGCTGCTGAGGAGATCCTCGATGTTGCGTCCCTGCACTATGCCGTCGCGCAGCAGGCTTCGGCGATTGATTTCGGGTTTGAGGAAGTCCCATTTGTAGGTGCCGTAGGGGATGCTGAGCTGGAACTGCCGGTCGTATTCCTTTTGCTGCATGGCGTCGAACCGACGGGGGTGCGAGTCGAAGAGCAGGTAGTCCCAGTCCTGGTTCCGGATGATGGCTTCGAGCTCCTCGCCGGTGTATCCGCAGGCGTACAGTCCGCCAACAAGTCCGCCGATGCTGGTTCCCATAACGAGGTCGATGGGTATGCCTTGCTGTTCGAGGTATCGGATGATGCTGATATGTGCAGCACCTTTGGCACCTCCGCCGCTGAGTACGAGCGCGATTGTCGGTCTTTCGGCGCGGATGCTGTCCATGTGGAGGCGGAACTGTGCGAACGCTATCGAGTCGCGCACGGGGTCGATGCCGTAGCTCAGGCTCTGCCTGGTCTGACCTTTCAAACCGAAGGTGACGGAGAGCAGAAAGGTGAAGATTAGTATTTTGTGTATCGCTCTCATCCGACAAGAGAAGTGAAAATGTGGGTCATGTTGTCAGCGGCGCGGTCGGCGGCACGCACCACGTCGTCGCCGTCGTTGAGGCAATCTTCGCCGAGGTCTTTGGCGCAGTTGGTGATGACACTCATGCCGAATATTTCCATGCCACAGTGACGTGCCACGATGACTTCAGGCACTGTCGACATGCCCACGGCATCGCCTCCCATCATGCGGAACATGCGGTATTCGGCAGGGGTTTCATAGGTAGGACCTGTTTCGGCTACATAGATTCCTTCGCGAAGGGTGATGCCCAATGTTTCGGCGGCCTGATGAGCCTTTTGGCGTAGCGGTCGGCTGTAGACGGTCGTCATGTCCGGGAAACGGGGCCCCATTTCGTCGAGGTTCTTGCCTATCAGGGGATTGGGCATGAAGTTGATGTGGTCGGTGATGACCATAAGGTCGCCGACGTTGAAGTCGGGATTGAGTCCACCGGCGGCATTGGATACCAGTATGCGCTGAATGCCAATGCGTTTCATTACGCGCACAGGGAATGTCACTTCCTGCATGGTGTAGCCTTCGTAGTAGTGGAAACGTCCCTGCATGGCAACAATGGGCTTGTCGCCCAGCGTTCCGAAAATAAGATTGCCTTTGTGCCCGACGGCTGTACTGGTCTTGAAGTGAGGGATTTCGCTGTAGGGGATGATGTCGGGGTTCTGGATGGCGTCGGCCAGTTTGCCGAGACCGCTTCCGAGGATGACTGCCGTTGTCGGGCGGCATGAGGTGTGGCTAAGCAGATAGTCGGCGGCTTCGTTTATGGATTTCATGGTTTCAGTTTTTGTTTTTTTTCAATCGTTCGATTTCTTTCATTATTTCTGCTGCACGTTCGTAGTTCTCGTTTTCTTCGCACCGTTGCAGCTCTTCTTCGAGACTTTCGATGCTCTCTGACGAGGAAAGGGTGTTGCCAAGGTCGATGTCGTTGCTTTGTGGCGTGAAACCTGTTTCTTGCAGTACGGATTTTGCCATCTCGATATCGACAGACTGATGCAATGCCAGCACAACAGCGTCGCTGGCCCGTGCATCGATTGTCTTTTCGTTGAAGCCGTCGCTGACAATGAGCGACGCATAGAAGATTCCTTCTTCGAAACGGTCGATGCGTACCAGCTTCAATGTCAATGCGAAGGCGTCGAGGATTGAGATGATGAGCTGGTAAGTCATTGGGCGGCGTGCCTGCCGGTGTTCTTGCTCGAGGATAATCATCTCGGCCTCGTGCTCGCCAATCATCACGGGCACTTTCAGGTTTTCGACAGGCTCGTAGAGCATGAGCACAAACATTGCTGTGTCGGTGAAACCTTGAAGGACTTCAAATGGATATACTTTATAGTAGTTCAATTGATTATTCTTTTTTGGTGCGGAGTTGCGGTATTACGTTATTACGGGATTACGTTATTACGGGATTTTGTTATTTTTTGAGGTATTCTACGAGTTTTGCGACTGCTTTGCCGCGGTGACTGATGTGGTTTTTCACTTCGAGTGGCATCTCGGCAAAACTAACGGCAAAGCGGTCGGGCATGAAGATGGGGTCGTAGCCGAAACCTTCTTTGCCATAGCGCTCGGTTAGGATTTGGCCGTCTACACGTCCTTCGAAGTAGCGTGGCTCGCCGTTCTCGATGAGGCAAATTACAGTTCTGAAACATGCGCGACGGTTGGTTTTGCCTTGCATTTCGGAGAGCATCTTGTTGATGTTGTCGTCAAACGAGCAGTGTTCGCCGGCATAGCGTGCCGAGTATACACCTGGTCTGCCGTCGAGTGCTTCGACTTCGAGTCCGGTATCGTCGGCAAAGCAGTCCAGACCTGTACGTTCATAGACCCATTGCGCTTTTTGCAGTGCGTTGCCGTCGAGGGTGTCGGCCGTTTCGGGTATGTCGCCGGCGAGACCGATGTCGTTAAGACTTTTGATTAGTACTATTCCGTCGAGCATTTCGCTGACTTCTTGTAGTTTATGTTTGTTGTTGGTGGCAAAAACGAGTTCTTTCATGCTTGCAAAGATACTTCTTTTTATTGGATAATAGTATAAAAAAAAGGGACTCAGTAATGAGTCCCTTTCTACATTATTTGTTGTCAGGTTTTAGACGAGGCTGAAAACCAGTGTTTCGAAGAATCCGAGGAAAGTGGTGGAAACGGGGTCGTTGGGGTCGCCCTGGAGGGGAGAAGTCACGGTCATGGTGTTGTTGGTGACATCGTAGACGAAGTTGAGGGTGATGGTCACGGGATCGCCATTCATGATTTCGTTGACGGTACCTACCATGGTTCCGACGTTGGTGGTCTGGTCGTAGTTGAATGCGAAGTTGATGGTCATGCTTTCGCCGTCGGCGGTAACGAAGACAACTTCAGAGCTGTCGAAAGCGGATATTGAGAGAGCCAGGGTGTCGCCAGTGGCGTTGAAGTCGAGTGTGAAAGTGGTGTTGATGGGCAGCTGGAGGTCGATGTTGGGGTCGTTGATGCCATAGATGGCAGCGAGGTCGAGAACGGTGTCGACATTGCTGACCCACTGAGTATTTGCGAAGTTGTTGCTTTCGTTAGCCTTGATAGCGTTGGCCAAAACGTCTGTGCTCTGGTTGGTGGTGGGTTCGACGTTTTCTTTGGAGCAAGAAGCCATACCGAGCATGAGGGTTGCTGCGAGAGCGAAAAGGAATGTTTTTTTCATTGTTTGAGTTGTGTTTTTTGATTAAAAAAATTATTGAATTTCTGTTTTAGTTCTGTAGAGGAAATGCCTTTTGCATTTTGTTTACATCTACTAAAACGTAACTCGAGACCAAAAAACTACAGACGATGAAAATTTTTTTTATTTTTTTTGAGAAAAAAGCATTTTTGTTTGTCGGATTGTGCGGAAAAGTGTAATTTTGCAAATTCAAATTCACTAATTCATATTATATATATTATGAGCAAAAGTATAGCAATTTTGACGGGTGGCGGTCCTGCCCCCGGAATGAATACAGTGGTGGCATCTGTTGCCAAAACTTTCCTTCGCGACGGTTATCGCGTCATTGGTCTGCATGGCGGATACTCGGCGCTGTTCACAGAATCGCCCCGTATGCAGGATCTCGATTTCCTCATTGCCGACGAGATTTTCAACAAAGGTGGCTCGTTGCTTAAAATGAGCCGTTTTAAACCGACAGACGAGGATTTTGAGAAACGCTTCAATCTCAAGCTTTTCACCGACAACGAAATCAAACTGCTTGTCACCGTTGGTGGCGACGACACGGCTTCGACAGCAAACCGTATCGCTAAATTCCTGGAGAGCAAGCATTATCCCATCGCCAACATCCATGTTCCGAAGACGATTGACAACGACCTGCCGCTGCCCAACAGCAGCCCCACGTTTGGCTACAACAGTGCCAAGGCGCAGGGATGCGTGCTCGCCACAGCAGTGATGGAAGACGCGCGTACCAGCGAGAACTGGTTTGTCGTGAGCGCCATGGGACGTTCGGCCGGACATTTGGCCCTCGGCATTGCCGGTGCTTGCCACTATCCGATGGTTATCATTCCTGAATTCTTCAACAAGACAGAGATAACGGTCGAGAAGATAGTCAACATGGTGGTTTCCTGCATTGTGAAGCGCAAACTTATGGGTATCAACTATGGCGCAGCAATGATTTCGGAAGGTGTATTCCACAGCCTGAGCGACGAGGAGATTGCCAAGAGCGGCATACATTTCAGCTACGACGAACATGGCCATCCCGAACTGGGCAAGGTTAGCAAGGCTCATATTTTCAACGACCTGCTTGAGCGCAAAGTCAAAGAGCTGGGACTCAAGGTGAAAAGCCGTCCTGTCGAGATAGGCTACGAGATCCGTTGCCATACGCCTATAGCGTTCGACCTTACCTATTGTTCGCTGATGGGTATGGGTGTCCACACGCTCTTCAACCAGGGATGTACCGGCTGTATGGTCTATGTGGACCATCAGGGCGCTGTGACACCGCTGTATCTGAAAGACCTGCAGGATCCCGTCAGCGGCAAGATTCCTCCGCGTCTGGTCAATGTGAACAGCAACAAGGTGATGAGCTATGTCAACGACATAATGGACTACATCACACCTGCCGACTACGAGGCAGCCAAGAAGTATCTGCCCAATCCGGAAGCATACGACTTTAAGAAAATCCTCGGCTGGTAGCCGTGGCAAAAGGGGAGACGGTGTTGAAGCACCGTCTCTTTTTTTATAAACGTGCCAAGTCTATTTTTTTAACGGCGAATTAAACGAATTTGGCGAATTAATCTGTCGCTGTTAAGAAATTTGTTTTGCAGGCAAAACGCGAAATAAACTCTAATTAAGTTATTTAACGGCGAATTAAACGAATTTGGCGAATTAATCTGTCGCTGTTAAGAAATTTGTTTTGCAAGCAAAACGCGAAATAAACTCTAATTAAGTTTTTTAACGGCGAATTAAACGAATTTGGCGAATTAATCTGTCGCTGTCAAGAAATTTGTTTTGCAAGCAAAACGCGAAATAAACTCTAATTAGTTTTTTAACGGCGAATTAAACGAATTTAGCGAATTATTTTGTTGTAGTCAAGAAATTTGTTTTGCAAGCAAAACGCGAAATAAACTCTAATTAAGTTTTTTAACGGCGAATTCAACGAATTTAGCGAATTATTTTGTTGTTGTCAAGAAATTTGTTTTGCAGGCAAAACGCGAAATAAACTCTAATTAAGTTTTTTAACGGCGAATTAAACGAATTTGGCGAATTAATCTGTCGCTGTCAAGAAATTTGTTTTGCAGGCAAAACGCGAAATAAACTCTAACACTAGTGTCTCTTAAAATTTTTAACATTTAAAATTTAATTCAAGTTGTCCGGTATCGCCCATATCATCCTGCCATCCATTGAAAAGTTCCAGAAGGTCGTCCTTGACCAGCAAGGAACTGCCCAG